>Ga0193743_1002747_pt1 | contig 12177 bp, 14 predicted proteins | sample L2c2metaG_FD_143038 | JGI IMG/M metagenome (GOLD analysis project Ga0193743, IMG submission 143038) | Soil microbial communities from a riparian zone of the East river system, Colorado, United States - L2c2 | ecosystem: Environmental > Terrestrial > Soil > Riparian zone | place: USA: East River... | reverse complement strand
GACTTTGCCCATTTTGATCCAATTTCAGGGTTCAATTCCAGTCAATTATGGACAGTTCATTGAACATGAGTGGATTCAGGCAAGGAAGAAATTCACGGCAAACACCCTGCCTGCCTTCGTTGAAGTTTGTTCTTGCAGAGAAGCAAACCAGAGTAGTGCTTTTGGGAACTAGGGGGGGGGGCAAACCTCGCTATTGCAAGCACTGAAACAATCTCGAAAACGCGGTGGTAATGCGGAGGTGGCTGAGGACAAAGATTATTGAAGTATGAAGATATTGTATGCACTGACTCGTAAATTCGTATCTACCAGTAAAACGCATGTTTCTGACGTGTTTTTGAACACCTGGGGCCATTTCTGCGTCCTCTAGGGTCTGATCAGCCGATCACGACAAAATTTGGACCCGAAATGGGTCAGATCCGATGTCCCGACAAATTTTTGAAAAAAACGGCAGGTCAGGGAGAATCCCGACAAATTTCTCAAAACTTGTCCCGACAAAAACCCCCAATCTCAGATCAGACTTTTCTTGACATTATCCGGGGTCCTGTAACAGATATTAAATCCATTCTAAGGTAGGGGAAATCCATGCGCAACTAATGTCAGCTGATGTGACGTGCTTGTGACTGCTAGGCTGGAGCCGTTTCGAGAGCCATCTGTGCATTTGTTCTCTATACTTAAATCACGTGTCCGCGAGTTTCTGCTTCGCAAAACACCTTTAAATTGAGATAGAAACTCCTGTAACTCGGATATAAAACTTTTGTAACCACCAGAAATTCAGGAATTGAATTTAAAATTTATTGGTGGTTCCAGATTTATAGTAAACGACTCTCAAACATTTCTATCTCAGTTTCTGTTGTTTTGTCACTTTTTCATCACACTCGTCATGTGACATTAGATGCCCATGAGTTTCCCCTACCTTACATAATTGGTATCAACCAACAAGCCTTGAGAAATGGATGAGTAAGAATACATGACAAAAAGACCGTCGCAGGAAAAAAAACCTAGGAACGAAATTGAAATTTTTTCAATACGCTTACAGACTACATGCATTGTCGTTCAACCAGTCGTTCACCCAGCCTACCAAAAGGCATTCTCTGTAATTGGTGAAAAACAAAACGGATCAGACAATGTCCCGCAAGAGAAACCATAGAGCTCGATGGGAATGCTCAGAATCATGGGTACTTCAACTTCATTTATGTGATAGCGTGTTCGGCGGAATACTTGGGGCCAAAAGAATTTGATAGTTTTTGATCGGAGCGTTACAGTCGTTTGCATAACCGTTTTGCAGCAGCGTTTTGAAAAAATATTGTTTATATTTGGCTTCTGATGTGATTGCCGAAGGTGAGTTTTCAATGATTCTACGTGATTCTCTGCTCACCTTTTATAACTTTTAATGCTAACACTGCAGCACGGACCATCCAGTACTCGCTTCAGAGATATTATGACCAGCTAGAGCGAGAAACATGTTTTTCGACGATGGTCACCATTTGAACCTTGTTGACAAATGAATGCCAGTGTGACTTCGGCATTTTCGGCAGTCACATCAGAAGCCAAATATAAACAACATTTTTCAAAACGCCGCTGCAAACGGTTATGCAAAACGACTGTAATAAGCCCTTAACAAGTTTGGCGCCAAAAGCAAAAAGTTAATAACACAACACTGCTCGGATCACTGGAAAACCGTGGAGGTTAGCTAATGCATGTCCCTACAGCTCGTGGTCAAATTATTTCTGGAAACGTTGACAAGTCCCCCGTTAACTGAGATAGCCATCTTTTTTTCTGCCTGAAAAAAAGAAGTTTCTAAATCTGTTGGATTCATTTTATTTTTTTGCAAAACCGAGCGCCATGTAGTCGGCTTCAATTGCCCGATCGCTGTCGATGTCGGGGGAAGTAATGCACTTTTTCCATCGGCCACGGCCCATTGGGTGCAAAACCTTGCCAATGTAAATTGACAGAAGGGCGATCAGGTAGGAACTTGAGATATTATTGGCCATGTCGTATAGCTCGATATGCTGTGAGGCTGTAGATTTTCGGATACGTTTCACTCTTTTTTGAAATATGATTTGAGGAATCTCATGTAGTACATAGAGTAGTTGCACAGTCAACGCTTAGTAATACTTAGCAGTGTGGGAGTCACGGTGGGGGTCGGCCTCCTATCTCCTCGTCATGTAACCAGGGTAGCACTGGTTCCACACAACCATGCAATATTAATAGGGTACCCCATCCATATTCCAAATTAACATGGTGTCTGCTCTTCTGATATCTTTGCTTGCTTTTAGTGCATGGTCTGGTTTAACATCAGCCAACAACAACGACGAGTTATCTTCCTGTGGAGATGTTCCAGGCGACACTGCCGTTGCAGGAAGACCTTACCTTCGTGAATGGTCTGGCCTAGCGTCAGCCAACAACCAGTCATCCTGTCGAAATGTTCCAGGGGATGCTGGATTTCCTACCGACGCGGAATGGGCGGTCCTCAACACCACCGTTTCAGGAAGACTTGTGAAGGTCGTACCTTTTGTTGAGTTTTGCACTGCTCAAGGAGGATGTACGGCGCAGCAATCTGGTAGTTCATTTTTTCGAGCTGGAATCCCTGGTGCAATGAATCAAGTAAAGCTGTCCCCCCCTTATCCTATGATGTCTGCGTTTAATCGAAACTGATACATGACTTTCTGTAGCCGAATTGGGAACAGGTTTGGATCTTCCTTTGACTATGGTTGAGCTTTCAATTAATCATCTGCGTATGTAGGACTTTGATTCAACCCCACCATCTCTTTGTGAGCCAGGATCCCCATCAACTTGTGGTCAAGGAGATGTCTCCCTTTTTGGTATCCTCGCTAATTCGGCTAGCGACATCCAGGTAAAAGTTCTGGGACTTGTTTTTGATTTCGTCACTCCAACTGAACACAACAGGCCGGGGTGAACTTTGCAAGGACTCACAACCTTCGTCTGGCCATAAAATCTTCTGGACACGACTACCTAGGACGCTCAACAGCCAAAAATTCTCTTTTGATTTCCACCCACAATTTACGAAACTCTTCCTTCGTCGACAATTTCGTTGTTGGTGGGAAAAGTCTTGGTTCTGTTGCGACTCTTGAGAGCGGCATCGCATTGCACGAGATGTACTCATTAACCAAAGCTCACGGTAAGATTGTCATTGGTGGTACCGCCTCTACTGTCGTGCCTTCCGGAGGTTATGTACAAGGAGGTGGTCATTCCGCACTGTCCCCGACTTTGGGTCTTGCCGCGGATAACTGCGTTGGTAATTCACCCCCTCGTTATTATATATCATGTCTCTTTTATCAACGCTCCCTTTTCAGAACTGAGGGTGGTCATTGCCGATGGCAGCCTAGTCACAGCGAATGCCGTTGAACACTCTGACCGTACGTTAAAATTTATAATCCTGTTACCCTATGTCTTCGAATAACATTGTCTTTTCAAAGTCTTCTGGGCTTTGCGAGGTGGTGGAACTGGAAGCTGGGGTGTCATTGTATCAGCTACCTTCAACACCGTCCCAACCTTTGACGCTGCAGTCTCTTTCTTGACAATCACCACAAACACCACAGCTCAAATGGCCCAGGTCGCTCAGGTCCACGCAGAACATATATTCGACTTGGACGCTCTTCGAGGAGGTCAATACTTCTATCTTTCAGCCCTAGGCATCTTCCCCCCTTCCCTCGTCTCTCCAGCCATGAACACTGGGGTTCCCACTATCATCGTCAACTCATACGTCCCCTATGCTTCGCTTGCTCAAGCTGCGGCTGCGTTGAAACCTTTCATTGATGATGTCCAGAAAGTGCCTGGCGTTACTCTCACGCAAAGGAATGTTTTGCAGAATATCAATGATGCTCTTACCGCCTCAGATGATGCTGTCGGTGTTAATTTCGTACTTGGTTCTCGGCTTGTACCTGCGTCGGCGTACAAGAATGCTACTCTTGTCGGACAAGTGTATTCACAGCTTTTGGATGCAGGATCGTTGTTGTAAGTTTTAACTATTCATTTTTTTAATGTCACGAGGGTTATTATCGTTTAATGCAATTTTGATTTTTTTTTAGCATCCTTGGCAATCTTGTTGGTGGAGGTAAGCTCTCACAAACAAACAAAAAAAAACCTGTTGGTTTAAATCAGATTCTCTGTTTTGCTCACTTGAATGCTGTTCAGGAAAAGTCTCTGAAAATAAAAATGTTGACAACGCCATCATTCCAGCTTGGAGAACTGCCAAAACACATGTACGACCTTAATTTTTTCTATAAAAAAAAAGATTTCGAGTTGATATATCTTATACCGTTTACTTTCCTCTAGATAATTTTGGACAACATTTGGTCGGACGCGGCAACCATTCCAGAGGTACAAGGTAACATGACCTTCTTCAGGGACAAACAATTACCCATTCTCGAACAAATTTCGGGACGGAATGGTGCGGCTTACTCGAACGAAGCCGATTCTCTCGAAGTCGACTTCCAAACCACATTCTTTGGACCTAATTACTCCAAACTGAGTGCCATTAAGACCAAGTATGACCCGACTGATCTTTTCATTGTTAAAGCTGGGGTTGGTAGTGAGAGATGGGATTCCGATGGTCTCTGCAGGGTGGAGTAAATAAATAATACTACAAAAGGAAAAAAAGAGAAGAAAAAAAAAGCTCTTCAATGGTGATTCGGTTCAACAAAAAAAAACTCAAATTTTTTTTTTCTCTCGTTTCGAGTGGGGGTCGTATGCGAGGTGTTCGAACAATTGTACAATTTTTTTATTTTAGTATTATTTGTATACCTCTCATCACATAAATTATCTTTTGTTCCTTTTTTTTCCACGACGCAATAACTTTCTTCGTAACAATTCCAATAAGGCGTACATACGACAGTCTGTGTTGTTTACTTTCTTGGATTTTAAATTACTCTTACTTCAGATATCAAGTTCTCTCTGGAACAAATTTCTCTTTTGTAAACCCCCTTTTAAAACTATTTCTCCTTTTTTGCATATAAAAGGTTCAAAACATAAATGTAACCGAAAGAACGGCCAAACAAACCACAACAATTCCTTTTCAAAAGGAACGCGTCCCATTTGAACGAAAAGCAATGATTCAAACAGGCCTTATTCCCACTGCACATAACGATCTCATCACAGACGCGTCGTATGACTTTTATGGACTTCGGTTGGCAACTTGTAGTCTGGATCAACGGTACGGTTTGTCTGGTTCTTTTTCACAGAGGTTCCCCTCGCTCAATTTTGATAATCAAAAAAAGAATAAAAATTTGGCAAGTGGATGATAACAATTCTTGGCATGTTGAAGATGATTGGAAGGTCCTGGTTCATTTTTCCATCTTTTTCTTTTTACAATTTCACTGAAACACACACAAACATATATATAATATACACAGGCTCATGATGCAGCTATATCCAAAATCGCCTGGGCACACCCAGAATTTGGATCTATCATCGCTTCTTCATTCGATCGTACAGTTAAAATATGGGAACAGACTTCAAGCGGACAATCAGAAGCTTCTCAACCAACTTCTTCGACAGCACTATCCAACGGCTCAACAACTCAACCTCCTCAAACTCAACCACCACCACCACAACAACAACAACAACAACAACAGCAACCACCTTCTTCTGGTCCAGTGACTTCTCGTTGGGTAGAAAAGGCAGTTTTGTCAGATGCGAAAGGGACAGTAAGAGCCGTCGAATTTGCACCACATCATTTTGGTTTGAAATTGGTGCGTTAATATTTCGACCAGCATGTGTCGAGATATAATTAATTTGTTGTTGCTTTGATAGGCAACCATATCAACCGACAATTTATTAAGAATCTACGAATGTGTTGAACAACCCTCTTTAACTTCCTGGCAACTAATCGACGAACTAGACGTACAAATGATAGCCGTTGCACCTTCCTCTGGATATCTTTCATACACACATACCATTGCGCTTGCTACTCCTACTCAAACCCTTGCTACACTTGACGCGGCCTCCGCTTCCCTTGTCACTCAGGCACTTCAACAGGGTTTGCAGCAGCAGCAGCAACAACAACAACAACAACAAGGTGCTGCTGCTCAATCACGTTCTGGGTTGGGAAACAGGGAAGCAGATGGCGGCTGGTGTATTTCGTGGTGTAAAGATCGTTATTGGGGAGAAATAATCGCTGCTGGATGTGGTACGAATGGGATTATCAAGGTTCTTATTCTACCTCATACCCTTTCTTCAACCACGTTTGAATCCTTTTCGAAATTATTTATTTATAGATAATACAGTTAAACGCACGTCGTTCTACTACCCTTCTCACTCTCAACTCGTCACCAACCAACCCAACCTCATCTGGTATCAGCGCATCCTTAAACCCGCCCTCAACAACGACGTCAACAGAACCAACCGGGCCACAAACTACCAATCCTTCTAACCCCAACACCTCAAACCCAAGCACTGCGAACGCAGCTTCTGCCATCACCTCCGTGTCATGGGCACCTTCATGCGGTCGTTCCTACCACCTCGTAGCAACAGGTGGCCGCGATGGACATGTGCGGATATGGAAAATCAAACCTGGGTCAGAAGATTTAGATAATGAAGGAATGATGAGTGATGGTGATAGTGAAGAGACTAGGTGGACAGCGATATCGGTTGCTGATTTTGATCAACACAAGTGGGTGGTGTTTTTTTTAGTGACTTTGAATCCAAAATTAAATCTTTTTTTTTTTTTCAATCTTTATCCAGATCGGCAGTAGGCAGAGTCGAATGGAACGTGACTGGGTAAGTCCAACTTCCCCAACCTTTTTTGTCTTTCTCTCAACACTCCCTAACTCGTTTGTTATGTTATTTTTAGAACTATACTTTCATCAGCAGGTAATGACGGTCGTGTTCGTTTATGGAAAGCTACATCAGGTAATGTTTGGAGACCAGCTGGGAGTGTGGGTGTGGAGCAAACGGAAGAAGCGACTCAGCAATCGGAACATAAAGATGTCGAGATGGATTCCTAAGGCTTTCCTTGCCATTGATACAAATGCTAAAAAAAAATCTTGTTATCAAAACTTGAAGACGCCACTTGCCAAGTCCGAGCTTGACAAGCGCTTCCAACGGGCGCAGCAGCAAATGACGGAGCGAATCGTTATCCGTAAGGCTATGTTATGTACATACGTCGAGTAGGCAGACCGCAGGCCTCGGAAGCCCTGTCTCATCAACATGTGCGTGGTTTAACTCACATCATGGGTTTACCTGGAAATTTTTCCCGAGTCCATCGTAAATTTCCACCATCAATCCCACCCATGCTCTCTCAATAGTATATATCCCGCAACCTTTTAGAATGAATTCTCAGCACGGATAAATGAACCAGGAAGCAAACATCGTCTGTAAAACATGTGTTCACCCAAACCATTTTAGTTCCTGCGCTTCCAACAGATCTAACAAAACGCTGAGAGATGACAGGTTAGGACATTTGGAAAGGAAGAAAAAGGTCATATGCACCATATATAGCATTCAGCCGTGATAAACATCTTTCAAATTTTGCGTCCACTTCTTTGGCTAGTCCCAAGGTGAGACGTTAACTATTCATTCTGAGCCATTTCCAGAAGAGTTGCCGCTCAGTAGCTCGGCTGAGATCCATATCAACCAGCTTTAATCAATGCTTCGGTTGGTAGCACCAGGAAGAGCGGACACTCTACTTCATATCATATGGGTCTTAGAGAAGCATCAAGTCATACCTACTTAGCTCTCCAGAACGTCAGATATCCCTGCTGTCCAGCCAGGTGGCCTTTTTCGAGCGGCCACAAATTTATCAATTGCGTTTCCGGGGACGACTCTCCCGTCCATAATCAATCCACAACCGTCCTCGCAGATCTTCACCGTTTGATCACACACATGATCAACCTCACCTCGGGAAATAAATATAAAATTATCATCTTCTTGTCTACAACGAAGACTGTAACAGTTATTCTCTGATTTCCTCATCGAACCAGGGTCTCCCCTCTGGTCGTAGGACCCAAGGTGTACGAGATGCATTCGAAGCGGGGTACGGACAGGCGACATTATGGCGGTTTCCAAGAACGTTAAGAATAATACGTCTGGAGCAGCCTGTGCATTCCGCAGCTGGACTTGCAGCTCGTGAACAATTTTCTCTTTTATTAGTTTGTCACTATATTATTAGCTTATGAATATCATCCGTGTACTTATTTTCTGTTCATTGACTCAGGTCGGGCCTCCCAGGGATTGTTTCCTTAAATCACTCAATTGCAATCGACTAGTAAGGAAATAGCAATATGAACACTAGATATGTACACGTACACATTCAGAAACAAAATCATCATAACTTATCACTGAACTTCACATTTCACGTCATAGAACGAGGCTTGGAAAGCAGGTCAACGTCAACTCTGACGTTCACCTGTGTTTCAGCCCTCTATGTACATCTGTCAGCCAAATGCCCAGTGGATTCCACTTGACGAAACGCCACCTAAAGCGTAAGGAGACAAGAGAAATGAGCCGTTAAACCCTGGAAATGGGGTATTGAATTTGAGGCAGCCTGGCCAAACCACAATCAGCGCTCTCGATGTGTTGTGCCAGTGTCAAAGCTGAAAATGAGCTTGAACCTCTTCTCGCATTTCAGACATTTGAATTCATTAGCATCGTGTGCAGTAGAATCCAAGTGTGTCGCTGAGCGAGCAGAGGGAGCGGAACCATTAGTGACCTTGACAATCCAGACCCTTTTTTACTTGCTTCTTACATAGTAGGTACTTCAGCTGTACCTAGAGATAATACATTTTAGGGCTATTAAATTTATATGTGCAAATGGGTGGGTTGGCTGGCGTTGGCAAGTAATGAGCAAAAACGGGTGAGGCATACGGGTACGGGGTAACAAATACGGGTAAATATTGTAAACAAAATGTCGACTGTCAAAAAAGAAATTGGTGCAACAATTGCCATTTGACCACCATAGAAGCAGTGATAGAGGTCAGATCCTGCCAAAAGCGTCAAATTCTTGGCTCACAATTTTCAAAGCTTGTTTTCTTTACGGGTGTAATTATACGGGTGCGCAGCCCAGGACCTGGAAATGCGATATGTCAAGGCCACTACCAGTGAGTGTCGCGCACTGAATGTTGAACTAAGTACTCACTCTACGGCCTAGCAACAACTATTCGCTAATTCCGGGGATGTACAGGTAAACGGAGGCCACTTTAAATTCACCCTGCACGGTCCTAATCAGAAAGCCGACGGTACGTTTCTTCCTCGTCTAATAACTTCTGTTACATTACGATCGACTTGAATGGATGCTAAAAAAAGTGGGTGCGGGATTACTAGGTCTTGAGATTCTCCGCCAAAATATAGCCTCTGGTGCCATTCATGACTCTGGCGAGCGTTTCGAGCCTCCAACATGTGATCCTGACACACGTGTTGCCATCATAGAGAGTATCCTGGCCTGGGTTAACGATTCTGAGAGATCCTCCTCCATGCTATGGCTTCGGGGATCACTTGGCGTCGGAAAGTCGACCCTTGCTCAGACAATTGCCGAACACTGCAGCAAAAAACAATGTTTGGCTGGTAGCTTCTTCTTTTCGAGGACTGCCTCCAATTGGAACGATGGTCGATTGCTAATCTCAACTCTCAGCTACCAACTCACATCAACCTTTCCAGCAGCACGATCTATCATCAAGAAGATTGTGAGTCGTGATCCGCTAGTTCTTCAGTTGTCCCTCGAGAGTCAGATGCAGAACTTATTCACCGAACCCATCAACCGTGTCGCAAGATCTCTTATTAGGCGATATATCACGCATTACACTCGATCTCATCCTCGACTGGTGATCATTGATGGCCTTGACGAGTGTTCTGACCCAGCAGTTCAATGCGAGATCTTGAGAGTACTTGGTAGTACTCTCAAGAGTCTTCGTTTCCCCTTCCGATTTTTAATCACCAGTCGGCCTGAAATACACATCACCCGCGCTTTTAATCAGTTAAGGCCCGGCATATCTCTCAGCGAAATCGATCTGTCAAAAGACGCCTTGCAAGCAGATTTAGATATCCGTTCCTTCTTCAGGGGGCGATTCAACAATATTAGAGAAATGCATCCCTTGGGGCAATTTCTGTCACATGTATGGCCAACTGACGAGAACGTCGACGAATTGGTTCGTAGATCATCTGGACAATTTATCTATCCTTCAGTCGTGATACGGTATATCTCATCTCCAAAGCATCAACCCGTTGAACGCCTGAATAACATCCTTGGTCTTTCCCCTCGCCTGGTCAAGGACTTCCCTTTTGCTCAGCTGGATGGATTATACACATACATCCTGGGATCCGTTGATGACAATGATATAGAGATTGTGCTACGGATTTTAGGCATCTTTACCATACCGAGGACCAAAGACGATCATTTCGGAGATCATTCGACCCCAGCCAGGTTGGAATTGCTCCTTAGCTTACAACCGGGTGATATTGGGCTTCTTCTCAATGATCTTCTGTCGGTCATCACCGTTGTCTCCCGTACGGAACCAATCCGCATTTCACATGCCTCGCTTACAGATTTTCTTCTCGACCAATCGAGAGCGAATCGATTCTACATCGATATTGGGCTTTCGCATACCACTCTTGCCAGCGGTTATATGAACGTTGTTACGACAATGCTTGGTAAGTGTGCTAGTGTTAACGCCATAGTGATGGCTTACCCACACTGCTCGATAGAGTCAACAGATTCTGACTGGGATCCTATCCTCGCTCACCTCAAGAAGGCAGTTCTGACCGAAAGCCTTCGCCGGGATCTACTATGTTTCCAGTTTCTTACCATTTTTGACAGAGTAAAATCGCTGTCAACAGCAACACCATCTGATCTTAATGGCACACCGAAACCAGCTCTTGCAGATTATATCTGGGGATGGCTAACTGAATTTCTGGGTTGCTTTGATAATCAGTCAACGGTATGTCAATAAAAAAAAATTAAAAAAAACTCTGTTCCACATGAACTGACAGTAAACGATGATTCCTTAGCTTTTCGATCGTAAAGCCTCCGAGGAAATATATGCTCATCTATTATTGCATCTTGACACTTATTTGAAGAACCAACTCGCCCGCTGTACTGTGGACGACGAATTTATGGACTTACTTACCCTTAGTACGGTACCAAACCGTAGGGCTCAAGCTGAACTACCCCATCCTCGATTTTCATCCATCTTGTACCTGGAAAGTACTAACGCTCGAGAACCACCCAGTTGGTACCTTGATCAATGTTTCTGGGATGTCGATGACGTTGTTCTTCATGTCCTGCTGATACTGTCAGGTTTCACTCAATATTCAAAGTCCCACGTGAGGACCAGTGGTTATTGTGGGTTGATGCGCACTGCGCAACCTATCAGAGAGAACGTATTGGAGCCGTTACGCCGGTTCTTGCTGGATCCTGATCGATCTGGAGATTATTGTGTAGATGGTGCAAAATACGCCCGTTCAGCGCTTAGATGTTTGAGGCAACTTTATCGACCAAGGTTCGGTTGTTTTTTTTTGGGAACTTTTTGTTTCGTTTTTTCTTTTTTTATCATCCATCTCATATAACAAACGGATGCAGAACACGATTTTTACACCAGGAACAGATTACTGTTCTGTGTATTGCTACGAGAAGACTACTTTCGAATGCTGCTATGACGGAAGCACTTGTGGCTTTCCTCACTAGGGCCAACCATTTTTCGCGAAAGCCGCCGCTGTGCATCAGGTTCGGCGACAAAGCAAGTGTGGACCGTTTGGCAACCGAAGTTCAAACATATCTCAAGGTAGGTTTCCTGTTTCATTAATTAATGCCATGTGACAATATTTACACAATAGCGTGCAATTGATTGTACAGAGGTAGCTCAATAACGTTGCGCATGATAAAATGGTGAACCCATGACGTGTTGGGTAAGTATTTCTGCTTGTTTGTGGGTGGGTGGGTCACATTTCGTGACAGACTCCCGAAACTATCTCGCGCGAACCGGTCAAGATGTTGGTGAACCCCTGTGTACTTGATGACAATTGTGTCATGTTCAAGAATCACCTCTCGTAGATCACCAGTTTCAAAGACTTTTTGTCATAGTCATAGTGCTAAAGTAAAAAGGAATGATGTGGCAGTGTATCCGTTGTTATAGCGTCGCGTTTACACGAATTCAAAGTGTTGATGGCAAACAGTAATAACCGCTGACTTTCCCCAAGATAAAACATAAAAAATCCGCCATATTTCGT
>Ga0193743_1002746_pt1 | contig 12180 bp, 14 predicted proteins | sample L2c2metaG_FD_143038 | JGI IMG/M metagenome (GOLD analysis project Ga0193743, IMG submission 143038) | Soil microbial communities from a riparian zone of the East river system, Colorado, United States - L2c2 | ecosystem: Environmental > Terrestrial > Soil > Riparian zone | place: USA: East River... | reverse complement strand
CCTCTACAACCATCCCGAGTTGCTCAAGAAGCCGCTGCGGGTGACCATCGAACACGACCTTCCGGTGGCCCTTGGCGATGAGTTGGAGATCATCAACCACGTGCATCCGGCCGGTTCGACCGATTTGTTCGGCGAAGAGCTCTCCGACCGCACTGTTACAACGCTCACATATGCAGTCGGCGACGAGACCAAAGCCGTCGCGTGCCTGTTCGCCCTCTGAACCCTCCGGTTTAACAGTACGAGCGTACTGACCTGCGAAAACCCATTACTGAGCGGTAACTTCTGAACCGTTTCAGGTGTTGGCTACCTTTGCAAACTTCGCAAGTTAACGAGCGGTGTTGGCGAAAATTGGCAACCGAAACGGGTGGACCTGCGTATATGAGGTGGTGCATCCTCGAGTTAGCACATCAGTGAAGCTGCTGCGGCGTTAACAACAACCGAAGCTCAACGCCCCCAGCGACTTGCAAACCGAAGGAGCCGCAATGTCCACAGTTGGCACGCCGAAGAGCCCGGAACAGATCCAGCACGACTGGAACACCAACCCGCGCTGGAAGGGCATCGAACGCACCTACAGCGCCGAGGACGTCGTCGCGCTGCAGGGCCATGTCGTCGAGGAGAGCACGCTGGCCCGCCGCGGCGCCGAGGTGCTCTGGGACCAGCTGCACGACATGGAGTTCGTCAACTCGCTGGGCGCGCTGACCGGCAACCAGGCCGTGCAGCAGGTCCGCGCAGGCCTGAAGGCCATCTACCTGTCCGGCTGGCAGGTCGCCGGTGACGCGAACCTGTCCGGCCACACCTACCCCGACCAGAGCCTGTACCCGGCCAACTCGGTGCCGCAGGTGGTGCGCCGGATCAACAACGCGCTGCTGCGCGCCGACCAGATCGCCAAGGTCGAGGGCGACCGGTCGGTCGACAACTGGCTCGCCCCGATCGTCGCGGACGGTGAAGCCGGCTTCGGCGGTGCGCTCAACGTCTACGAGCTGCAGAAGGCCATGATCGCCGCGGGCGTCGCCGGTTCGCACTGGGAGGACCAGCTCGCGTCGGAGAAGAAGTGCGGCCACCTCGGTGGCAAGGTGCTGATCCCCACCCAGCAGCACATCCGCACCCTGACCTCCGCCCGGCTAGCGTCGGACGTCGCCGACGTCCCGACGGTCGTCATCGCCCGCACCGACGCCGAGGCAGCCACGCTGATCACCTCCGACGTCGACGAGCGCGATCGCCCGTTCGTCACCGGTGAGCGCACTTCCGAGGGCTTCTACCGGGTGAAGAACGGCCTCGAGCCCTGCATTGCCCGCGCCAAGTCCTATGCGCCGTACTCCGACCTGATCTGGATGGAGACCGGCACCCCGGATCTGGAGCTGGCCAAGAAGTTCGCCGAGGGCGTCAAGAGCGAATTCCCCGACCAGATGCTGGCCTACAACTGCTCGCCGTCGTTCAACTGGAAGCAGCACCTGGACGACTCGACCATCGCGAAGTTCCAGAAGGAGCTCGGCGCGATGGGCTTCAAGTTCCAGTTCATCACGCTGGCCGGGTTCCACGCCCTGAACTACTCGATGTTCGATCTGGCCTACGGCTACGCCCGCAACCAGATGTCTGCATACGTCGAGCTGCAGGAGCGCGAGTTCGCCGCCGAGGAGCGGGGTTACACCGCGACCAAGCACCAGCGTGAGGTCGGCGCCGGCTACTTCGACCGGATCGCCACCATCGTGGACCCGACCTCGTCGACCACCGCGCTGGCCGGCTCCACCGAAGAGGGTCAGTTCCACTAGACCAATGGCGCCCAGTGCACGGTTGTTGTACGTAAACGTCGAGAAGACGCGTCAACAACCGTGCACTCGGCGTGTGTGGGGTAGAAACATTGACTGTGAAAGAGATTGAGCGAGTGGGCGTTATCGGCGCCGGGCAGATGGGCGCGGGCATCGCGGAGGTATCGGCGCGGGCCGGTGTCGACGTGCTCGTCTACGAGCCGACCGAGGCGCTGACGACTGCGGGGCGTGACCGCATCGCCAAGTCGCTCGAGCGGGCCGTCAGCAAGGGCAAGCTGGCCGCGGACGAACGCGACGTGACCCTCGCCCGGCTGTCCTTCACGACCAACCTCTCCGACCTGGCGGACCGCCAGCTCGTCGTCGAGGCGATCATCGAGGACGACGCCGTCAAGGCCAAGGTCTTCGCCGAGTTGGACGCGGTCGTCACCGACCCCGACGCGGTGCTGGCGTCGAACACGTCGAGCATTCCGATCATGAGAATCGCTGCGGCGACCAAGAATCCGGGCCGCGTGCTCGGCCTGCACTTCTTCAACCCGGTGCCCGTGCTGCCGCTCGTCGAGCTGGTCAGCACGCTGGTCACCACCGACGCGGCGATCGAGCGGACCGAGAAGTTCGCGAGCGAGGTGCTGGGCAAGCAGGTGGTCCGCTGCTCCGATCGGTCCGGATTCGTGGTCAACGCGCTCCTGGTGCCCTATCTGCTGTCGGCCATCCGGATGGTCGAGGCCGGCTTCGCCACCGTCGAGGACGTCGACAAGGCCGTCGTCGCAGGTCTGTCGCACCCGATGGGTCCGCTGCGGCTGTCCGACCTGGTCGGGCTGGATACGTTGAAGCTGATCGCGGACAAGATGTTCGAGGAGTTCAAGGAGCCGCACTACGGTCCGCCGCCGCTGCTGTTGCGCATGGTCGAGGCGGGCCAGCTGGGCAAGAAGTCGGGTCAGGGTTTCTACTCGTACTGAAAGATGACGCACAGGTAACGGGGTGGCGTCGGCGTGGGGCAAAGCAGCCTTCGTTAGCTAAGCTAGCTTGTGGTAAAGTCGTCTCGTCCTGGTCGGGGACCTCGTGCGACTGGATGGATCGTCGCGCGCCGCCACACGGCCGTCGTCATCGGACGAGCGCAAGGGGTTAATCGTATGTCGAACGTCGAGTTCGAGCTGTCGCCGTTCTACGACGAGTCGCAGTCGATCTACGACATATCGGACGAGTTCTTCGCCTTGTTCCTGGGTCGAACGATGGGCTACACCTGCGGCTACTTCGAGCACGACGGCATGACGCTCGACGAGTCGCAGGTTGCCAAGTTCGATCTCGCGCTGGGCAAGCTCGACCTTCAGCCAGGCATGACGTTACTCGACATCGGGTGCGGCTGGGGTGGCGCGCTGCAACTCGCCGTGCAGAAGTACGACGTCAACGTCATCGGAATCACGCTGAGCCGCAATCAGTTCGAATACAGCTCCGCGAAACTGGCGAAGCTTTCGTCGAAACGCTCGGTGGACGTGCGGCTACAGGGCTGGGAGGAGTTCGACGAACCGGTCGACCGAATCGTGTCCATCGGCGCGTTCGAGGCGTTCAAGAAGGAACGCTATGGCGCCTTCTTCGACAAGGCCAACCGCATCCTTCCACACGACGGCCGCATGCTGCTGCACACGATCCTGGCGCACACCCAGAAGTTCTTCCGCGATAACGGCATCAAACTGACGATCAGTGATCTGAAGTTCATGAAGTTCGTCGGCGAGGAGATCTTCCCCGGCGGCCAGCTCCCTGCCACGGAGGACATCGAGCAGCTTGCGACTGATTCGGGCTTCACGTTGACCCGCACCCATCTGCTGCGGCCGCATTACGCCCGCACCCTCGACATGTGGGCACAGAATCTGGAGAGCAACAAGGCCGAGGCGATCGCCATCACCTCCGACGAGGTCTACGAGCGCTACATGCGGTATCTGACCGGTTGCGCAGACTTCTTCCGCCGCGGCATCACCAACGTCGGCCAGTTCACCCTGGTCAACTAGCGTCAGCTGCCGGCGAGCCGCTTCTTCTCGGCTTCGACGTCGAAATCAGCTGGGGGCCAGGACAAGTCAAGTCCCTCTAACGCCTCGATCAGCAATTCGGTGATGGCCAGCCGCGAATACCACTTGCGGTCACACGGGATGACGTGCCACGGCGCGTACTCCGTCGACGTCTTGTCCAGCACTGCTTGGTAGGCCTCCTGGTACTTCGGCCACAGCAGCCGCTCGTCGATGTCGGCCGGGTTGTACTTCCAGTACTTGTCGGGCCGCTCGAGCCGCTCGGCTAGACGCTCGCGCTGCTCGTCGAGCGAGACGAACATGGCGACCTTGACGATCGTCGTGCCGCCGTCGACCAACTCCTTCTCGAATGCGTTGATCTCGTCGTATCTGGCGCCCCACACCTCGGGGGGCACCAGATCGTGCACGCGCACGACGAGCACGTCCTCGTAGTGCGACCGGTCGAACACCCCGATGTGGCCTGCGGTGGGCAACGCGTTGCGGATCCGCCACAGGTAGTGGTGTTCGAGTTCCTCCTTCGTCGGCTTGCCGAAGCTGGTGTAGCGGATTCCCTGCGGATTGCCAGCCCCGACAACATGTTTGACGATGCCGCCCTTGCCCGCGGTGTCCATGCCCTGCAGTACCAGCAGAACCGAGCGGGTGTCACCGGACCGGCTGTTGGCGTACAGCATCTCCTGCAGGTCGGCGAAGCGCTCGTTGCGTTCGGCCTGCAGGTCCGGCGCGTCGCTCTTGGACCCTTTGAAACCCGGTGTGGCGTCGGTGTCGATGTCGGACACCAGCTGGCCGGACTTGAACTCGAGGTGAATGTGCGGTTCGTGCGTCCAGAGGCCCGGGAGGTCTGTCTCACTCATCCGATCAGTCAAGCAGTCCCGGCGGCAGAATCGGCGATGGATGCGGCATCGAGTTGAACTTCTCGAGCGATCCGTTCACTTCGACGATTCCGCGCAGCGCGCTCCACGACAGCATCGTCAGATAGTCGATCAGCTCGTCGGCCGTCATCCGGGGGTGCGACATCCAGGAGTGGGTGGCCAACTGCACGCCGCCGACGATCATGAACGCCCACGGCTGAGCACCGTGGGTGTCCATGCCGGCTTCCTGCATCCGTCGGCGCAGCATGACGCCGAGCATGCGCGCGATGATCTGCTCGGAGTCGGCGACCGCCTTGCTCTTGGTCGCCGAGCTGTTGGCCATCACGAACGGATAGATCTCGGGCTCGGCGGCCACCGTTGCGACGTACACGCGGATGATCTCGCGGGTCAGGTCGTAGCCGTCGAGGTTGGACGACAGCGCGGCCGCCATGTTGGGGATCAGCGTGGTCTGCGCGAAGCGCATCATCACGGCCGTCGTTAGGTCGTTCTTGTCCACGAAGTAGCGGTACAAGACGGTCTTCGAGACGCCGATGTCGGCGGCGATCTCGTCCATGCTGACGTTGCTGCCGACCCGGCGGATCGCTTCGAGCGTGCCGTCGACCAACTCACCGCGACGGTCGACCTTGTGCTGGTGCCAGCGTCGTTTGCGTCCGTCTGTCTTGACCACCCCCGCTGGGGTCTGTTGTGCCACTGTCGCACCAGTCCATTCCCTAGTTGTTCTTGATAATACGGCTGATCCGTCGACAGTGGCCGATGGGACGGAAGCGCCGGTGGCGCGATGACGGATGATTGAGGGGTGGTACACCGATCTTCGCCAGGACCCCCGGCCGAACCGCGCCAGAGTTTTGCCGAAACGCTGGCCGGTGCCGACTCCGCCGCGGACGCCGAACGCCGCACCGGTCTGCGCCGGATGAAGGTCGTCGCGCTGAGTTTCCTGCTCGGCGCGACGGTGATCTTCCTGGTGTGCACATGGGCGCAGTCGAACGGCGCCAGTGGCGGGGCGGCGCCCTGGATTGGATACGTCCGGGCCGCCGCGGAGGCCGGCATGGTGGGTGCGTTGGCGGACTGGTTCGCGGTCACCGCCCTGTTCAAGCACCCGCTGGGCATCCCGATCCCGCACACCGCGATCATCAAGCGCAAGAAGGCCCAGCTCGGCGAGGGCCTTGGCGCGTTCGTCCGGGAGAACTTCATGTCCCCCGAGGTCGTGGAGACCAAGCTGCGCGACGCCGAGGTCGCCGGGCGGATGGGCAAGTGGCTCTCCGACACTTCACACGCCGAACGGGTTGCGGAAGAGGCGTCAACGGTGCTGCGGGTGCTCGTCGAAATGCTGCGTGACGAGGACGTTCAGCAGGTGCTGGACCGGATGATCGTCAGGCGCATCGCCGAACCACAGTGGGGTCCGCCGATCGGACGGGTGCTGGCCAGCCTGCTTGAGGAGGGGCGTCAGGAAGCGCTCATTCAACTGCTGGCCGATCGCGCGTTCGAGTGGTCCCTGAACTCGGGCGAGGTCATCGAGAGGGTGATCGAACGTGACTCGCCGACCTGGTCGCCGCGCTGGGTGGACCATCTCGTCGGTGACCGGATCCATCGCGAGCTGATGGACTTCACCGACAAGGTGCGCCGCAACCCCGACCACGAACTCCGTCGCTCGGCCACCAAGTTCCTGTTCGAGTTCGCCGACGATCTACAGCACGACGAGGCGACCATCGAGCGCGCCGAGAACGTCAAGGAACAGATCATGGCGCGGGACGAGGTCGCCAAGGCGGCCGAGACCGCGTGGACCGCGGCCAAGCGCATCATTCTGGAGTCCGTCGACGACCCGTCCTCGGCGCTGCGCTCCCGGATCGCCGACTCGGTGGTGCACATCGGCGAGTCGCTGCGCGACGACGCAGAGCTCCGCGACAAGGTCGACAACTGGATCGTGCGGGCCGCCCAGCACCTGGTCGAACAGTATGGGACGGAGATCACAGCGATCATCACCGAAACGATCGAACGCTGGGACGCCGACGAGGCCAGTCGCCGCATCGAATTGCATGTCGGTCGTGACCTGCAATTCATTCGGATCAACGGCACGGTAGTCGGCTCGCTGGCCGGCCTGGCGATCTATTCGATAGCCCAGCTACTCTTCTGACCTGCGCTAGCTACTGCTTGCAAAAGTTAGCACCCCGTCGTACGGTTGATTTCGAAGCCAACCGGTTACAGACGCAGAGGGGGCCAAGCCATGCCGCAGGACGAAAAACTTGCCGCTGTGGTGACCAACGCTGCACAGGACATCGGAAGCTTCATCCGGAGCCAGCGCGAAGGTGCGCAGGTGTCCATCCGACAGCTGGCCGCGAAGGCCGGCGTCAGCAATCCCTACCTCAGCCAGATCGAGCGGGGATTGCGCAAGCCCTCCGCCGACGTGCTCAACCAGATCGCGAAGGCGTTGCGAGTGTCTGCCGAAGTGCTTTACGTGCGGGCCGGGATCTTGGAACCGAGCGAGCCCAGTGAGGTCCGCGACGCCATCATCTCCGATGTCACGATCACCGAGCGGCAGAAGCAGGTGCTGCTCGACATCTACACGTCGTTCTGCCAACAGAACGAAGCCGCAGATGAGGCAGATGAGGAGCCAGCCACTGACTGACCGCCGATCGACTGCCCATTAGAAAACACATCAATGAGTACACATCCGAGAGAGGAATCACCCGAAATGGCCGAGAAGAATCAGCCCACCATCGAAGACCTGAAGGCTCCGCTGCTCGCCGCCGTCGGCGCCGCAGACCTGGCGCTGGCCACCGTGAACGAGATCGTGGTCACCCTGCGCGAGCGTGCCGAAGAGGCCCGCACCGAGGCCGGCACCCGTGTCGAGGAACGCCGTGCGCGCCTGACCAAACTGCAGGAAGAGCTGCCCACTCAGGTCTCCGAGATCCGTGAGCGCCTGAACAGCGACGAGCTGCGCAAGGCCGCCGAGGGTTACGCGGACGCCGCGACGGCTACCTACAACAAGCTCGTCGAGCGCGGCGAGGCCGCGTTGGAGCGCCTGCGTAGCCAGCCCGCGTTCGAGGAGGCCGCCGGCCGCGTCGAGAGCGTGACCGACCAGGCCGTCGAGCTGACGCAGGACGCGCTTGGCACCGTTGCCACCCAGACCCGCGCGGTCGGTGAGCGTGCGGCCAAGCTGGTCGGCGTCGAGCTGCCGAAGAAGGCCGAGAAGGCCGCCGCGCCGGTCAAGAAGGCCGCCAAGAAGGCTCCCGCCAAGAAGGCCCCGGCGAAGAAGTCGCCGGCCAAGGCCGCGGCCAAGAAGGTCACCCAGAAGTAGTTCATTAGACCGAGGGGACGTAACCCGCTTAGGCTTGAGGCGTGCAACCTCAGAGCCTGGTGGGTTACGTCCTCCTTGTCATTCAGGTGGGTGCGTTGGTGTTGGGCGTCTACTCCTTCGTGCATGCCGCGATCCAGCGTCCCGACGCCTATACCGCCGCCGGGAAGATGACCAAGCCGATCTGGCTGGCCATCATCGGTGGCACCGTGGTGCTTGCGCTCGTCATGGGGGCGCCCGTGGGCTCCGCCATCGCGATCTGCGCCGCCGGCGTCTACCTCGTCGACGTCCGGCCGAAGATTCTCGAGATCCAAGGAAAGTCCCGCTAGCCCGATGCGCGTACTCATTGCCGCGGTGGCGGCGGTCGCTGCCGTCGGCCTAAGTGCGGGCACGGCGTCCGCCAATCCGATTCCCGGCCCGCCCTTCGTCGATCACGCCGAGTGGGCGCACTGGGGTGACCTGTCCAGCCTGCGGGTCTATCCGACGGTGGCGGGTCGGGAGGCCGCGGGTCAGGTGCACAATGCCGCCGAGGGCGACGAGGCGTGGACCGAGGTGCTGGCGCTCGCACCCGATGCCGACATCCCCGGCATGCGCGAGCAGTTCATCTGCCACTGGACGTACGCCGAGTTCGCGCAGCCGGGCAAGTCCAGCTGGAACCTCGAGCCGTGGCGGCCCGTCGTCGACGACGACACGATGGTGGGTACCGGCTGTAACCCCGGCGGCACCGAAGAACCGTTCTAGACGGTGGCTTACTCGAGGGCCGACGTGGCGGCGCTGGTCGACCACACCCTGCTCAAACCCGAGGCGACCGAGGCCGACGTGACCGCCCTGGTCGCCGAGGCCGTCGACCTCGGCGTGTTCGCGGTGTGCGTCTCTCCCACCATGGTCTCCACCGCGAAGTCATTCGGGGCGTCCGGTCTCAAGATCGCCTCGGTCGTCGGATTCCCTTCCGGCAAGCACCTTTCGGCGATCAAGGCGCAGGAGGCGGCACTGGCCGTCGCGGCCGGAGCCGTCGAAGTCGACATGGTCATCGACGTCGGTACCGCACTGTCGGGTGCCCTCGATGACCTGCGCGCCGACATTGCGGCGGTGCGTGAAGCCGTCGACGACACCGTCGTCCTCAAGGTCATCGTCGAATCGGCAGCACTGCTGAGCCTCGGCAGTGAGCAGACGTTGATCGACGCGTGCACGGTGGCCGAGGACGCAGGGGCGGACTTCGTGAAGACCTCCACCGGTTTTCACCCAGCAGGAGGCGCCTCGGTGCGGGCAGTCGAACTGATGGCAGCCGCGGTCGGGCACGGGCTCGGGGTCAAGGCCAGCGGCGGCATCCGCACCGCGGCCGACGCGACGGCCATGCTCGACGCGGGCGCGACCCGGCTGGGGCTATCGGGGACGCGCGCGGTGCTCGACGGGCTGGGTTAGATCCCCGCGAAGCACGGATCCTGCTCACCGGCGGGCATGGTCGCGTTCTGCGTGGAGAACTTGGCGGTCACCCCGGAGTCGGTGACCGAGACGCTGTCGGCGTGGATGCCGAGCGGGAGGTTCTTCGTCAGCTGCGAACTGAACGCATCAAGGGCGGGCTGCACCGCCTCACGCGGCAGGGTGAAGCCGAGGCCCGTCAGCTCCTGCACCTCCAGCGAGATGCCGCCGTCGACGACCTGCGGTTTGGTGATGATGTCGCCGAGCGCGGCGTTGAGTTCGATCGTGCCGTCGGACGGGTTGGCGCTCACGCTGGTGACGAAGCTGCCGACCAGGGGGATCGAGTTCTGGATGGTCTCCTTGATGCCCTCGGCCGTCCAGTTGATCGTCGCGTTGAGGGCGCCGATGGTGCCCTTCGTGTTGCCCTTGTCCTCGAGCCTGATGTCGTCGATGGTGATGTCGGCCTTCATTCCCTTGGCGTCGCGGATCTGGTTGCCCGCGGTGCTGATCGAGATGTTGCCGTAGTGACCGGTCATGTGCTGCAACAGGAATGGGCTGGCGCCGAACGACACCTTGGCACTGTCCTGCACGACGCACGAGACGGCCTTGGCCACCACGTCGTCGGCGCGGCTACGGGCGTACAGCTCGACGCCGACCACGCCGGCGACCATCAGTGCCAACACGATCACCACCACCAGCACGATGGACAGCGGATCGCGGAACAGCCGCGTGACGAATGAGCCCTGCTTCGGGGGCGGGGCGCTGCCATCGTCCGAGGACGGCGTTGGCGTGAAGTTCTGCGGCGGCGGGTAGTTCTGCGGAGCCGAATAGCCCTGCGGAGGGATCTGCTGCGTCGGCGGCTCGGGGGCCGGGGGCTGCTGGCCAGGGGGAACCTGGTTGGCCGGACGGGCCCAGGGATCGGTCACCTCAGCGATTCTGCCCTACCGACGAAGTGAACTCCGTGCGGTTGCGCAGCACCCCGATGGTCTCGCGTGCCTTCTCGACGGCGGCCAGGTCGACGTCGGATACCAATAACTGCGGGTCGGGCCCCGCCGCGGCCACCACCTCGCCGAGCGGAGAGGCCACCACGCTGCCGCCGACGCCGGTCGGCCCGACGGCCGCGATCTCGTCACCCGGGTAGGCCTGATCGACCGCCGCGACGAAGCTGGTGGTGTCCAACGCGCGGGCGCGCGCCAGCAGCGTCCACTGCTCGAGCTTGCCGGGGCCAGAACCCCACGACGCGTGCACGGTGATCAGCTGTGCCCCGCGCCGGGCGAGTTCGACGTGCAGTTCCGGAAAGCGGACGTCGTAGCAGGTGGTCAACCCGACGCCGACGCCGTCGACCGTGATCATCACCGGCTCGTAACCCGGCGCGACCGTGCGTGATTCGCTGAATCCAAACGCGTCGTACAGGTGGATCTTGTGGTAGTGCGCAGCCACCCCTGCGCCGGCGGCGACGAGCGTGTTGGTGACGCGGCCGTCGTCGCTCGGGCAGAACATCCCGGCGACCACCGTCACGCCGTTGCGGTCGGCAATGGCGCGCACCCCGTCCGCCCACTGCCCGTCGAGCGGCTCGGCGATCGGCGCCAGCGGCACCCCGAACCGGCACATGGTCGCCTCGGGGAAGAGCACCAGCCGCGCGCCGGCGTCCGCGGCCCGTCGGGTGAAGTCCTCGACGACGTCGAGGTTGGCCGACGGGTCCGCGCCGGACAGGATCTGTGCCAGGGCAATCCGCATCCCGTCAGCCTACTGAGCGGGTGGGCGAGGGCGAGTCGTTGATCACACACGCCCGCCCCTTTGACTGTGCGTTGGCGGCGCGGGTTACTCGCACTTTTGCGCCCAGGATTCACAGTCGACGCCGCGGGCGCGGAAACCAATCAGCGGGGCGCCACCGTGTCCCACGGCACGGACAGCACGCCGTCCCGCAGGCGTCGCCGCGGCGGTTCGACGAGGAATCCCGCGCCTGCCAGCATGTCCAGCATCGCGCGCCAGCGCACCCGTGGCCCGAACACGCCGTGGCCTGCCGCGCTGGCCCACGCCCGATCGGCCGCGGTCAGCAGGGCGTGCACCGGCTGGCCCGGCACGTTGTGGTGGATCAGCACCTTCGGCAGCCGTTCGGCCAGATCCGACGGCTTCTCGATCGCGAAGGGATCGCAGGCCAGGGTGAGACTCACCGGTCCTCGGGCGTCCAGCAGCACCCAGCAGCATCGCCTGCCGAGTTCGTCGCAGGTGCCGTCGATGATCAATCCGCCTGGCGCGAGGCGGGTCGTCATCTCACTCCACGCGCCGGGCACCGCGTCGACGTCGTACTGGCGCAACACGTTGAAGGCCCGCACCAGCACCGGCTGCAAACCGGCCAATTCGAAACCGCCCAAGGCGAATTCGACTGGGCCCCCTCGGACGGCCCCCGCCGCGGCGCGGGCGGCGTGCACCCGCTCGGGGTGGATCTCCAGCCCGACCACCCGCACGTCGGGCCGCACCGCGCGCAACCGCGCCGCCAACTCGAGGGTCGTCACCGGCAGGGCGCCGTAGCCGAGGTCGATCACCAGCGGATCGGCGGCGGTGAGAAGCGCCGTGCGCACGCGAGGATCGTGAACCAGCCAGCGATCACTGCGCCGCAACCGGTTGTATCCGGTCGTACCCCTCGTCAGTTGGCCGACGGGAGCGGAGGCGCCCATCGCCACATTTTACGGCCGGGTCAGGCGTTTTCCCTGATCCACGCCGACGTGAAGCGTTGTTCGGCGATGAGCAGATCCACCAACTGGCCGCCGATGAAGCTCTCCACCTTGCCGCCGACGAGCGGGATGCGGACCTCG
>Ga0193743_1002745_pt1 | contig 12183 bp, 8 predicted proteins | sample L2c2metaG_FD_143038 | JGI IMG/M metagenome (GOLD analysis project Ga0193743, IMG submission 143038) | Soil microbial communities from a riparian zone of the East river system, Colorado, United States - L2c2 | ecosystem: Environmental > Terrestrial > Soil > Riparian zone | place: USA: East River... | reverse complement strand
GGCGGCCCACGCATAGTCGCTCTGGGTCGGCCGCGCCTCGGCCATGTTGGGACCGGCGGCGATCAGCTGGGCCAGGCGCAGGCGCGCCTCGCGCGGTTCGACCGGCTGGCTGCCCGGCGGCGGCGCGGGCGGCGGCTCCTCCCAAACCGGCAGGCTTTTCCAGACGTCGAGGCCGGCGCCGGCGCGCGGCTTCCTCGTCGCCTGATCGATGCCGAGGGCGGCCAGCACGGCGTCGCCCCACGGCCATTGGCCGCGCGCCATGGCCGAAGCGGTATCCTTGAATTCAGGCGAAGCGAGCGCTGCCATGTCCTCCAGCTCGTCGAGCAGTGCGCGCGCCACCTCGGGCAGGGCGGCGACTTCTTCTTCCGGCGTTGTGGGCACGCCAAGATCGAGTGCCTCGCAAAGGCCGCGCGGCGTCGGCAGGCAGAAGCGCGCCGGCCGCACGAAGGCGAAGAGTTGCAGAAGGTCGCGCGCCGGCAGATCGTCCAAGCCGAGCCGCGCCGCCACCGCCGGTGCATGGCAGACGAGCGGCAGGCTGCCCGCGGCGCGCATCGCCGCGTCGGCTGCAGACAACCGCTCGATCGTCCCGTCGCCCGCGCGCCACAACGCCCCGCGCACGGTCGCGATCAGGGCAGGCCAGGGCGGGAGGGGACAAGACACGAAAGGTGGATAGCATAGGCCAATTGCCCGATGCAGTGATCGTCCGTTGCATCTAACATGCGAGGGGATGAAGCCGCCTCCCGTCATCAGGAAGCCCACCGCCGTCTTTCGCCAGTCCGGCGCCATGGAACGCGGGAAAGGCAAGATAACCGGCGTAATCGCCCTCACCCTGGGCGGACTCGCCGTGCTGTCAGTGCTGGCGTTCCATTTTCCGCAGTATCTGACGACACCGGACCTGCGGAAGAAGTACGACGTCAACGTGCTGCGCGAGATCCTGCTGGTCGGCATGGTGATCGCCGGCGGCATGGCGCTGGCCAACCTGATCCGCCTGCGCAATCGCTGGCTGAACGGCACCGCGCTGGCGCTGATCCTGCTGGCCACAGCTATGGGCGGGCATCGCGTGCCGATCGGCGACTTTGCCGACAACACGCCCTATATCGGCCTCGACTGGTTCATCCTCGACCTGCTCGGCTCGAGCATGGTCTTCATCCTGATCGAGAAGATGTTTCCCCTGCACCGCGAACAGCCGGTGTTCCGGCCGGGCTGGCAGACCGATTTCACGCATTTCATCGTCAACCACCTGATGGTCGGGCTGGCGCTGGTGATCGTGAACTTCGCCATCCATCGCCTGTTCGGCTGGCTGGTCTGGCCGCCGCTGCAGAAGTGGGTGGGCGGCCTGCCGTTCTTCGCCGAACTCTTCCTCGTGCTGCTGGTCGCCGACCTGGTGCAGTACTGGACGCACCGCGCCTATCACGAGATCCCGTTCCTGTGGCGCTTCCATGCCGTCCATCACAGCGCCGCATACATGGACTGGATGGCGGGCTCGCGGCTGCACATCTTCGAGCTTCTGGCCACCCGAGTGTCGATCCTGGGCGTGCTCTATGTGCTGGGTTTCAGCGAGGCCTCGATGAACATCTATATCGTCATCGTGGGTTTCCAGGCGGTGTTCAACCACGCCAATGTCCGCCTGCCCGACGCCTTCGCGCGGGCGCCGCTCAAGTGGCTGATCGTGACGCCCGACTTCCACCACTGGCATCATAGCTCCGAACGCGAGGCGATCGACCGCAACTACGCAGCGCACTTCGCCTTCATCGACTATCTGTTCGGCACCGCCGTGAAGTCCGACCGGCGTTTCCCTGGCAAGTATGGCGTGCTGGGCGACTACATGCCGCCGGGCTTCGTGCGCCAGCAGCTCTTTCCCTTCACCTGGAAGGAATGAAGCGCCGCCGCCTGTTGAGGTCGGCCGCCTTGTCGGGGGCCACCATGTCGGCGTTGGCGCTCGGCGTCGGGCGGCCGGCCCGCGCCGCCGATCTCGATGTCGTCATCGTCGGCGCGGGCGTCGCGGGCCTTGCCGCGGCACGCACCCTGATGGTGGCGCACAAGAGTGTGCTGGTGGTCGAGGCGCGCGAACGGATCGGCGGTCGCGCCATCACCGACAGCACCACCTTCGGCTTTCCCTTCGACCAGGGCGCGCAATGGATCGAAGCCGGCAAGACCAACCCCGCCATGGCGATCCTGCGCGAGGTCAATGCCAGGCCGATCCTCGATCGCCAGGAGCAGACGCTTTATCTCGCCGGCAAGGAACCGGCGCGGGAAGAATACGCACGCTTCGAGAAGATCGCCGTCGACGCCTCGCGCAAGATTGCGGCGGCGCTCAAGAAGCCGCCGCCTCTGGCGGGGCTCGGCGTGACGCCGGGCAAGGAGCCCGACGTGATCGTCGGCCGCCTGCTTACGCCGCAGGACCCGCTGGAGCATCTGGCTTACGCGCTGGTCGGGCCGCTCGAGGCGGGCGTCGAGAACAACGAACTGTCGGCGCGCGACTTCACGCGCCAGCCCGACACCGAGCCGCAATATTCCGTGGCCGAGGGGCTGGGCGCCGTGATCGCGCGCTGGGGCGCCAAGGTGCCGGTGAAGCTCGCCACGCGCGTCGTGCGCGTCGATTCGACGGGAACGCTGGTGCAGATCGTGACGACCAACGGCGAACTCAACGCCCGGGCCGTCATCGTCACCGTGCCGACCGGCGTGCTGGCGGCCGGGCCGTTCGGCTTCGCCCCGCAGCTCAAGGCCGCCAAGCTCGAGGCGATCGCCCAGCTGCCGATGGCGCTCTATAACAAGATCGCGCTCTCGTTCGCGCGCAAGGTGATCGACGCACCGGCGGGACGCGGCGTGTCGGGGCTGACGCGCAAGGGCCAGGCCTTCGACGCCGTCGTGCGGCCTCATGACCGCGACGCCGCCGTCGTGTTCGTGGGCGGCGCGCAAGCGCGCGAGCTCGAGGAGCAGGGCGGCGGCGCCGCCGTCTCCTTCGCGCTGTCGGCGATGGCCGAGATCTACGGCGATGGGCTGCGCGGCGTGGTCGCGCACTCCTTCGCCACACGCTGGGGCAAGGACCCGTTTGCCCGCGGCTCGTGGTCGATGGCCATCCCCGGCCGCGTGGAAGCCCGCCTGGTCCTGGCCCAGCCCCACCACGACCGCGTGTTCTTCGCCGGCGAGGCGACCGATCCGGTATGGGCCACGCGGGTGGGCGGCGCCTACGCCTCCGGCCTGCGCGCCGCCGGCGAGGCGCTGGCGGTGCTAGGCAGCAGACGCTAGGCGTCAAGCGGGTCGTGGGTCTCCCAAGTCGGGAGCTGCCCGACCGCGCCTGCTTCTTGGTCGTCGCTGGTCGCGCGCCGTAGCGCTCGGTGCGACATGGCCTGCCTCGATGCCCGTCACGGCTACTGCGATCGAGGAGGCCCCTTGCTTCAGGTTTCGCGTGGTCAACATTTTCAGGGAAGCCAGGCGCCGAAGTCCACCAAGGTTGCGCAGGAGTGCCAACTCGTTCTGAACATGAGAGTCGACGCGAAGGGGCGGCATGCCACGAAAACGCCGCGGAACGAATATGGTTACCGTTCGCTTTCGGACAAAGAACGCCAATCCGTCGAGTCGCCGCCCGCGACCAGACCGGCGCAGCATACCAAAGAGCGCCTGACGTGCTACTTGGTCCGTCGCGCCGGGGCCAACCGCTCTATTTTATCCGCTGAAGGAGCTTGTCGCGCACGGCCGGATCCTTCTGCGCCGCGGTCAGAATTGTCGTGTATTCCTCGATCGACAGGCCCTGGTCAGTGACCGCCTTTGCCATGGCATTGCCGGCCTCGCCCTGGAGACGTTCCTTTTCGGCGACCGGCGCCTGAGCCAATTGCTGATCGTAGTTGTTCTTGATCACGGTCACTTTTTTGACGGCGGCGGCGGCCGCGTCGAGTTTTTTGTCGGGAATGATTGTCGGTGTCGTCGTCGGGCTGGGTGTTGTCACCGATGGCCCGGAGGGAGATTGTTGCTGCGCCTGTGCCGCAGGCATGACCAAGAGGCCAGCCGCGGTGAGAGTCATGGCGCACCATGTGCCAAATCGGATTGTCGATTGCATGTCGAAACTCCTTCTTTGCTCGCGGGCGAACATCTCGTCAATGATGCGTGTCGGTTTCGAGATCGACCACCAAATCCGTCGATTCGGGCTCGTGGGGCTCAAGGCTCGCCTTGGTCTCATCGGCCCAACTGGCGAGATTCACCACGACGCCCCGCCGGCGGTCGTTCTGCTCCGCCTCGACGGGTTCCACGATATTGAGGCCCTCGCTGTCGAGGAAGAAGGTATGACCACCGAATAACCGTTCGAGTTGCGGCATTGCCGGATGTCCCGCCGGAATGGCCTGGGCTTCGAATTGATTCAGAGTCTGCTCGATCTGTGCGGAATTCATCTTCATCGCACAACTCCTCTCGTTTGGGTTTCCGTTCGCGGCCACGCATCCTGCGGGGCCTCCCACTCCGAGTGGTCACAACTAAGCGGCTCATCGGTCTGTTCCGCTGCCGTCTATCTAAGGCAACTTCTCGCGCGATCAACCCGCGGGAGCGGATTTTGGCTAAGGGAAGTTGTGACAAGATCAGCTGATTCAGCAATCCACCGAGCGGACCTGGAGGTCCGCGGCCCGGTTGAGAGCCGTTTGTTCATTGTTGCGCGCCAGTTTCGCCCGCGGCCGGATTGACGCAAATGGCGCTCGCTCATAGGTTCTGCGATTCATGTCGCAGATCGATCGTTCCCTCGCCCAGGCCGCGCGCGCGTGGCCATTCGAAGAAGCCCGCAAGCTTTTGGCCCGCACGGGCGGCAAAGCGCCGGCCAAAGGCTATGTGCTGCTCGAAACCGGCTATGGCCCGTCCGGCCTGCCGCATATCGGAACGTTCGGCGAGGTCGTGCGCACCACCATGGTGCGCCAGGCGTTCCGCCGCCTGAGCGACGTGCCGGCGCGGTTGTTCTGCTTCTCCGACGACATGGACGGGCTGCGCAAGGTGCCCGACAACGTGCCCAACAAGGAGATGCTGGCGGCCCATCTCGGCAAGCCGCTCACCGCCGTGCCCGATCCGTTCAGCAACGAGTATCCGAGCTTCGGCGCGGCCAACAACGCGCGGCTGCGCGCCTTCCTCGATTCCTTCGGCTTCGAGTACGAGTTCCAGTCGGCGACCGATTGGTACAAGTCGGGCCGCTTCGACAAGATGCTTTTGGCCATGCTGCAGCATTACGACGAGGTGCAGGCGGTGATGCTGCCGACCCTGGGCGAGGAGCGCCAGCAGACCTATTCGGTCTTCCTGCCGATCTCGCCCAGGACCGGCCGCGTGCTGCAGGTGCCGGTAGTCAAGATCGACGCCCAAGCCGGCACCATCGTCTATCGCGACGAGGACGGCACGCTGGTGGAAACGCCGGTCACCGGTGGCAACGTCAAGCTGCAGTGGAAGGCCGACTGGGCCGGCCGCTGGTTCGCGCTCGACGTCGACTACGAGATGTACGGCAAGGATCTCATCCCGTCGGCCGAATTGAGCGCGAAGATCGTCCGCATCCTGGGCGGCAAGCCGCCGGAGGGCTTCAACTACGAGCTCTTCCTCGACGAGGAGGGCAAGAAGATCTCCAAGTCCAAGGGCAACGGACTCTCCGTCGAGGAGTGGTTGCGCTATGCGCCACCCGAATCGCTGGCGCTCTACATGCAGCAGCAGCCGCGGCGCGCCAAGCGGCTCTATTTCGACGTCATCCCGCGCGCCGTCGACGATTACCTCGCGGCGATCGAGAAGCTGCCGGCCGAGGAGCCGGCCAAGGCGCTGGAGAACGCGGCCTGGCACATCCATGACGGCGCGGTGCCGGCCAACTCCGCGGCCGGCGTCAATTTCGGCATGCTGCTCAACCTCGCGAGCGTGGCGCATACCGAGAACAAGGACGTGCTGTGGCAGTACCTGCGCCGCTACGTACCGGGCGCGACGCCGGAGACCGCGCCCTATCTCGATCGCCTGCTCTCGGGCGCGGTGGCCTACTACCAGGATTTCGTGAAGGCCTCGAAGAAGTTCCGGCTGCCGACGGCCAAGGAGCGCGACGCGCTAAAAGATCTCGCCGACACCTTGCGCAAGCTGCCCGAGGACGAGAGCGCGGAGTTCATCCAGAACGAGGTCTACGAGGTTGGCAAGCGCCACTTCGCCCAGGCCGAGCTGCGCCAGTGGTTCAAGACGCTCTATGAGGTGCTTCTGGGCAGCGAGCAGGGCCCGCGCATGGGCGCGTTCATAAAACTCTACGGCCGCGACAATGTCGTGCAGCTGATCGAGCGCGCGCTGGCCGGCGAGGATCTCGGCAAGGCGGCGTAACGAGGCGCACCGCGGCAGAGTCGTCACGCTCGGCGGCGATGACGGGCTGGACTATTTCGACAATGTGAACTCGACATAGGCGGACAATGGGCGGAGTCCCGTCGTCTCGCGACCATCGTGACAAAGACGTGGCCGTCGCAGTGGTCACAGCCAATGGCATGACGCAGGGTTGATTGCGTCTGCGACGATTCGCTACTGACGATTCTCTACTGTCGCGCGCCCGCGATTGCGGGTGCCGTCGGGAAAGCTTCCGCAGTGCGCATTGGTATCGAGGGAATCGTGTTTCAGTGCAGTTGTCCATAGCCCCATCGAAAAGGCGCGCCTTGATGCAACGGGCCAAGACCTGGTTACACATCGTCCTGCCCTGGCCAATGGTCGCGTGGTGCGAGCGACTCTATTTCGCGCAATTCGGCGAGATCGAGTTGTGCATGGTGAAACATCTCTGCCGCCCGGATCAGGATTCGATCGATGTCGGCGCCAACGTCGGCACCTATCTTCATGCGATGATGCGCCATTCGGACCGCGTCTATGCTTTCGAGCCGGTTCCGTGGCTTGCACAGTTGCTGCCGAAGAAATTCGGGCGAAAGGTCGTGGTCGAGAACCTCGCCTTGTCACACGAGACCAGCAGGGCCTTGCTTCACATTCCGGTGGTCGACGGCACGCCGGTCACAGGCCTCTCGACGCTATCGGACGACCTTGCTGCCAGGACGGCGCTGTACCGCGATATTCCCGTGGAGACGAGGCCTCTCGACGAGGTCTATAGCGGCAATGTCGGCTTCATCAAGATCGATGTCGAAGGACATGAGCACAGTGTGCTGCGAGGCGCGCGGCGGACGATCGAGCGGTGTCGGCCGCGGGTACTGATCGAAGCCGAAGAACGTCATGCGCCGGGCTCCGTGCGACGCATCCAGGCTTTCTTTCGCCGCTTCGGTTATCGCGGGTATTTTGTCTTTCAGCGCCAGTTGGCGCCGATCGAGTGTTTCGATCCAGCGAGGATGCAGCGGAGCGAAGACATCGCGGATTATACGCTGGGTATGCCGCGTGCGCAGTTCGAGCGCTACATCAACAATTTCCTGTTTCTGCCGCGCGAGGAGCCGAGCACCACACTGGCGCAACTGGAAGCGGCGTTGACGAAGCGGGCGGGGCCGGCCGGCGGCGGCAACCAGTAGGGCAGGCTTTGCCCGACCGGGACGGTTTGCAGCGGCAGCTGACCTGTTGCATGGTTTGAAAATGGACCAGGCCGTCATCGACTATCTGAAGCCGGACATTCCCGCGGGCCTGAAAATCCTCGACGTGCCGCTGGTGCGCGCCACGGCCAGCGCGCTCGCGGGCTACGGCGAGATCGTGCGCGATCCCCACGCGCACCGCATCGAGATCGTGCCGTGGCCGCTTGTCGGCTGGCGCCGGCTCGATGCCGGCACGGGCATCGAGGGCGGTACGACCGAGGGCATCTTCGCCTGCGAATGGCGTGGCAACGAGCTTTTTGGGCGCAACGAAGCCGTGGGTGGACACTATGTCATCGGCTTTCGCGAGCTGCCCGAGGTCGCGCGCCCCGGCGTGACGCTCGGTGACGGCCGTGTGCTGTTGTGGCATTGCAACTACCATCCCGATGGCGGCCAGCTCTTCTGGCCGCTCGATGGGCAGCCCTTCGTCGTGCCGGTGGCCCTGCCGGGCGACGACCTCAAGCCGGAGACCTTCAAGGCCTTCTGGTCGGACGGCAGCTTCGGCATCTATATCCATCCCGGCATCTGGCACGAGGGCGTGTTCCCCGTGACTCCGACCGGCCGCTTCTTCGACAAGCAGGGCAAGGTCCACGCGCGGGTGAGCTGCGATATCGCCCGCGAATTCGGCGTGCTGCTCGGCGTGCCGTTGCCGCACGCGATGTAGTCGATGGCGGGCAGCTCCATGGGCAGCTCCATCGGTGGCGCCATCGGAGCGTCGCTGCCGCGGCTGGAGGATGCCCGGCTGCTGACCGGCGGCGGCTGCTACAGCGACGATTTCACCCTGCCGGGCCAGGCCTATGCCTGGGTCGTGCGCTCGCCTTACGCCCATGCCCGCATCGTCGCGGTCGACACATCGGCGGCGCGCGCCCTGCCCGGCGTGCTGTCGGTGCTGACCGGCGCCGATGCGGTGGCCGACGGGCTTTTGCCCGTGCCGCACATCCCGGCCGCCATGAGCCCGCCCGACATCAAGCTGCCGAATATCGACGGCTCGGCGCATAGGGTCGTGCGGCCCGACATCCTGGCGATCGAGACGGCGCGCTTCGTGGGCGAGGCGGTGGCTTTCGTGGTGGCCGAGACCCTGGCGTTCGCCAAGGATGCCGCCGAAGCGGTGCAGGTCGATTACCAGGAACTGCCGCCGCTCGCCGACACGGTCGTCGACTCCCTGGTCGGCGATCCGGCCGCGACACAGGCGGCCTTCGCCCGCGCGCGCCATGTCGTGAAATTGCGCACCGAGATCCAGCGCGTCACCGGCGTGCCGATGGAGCCGCGCGCCGCGCTCGGCCATTTCGACGCCGCCTCGGGCCGCTACACCCTGTATGCCGGCGGCGGCGCCATCGTGCGGCCCAAGAAAGAGGTCGCGATCATTTTAGGCATCGAGCCCGAGCAGGTGCGGGTCATCGCCCGGGAAGTCGGCGGCAATTTCGGCACCCGCAACTATTTCTATCCCGAGTTCGCCTTGGTGTGCTGGGCGTCGCGCCGCATCGGGCGGCCGGTGAAATGGACCTGCGAACGGCACGAGGCGTTCCTGAGCGACTATGCCGGCCGCGATTTCCGGATCGAATCGGAGCTGGCGCTCGACGCCGACGGCGGCTTCCTCGGTCTCCGCGCCCAAAGCACCAGCAATCTTGGCGCCTACACGGCCTCCTTCGTGCCGCTGACCAAGGGCACGCAACTCATGACCAGCCTCTACCGCATGCCGGCAGTGGCGCGGGCGCGCGGCGTACTGACCAATACGCCGTCGACCGCGCCCTATCGCAGCGCCGGGCGGCCCGAGGCGATGTTCGTGATCGAGCGCCTGATCGATCTCGCCGCCCGCGCGCACGGCTTCGACAGGATCGAGCTCCGCCGGCGCAACCTGATCACGACGACGCCCCACACCAACGCCTTTGGCGTCACCTATGACAGCGGCGACTACCGATCGACCTTCGACGAGGTCCTGACGCTCGCCGACTGGAACGGCTTCGCCCGGCGCCAGGCCGCGACCGAGGCACGCGGGCTCCGGCGCGGCATCGGGCTCGGCGGCTATGTCGAGTCGCAAAGCGGCGCGCCGATCGAGCGCGCCGAGGTCACGGTGCTGCCGGAGGGCGCGGTCGAGATCGTGATCGGCACGCTGTCGTCGGGGCAGGGCCACGCCACCAGCTTCGCCCAGCTCGCCGGCGAATGGCTGGGCATACCGGTCGACAAGGTCCGCCTTGTCACCGACGACAGCGACCGCGTGTCGGTGGGCGGCGGCTCGCATTCCGGCCGTTCGATCCGGCTGGCCGCGACCACGATCCATCAGGCGTCGCTCGGCATCGTCGCCAAGGGCCGCAAGCTCGCCGCCCAGCAGCTCGAAGCGTCCGAAGCAGACATCGTCTTCGCCGACGGCCGTTTCGCGATCGCCGGCACCGACCGCGGCATCGACCTGTTCGCGCTGGCCGCCGAGCGCGGGCCGATCGCCGACCAGGCCGACGTCGACAGCAGGGTCGGCTCCTATCCCTATGGCTGGCATGTCTGCGAGGTCGAGGTCGATGCCGAGACCGGCGTCGCCCGGATCGACCGCTACACCACGATCGACGATGTCGGCCGCGCCGTGAACCCGCTGATCCTGCACGGCCAGACCCATGGCGGCATCGCCCAGGGCGCCGGCCAGGCGTTGATGGAGCGCTGCTTCTATGCGCCTGACGGCCAGCTCCTGTCGGGCTCGTTCATGGACTACGCCATGCCGCACGCCGACGATTTTCCCTTGTTCAGGACGGCACTGAGCGAGGTGCCGTCTAAAAACCATCCGCTGGGCTTCCGCGGCGGCGGCGAGGGCGGCATCACGCCGGCGCTGGGCGTGATCATCAACGCGGTGGTCGATGCCCTCGCCGATCTCGGCGTCACCCACATCGACATGCCGGCCAGCCCCGAGCGCGTGTGGCGCGCGATCCAAGAAGCTCAGCGTCAGAGCACACGCAGCAACAATCGATCTATGTGCGGCTTAGACACGCGCCCAGGGTGCTCTCAGTGATGATCGGTATCTTCCAAAATCCGCTTTGCCGCCATCAGGTCTGCGGTGTCGAAACCTTCTGCGAACCGATCGTAGACCGACTGCAGGCAGACGATGGCCTCGGCGTGACGGCCTTGATTGCTCGGCAGGCGGGCGAGGCGATTGCTCGGCAGGCGGGCGAGGCTCGTTGCGGCGCGCAACTCCCACGACAACGCCCCTTGTTGGTGTGCAATATCGAGCGCCTGCCTGAAGAGGTCCTCCGACTGTTTCGCGGCCGCCGGGGTGCTCTGCAACAGCAGGAGCTCGCCCTTGAGGCGCAGCAATTCGGGCGTGTAGCAGCCTGGTTCGAACTGCTCGATCCCTGCTTCGAGCACCGTGAGCCCTTCGGCCATCCGCCCAGCGTGAGTCAGGGCTTCCGCCAGCTGACTGATGCCGGTCAAGGATCGAAAGCGAATGTTGGACTGGACGACCTCGTCAAGACCGGTGACGAGTTGCCGCGATCCTCCATCGACATTGCTACCCTTGAGGACGACGACTCTTTGAAACTCGGAGCCAAATGCACTCCAAAGCGAAAAGCTGTGGTTCCTCGAAAGATCGAGCAGCATGCCTGTATAGCGCGTTGCAGCGGTGAGGTTTCCCACCCAAAGCGAGATCGGGCATGCCGCCAAGGCAAGTGTGTAGCACAGCGACAGGGCGTGGCCGGTCGCCTGCGCCTCTCCAATGCTCATTTCGGCGGCGTGCAGGGCCTGGTCCGCGAGACCCTGCCACCACAGGACCCGCGCGAGAAACGTGCGCGCCGATACTTGCACGTCTGTCTGAAAGCGAATGACATCACGGAAGCGAATGACGTCGCGTCCATGATGAGTGGCAGCGTAGTGATTCAATACTTGCTCAAGATGCCGGCGTGCGCCGGTCTGGTCGCCGACATAGTGTTTGGCCACGCCCATGTAGTGCTCACCGAACAGCCGATCGTTCAGGTCCGCCCTGCTCATTGCGAGGTCGTGCAACCGTTGTGCAAACGGCAGCGCCGTACGGAATCGACCGCTCCCGGTATGATAGAAATACAGACCTCGCAGAGCACGCAGCTGGTACTCCGAATCGCCAAGGCTCTCGGCAATTTCGAGGACCTTCGTGAAGGCCGCTCCCATATCCGCAGCCTCGGGTATCGATGCGCCTAGCGCCGCATGCAGTCGCATTTCCTCGCGGGAGTTGTGGGTCCGTTCTGTCCCGAGAGCGCCAAGCGCCCGCTTGGCGCGACCGCGGCACTCCTCAAGCAAAGCCAGGCGCATCCAGAGGGGGACCGCGTCGGCGGTCAGGGACACGCCGATCGATACATCGCCGCCTGGCGAAAAGGCCCAGTCGAGCGCGGCGCGCAGGTTGTCGATTTCACGTGCGTATTCGGCCAGCCATTCGCCCGCATTCCGCCCCGTCACTTCCGATTCAGCGCGCTCAAAGAGAGTGCGGTAGTACTGGGCGTGGCCGCGCGCCATCCGTTCGCGCGCGCCGCTCGAGTCCAGTTTTTCGATCGCGTAGGCGCGGGTCGTGTCGAGCAGCCGGAACCGCGGTTTGGCGCCGCTGGCGTCTACGACAACCAGCGATTTCGCCACCAGATCGGCCAGGCGGTCGATCGCATTGTTGCGCGTCTTTGCTGCATCGGGAACCACTGCAGCAGCAGCCTCGACC
>Ga0193743_1002744_pt1 | contig 12185 bp, 8 predicted proteins | sample L2c2metaG_FD_143038 | JGI IMG/M metagenome (GOLD analysis project Ga0193743, IMG submission 143038) | Soil microbial communities from a riparian zone of the East river system, Colorado, United States - L2c2 | ecosystem: Environmental > Terrestrial > Soil > Riparian zone | place: USA: East River... | reverse complement strand
ATCTTCTTCTCGTCGACGGCGACGCCAGGCAGTGGCGTCACCTCCGATCCCGAAGCGATCAGGATGTTCTTGGCCACAAGCGTATCCTTGACCGCGCCATCGTCGCCCAGGACCACGACCGAGCCCGCCTTCTCGATGCGGCCGGTGCCCTGGAACGCCGTGATCTTGTTCTTCCTGAACAGGAAGGCCACGCCCTTGGTGGTGACGTCCACCACCTCGCCCTTGCGCTTCATCAGCTGGGCGAAGTCGAGCTTGGGTGGGCCGAGCACGATGCCGTGGACGCCAAGGTCGTGGCCCGCCTGCTCGAACAGATGCGAGGATTGCAGCAGCGCCTTGGACGGAATGCAGCCGACATTGAGGCAGGTTCCGCCGAAGGTGGCGCGCTTTTCGACGACCGCCACCTTCATGCCGAGCTGGGCGGCGCGGATCGCCGCCACATAGCCGCCCGGACCGGTCCCGATGATGACGAGGTCGAAGGATTCACTCATTTTCCGTCACCCCGAGCGAAGCCGAGGGGCCTGTTCTTTTGCACAACATGAAAAGGTCCCTCCACTCCGCTTCGCTTAAGCGCGGATCTGATCCGCGCGAGTCGGGATGACGGCTAGACACCGAGCAACAGCCGCTCGGGATCCTCGATGCATTCCTTGACCCGCACCAGGAACAGGACGGCCTCGCGCCCGTCGATGATGCGGTGGTCGTAGGAGACGGCGAGATACATCATCGGCCGCAGCTTGATCTCGCCGCCCACCGCCATGGGCCGCTGCTGGATCTTGTGCATGCCGAGGATGGCCGACTGCGGCGGATTGAGGATCGGCGTCGACATCAGCGAGCCGTAGACGCCGCCGTTGGAGATGGTGAAGGTGCCACCGGTCAGGTCGGCGATGGTGAGCTTGCCGTCGCGTGCCTTCTTGCCGAGCTCGCCGATGCCCTTTTCGACGTCGGCGAAGGACAGCATGTCGGCATCGCGCAGGACCGGCACGACCAGTCCCTGCGGCGTGCCGACGGCAACGCCGATGTCGTAGTAGTTCTTGTAGACGAGGTCGTCGCCCTCGATCTCGGCATTGACCGACGGCAGCTCCTTGAGCGCGGCGATGCAGGCCTTGACGAAGAACGACATGAAGCCCAGCCGCGCGCCGTGCTTCTTTTCGAAATCCTCTTTTAGCCGCTCGCGCAAGGTCATGACCGCCGTCATGTCCACCTCGTTGAAGGTGGTGAGCATGGCCGCGGTGTTCTGGGCTTCCTTCAGACGATTGGCGATGGTGCGGCGCAGCCGCGTCATGCGCACCCGCTCCTCGCGATCGGCGCGCGAACGCGGGCCAGCAGGCGCCGCGGGCTTTGCCGCCGGCGCGCTGACCGATGGGATCGAGGAAAGCACCGCCAGCACGTCGGCCTTGGTGGCGCGACCGTCTTTGCCGGTGGGCTGAATCGCCGAAGCAGCAACGCCCGTCTCCTCGACGAGCTTGCGCGTCGCCGGACCGGACGCCGCAATGTTGGCGCCGGCAGGAGCAGGCGTGGCGGCGGCGACCGGTGTGGGCGCGACGGCCGGTACGGGTGCAGGCGACGGTGCAGGGGCCGGCGGCTTCGGCGCGGCAGCCGGCGCCGCGGCGGCGACAGCAGGCTTTGCAGCAGCGCCTGCGGCGCCCGCCTCGATATGGCAGAGCACGCCGCCCACCTGGACGGTGGTGCCTTCGGCGACGGCAAGGTCGACGATGGTGCCGGCCACCGAGGCGTTCACCTCGACGGTCACCTTGTCGGTCTCGAGCTCGCACAACGGCTGATCGATCGTCACCGCGTCGCCCGCTTTCACCAGCCACTTGGCGACGGTCGCCTCGGTGACCGACTCACCCAATGCGGGGACCTTGATCTCGACGGCCATGACTAACTCCTTCTCGGTCCCGTCCCACCCAACCTCAGCCCAGCGTCAGCGCGCGGTCGACCAGGTCGGCCTGTTCCTTGACATGCGTGCGCGCCGAACCGGTCGCCGGCGACGCCGCTTCCGGCCGGCCGATATAGATCGGCCGCGCGTTGAGGCCCGACAGCGCCCGCTCGATGCGGCGGTCGACGAAATACCAGGCACCCATATTCTCGGGCTCCTCCTGGCACCACACCACTTCGGCGTTGGGATATTGCGACAGCCGCACGCCCAGCCGGCTGAACGGGAAGGGATAGAGCTGCTCGATGCGCAGGATGGCGATGTCGTCGATCTTGCGCTTGCGACGCTCGGCCACGAGGTCGAAATAGACCTTGCCCGAGCACAGGATGACCCGCCGCACCTTGATGTCCTCGGTGAGCGGGTCGGTCTCGGCCAGGATGCGCTTGAACGAGGTGCCCGGCCCGAAGTCGGCCAGGGTCGAGACGCACTCCTTGTGGCGCAGCAGCGACTTGGGCGTCATCACCACCAGCGGCTTGCGGAACGACCGGCGCACCTGGCGGCGCAATGCGTGGAAATAGTTGGCGGGCGTCGTCGGCACGACGACCTGCCAGTTGTCCTCGGCCGAGAGCTGCAGGTAGCGTTCGAGCCGGGCCGAGCTGTGCTCCGGCCCCTGCCCCTCGTAGCCGTGCGGCAGCAGCATCACCAGGCCGTCCATGCGCAGCCACTTGCTCTCGCCCGAGCAGATGAACTGGTCGATGATGACCTGCGCGCCGTTGGCGAAGTCGCCGAATTGCGCCTCCCACAGCACCAGCGCGTTGGGCTCGGCCGACGAGTAACCGTACTCGAAGCCCAGCACGCCCGCCTCGTTCAGCGGGCTGTCGATGATCTCGATGCGCGCCTGCTCGGAGGCCACGTGGTTCAGCGGCACGTACTTGGCCTCGCTGGTCTGATCGACCAGCACCGAATGGCGCTGCGAGAAGGTGCCGCGGCCGGAATCCTGGCCGGAGAGCCGAACCGGCGTGCCCTCGGCGAGCAGAGTGCCCCAGGCCAGCGCCTCGCCGGTCGCCCAGTCGATGTCGCGGCCGGTGTCGATGGTCTTGCGCTTCTCCTGGAGCTGGCGCGCGATCTTGCGGTTGAGGTCGAAATTCTTGGGCACTTCCGAGATGGCGTGCCCGACCGCCAGCAGCTGCTCGGTGTCGACGGCCGTGGCGCCCTTGCGATCCTCCTCGCCCGGCGCGACGGTCATCCCGGCCCAGCGGCCCTCCAGCCAGTCGGCCTTGTTGGGCTTGTACTGGTTCGCCGCCTCGAGCGCCTTGTCGAGCTTCTCGCGCAACGCTACGTCCAGGGCTGCGACTTCGGCCGCGGTGACGAAGCCTTCGGCTTCGAGGCGCGCGGCATAGACCTCCTTCACGGTCTTGTGGCCGGCGATCTCCTTGTACATCAGCGGCTGGGTGAACATCGGCTCGTCCGACTCATTGTGGCCGTGCCGCCGGTAGCAGAACATGTCGATGACGATGTCGCGCTTGAAGTGCTGGCGATACTCGGTGGCGATGCGCGAGACATGGACCACGGCCTCGGGATCGTCGCCGTTCACGTGCAGGATCGGCGCCTGCACGATCTTGGCGATCTCCGTGCAATAGGGGCCGGAGCGCGAGTAGGTCGGCAGGGTCGTGAAGCCGATCTGGTTGTTGACCACGAAATGGATGGTGCCGCCGATGCGATAGCCGCCGAGATCGCTGAGATCGAGGCTCTCGGCGACCAGGCCTTGGCCCGCGAAGGCCGCGTCGCCATGCATCAGGATCGCCATGACCTGGCTGCGCTCGGTGTCGCCGCGCTGGTCCTGCTTGGCGCGCGCCTTGCCCAGCACCACGGGATCGACAGCCTCGAGATGCGAGGGGTTGGGCGCCAGCGAGACGTGGATGGTCGTGCCGTCGAACTCGCGGTCGGCCGAGGCGCCGAGATGGTATTTGACGTCGCCCGAGCCGCGCATTTCCTCGGGCTGCGAGGAGCGGCCCTGGAACTCGGAGAACAGCGCCGTGTAGCTCTTGTGCAGGACATGCACGAGCGTGTTCAGGCGGCCGCGATGCGGCATGCCGATCACCACATCGCGGATGCCAAGCTGGCCGCCGCGCTTCAGGATCTGCTCGATGCCGGGGATCATCGATTCGCCGCCGTCCAGGCCGAACCGCTTGGTGCCGACGAACTTGACGCCGAGATAGCGCTCCAGCCCCTCCGCCTCGACGACCCGCTCCAGGATCATGTGGCGGCCTTCGGGGGTGAATTCGGTGCGGTTCTCGACGTGCTCGATGCGCTCCTGGATCCATGCCTTCTGGTCGGGATCGGAGATGTGCATGTACTCGACGCCAATCTTGCCGCAGTAGGTCTTGCGCAAGCGGTCCCAGATCTGGCGCAGGGTCGCCGATTCGCCCAGGCCCAGTGATCCGAAGATCAGGATCGGACGGTCCCAGTCGCCGTCGCCGAAGCCGTAGGTCGCGGGATCGAGCTCGCGATGCCGTGCGTGGCGGATCAGGCCCAGCGGATCGAGGTCGGCTTCGAGATGGCCGCGGATGCGGTAGGAGCGGATCAGCAGGAATGCCCGTGACGTGTCCAGGGCGGCGGCGCGAATAGCCTCTTCGGTCTTGCCGGCGATCGCGGCAGGTGCTGCAGCGCCGTTGCCCTTCACGTTGCGGTTGGCGGGTGACGGCAGGGTCTCGGGATCGACGGCGCCGATGACATGCGCACCGTTGGGCGCCCACGAAGCACCGCGAACCTCGGCCAGCACGTCGCTCTTCTGCTCGCCGAGCGCCTCGAAGAACGTGCGCCATTCGGCATCGACGGCGTTCGGATCGCCGAGATAACGCTCGTAAAGTTCTTCGATGAACGGCGCATTGGCGCCGAACAGGAACGATGTCTGCTCCGCTCTCATTTGCCTGTCTCCTCTTCTCCTCTCCCCCGCTAGGGGAAGAGGACGGGCGAGGGGGTTACGCTCAGCTTGGGACGCCCCTCACCTGGCCTCTCCCCCAGCGGGCCAGAGGCACGTAATATGGTCAGCCTTTCATGGCCTTGAGCATTTCCTCGCCCAGTGCGGCGGGAGAATCCGCGACCCTGATGCCCGCGGATCGCATGGCGTGGACCTTGAACTCGGCCGTGTCCTGACCGCCCGAGATCACGGCGCCCGCATGGCCCATGCGACGGCCCGGCGGGGCGGTGCGGCCGGCGATGAAGCCGACCACCGGCTTCTTGGTCTTCGATGCCTTGAGGAACTCGGCGCCCTTGACCTCGGCGTCGCCGCCGATCTCGCCGATCATGACGATGCCCTGGGTTTCGGGGTCGGCCAGCAACATTTCCAGGCACTCGACGAAGTTGGTGCCGTTCACCGGATCGCCGCCGATGCCGATGCAGGTGGTCTGGCCCAGGCCGACCGCCGTGGTCTGCGCCACCGCCTCGTAGGTGAGCGTGCCTGAGCGCGAGATGATGCCGATCTTGCCGCGCTTGTGGATGTGGCCCGGCATGATGCCGATCTTGCACTCGTCGGGTGTGATGACACCGGGACAGTTGGGCCCGATCAGGCGCGACTTGGAACCGCTGAGCGCCCGCTTCACCCGCACCATGTCTTGCACCGGGATGCCCTCGGTGATGCAGACGACCAGCGGGATCTCGGCATCGATCGCTTCCAGGATCGAATCGGCGGCATAGGGCGCCGGCACATAGAGCACGGTCGCGGTGGCCTGGGTTTTGGCAACGGCTTCAGCCACGGTGTCGAACACCGGCAGGTCGAGATGTGTGGTGCCGCCCTTTCCCGGCGTCACGCCGCCCACCATCTTGGTGCCATAGGCGATCGCCTGCTCGGAATGGAAGGTGCCCTGCGAGCCGGTGAAGCCCTGGCAGATGACCTTGGTGTTCTTGTCAACCAGCACGGCCATCAGTTTGCCTCCTTGACGGCCTTGACAATCTTTTCCGCGGCGTCGGCGAGGTTCTCCGCCGAGGTTATTTTCAGACCCGACTCTTTCAGTATCTTCTTGCCGAGCTCGACGTTGGTGCCTTCCAGCCTCACGACCAGCGGCACGTGCAGGTTGACCTCGCGCGCGGCCGCGACCACGCCCTCGGCAATCACGTCGCAGCGCATGATGCCGCCGAAGATGTTGACCAGGATGCCCTCGACGTTGGGGTCCTTGAGGATGATTTTGAACGCCGCCGTCACGCGCTCCTTGGTGGCACCGCCGCCGACATCGAGGAAGTTGGCGGGCGCCGCACCGTAGAGCTTGATGATGTCCATGGTCGCCATGGCGAGGCCCGCGCCGTTCACCATGCAGCCGATCTGGCCGTCGAGCTTGACGTAGTTCAGCGCATATTTGGCGGCCTCGGTCTCGGCCGGATCCTCCTCGTCGACGTCGCGGAGCGCCTCAAGGTCCTTGTGGCGGTAGAGGCCGTTGTCGTCGAAGGTCATCTTGGCGTCGAGAGCGATCACGTCGCCCGCGGCGGTGACGACCAGCGGGTTGATCTCGATCAGCGAGCAGTCGAGCTCGGTGAAGGCCTTGTAGAGGCCGCCCACCAGGTTGACGAAGGCTGTGACCTGCTTGCCGGAAAGGCCGAGCGCGAAAGCGATCTTGCGGCCCTCATAGGCCTGGAAGCCGACGGCCGGGTCGATCCCCTGCGTGACGATCTTGTCGGGGTGATCGTGCGCCACCGTCTCGATATCCATGCCGCCTTCGGTCGAGGCGACGATGGCGATGCGGCCGATCGCGCGGTCGACCAGCATGGAGAGGTAGAGCTCGCGTTTGATGTCGCAGCCGTCCTCGATATAGAGGCGCTTGACCGCCCTGCCGGCCGGGCCGGTCTGCTTGGTGATCAGCTCATGGCCCAGCATGGCGGCGGCGTATTGGCCGACCTCGTCGACCGACTTGGCGATGCGCACGCCGCCCTTGCCGTTGGGATCGTCCTTGAACTTGCCCTTGCCGCGCCCGCCGGCATGGATCTGGGCCTTCACGGCGACGACCGGACTGCCCAGCTTGCGGGCCACGTCCATCGCCTCGTCCTTGGTATAGGCGACGCCCCCCTTGAGCAGCGGGACGGCGAATTTGGCCAGCAAAGCCTTGGCCTGGTATTCGTGGATGTTCATGGAGCCCTACTGCTCGGAATCGCGTGCAAAGCCTGCGCCAATTCTCAGTTTCAAAACGCAACTGACGCGGGTCAGCGGCACTTTATGAGTGCCGCCTTCCCTTGGCAACGACCGACTGATGATGGTTTTTCGTCTTCGACGAAAGTCGCAGACGGCGTGCTGATCAGCGGCCGACGATCTTGTTGGTGGCGTCGATCAGCGACTTCACCGCAGCGACCGACTTGTCGAACATCGCTTTTTCCTCGGCATTGAACTCGACCTCGACGATGCGCTCGACGCCGCCCGCACCGATCACGACCGGCACGCCGATATAGAGACCCTTGACCCCGTATTCGCCGTTCAGCATGGCGGCGCAGGGGATCATGCGCTTCTTGTCCTTGAGAAAGGACTCGGCCATGGCGATGGCCGACGCGGCCGGCGCATAGAAGGCGGAGCCGGTCTTGAGGAGGCCGACGATCTCGGCACCGCCGTCACGGGTGCGCTGGACGATCTGCTCGAGCCGCTCCTTGGTGGTCCAGCCCATGTCGACCAAGTCGTGCAGGGAGATGCCGCCGACCGTCGAGTACCGCAGCAGTGGCACCATGGTGTCGCCGTGGCCGCCCAGCACGAAGGCCGTAACGTCCTCGACCGAGACGTTGAATTCCTCGGCCAGGAACAGACGGAAGCGGGCGCTGTCCAAAACGCCCGCCATGCCGACGACGCGGGCAGGCGGGAAGCCGGTGACTTCCTGCATCAGGCCGACCATGGCGTCGAGCGGGTTGGTGATGACGATGACGAAGGCGTTGGGCGCGTGCTGCTTGATGCCCTTGCCGACCGAGTCGATGACCTTGGCGTTGATGCCGACCAGGTCGTCGCGGGTCATGCCGGGCTTGCGCGGGACGCCTGCCGTGACGATGACGACGTCGGCGCCCTCGATGTCCTTGTAGTCCGAGGTCCCGCTGTAGCGCGCGTCGAAGCCCTCGACCGGGGTGAGCTGGGCGATGTCGAGCGCCTTGCCCTTGGCGATGCCCTCGGCGGCAGGAATATCGAACAGGACGATGTCGCCCAGTTCCTTCTGGCCGGCGAGCAGCGCCAGGGTGCCGCCAATCTGTCCGGCGCCGATCAGCGCGATCTTCTTGCGAGCCATGCGAAAAACTCCCGATTCTTGAAGGCGGCGCGTGGTAGCGCGATTCGGGGGGAGCGGCAAGACGGGGAGATTTTCAGACCGGATGCTTCTTCAGGTGGGCCAGCATCAGGTCCGTGGCCTTGGCAGGCGCCTGGTCCATCACGAAATGGCCGACGTTCGGCAGCACTTCCATGGCGTAGGCGGCGCCGACGAATTCGCCGGTGCCGTAGGCGGCATCGGGACCGACCGTGGCGTCGGCATCGCCCCAGATATAGAGCGTCGGCACCTTGATGGTGCCGATGTCGGCCGCCAACCCCTTGTTGGAACGGTACCAGGCGAGCGCGGCTTCGAGGGCCTCGGGATTGCCCAGCACGGAAAGATGCTCTTCCAGAGCGGCAGCGGGCACGCCCTGGCCGAACAGGCCGTCGCGCAGCCGCCGCGCATTATCCGCCAGCAACAGCTTGCTGGTGTCCGCATCGAGGAACGCGCGATGATGGCGCGAGCGGTGCTTCTGGTCGCCGTCTTCCTTCAGGAGCGCGCGGCGAAACGAGCTGGGATGCGGTCGCGACAGGATGGTGAGCGAGGCAAGCCGCTCGGGATGCTTGCCCGCCACGCCCCACGAGACCTGCCCGCCCCAATCGTGGCCGACCAGATGGAAGCGCTTGCCGTCGTAGCCCGCGGCCGCGGCGATCTCGATGACGTCAGCCACCAGCCTGTCGAAGGCGTAGTTGGACAGGTCCGCCGGATCCGGCCGCGCGCCTGGCGAATAGCCGCGCTGGTCCGGTGCGACAGCGCGATAGCCGGCTGCCGCAAGCGCCGGCAATGCCGCGCGCCAGCTGTATCTCGATTCGGGAAAGCCGTGCAGCAGCAGCACGAGCGGACCGCCCGTCGGGCCCAAAACATCCGCGGTGAATGTCAGGCCAGACCCGGTCTTCATGCCCATGCTTTCCACGATCGGCCGATCAGCTGACGCCGTTGGCCTTGAACCAGGCGAGCGCTTTCTTCCAACCGTCTTCCGCCGGCTCCTTGCGATAGCTCGGGCGATAGTCGGCATTGAAGGCGTGCGGTGTGTCCGGATAGACGTCGATCTGCGACTTCATCGCTGCGGCATTACCTGAGGCCTTGAGCGCCGCGCGCATCTTCTCGACCGACTCTTGGGAGATGCCGGCGTCCGCGCCGCCATAGAGGCCGAGCACCGGACCGTGCAGGTCCTTCACGAGGTCTAGCGGATTCTTGGGCTGCAGCGGCTTGCCTTCGCCCGCCAGCGGGCCGTACCAGGCCACGGCCGCCTTCACCGCCGGATTATGCGCGTCGTAGAGCCACACGATGCGGCCTCCCCAGCAAAAGCCGGTAATGCCGAGTTTCACGGTATCGGCCTTGCCTTCAGCCTTGGCGAAGGCGACCGCCGAGTCGAGGTCACCCATGACCTGCTCGTCCGGCACCTTGGCGACGATGTCGCGGACGATGGTCTGAGTGTCGGGCGCCACTTTGGGGTCGCCCTGGCGGAAGTAGAGTTCGGGAGCGATTGCGTAATAGCCCGCTTTGGCGAAGCGGCGGCACATGTCGGCGATGTGGGCATGCACCCCCCAGATCTCCTGCACCACCAGGATGGTGCCGAAGCCCGTGCCTGTTGCCGGCATGGCGCGGTAGGCCTCCATCTCCTTGCCGTCCTTGGTCTTCACCTTCACGACACCCGCGGTCAGCCCATCGGCCGGGGTGACGATCATGGTCTGGGCCTGCACCGGTTGGACAGCCAGCGCGAAGGTGCTGCCGAGCGCGGCGGTGCCGAACAAGGCCTTGCGGCGGGACACGCTGTCATCGAATGAAATGCGATCACCATCCATCGGGAGTCTCCAATAGGTCGAGCGAATGGAGCCTAGGGCGTCGGTGAACCGCACCACAATCACAATTAGGCGATGTGCTCCAGCGCGAGATATTCCGGACTCTGCATCTCCATCAGGCGCGACACCGTGCGCTGGAACTCGAAGGCGCCGTCGCCTTCGACGTAGAGTCCGCTGGGCGCCGTGGCGGCGGAGCAGAGGAACTTCACTTTCTTTTCGTAGAATGTGTCGATCATGGTGACGAAGCGGGATGCCTTGTCCTGGCTGTCCGGTCCCATTTTCGGAATGTCGGCCACGATCACCGTATGAAAGTGCTCGGCGATGCACAGGAAGTCGGCCGCGCCCATCGGCTTGGCGCACCAGTCGAGGTAATGCGCCATGGCGACGCCGGGCGCGGCGCGCGGGATATCGACATCGCGGCCCTGCGTGCGCAGTACGCGCGGCTCGCCGTCGGCGCCGCCGCTCAGCGCACGAAAGGCTTCGTCGAGCTTGGCGTTGGCCCAGGCGCCGCTCGGCGTCAGGTAGGCGTCGAAGTTGCGCAGCCGATCCAGGCGGTAGTCGTGCTCGCCGCCCAGCTCGAGGATCTCCAGGCGCTCCTTGATCAGGTCGATGAAGGGCAGGAAGCGGTCGCGCTGCAGGCCGTCCTTGTAGAGATCGTCGGGCTTGCGGTTGGACGTGGCGATCACCGTGATGCCCTCGCCGAACAGGGTCTCGAACAGGCGGGCCAGGATCATCGCGTCGGCGATGTTGGTGACCTGGAACTCGTCGAAGCAGAGCAGCCGCGTCTGCTGCGCGATCTCGCGCGCGATCGGCACGATGGTGTCGGCTTCCGGCGGCGCGCCTTCGGCCGCGAGCTTTTCGCGGCGGTTATGCAGCCGCGCCTGGACTTCGAGCATGAACTCGTGGAAATGCACGCGGCGTTTCTTGGCCACCGGCGCGTCGGCGAAAAAGAGGTCCATCAGCATCGACTTGCCGCGGCCGACCGGTCCCCAGATGTAAAGGCCGTACGGCCCATCGGGCGGCTTGGGCGCGCGCACCAGGCCGAGCCGCGCCAGCAGGCCGGGTTTCGCCGGATGTTCCGCCGCCGCGGCCGACAACCGGTCGTATACTGCCTGCAGGCGCAGGACGACCCGTTCCTGCACCGGATCGGGATGGACTTCGCCGGCAGCGCGGCGAGCGGCGAGATTGGCGGCCGGTCCCTTGCCGATGATCGAGGGGCCGCTGGTCGAGGGGGTACTTGCGTCCATTGCCGGCGCATACCTAGCTCACCGGCGCTTGGCTGCCTATAAGGTCCGCGATGAAGCTCGCGTTTCTCGGTACTTCCGAATTCGCCGTGCCGGCGCTCCGCGCGCTGGTCGATGCCGGCCACGACGTGATCGCCGTCTATACCCGCGCGCCCAAGCCGGCCGGCCGTGGCCAGCAGGAACGGCGCACGCCGGTGCATGAACTGGCGCTCTCGCTCGCACTGCCGGTGCGCACGCCCAAGAGTCTCAAGAGCGAAGAGGAAGCGCAGGCCTTCGAGGCGCTCGACCTCGACGCGGCCGTGGTCGTCTCCTACGGCCATATCCTGCCTAAGCGTTTCCTCGAGGCGCCTGTCCTGGGCTGCATCAACATCCATGGCTCGCTGCTGCCGCGCTGGCGCGGGGCGGCGCCCATCCATCGCGCGATCCTGGCCGGCGACGCCGAGACCGGCGTCACCACCATGCGCATGGACGAAGGGCTCGACACCGGCGCCATGCTGCTGGCCGAGCGCACGCCGATCTCCGCCGCCGACACCGCGGAGACGGTGCACGACCGGCTGGCGGAACTGGGCGCGCGGCTCATCGTGTCCACTCTCGACGGGCTGCTCGCCAAGACCCTCGACGCGGTGCCGCAGTCAGAGGCGGGCGTCACCTATGCCCACAAGCTCGGCAAGCAGGAAGGCGCGCTCGACTGGCGGCGGCCGGCGGCCGAGCTCGAGCGCAAAGTGCGCGCCTTCCATCCCTGGCCCGGCACATGGTTCGACGTGCAAGGTGAGCGCATAAAAGTGCTGGCGGCGGGCCTCGCGCTGGCCGGCGGTGCGCCGGGCACGGTGAGCGTGGGGCGCGACGGCTTTCCGGTCGTGGCCTGCGGCATCGGAGGCTTGAAACTGCTGAAGCTGCAGCGCGCGGGCAAGTCGGCGCAATCGGCCGATGCCTTTCTGCGCGGCTTTGCTCTGGCGAGCGGCACCGTGCTGCCGCCGCCCGCCGTCGTTCCGCTGCCGACCTG
>Ga0193743_1002742_pt1 | contig 12195 bp, 11 predicted proteins | sample L2c2metaG_FD_143038 | JGI IMG/M metagenome (GOLD analysis project Ga0193743, IMG submission 143038) | Soil microbial communities from a riparian zone of the East river system, Colorado, United States - L2c2 | ecosystem: Environmental > Terrestrial > Soil > Riparian zone | place: USA: East River... | reverse complement strand
AAGGGCTTGCGCATTTCCACCGGTACCATCGTCGATGCCACGATCATTGCCGCTCCATCATCGACCAAGAACAGCACGGGCGAGCGCGATCCGGAGATGCATCAGACGCGGAAAGGCAACCAGTGGCATTTCGGTGCCAAGGCGCATATCGGCGTCGATAGCAAGGAAGCCATCGTGCACTCGGTGTGCACCTCGGCTGCCTCGGTATCGGACGTGCACATGCTACCCGATCTTCTGCACGGCGCAGAGAAGAAGGTCTGGGGCGACGCCGGCTACCAGGGCCAAGCAGAGGCTATCCACGCCGCCGCGCCCGAAGCGCAGGATATGACTTCTCGACGGACCAAGCGCAAAGACTCTGTTGATGAAGTGGAGCGGCGCAAAAACCGCACCAAGGCGCGGGTGCGATCGAAGGTGGAATGGCCCTTCCGCATCCTGAAGCGCGTCTTCGGATTTACCAAGGTGCGTTATCGCGGTCTGAAGAAGAACCATGAGTGGTTGTTAGCGGCATTTGCACTGGTTAACCTCTATCAACACCGCAAGCGGTTGGTCGCCCTGGGGGCGTAGTGTCTTCGGGGGCCGGAAATGGGCCCCCGGAGATACAAAACAACCTCATAAAACACACGTCTTGCTGCGGCTTTGAACACAATTTCGAGGGGAACAGATTCAGAACTTTATCGTGCCTCAAAATGATGGGCTGTGCAGAGGCTCCCTAGAAGCTAAAGCTCTAGCTACGCGTTCAGGGCTTCGTAACGAACGCCGGTCAGCGTCTCGGAGATTTCCCATAGCCGCTTGCCGGCTGCCGGGTCCAGCGCATGCGGCTTCGGCTTCACTTCGACCGGCGTACCCTTAATCTCCGCAATGCCGTCCGGCCCGTAGTATCCGCCCCCGCGCGCCTGTGGTGAAGTCGCCGCGTACAGAAGCGGCCATGCGCCGCGATCGTCCGACTGCGCAACCAACGGAAGCAGGGCGCCGACAATGCGCCCCTTCACCCCCGAGCCCATGCCGTTGCTCACGATGTTGGTGACCGCCACGCCCGGATGTGCAATCAAGCTGGCCGTATCCGCGGATCGCGCTCGCAGCCGCCGGTCGAATTCCAGACCGAAAACCAGGTTGGCCAGCTTCGATTGCTGATAGGCGCCGCGCGGGTCGTAACTTCGCTCAGCATTCAGGTCGTCGAAATTCAGCCTGCCGCCCTTATGTGCTATCGATGCCACGGTCACCACCCTGCTGTTCGGCTGGCGCAGGAGTGCCGGAAGCAGCAGACCTGTCAGCGCAAAATGGCCCAGGTGGTTGGTGCCGAACTGCATCTCGAAGCCCTGCGGTGTCATACGCCGCTCCGGTATCGCCATTACGCCCGCATTGTTGATGAGCAGATCGAGCGCTCGGCCCTCGTTTGCGAACTCCGCCGCAAAACTTCGCACGGAATCCAGATCGGCGACATCCAGCACTCGCAGCTCAACTCTCGCCGCCGCGTTTTCAGAGACGATCTTCGCGCGCGCGGCCTCACCCTTCTCTTGATTCCTGCAGGCCAGGATCACCGTCGCACCAGCACGCGACAGGTATCGTGCCGCCTGATAACCGATACCGCTGTTGGCGCCCGTCACAATCGCCAGTCGCTCCTGTTGCGGCGGCATCTGTCTCGGTGTCCACTTGCTCATAGCACTCCTTGCCTCTCGCGGGTTTACGCTGTCCGCGTCCCCGCTTCTTCCAGTGTCACCTGCACGCTCATCTTCCGTTGCCCGCGCAGGAAAGTCACAGTCACCTTATCGCCTGTCTTGTGTTCATCCATGATCTGCGAGAGTTCCTGTCCGGTGGTCACCTGCCTGCCGTCGATGCCGATAATGAGGTCGCCACCCAGGTAGATCGGGGTATTGCCAAGGTATGCCTGTTTGTTGCCTCCGCGCAGCCCCGCGCGTTCCGCAGCCCCGCCGGGCAGCACTCGTTGGATGAGTACGCCATAGTCTGCCGCCAGTCCCATCTGCTGCGCCAGGTCCGGTCCGATGGGCAGGGAAGTGATCCCCAGCGATGGCCGGCGAATGCGGCCGTAGTGTGCAAAGTCTTCGAGCATCGCTTTCGCGGTGTTGATCGGGATCGCAAAGCCGATGCCGGCGCTCTGCTCGATCTGTTCATTCGGATTTGTCGCGATCAGCGAGTTGATACCGATCACCTCACCGTGCGAGTTCAGCAGCGGGCCGCCGGAGTTGCCCGGATTGATCGCCGCATCCGTTTGGATGGCGTTCTCGATCAGATTGCCCTCAGGCCCACGAACGGAACGGAGTGCGCTGATAATGCCGGTCGTCATAGTGCCGCTGAGTCCGAAGGGATTGCCGATGGCGTAGACCTTTTGCCCCACCTGCAGGTTCTGCGAACTGGAGAGCACCGCAGGAGTGAGATTCGGCGCATCGATCTGCAGCAGCGCCAGGTCGTGAGGCGGATCTGTCAGCACCACTTGTGCCTTGTACTTGTGCTTGTTCGACAGCGTCACCTCAATCTGTCGTCCGCCTTCGATCACGTGATTGTTGGTCAGAATGTGGCCATGCGAATCCACGATAAAGCCGGAGCCTTGGCCCTGTTGCGGCACCGGCCCCCAGAACCAGTCATAGGCCACCGCGGTCGAAGTGATATTCACCACCGCGGGCAGCACTCGCTTGTACACCGAGATGTTGTTCAGCTCTACGTTGTCGTAACTGCTCTGCGCTTCGGCCTCTGTCAGGTCGACGGAGGGATTCAAACGTGGCGTATGTGCCAGAAATGGCAGGTTATGATGCGGAATTCGCCGCAGTTCCCGCGCACCCGGTACACCAAACGTGGTGACGTACCAGAATCCGGCGACGATCAGAACTACAAGCGCAGCAAGACGGCGAAGGTTCATAAACGGTTCGTTCTCTCCTTACTTCAATTGCGTTCGTTTCACCGCGACGCTCCGGCGAGGACGCGCAGCTCTCGATACACAGCCTCGGTTTGTTGTCTCAGGTCTTCCAGGGACGCGTCGTTGCGGATGATGGTATCGCTCAGTCGCATCTTTTCTTCATCCGGCATCTGGGCGCCCATGCGCTCGCGCGCCTCGCGCTCCAGAGCCGCACGCCTCGCGGGATCGGGATTCGCTCCCCCCATCCGCGCCACATATCGTGCGATGCGCAACGCCTCTGGTGCGGTCACCAAAATGCGCCGGTCAAATCGCTCCTGCCAGTCGCGGGTCCCCGCAGTTCTGCTTGCCTCGAAGAGCAGAGCCGTCTCGTAGATCGCTACCGCATCCGGCTGTTCCTTTTCGAGCGCCTGCATCCATCGTCTCTGTTCCGCAATCACCGGAGGGTGCACAATGGCATTCAGCTCCGCGAGGCGCCCGTCGGCGAAAGCGAACTTCGCCAGTGTGTGGCGGTCCAGCGTCCCATCGGCCCGCACGACAGTGGGCCCAAATGCCCGGACAATCTCCGTATAGACCGCCTCTCCCGGCTGCATCATGGCGCGGCCCACGGCATCCGCTTCCATCACCTGCGCCCCCAGGCTACGGAAGATCGTCGCCACAGTGGTCTTGCCGCTGCCCAATCCACCGGTGAGTCCAACGCGCAGCATCGCGGTCCTTACAGCAGCCCGCGCCGCAGCTTGGCTGCGCGTACGGTGTTTGCCATCAGCATGGCAATGGTCAGCGGCCCCACGCCGCCGGGCACAGGTGTATAGGCTCCGGATACCGCGTAGGCCGCTGGATGCACATCCCCGATCAGTGTCGATCCCTTAGCGATAAACAGTTCCTCGCGCCGCGCATTGCCATGGAAGTAACGATCGAACTCTTCCCGTGTCGTCAACCGATTGATGCCCACATCGAGCACTGTCGCGCCGGGCTTCACCATCTCTGCGGTCACATAGCCCGGACGCCCAATTGCCGCAACCAGAATGTCCGCACTGCGGCAAACGGCCGGCAAATCACGCGTCTTCGAGTGACAAATCGTGACCGTCGCATTCTCAGCCAACAGTAGGATCGCCGCCGGCTTTCCTACGATGTCGCTGCGGCCAACGACGACCGCATTCTGTCCCCCGATGGGCAGGTTGCTCCGTTTCAATATCTCGATCAGGCCCGCCGGCGTGCACGGCGCCAGCGCGGGTTGCCCGGTTTGCAGGCGCCCGACGTTCACCGGATGAAAGCCATCCACGTCCTTCTCCGGAGCCACAGCCTCCAGCAGTCGCTTTGCATTCACCTGCGGCGGCAACGGGAGCTGAATCAAAATACCGTCTACATCGTCGCGGCCATTCAAATCGGCCACCAGCGCGAGCATCTCTTCTGTCGTGACCGTATCCGGTGGTGTCAGCAACTCGCTTCCCAGCCCCAGTTCCTGGCAGGTACGCACCTTGCTGCGCACATAAATTTCGGATGCGGGCACATGCCCAACCAGCACTGCGGCCAGTCCGGGCTTGATGCCTTGTCCAGCCAGTGCCTTCACCTCTCGCGCCACATCTTCCTTGATTGCCGATGCGATCGCCGTGCCATCCAGCCTTCGTGCCTCTGCCATGCCCCTCCCGTAAATGTGTTTGCCGATATGCTCGTGGCAACTTGCGGAGTAGTTACCTGTTCACATTGTTGCGTAGATACGCTGCTTCTATGGTAATTGCGCCGCCGCATGCGCGCGGGCTCTACACTTTGAACGAGATGGGGAAATCGCTGATCAATGAGACTGTGCTGGGCCTGGAGACTGTGCTGCGCCTGCTTGCGTGTCCTGCCTGCCACGCCGGTCTGGCCAACCTGGACGCAGAAACAGTGCTTTGCATCGGATGCGGACGCCGCTATCCCATACGCGACGGTCTGCCTGTGTTGCTGGTTCCTGCCGCGCCGCGGTGAGCATTCGTCACTCAATGTGCGGGAAAATTGTGCACTGTAATGAGATAAGCAAGCACCAGGGCAGCAATCAGCGTCAGCACTAGCAGGACCACCAGAGCTCCCCAGGTAACGCCGCGCTTCTCCAGAAAGTCCTGCTTCCGCTCACTTTCTTGCCTGTAGTCCACGTCTGGTTTTGTCATCCCGCAACCCTGCGATTCACACTGGTAAATACAGATTCATTTTGTTCACACATACAAATAGGGTAAGGCAGCGTCTCTCTATACAGGTACGGCGCCTCGGAAACCAGAACAACATTTCGTGCGTACAAGGGTTAGCAGAGTAAGACGATCACAAAAAGGAGGAAGGCCATGGAAGACCGGGTGAGACACGAGCAGGACCAGGCAGCAGCGCCCGCAGGCCTTCCGCTTGGATCTGAAGTACATCTTCCACCGCAGATTGAAAAGTTCAGCGCCGCAGAGTTGACCAGCTTGCGGAATGAGCTGCTGCGCGGCCAGTTGGATAGCTGGCAGGCGGCGGACCTCGCCGCGAATTTTCTCGCGGGCCATGGCTATGGGGCCAGCGCCGAGAACCTGCGTGAAGCAATCGCGAGCATTGAGATGTCGCGTTGCTCGATCGACTGTCTGCAGGCTGCTCTTGAAGGTGTTGCCTATATCCAGTAAGGCGGTTGGGCGAAGCTCTTATTCGTACTTCAAGCTTTCCACCGGGTCGAGCTGTGCCGCGCGCGTCGCGGGCAATGTTCCGAAGATAACTCCCACCAGCACGGAAGTCGTCAGCGCAATCACCACCGACCAGGGCGATATTGGAACCTTGTAGGCAGTGAAAAAGCGAGCGGCCAACGGTGGCGCCATGCCGAGCAACGCCCCCACGATGCCGCCGGCTAACGAGATGAAAATCGCCTCCAACAGAAACTGAAGCTTGATCTCTTTCGCGGTCGCACCCAGTGCCTTACGAATGCCAATCTCGCGGATGCGCGAACGTACATTCGCCAGCATGATGTTCATGATGCCAACGCCTCCCACTGCCAGAGTCACCGTGGCCAGCAGCAGCAGCATTACCGTCAAGCCGTCCGCGATCTGCCCGGCCACCCGCACGATAGCGACGAGAGTATTGGCTGTGTACACCGAGTTAGGCTGGTGCCTGCTCTGAATGATCCGCTTAATTTCCTTCGTCGCAAACGGAATGTCGTTCTTGTCCCGGATAGAGAAGAACAGCTGCTTCACCTTGTCCGTGCCGCTGAAGTATCGCGCCACCGAGTAGGGAATCAGGATCGTCGTGTCTGCCACCTCGGACATGCCAAACGTGTCGACGCTCTCCTTGAATGTTCCCACGATCGTGATCGGCATGCCGCGTAGCAGGAACGTCTGATTGATCGCCGCCTCAGGACCGCCAAACATTTGTGTGGCGAACGGGATGGTGACCACAGCTGCCTTGGCATGTGTAATCTCGTCCGTATCGTCGAAGAAGCGCCCGGTGGTTACGATCAGGTGACGAACCGTCCGATACTCCGGCGAGACGCCAAGCACCAGAACATCCTTGGCAACACCGCCGCCGAAGCTGATGCGGTCGTGCATCTCCAGCATCGGCGACGAAGCCGCGACTGCCGGCACCTGGGTGTCCACCGCCCGCTCGTCATCGATGGTCAGCAGGTCGTTCCGGTACTCACCAACGCTGCCTGAAGAGCCGCCCGAATATTCCACCTCGACCATGTTGGGACCGATGTTCTCGAGCATCTTCAACGCATAATTTCTTCCCGTCAGTCCAATCGTCGCCACCAGAATCAGCGAAGCAGAACCGATCACCATGCCCAGGGCGGTTAGCGCGAAACGAACCTTATTGAGCCGGAAGCTGTCGATCGCCAGCAGGGCGATCTCCCGCAAAAGGATCGTGCGTTTCGCACTGTCCAGCGTGTGCTGAAACGCGGCCCGGCTCCTCGCCCGGCTGGAGATAGCGGCGCGAGTCACACTGGAGGGCTGGTTTGTCGTTGCCGTGGGTGTCATACCTGCCTCTTGACAGGATGCCAGAATCGCCACGGGTGGTTCCTCTTTTTCTCGAAGAAGCCGCGGAGGGTTTCACCGGAAAGCGCTTTGCAAGCGATACAAATCGCGCTCCAAAACGCATCGAAAGGCCCTTTTCGCTGCCCAAATCGACCCATTTTGCAGCAACAAAAAGGCCGCCAGTCTGTTCCCGGCGGCCTTTATTACGGCTTTGTGGCAGGAGCTACTTAAACCAGACCCAGGAACGCACCAGTCGATTGACGTCCAAGGTTCCAATTCCTGTCGCAAAGTCCCACCCCGCGGCTGCTCCGTAGGCCGGCTTGTAGGCTTTCGAACTGACCGACAGCACGCCGTTTGGCCCGGACGGATCGTAGCAGTTCACGTTTCCTCTGCAGTTCACATCCATGTCACCAAGGGTTACGTCATGGAAAACACAGGAGTTGCTGGTCCCGTTGGTGGAATTGCAGGCTGTGCTCCCACGCCGCCCGTATTCAAGGTTAGCCAGGAGGTAGTAGGCATAGTCTGGATTTCCCTGACGTCCCCAGTTCTGGTTCACCAGTGCCTGCACTCCGGCAAGGATCGGCGCTACAAACGAGGTCCCACCCGCACCAGCCCACCCGGATGGAGCGCCAGTGCAGGGAACTCCTCCTCCTGCGGGGTTGGAGTAGCAAAGCACGTAGTAATGCCCCCAGACGCCGTTCGCGGCAAAGAGCGAGACATCCGGTAGATCGCGGACGCCGTCGTTGGGATTGCCGTAAACACCCCGCTGCCAGCTCGGCTTCGCATAGCCGCGGCAGCTCCCGCTAGTCGCGACCTGGCCCTTTTTAGGCGATCCGTAGGCACAGGCGCTGGGCCCCCCGCTGGCTGCCCCCGTACTGAGAAAGTTTTCTTCACCGACCGTAGAGTTGCAGGAACCGTTGGCACCATAGGGGACAGTGAAGCCAAGAGTGGTTGTGATCAGTTGGCTGGCGCACGAGTCATTCCACGGGATCTCAGGTATGTATGACTTGGCCGAGCCATAGACCGCCGTGTTTGTGCTGTTCCAGTACTTGGTATTTGTTCCCAGGAAGGAGTCGGCGTAGTCCGTGCCGCCGGCCGCCAGGTTGAACGGCGTGGAGGCAAGTCCGTTCACATCAATGCCGTTTGCCGCGAAGGGCTGGTTCTGGCTGTCAACGGCTGCGCCTGCGTCGCCGGTCGACACAAACACGGAGACACCTTCGGCGGCCGCCTGCTGATAGAGCCGGTAGATGTACAGATTCTCTGAAGCTCCCTGCTCACTCTCCGCTCCGCCGTAGCTCAAGCTCACGATGGCTGGCCTGTTTCGTTGATCAACGAGCGCCTGGAGAGCGATAAATGGGCCGAAATTATTGGCAGTGTCCGCGCAGGAAGCAAGTTCGATGTCCGCGCCCGGAGCCGCCGCAGCCGCCCATTCCACGTCAACTGCCGCCTCTCCATCGTCACCGGCAATCACGCCCGGGTCCTTGCATCCGCCGGGATGCACCACCGAGAACTTGCTGTTCTTGTAGGCATCCAGACCGAAGGTCTTGCGGAAGGTGAAGTAGTCGTTGTTCGAGAACAGGTCAGTCCGCTCGAGCAGAATGACGGTCTGACCCTGGCCAGCCGTTCCAGACTTGTAGAGCGGGTTGAAATCGTAGATGGTCTGCAGATCGGCCGGTACAACAAGCTGAAAGTCGGCATTGACGGTGTAGTTGGGCGATACGGCGCTCCTGGGCGCACCTTTCGCGGTCATGGGGGCGATGGGCGTCCGCTCCGCATGCGGTTTGAAGTCATTGAGCGACGCGATGCCGGCCACCACCGATGACAGCGCTTCAGGAATCGCCGGCTCCTGCATGTTGGCGAAGTGCCTTGCGCCCCTCACTTTCAGGTGGTGAATCTCAGTCTGGAAGGCATCAATGACCTGCCCCGCTGTTCCGGAGAAATCAATCCGCATACCGCTCGGCGAGACGTCGTTTACCTGAAATCCATGCATCTGCAGCCAGGCGGTTACCGTCGCGATGTCCTCACTGCTCGGGCCGTATTTGGCCCCCAGTTCTTCTGCGGTGAGCCAGTGGTGGTAATCCGAATTGCCGGGGGTTTGCAGACGCTCCATGAATGTCGCTAGAGCAGCCTCGCTATCAGCCGGGCGTTGCAGCAGAAGCTGGATGTGCTGCAGTTGCATCGAATTGCCTACCGCGCCGCGATCGTTCTGGCTGTTCGCCTCCCGCCGGACGTCGCCCGCGAGCCTTATCAGCCGGGTCTCGTCAAGCTTTTTTACAATCGCTGGATGCCTTGACGAGCCTTGAACCGCTGCCGCAGCGGCCATCGTAAATGTGAGTGTCAGAGCACAGCCGAACACAACTCGGCTCTTCGCCACGACAGAGCGCAGATTCATACGACCTCCAATTGAAACGTGAACCGTAGACATTCGAGGGCCAGGTGCGACAGACCAAGGCCGATTTGGAAGAAAGAGCCCAAGAGGGATCGGGCAAGATAATAGGGTGGCCGCAAATAAGTGTCAATCAAGGACGCGAGATGAGTCCCAGAATGGAACTGTCTTTGCTTTGCCCAGCCGCGCCGCTATCATCAGAATGCACCTGCCACTCGCGGAGGGATGTGTGAGTGGTTGAAACAGGCGGTCTTGAAAACCGCTTTACCCTAACGGGTAACGGGGGTTCGAATCCCTCTCCCTCCGCCACTGACTAGTCCGGACTAGTCCAAAGTAGCCCAACAATCCCCTCAGCGCCGGCCCGAAATACCCTCAAATCCCAATAAGCGCGCCTGAACTCCACGCTGCCGCCCGTAAGCTCCTGGCTTCCGGTATCGACCCGATGGCGCAACCCAAGGCCGAGAGAGCCAAGAGCATGGCATCTGAACCCAACTCCTTCAAGACCGTCGCCGGCCTATGGCTCGACCCCTGGAGCGTGGGAAAGAGCTCGCGCCACGTGGATACGACGCGCCGCCGGCTTGAGGCGAACACACTGCCGATGTTGGGCGCCAGGCCCATTGCCGAGATCGAAGCGCCCGAACTGGTGAGGATGGCGAAGGCCATTGAGAAGCGCGGCGCGTCGGACTTGGCTAAGAGAGCGCTCGAAACCACTGGGCAAATATTCCGCTATGCCATTGCTCACGGCTACTGTAAGCGCAACCCCGCCGCTGAGATCCGCCCTGGTGACATTCTCAAGCCGACGCGCGTGGGGGCTCGCGAGCTGCGATTCTGTGGAATCGTCAATGGCATCAGGTGTATTGAGAGAATCGGGATTGGTAGAGGGGCTGCCTTCGTTTGCCATAGCAATTGTCTAATATGTAGCGACGACCGGCGCAGTATTCGATTTCAGCTCCATGCAACCACGCTCGTGAGATTACCGAGGCCCTCAAGATCTAACTCAACATGCCTCTCCGCATGACGGTCGGCGTTGATTGCAAGAGAATCAGCAAACGAAGAGTCGGCTCCTCGTGTCTGCGGAAGATGGCGTTCTCTGAGGCTTGCCTTCGGTTTGCGAGTCCTAAGTCAATCGGACTCACTGCTCAGCGGACGACTCACGAACTCACATTTCTACGACAAAGCATCCGTGTGGAACCACAGGGGTATCCGTGTAGCGTCCTCTATGGTTTGAGGTCAAGGGCTGCTTTAGGTTTGAACAGTCGATGGAACTGGAGACGAACAATCCCGGTTTTCCCGTCGAATCCCATTAAAGGCTTGGGAACATTCCACTGAACTTAAGAGCGGGCGTCGCCCAATGTTGCGCGCCGCATAAGGATTCTCATCATGATACTTAGTCGCGTAAAAAAGGGTCTCCGCGGTACCCTCCTCGGTGTCGCTCTGCCGCTTTTGACACACGGACTCCATGCCCAACCGTCCGATCCCCAAATCGCAGTTCAAGCGGCTGGCAATCCGAGCTTGACGACTCTCGATTGGACAACACCTACGAAATACGACACCGGCGCGGAGCCTGCACTGGCTATGCATTCGACAGGGCTCATCGTTGAGGTCCATCAAAGCGAGAGTTCTACGAACAATTCGCTTTGGTATCACATCGGAAAGCTTGATAGAAACACGGGAAAGGTGAGCTGGGGAGATAGTCATACCTTTATTCCGGAAGGAGACTGGCCGGCCGTAACGATGACCAAAGAAGGGTACGTCATCATCACCTATTCGGATGGTTTTTATAACTGCTGCTCGAACCTTAGGTACATCGTGGGCACCGTAGACCCGAATGGAGACACAAAGCAGCTTATCAAGTTCAAAACAAACTCGAAAGGTACGAGGTTTGACACCGGCTATCACGATTCAATATCGGTGAATAGCCTCGGTGTGATTGTGGAAGCTCATCAATCAGGCCAGGGCGGCGACGGCATCTTCTGGAAGGTCGGCCGTCTCACCAATCCCGATGCAGGCGATTTCTCGCTTTTCTGGGTGGGCCGCGAGAGCGGCGTGCGCTACGACGCAGGTGTAGACCCGAAGATCTCAATCAATGACAACAATGACGTCATTGAAGTGCATGGCGTGAAGGGGGAATCTAAACTTCACTACAGACGCGGCAAGGTGTACTTCAACCAGAATATCGAATTCGAGTCGGACCATCCCCGTCTGGAGAGCCAAGGATCGCGAGCGAATGTGGTGTTGCTCAACAACTCCTCGATTATCGAAGTAAATCGGCGATCGATAGGAATCGTCTACCGAACGGGCGCTTTGAATGGCAGCGGGAGGGGAGTTACATGGTCTGAGCCGAAACCGATAGATGGAACGAAAGATCACTTTGCTCCAGCGATCGCTGCCGATGCCACTGACGCGTGTCTGCACTCAGAAGCGCCGAGGAAGGTGGGGTTTTCAAATCCATTTACCTGCGGTACTCGACGACCAAGCTGCCATAGAGCCGCTCACAAAAATAGAGTTCGATTCAGATCCGTGTGGGTCATGGAGCCGCTGCGCTATGCCCACACAAGTTGATCGGGCTCGCCGCCCTGGGAAGCACTGTAGTTGAACCACACTACAGGTCTTTAATTATCTCTCCATTCACTGTGTAGTTACGCATCGTCTGTTGTACGGGGTAACATCTTGCGTTAGACAGCTGCCGGTTTAACCAGTGGAGCCGATCCGAATACGGTCAAGGGCTCATCGCGGTACCCGGACAGAATGCACTAGACCCACAGGCAAATGCAGGCTTCGGCTACTACCCGATCGACGGCTCTCGTGTGATTGCGATTGAGGTCGATGCCCAGCAGATGGGCCTGATGATGCTGGAAGGAACACAACCTAAGGAGCCTCTGCACAGCCCATCATTTTGAGGCACGATAAAGTTCTGAATCTGTTCCCCTCGAAATTGTGTTCAAAGCCGCAGCAAGACGTGTGTTTTATGAGGTTGTTTTGTA
>Ga0193743_1002740_pt1 | contig 12197 bp, 10 predicted proteins | sample L2c2metaG_FD_143038 | JGI IMG/M metagenome (GOLD analysis project Ga0193743, IMG submission 143038) | Soil microbial communities from a riparian zone of the East river system, Colorado, United States - L2c2 | ecosystem: Environmental > Terrestrial > Soil > Riparian zone | place: USA: East River... | reverse complement strand
CATGTTCGTTGACCATGATGACTCGATCTACCCGGACGGTCTGGCCCGTGCCTGGGCGTACGGGGCGCAGACCGGGGCGGACATCGTCAGCCCGAAGGAGTCGAAGACGAACGACGTGTGGTGGGGAACGTCCAGCCTCACCGCCGGTAACGTTCCGGACGCCCTGCGGGAGGAGCGGGTCCACCGGCTGCTGCCGATGGTTCCGCACAAGCTCTACCGGCGCACTCTCCTGCTCGACCACGGGATCGAGTTCCCGGAAGGATCGCGGGTCCTGTGGGAAGACTGGTACGTCAACGTCGAGGCGTACCGTTACGCGAAGCGGGTGGCCGTGCTCGCGGACACCCCGGTGTATCTGTGGCACGGCAGCGACACGAACAGCTCGCACACCTTCGACCCTCGGCGGGCCGATTTCTGGGACCGGCTCGAGCAGCTTCTCGAGTTCATCGACGCCACACTTGACGAGGGCGACTACCGGCAGGACCGCCTCGTGCTTATGGAGCACAACGTGCGGACCCGGGTGATCGACCGGTGCGCGCGGCTGCTGATGAACGACGCGCTCAACGATCCCGCGGCGAAAGAACGCGCCCTGGCCCGGTCAGGCCACCTTTTGGAACGCTTCTGCACCGACGAGGTGTTCGCCGCCCTGCCCAAGAAACACCAGGGCCTGGCGGTCCTGCTCCGGTCGCGGCGGCCCGACCTCGTAGCCAGCTTCCACCGGGCCGACATTGCCTTGACCGCCTCAACCCGGGTCACCGGCCTCAGCCAGGACGACGGGATCCTGCGGCTGGACACCGAGACGCGCTGGCATGCCAAGGATGCCTCGAGCCCGGGGTTCAGACTCGATTCCGGCCGGCTCCAGCGTGTGGTCGCACCGCAGGTGCGCGCAGCCCTTCCGCCCGAGCTGCTCGACTACACCGCCGACCTGGGCCGGATGCAGGTAGATGTCGCCGCTCGGGCTCGAAAGGAGTTCGTGACCTGGCAGCTGCCGTACCACGGCGAGCCGGCCAGGTTCGACAGCCAGGCTCCGACGGGCCCGACGCTGGTGGCTTCAGGCCGCGCGATTCTCGACATCGACACCGCGCGGCTCGGCCGGCCGTTGGAAGACACGGTGTGGGACCTGCGGGCCCGCACCAACTGGTGCGGCATGCTGCGCAAGGGCGCTCTCGGTTACGCCGGTCCGGCACGGCCGTGGCTGGGAACGGGGCGGGCCGCCGTCGCCTACTCGAACAACACCGGTGGCCTGTCGGTGGACCTGGCCGGAAAGCTGCGCACGTTCGCCACGGACGCCAAGCCACACGGCCCGGCAGGTGCGGTCACCGCGTTCTCGGTCCCGCTCGTCAACGCCACCGCGTCCGGGTCTGCGGACGTACCGGCCGACCTGGCCGCGATCCCGGAGGATGTTGACGAGGCCACGGTCGGCGTCGAGGCGATCGAGACGCTAGCCAAGATCGGGGATCTGCGGGCGCGCGTGGTGGCGGACGGCCAGGATGTCCGCCTGGTCGGCGGAACCGAGATGGTTCCGGGCGCATACGTGCTCTACGCCCGCAAAAACGGCAAGCTCGCCCGCACGCGGGCACGACTGCTCGTGGCTTCCGACGGCCTGGCCACCTTCCAGTGACCAAGCCCTGGAAGCATCACCGGAACGCAATTCACGTTATCCTCGCCGAACGTTCACCTTCGCGAAGCGGAAAGCGGCCTTTGTCGCTATCCGCCTAGCGGTGGTCGAGTTGCGAGGAACGAGAATGACCTGCTTGATCGCGGATATCTCCTGGGAGCGCGTGAACCTTTCGCTCACCACGGTGCTCACCGACCATTTCGGCGCTGACCACACCAGCGCTGACCCTGGCGCCCCGGAGAGGGTCGAGTTCAGGATCGTCGAACGCGAGCGGGCGTACCCAGTCAGGACGACGCCGCTGGGCGGCGGGCGCTACCGGCTCGACATCAACGTGACCAACTTCCGCAACCGGCGGCAGGTTCCCAACGGCACCTGGCGGATCGTGCCCTACCTTGACGGGCGGCCGGGCCCGGCGGCGGGCTTCGACCTGACCGCCATCGCGCGGCTCGACCAGGACGCCCGCACCTTCGTCTACGCCGCCAGCAGTGTGTCCTACATCGTCGGTTTCGGTGTCGCGGAGGACGAGAAGCACCCCGACTTTGTGATGCGGACATACCAGATGTTCCGCAAGCCCACCTCGACGCCCAAGGCCCGCTGGCAGCCGCTGGGCCGGCGGTTCCGGCAGTGGGTGCTGCCCCGCGCCCGCCGGGTCAAGCTGGCCAACCTGGTCTACCGGCTGTCCCGCACGCTCAACCCGCCGCGGGGCAACCGCATCCTGTTCGCGTCCGAGATGCGTACCGGGATGGACGGCAACCTGCTGCGGGTTCACGAGCGGATGAACGAGCGCGGCCTGGCATCGAGGTTCTCGTTCCGCTACTCGTTCCGGATTCCACGCGTGGCCACCAAGCAGACCACCCTGCGGACCATCTACCTGCTCGCCACCTCCGACGTCGTGCTCATCGACGACTACTTCGGGATGCTCCAGATGCTCCGGCTCTCGCCGAAGACCAGAATCATCCAGCTTTGGCACGCCGGCAGCGGGTTCAAGGCCGTGGGGTACAGCCGGTTCGGCATCTACGGCTCGCCGAAGCTGCAGAACGCGCACCGCAAGTACACCTACGCGATCGCCGGCTCGAAGCACCTCGTGCACGTGTACGCCGAGGCGTTCGGCATCGAGGAGTCCGCGGTCGTACCCACCGGTCTGCCCCGGGTCGACACGTTCCTCGACGCGGAGCGCACCCGGCGGGTGGTCGCCGACTTCTTCGCCGACCACCCACAGCTGGAGGGCAAGCGGATCATCACGTTCGCGCCGACGTTCCGCGGCCGTGGCATCGGCGACGCCCACTACGACTTCTCCCGCGTCGACTTCGACCGGCTCTACGAGATGTGCGGCGACGACTCGGTCGTGCTGTTCCGGATGCACCATTTCGTGCGGACGCCGGTGCCGATCCCGCCGGCGTACACCGACCGGCTGCTCGACTTCGCGGCGTTCCCGTCGACGAACGACCTCCTGCACGTCACCGACGTGCTGATCACCGACTACTCGTCGGTCATCTACGAGTTCTCCCTGCTCAACAAGCCGATGCTGTTCTACGCGTACGACAAGGCCGTCTACTCGGCCACCCGCGGGTTCCACCGCGACTTCGACACCGTGGCGCCCGGAAAGGTCTGCGAGAGCTTCGACGACCTCGTCAAGGCGCTGCAGACCGGCGACTACGGGACCTGGAAGATCGAAGGGTACGTACGGGAGAACTTCGACCGGGTCGACACCGGCGCCGCGGACCGCGTCATCGACTGGCTCATCCTCGGTGACCCGCCGATCGCCGGGCAGGACGGGGCTCCCCCCGGCCCGCAGCCGGCCGTCGTCGATGGGGAGACGCTCGCCGACATCGACGCCTTCGAGGACGCGGTCGCGGTCGAGGATGCCGACGCCGTCGGCGACGCGGCCGCGATCGACGCCGTCGACCCCACGGGGATCGGGCACGACGCCGACCGCGCGGCGGGAGTCACGAGCCGGTGAACGTCGCGGTCATCTTCGCCGGTGGCATCGGCACCCGGATGAACTCGCGTGCCCTGCCCAAGCAGTTCCTCGAGATCAACGGCAAGCCGATCATCATCCACACGCTGGAGCACTTCGAGGATCACCCCGACATCGACGCGATCGCCGTCGTGATCGTCGCGGACTACCGCGACCAGCTGACGCGGCTGTTGACGCGGTACGAGATCAGCAAGGTCCGGTGGCTGGTCGACGGCGGCGACACTGGCCAGGTCTCCAGACACCGCGGGCTGAGCGCCGTCGCGCGGGACTGCGCGCCGGACGCCGTCGTGCTCATCCACGACGGCGTGCGGCCGTTGATCAACGCCCAGCTGATCAGCGACAACATCGAGAGCGTACGGGCGCACGGCTCGGGCATCACCTGCACCAAGGTCACCGAGACCGTGACGGTGAGCGAGGAGGACCACATCGACGCGGTGATCCCGCGCGACCACCTCTATGCGGCCCAGGCACCCCAGAGCTTCCGGCTCGGCGAGATCCTCGCCCTCTACGAGCGAGCGGTCGCCGAGGGGGAGCACGACACGATCGACTCGTGCTCGCTCATGCACCGGTACGGCATGAAGATCCGCCGGGTCGACGGGCCGCGCTCCAACATCAAGATCACTACTGCGGAGGACTTCTACCTGTGCCGGACGTTCTTCGAGATCATCGAAAACCGCCAGATCGTGGGGATGTGAGCGATGCCGTTGCGTGACCGACCGGTCGTGACCGGCGACCTGGACGAGATCCTCGCCCGCGACCTGCCGTGGGAGCGGCTGTCCGGCTCGACCGTGCTCGTCACCGGCGCCAGCGGCATGCTGCCGTCGTACGTCGTCTACACCCTGCTCGCCCTCAACGACCGGCGCGGCGCCGGGATCACCGTCCACGGGCTGGTCCGCGACGGCGACAAGGCCCGCCGGCTCCTCGCCGACGTGCTCGACCGGCCCGACTTCCACCTCATCGTGCAGGACGTGACCGAGCCGCTGGCCTGGTCAGGGCCGCTCGACTACGTCGTACACGGCGCGAGCGCCGCGCGGCCGGTCCTGCACGGCACAGCGCCGGTCGCCACGATCAAGGCGAACCTGCTTGGCACGGCCAACCTGCTCGACGTCTGCGTCGCCCGAGGCAGCCGCGGGTTCGCGTTCATGTCGTCGGCCGAGGTCTACGGCGACCAGCCGCCGGGCACCACGCTCATCGACGAGCAGAGCTACGGCGGTCTCGACATCCTCAACCCCCGCGCCTGCTACGCCGAGGGCAAGCGCGCCGCCGAGAGCCTCTGCGCCGCGTACCAGGCCCAGTTCGGCGTGGAGTGCCGGATCGCCCGCTTCGGGCACGTGTATGGCCCAGGTATGGCCCTGGACGACGGTCGGGTCCAGGCCGACTTCGCCGCCAGCGTCGTCGCCGGCACCGACATCGTCCTCAACAGCGACGGCTCGGCGGTGCGCACCTACACGTACGTGGCCGACGCGGTCGCCGGGCTCATGTACGCGCTGCTGCGCGGCGACCAGGTCGTCTACAACGTCGCCGACCCGGGCGGTCTGGTGTCGATCCGCCGGCTCGCCGAACTGTTCACCCAGGTACGGCCGGAGAAGGGACTGCGGCTGGTGTTCACCGACGCCGCCGACGCCCGGTCCTACAGCCCGGCGAAGGGCCAGGGTCTCGACAGCGGCCGGCTGGCGGCGCTTGGCTGGCGGCCGCTGGTTGACCTGCCGGCCGGTCTCGCCCGGATGGTCACCGACCTCGAGTCCACCAGCCCGGTCGCCGCCTGACCCAACCGGCCAACGTTCCGGTCAGCGCACTAGATCACCTTGGTGCCGTGTGTCCGGGTGCCGATCCCGGAAGCAACGACGGAAGCAGCTCGGCGAAGGGATTGTCGCGACGGCCTGGCCGCCAGCGGGTGCGAACACGACGGTCGTTCATTGGATCTCCCGGTGGTGTTCCGGACCTAGGGCGATCCGGGCGATGTCGTCGAGGGCGTCGTTGTCGGCGCGCCAGTAACCGCTGTGGCCGTGGGGGTCGCCGGTGAAGACGCGGCCACCGAACTCGGGGTTGCTTGGGTTATGGCCGAACCACAACTCCTCGTTGGTGTGGGGCCGCAGGTCGGGCCAAAACGGGTTGGACAGCTCGGCACCTATGCGGATGAACGGCTCCTTCCAGCCTGGCGCGAGGTAGGCAATCGGGTCGTTGGCGGCGGTGCTCGACCACACGTGCGCGGGTGGCAGGCCCAGTGCCGCGGCGTGGTCCGTGCCGACGCCCGGTGCCCCGACGAAGATCAGGTCGTTGGCGGCCAGGCCCTGCTCGCGGGCTGCCGTCCCGACCGTCAGAGCGCCATAGCTGTGGCCGAGCACGACCTGCTGCGCGGGCGGGCCGTCGTGCGTGGCACGCAGACCCTCGGCGAAGCGGTGCAGCGCCGGGCCGGCCTCGTGCGCGCGGCCCGCGAACATCGCCTCGTTGAGGAACGACGGCGCGTCGTAGTCGAGCCAGAGCACGGTCGACGTGCGTTGCGCCGGGTCGAGCGCCGCGGCCCGCGAAGCCAAGGCCTCGGTGCGGCCCAGGTCGTCGCGGACCGCGCCCAGGTCGGCCGTCATCCCCGGCACGTAGGTCAGCACGTTGTCGGCCCGGTCGGGGTCGCCGACCGCGAGCACCACCCGGCCGTCGCCGGCGGTGACCAGGCTCAGCAGGTAGGCCCGCTCACCCGAAGGCGTGGACAGTCGGGCGTCGACCCCGTCGATGCCTGACATCAGGCCGACCAGCCGGATGCTGGCGGCCACCGCGGCGTTGCGGGGCATCGCCGTGCGCACCGCCGCCGCCCGCTCCCGCACCAGCGCGGCCCGCTGTTCCGCCAGCAGGGAGCGGTTGGCCTGGTCGCGGGCCGCCACTGGAACGCCGTCGAGGCGGCCGACGTAGGCCGGTTCGTGCACGATCAGCCAGCGCCGCTCGGCCTCCGAAAGGCCGGCCCACCAGTGGCGGACCACGACCGGCGGCGCGCCGACCGGCACCCGGGAACGGGGCGGCGTCGTAGGCCAGCCCTCGGCGGCCGCCGCACCGAGCCGGCCCAGGTGCTCGGCCGCGGCCCGGTCGGCGGCCGCCGCCGCGTCGAGTGCCGCGCCGATCGCGGCCCCGACCCGGTCGGCCGCGTGTAGGGCGGCGGCCCGGTCGATCCCCGTGACCGTGACGTCTGGCGCGGTGCGCCCGGCGCGGTCGATCTCCACGTGTGCCGGTGCCGCCGCGGCCACCGCCGCCGCGAGCATGCCGCGGGCCCGGGTCAGCGCGGACGCGAAGTCGGACAGCACCTGGTCGGTCTCGACGAACGCCAGCCGGGCCGCGTCGAGCGGCTCGCGCAGCGCCCGCACGTGGTCGCGGGCGGCCGACCCGGCCGCGCCGCGCCAACCGTCGGCGACCCGCGACGCCACCACACCGAGCTCGCCCGCCCGCTGGCCGACGCCGACCGCCGACCGGTTCCAGGCCGCACCGGCCGCCCGCCAGACGCCGGGATCGGCCCGCCAGAGCTGCGCGTAGGTCACCATCAGGGCTCACCCGACCCGGTGCAGGCGGACCGCCGCCCGCCGGTCGGCGTCCTCATAGCCAGTGGCCGCTGAACGCAGCAGATCACCCGAGTGGGCAACCCGCGCCGCCGCCGAACCCAGCGCCGACGACACCACGGAAGCGAGACCGGCCAGCCCGACCCCGGCGGACCAGGCCGGCGCTGCCACGCAGAGGTCGGCGCCGCCCGTGGCCAGCGCGCGGGCCACCAACGACAGCTCGGCCGCCCGGTCGCGCAACAGGTTGGGATCGACCCGCAGATCACCGTCCATGTCAAACCTCCCAGCGAAGAGAGCACTGACGCTAGGGCGCGGCAAGCCCTGAAAAACCAGCCTGTGGACAACCGGGAAGGCCAGGCGCCGGCGCTGTCCACAGGCCTTGCCGGCGGCGTACGCCGGGTGCTAATAGGCTGGGCCGATGATCGTCGCTGTCGGCATCGACGTGGTCCTCGTCGAACGCTTCACGCGCGCGCTTTCCCGCACCCCACTGCTCGGCGACCGCCTCTTCACCGAGGGGGAGCGGCTCACCGGCTCCGGGAACCCGCGCGCCCCGGAGTCGCTCGCCGCCCGGTTCGCGGCCAAGGAGGCGGTGGCCAAGGCGCTCGGCGCACCCGCCGGCCTGCACTGGCACGACTGCGAGATCGTCACCGACCCGGACGGCCGACCTTGGCTCACGGTGAGCGGGACGGTCGCCGCCGCCGCGACCGAGCGCGGTGTCAACCGCTGGCACCTCTCGCTCTCGCACGACGGCGGCATCGCCTCCGCGATGGTGGTGGCGGAGCAGTGAGACGAGCCTGGCGGGTCGCCGACGTCCGGTCGGCCGAAGAAGCGCTGATGGCTCACCTCCCGGCGGGCACCCTGATGCAACGCGCCGCCGCGGGCCTGGCCCGCCGCTGTGCCCTGATCCTCGACGAAGGGGTGTACGGAGCCCGCGTAACCCTCCTCGTCGGCCCCGGCAACAACGGCGGCGACGCGCTTTACGCCGGCGCGATGCTGGCCCGCCGCGGCGCCGCCGTCACCGCCGTCGTGCTCGACCCGGCCCGCGTACACCATGCGGGTCTGAATGCCCTGAAAGCCGCCGGTGGCCGCGCCGCCGCGACCCCACCCACCACGGTGGACATGGTCGTCGACGGCATCGTCGGCATCGGCGCGAAGGGCGGCCTGCGCAGCGGCGCCGCCACGACCCTGCATCGCACCCTCGAACGCCGGGGTCGCCGTGGCCAGCGCCCGGTCGTGGTCGCCGTCGACGTACCCAGCGGTGTCGACGTCGACACCGGCAACGTCGAGGGCGTCGCCGTGCGCGCCGACGTCACCGTCACGTTCGGCTGCCTCAAGCCCGCCCACGTCGTCGGCCCGGCCGCACCGCTGGCCGGCGAGGTCGAACTCGTCGACATCGGGCTGCGCCCGTGGCTGCGCGCCGACCCGGCGATCCTGGTGCCGGACCGCGCCGACATCGCCCGGGCGCTGCCGAAGCACGGCCCGGGCGACGAGAAATACACCCGCGGCGTGGTCGGCATCGCGACCGGCTCGGCGACCTACCCGGGCGCTGCGATCCTGTCCACCTGGGGCGCCCTGGCCGGCCCGGTTGGCCTGGTCCGCTACGCCGGCACCGCCCGGGAGCAGGTCGTGCGGGCGCATCCCAGCGTGATCGCCACCGACCGGCTCGCCGAGGCCGGCCGGGTGCAGGCCTGGGTGGTCGGCAGCGGCCTGGGCACCGACGAGGCGGCCGCGACCGCGGTCCGCATGGTGCTGGCCACGAGCCTGCCGGTGGTGCTCGACGCCGACGCGCTCAACCTGCTGGTCGACGGCGCGATGGCCGACCTGATGCGCGGGCGCAGCGCGCCGATGGTGCTGACCCCGCACGACCGCGAGTTCGCCCGGCTGGCCGGTGCGGAGCCGGGCGGCGACCGGGTCGGCGCGGCGCTGCGGCTGGCCGCGCACACCAACGCCGTCGTCCTGCTCAAGGGTGATCGCACGATCGTGGCCACCCCGAACGGCCTGACCTACGCCAACCCGACCGGCACCGCCGCGCTTGCCACCGGCGGCACCGGCGACGTGCTGGCCGGCCTGCTCGGCTCCCTGCTGGCCGGCGGCCTGCGCCCCGAAGTGGCCGCCATCACAGCCGCCTACCTGCACGGACTCGCCGGGCGGGAGGCGGCCCGGCACGGCCCGGTCACCGCCCCGGACGTCGCCGCCGCGCTCCGGCCGGTCCAAGCTGACCTGGCGGGCACCGCAAGCGGGTGATCCGGAAAACGTCGCTACCGGCAAGTAGGCTGGGCCTCATGTGGCAAGCCGAAGTCCGCGTCGACCTCGACGCCATCCGCGACAACGTGGCCCGGCTGCGCGCCGGCACCAGCGCCGCGGTGATGGCGGTCGTCAAAGGCGACGGCTACGGCCACGGCATGGTCCCGGCCGCCCGGGCCGCCCTGGCCGGCGGTGCGACCTGGCTCGGCGTCTGCACCCTCGACGAGGCGCTCGGCCTGCGCCGGGCCGGCATCACCGCACCCGTGCTGGCCTGGCTGCTCGCCCCTGGGCTGCCGCTGCACGAGGGGGTCGCCAACGACATCGACCTGAGCGCGGCGAGCCTCGGCCAGCTCGACGAGATGATCGCCGCCGGCGAGCGCGCGCAGCGCCCGACCCGGGTCCACCTCAAGATCGACACGGGCCTGTCCCGGGGTGGCGCCACCGCCGACGACTGGCCGGCCCTGGTCGAGGCCGCTGCCAAGGCCCAGGCCGACGGCGCCATCGAGATCGTGGGGGCGTGGAGCCACTTCGTCTACGCCGACGCCCCCGGCCACGAGACGATCGACCACCAACTCGACGCCTTCCGCGAGGCGCTGGCGGTGGCCGAGCGGCTCGGTGTCCGGCCGCAGCTTCGCCACATCGCCAACTCGGCCGCCACGCTGACCCGTCCGGACGCCCACTTCGACCTGGTCCGCCCCGGCATCGCGGTCTACGGCCTGTCGCCGATCCCGGGCGAGCGGTTCGGGCTGCGTCCGGCGATGACCGCCCGGGCCCGGGTGATGCAGACCAAGCGGGTGCCGGCCGGCACCGGCGTCTCCTACGGCCACACCTACACGACGACGCGGGAGACCACGCTCGCGATCGTGCCACTCGGCTACGCCGACGGCGTCCCGCGGCACGCGTCCAACATCGGCCCGGTCTCGATCGACGGCGTCCGGCACACGATCGCCGGCCGGGTCTGCATGGACCAGATCGTGCTCGACGTGGGCGACCAGCCGGTCGCGCCGGGCGATGTGGCCACGCTGTTCGGCAGCGGCGGCCCCACCGCCGACGACTGGGCCGAGGCGATCGACACGATCAACTACGAGATCGTCACCCGCTTCGGCAGCACTCGCGTTCCCAGGATCTACGAGAGCGTGTCGGTGTACGAGAGCGAGGCCGGTGAATGAGCACCCGACGCCGCGCGGGAATCCTCGGCGCGGTGGTCGGTCTCGCCGCAGCCGGGATCGCCACCGGGATCGCGGTCGAGCGGGCGGTCGTCCGCCGCTCGAAGCGCGGCGTGGCTGATCCCTACGTTGACGAGCCGTTCGACCGCCTGCCCTACGACGAGTCGCTGGCCGTCACCACCGCCGACGGCACCGACATCCACGTCGAGGTGGTCGAGCCGACGGCGGCCATGCCGGCCGTGGCGACGCTCGTGTTCGTCCACGGCTTCTGCCTCGACATGGGCACCTTCCACTTCCAGCGCAGCGCCCTGACGGCGCGCGGCGAGCACCGGATGGTCTTCTACGACCAGCCCGGCCACGGCCGCTCCGGCCGGCTGGAGACCGGCGAATACGAGCTGCCCGCGCTCGGCGAGACGCTGCACGCGGTGCTCCAGGAGACCGTCCCGGATGGCCCGATGATCCTGATTGGCCACTCCATGGGTGGCATGACCATCATGGCGTTCGCCGAGCTCTACCCGGAGTTCTTCGACGACCGGGTGAAGGGCTGCGTGCTGATGGCCACCTCGGGCGGCCTGATCGACGAGACCCGGCTGGGGCTGCCCGCGGTGATCGGCCGGGTCGGCGGCCCGCTGCTGCCCCTGGTCAACAGCGCCACCCGGCTCACCGGCCCGACCATCGACCGGGCCCGCACCGCCGCCTCCGACCTGGCCTGGCTGCTCACCCGCCGCTACGGCTTCGGCGAGTCCCGGCCCAGCCCGTCGCTGGTGTCCTATGTAGAGAAGATGAACTCGCGCACCTCGGTCGACACGGTCGCCCGCTATCTGCGCACCCTCTACACGCACGCCCGCTACCCGGCCCTGGCCGCGCTGGCGCGCACGCCCACGGTGATAATCGTCGGCGACCAGGACATGATCACGCCGGTCGCGCACTCCGAAGAGATCCTGCGGCACCTGCCCGACGCCGAGTTCGTGAAGGTCAACGACAGCGGCCACGTCGTCATGCTCGAACACGCCGACGAAGTGAACGCGACGCTCATCGCTTTCCTGGAGAAGACCTCAGCATGATCGAGCTGACCACTGTGGACGACACCCGGGCGTTCGGTGCCCGGCTGGCCGCGCTGCTGCGCCCCGGCGACCTGGTCGTGCTCACCGGCCCGCTCGGCGCCGGTAAGACCGCGCTGGTCCAGGGCATCGGCGCCGGGCTGCGGGTGCAGGGCGACGTCACCTCGCCGACCTTTGTGATCGCCCGGGTGCACCGGCCCGACCGGGCCCGCGGCGGCACCGTCGCGCTGGTGCACGCCGACGCCTACCGGATCGGCGCGGCGGCCGACCCACTCGCCGAGATCGACGGGCTCGACCTCGACGCCTCGATGGACGACGCGGTCACCGTGGTCGAGTGGGGCGAAGGCATCGTCGAGCAACTGCGTGACGACCATCTAGGGGTACGGATCGACCGGCGCGACGACGACACCCGGGAGATCACCCTGGAGCCGGCCGGTGGCGACTGGGCCAGCCGGGTCGCCGCACTGGCTGAGGACGCCCGACGGACCGAGGACGCCCGATGAACCTGACCGACCTGCTGCCGCCCGAGTGGCAGACCGCCCTGGCGCCACACCTCGACCCGGCCGCCACGGCCGACCTGGGCGCCTTCGTGGC
>Ga0193743_1002738_pt1 | contig 12199 bp, 7 predicted proteins | sample L2c2metaG_FD_143038 | JGI IMG/M metagenome (GOLD analysis project Ga0193743, IMG submission 143038) | Soil microbial communities from a riparian zone of the East river system, Colorado, United States - L2c2 | ecosystem: Environmental > Terrestrial > Soil > Riparian zone | place: USA: East River... | reverse complement strand
CATCGTCCCGACGATCTACGAGCTGCTGGGCATCACCCCGCCACGGGTGGTCAACGGCGTCCCGCAGGACCGGATCGACGGCGTGAGCATGGCCTACACCTTCGACGACCCCAACGCGGCCGGGCGGCTGCTCACCCAGTACTTCGAGATCATGGGCAGTCGCTCTATCTATCACGACGGTTGGATGGCCTCGGCTTTCGGCCCGCGCGCCCCGTGGGTTCCCGGCGCACCGGCGGGAATCAGGGACTGGACGCCGGATCAGGACGTCTGGGAGTTGTACAACCTCGACGAGGACTGGGCGCAGACCCACGACCTCGCCGCCGAGCAGCCCGACAAGCTCGCGCAGATGAAGGAGACCTTCTCCATCGAGGCGGCCCGGAACAGTGTGTACCCCGTCGGCGGCGGTCTGTGGGTCCCCATGTTGCATCCTGAACTGCGGGTCTCGACGCCGTACCGGGAGTGGAACTTCACCGGCGACATCACCCGCATGCCCGAGGTCTGTGCACCCTCGCTCGGCACTCGCGCCAACCGGGTGACCATCGACCTGGACATCCCCAACGATGCCCACGGCGTGCTCTACGCCTTGGGAGGTAGCAGCGGCGGTCTGACCTGCTACATCGACGACGGCTTCCTCTGCTACGAGTACAACTTCTTCATCCTTCAACGGACGAAGATCCGCTCCGAGCAACGGCTGCCGGTCGGGCAGACGATCATCCAGGTCGAGACGGCCCCCGCCGAGCTCAAGCCGGCTGGTCCGCTCAACATCTCCATGACCGTCAAGGGCGAGGCCTGCGGGTCGGGCCAGGTACCGATGAGCGCTCCGCTGTTCTTCACCGCCAACGACTGCCTCGACATCGGCACCTGCCTGGGCGCACCGGTATCCCTGGACTACTACGACAGGGCACCCTTCCCGTTCAACGGCTACATCAACAACCTCAACGTCCGCTACACGGGGTAGCCATAGATCGGTTGAGGGTGTCTTTCTCGGGCGCCCTCAACCGGTTGTGGCCACCACCTGCGCCGCGAGCCGGAAGCCGATGTTGCCGGCCCTGCTGTCGCGGGTGATGCCCAGGGCCGCAGGTACCTGTGTCCTAAGAAGATCGCCTCCCGTACGTCGGTCGAACCCGATTGGTGACGGGAGCCCGAAAGGAGATCGTTGCCATGGACGGAATTCGGGCAGCAAGCCGGGCAGCCTTGCCGCTGGTCGCTGTGCTCTGTGCCCTCGGAATGGCCGGTGGCCCGGCGTGGGCCTCCACCTCGGCGCGTCCGCTACAGCCTGAGCCGGCGTCGGTCTACCCGGCCGAGTGCCGCGATCACGGCGGACACGTGTACCGCGACCGAGACAACCCCGATCAGTGGCACTGCGAGGGCGGAAAGGATGACGGCGAGGACGTTCGAGTGCAGTGACGCTGCGGTGGCTGGGCGGCGCTAAGACGGGACAAGGTCGGCTGGAACACCGGCCCCTAGGCCCCAGGAGGGTGTTCCGATGCCGTAGCGGGCGTCTCAGGGCTCACTACGGGCTCGCTTGGCCCTGAAACGTCGGGCTGGAATCCCGAGGCTGCGTCGGGCCGCGTGGTGGTGACGGGGCGGCGCGGCCAGCCGGTGCGGCTGCACATGTCGGCTCCACCCCGGCGCAGCCGGATGTCGGGAACCCGAACAACGCGACGAGCCCGGTCGGTGACGAAGGATCGGCTGCAGGCTCCACGAGCGGCCGCGTGGCCGCGACCGCTTCCCGAAGAGAGGCCCGGTATGGGATGCGTACTGCGGAGTGAGGATCTTGCTTTCCTGGACCGTGCCCCGGTGCGGCAGGTGCATGTCGGTGAGGTGGGTCTACCGGCCGACCGTGTTTTCGACGAGTTGGCCGGCCATCCGGAGAGGTGGCCACGCTGGTTCTCGGTGCTGCGAGACTGCCGCTATGAGGGGGATCCGCCCTACGGTGTGGGAACCGGGCGGCGGATTTCGTTCCGCGGCGGGATCCTGGCCCGTGAGACGGTGCTCGTGTGGGATGCAGGCAAACACTTCGTGTACCGGATTGACGAGATGAACATGCCCGGCGTCCGGGCGTTTATGGAGGAGTGGACCCTCGAGTCGGTAGGTGACCGCGGCACCAGATTGCGGTGGGTACTGGCCGCCGACTTCTCGAAGCCGATGGAGTTGGTCTTCCAGGCGAGCCGGGCACCGATACATCGCGTTTTCAGCAGGGCAACCCACAGGATGGAATCAGTCGCCGAGTAGGAGCCGCTCAGAGCGCTCCGCTGCTGTTCACCGCGACATTGGCACCTGCCTGGACGGACCGGTATCGCTGGACTACTACGAGAGGGCGTCCTTCCCGTTCAACGGCTACATCAACAACGTCGACGTCCGCTACACGGGGTAGCCATAGATCGGTTGCGGGTGTCTTTCTCGGGGCGCCCTCAACCGGTTGTGGCCACCACGTTCGCGGCGAGGCGGAAGCCGATGTTGCCGGCGCTGCTGTCCGGGGTGTTCGCGCTGCGGGCGGCGCATCGGTAGCGCCAGCAGTAGGACTCGTGGCACAGGTAGGAACCGCCGCGCATGTTGCGTTGGCTAGGCCGGGAGGGGCCGAACCGGTCGGCGCACCATTCCCATACGTTGCCGGTCGCGTTGTGCAGGCCGTGGCCGTTCGGGGCGAAGGCGTCGACGGGAGCGGTGCCGGCGTAGCCGTCCTCGCCGGTGTCGTGCTCGGGGAAGCGGCCCTGGTAGACGTTCATGCGGTGCTCGCCGCCCGGGGTCAGCTCGTCGCCCCAGGGGTAGCGGGCTCCCTCCAGGCCTCCTCGGGCGGCATACTCCCACTCGGCCTCATCCGGCAGCCGCCCGCCAGCCCACCGGCAGTAGGCGCGCGCGTCCAGCCACGACACGTGGACCACCGGGTGATCGCCGCGGCCCTCGAGATCGGAGACCCCGCCCTCGGGCCGGAACCAGGTTGCGCCGGGGACCTGCCGCCACCACGGCGCGGCGGCCACCGCCCTGGTCGGCGGGAAGCGGTCGGGCAGCAGCCCGCCGAAGACGAACGACCAGCCTTCACGCTCGGCCGTGGTGAGGTATCCGGTCGCGGCCACGAAGGCCGTGAAGTCGTCGTTGCTCACCGCGTGCGCGGCGATTCGGAACGCCTCGACGTGCACCGTGCGCGGCGGGCCCTCGCCGTCCTCGCGGTAGCGCCGCTCGGTCGAACCCATCGTGAACACGCCGCCGGGCAACACCAGAAGTAACGGACGGGGCGGCTCGGACACGGTGGCGACCGCCCGGCGCTCATCCCGCGCCACAGCGACCTCGCCTCCCCGAGACGCCGCGCCGCAGCACGCGGCCGCTGTGCCCTGCTCGTCGGTCCACGCCATGCCCGGATCATCTGTGCTGCCGGCCGACGCCGGCATCACCCCCTGGGGATGAACCACGAAGCGCGCCCGCCGGCGGACGCTGACCGAGACGTTCCAGGCCGAGGTCGACGCCCTACATCGCCCGATTCACCGCCGAGCGCGACGAGGCTGGGTACCGGCTAACGGCTCACACCAACCCCGCGAGGTTCTGACCAGCGCCGGGGCAGTCGAGGTGACCGTGCATGACGTCGTTCTGGCGACCCACATGCGAGCGGGATGAAGCCGGGCCACCCGTCGCGGGTGGCGACGCGGCTGTACGAACCCGGCGATCGTTGGGTCCGACCGTTGGGTCCGACGATGGTGGCGTACAGGGCAGGAGTGACGATGGGCGAGAAGGTTGCGATGGTCTGCGAGGTCGACCGGCCACGCGAGCGGCGCCGCTGCCCGCTCGCCGAACTCCCCTCCACGTGGGGCTCAGGATGACGTACGTCGAGATCATGCACCGGGTGGCGCAGGCCTTCGAGCTGGTTGGCGCTGCGGTTCTCGTGTTGGGCCTGGCGTGGGCACTTGGGCTTGCTGTGTGGGCTTGGCGTCGAACGCGGCGTGGTCAAGTGGCTTACCAGACATTGCGGGAAGCGTTCGGGGGTGCGTTGCTGCTCGGAATAGAAGTGCTGGTGGCCGCCGACCTCATCCTGACCGTTGCCGTCGACGCGTCCCTGCAGAACGTGGCTATCCTCGGGCTGATCGTACTGATTCGGACATTCCTCAGCTTCTCGCTGGAGATCGAGATCGAGGGTGTCCTACCATGGCGCAGAGCACTGATCGGTGGGAGCGGGCATTTATCCAAGTCTCTGGGGAGAGCCCGTGACAACAGCTCACCAAAGCGAGACGAATCAGCCGCTGAGCCCACCGCGACTGACTTGCCTGACGTTGGTGCGGCCCGGTAGCCAGCGCTCAGCTGGGCCGCGCGCAGCTGACAAGTAGGCCGCGCTCGTGGGCGGAGACACGACCATCCGGCACTGCTGACGCCGAGTTTCGTGTAGATCGACCGCACATGACTTTTGACCATGTTGACCGATACGGTCAGGTCGGCGGGGATCTCGTCCAATGACAGGAGCGAGGGCGACAGTCCGAGCACGGTGAGAGTGAGCCGGGTTCGGGTCCCGAACAGGCGAGGGCCACGAACTCCTGGCGCTGTGCCAGAGCATGGGACTGCGCGTCACCTCGCTGCATGAGACGCCAAGCAGTGCGGTCACGGCGAGATAAGGTCTCTGCTCCGAGCTGCTGGGATCCGGTAACCCGCTTCGGGTAACCCCGGAGCGCATCGACTACTGCATCGGACCCGGCGCGGTTTGCGCATCCCTGCCGCCGTCGTCACGCCGTGCTTGCAGTTTCTCGTGGGCGTAGGCGTAGGCCTGGCGGACGCTGGGGAAGGCGAGTAAGTCACGGGTTGCGCCCTCGTGGTACGGATTGGCCCGTAGCGTCGCCAACACCGGCGCCCGGACGCGGGCGAGTAGCAACTCGCAGCCGCGCTCGCGCAGCTCGAGGGTGAGTTCAGCCATTGTGTCGGCCGCGCTCGCATCCAGATAGAACACCGACTCCGCGTCGAGGATCAGGTACCGGAGATCGGGTCCACAGGCCGCCGCCAGGGTGCGGATCCGGTCGGTGACGCGGCCGATGTTGGCGAAGAACAACGGCGCGTCGACGCGGTAGATCAGCACGTCGGTGCGGGGAAGCTCGTGTTCATTGACCTCGTGCGCCGGTTCGTCGGGATTGGTGACGGCGAGTACTGCGTCGTGCGGGCGCGCGGTCCGCTGGAGCATCTGGGCGGCGGCGAGCAACACCGCGATCAGCACACCCTGCAGGACACCGAACACGACCACGCCGAGCGCGGTGATAAGCGCGATGCCAGCCTCGGCGCGCCAGGCTCGCCACAACCGCAGGAACCCCGGCACGTCGATGAGCCGGGGCACGGTGACGGCGACGAGGGTGGCGGCGAGCGCCGCGAGCGGCAACATCGCGATGATCGGTCCGCCGGTGACCAGGGCGAACAGGACGAGGGCGACGGTTCCTAGCTGGAACAGCTGCGAACGCGCGCCGGCGCCGCGCGCCGAGAGGCTCTTGGAGGCGTTCCCCATCGGGGCGAAGCCGCCCAGGACCCCGGAGGCCACGCTCGCCGCGCCGAGCGCAGCGGACTCTCGGGTGAGCGAGAGGGGCCCCGCGCTGGGATCCGCGGTCTTGCGGATGGCGGTCACCGTCTCGACGATCGCGATCAGGGCAATCCCGCCCGCGGCCGGGAACAGCGCCACAACTTCGGCGCCGCTCACGGCAGGGATTCCCGGCATGCGCAGGCCACCGGTGACCGCGCCCACCACGACCACGCCACGCCCGGCCAGGTCGAACACGGCCGAGGCGACCACCGCCGCGGCCAGGACCATTAGCGAGGCCGGTAGGCGGGTGCGGTGGCCCTTGAGCAGCAGGAGCGCGGCCACCGCACTCAGGCCCACCACGGCGGTCATCGCATGTGCCTGTCCCAGGTGGGTGATCACGTTCCACAGCTTGGCTAGTGCTCCCTCGCCTTTGGCCGGCACACCGATCAGCACGCCGAGCTGTCCGGCGAAGATGACCACGGCGCACCCGGCCAGGTACCCCAGCATCACCGGCCCGGAGAGCAGGTCGGAGATCCTTCGCATCCGCAGCAGCGGCGACGCGACACACAGCAGCCCCACCAGGACGGATAGGCATCCGGCCAGCGCGGCGGCCTTGGCGGGGTCGCCGGCGGCAGGCCCGCGCACCGCCTCGAAGGTCATCACAGCCAGGGTGGACGAGGGACCCACCACGACGAATCGGGTCGAGGTCACCAGGCTGAACACCAGCGCGGCGCCAACAGCGGTGTAGAGGCCAGCGGCCGGCGCCAGCCCCGCGACCTCCCCGTACGCCAGCCCCTGCGGCACGAGCGTGGCCGCGATGGCGAGCGCGGCCAAGGCGTCGCCGCTCAGCGCGCGTTTCGAGTAGCCACGCAACTGACCGACCAGCGGCACCGCGTCCGCCAGCGAGAACCGGCCTGCGCCCGTGCCGCGTGCTCCGGTCTCGGTCATGGTCTCTCCCCCGGTCAACGAAGCGGTGCGGACGATGCGGCATAAGCCGATGTGGCTCGTACCGGTGTCGACCGCCGCGAGCCAACGGGCCGGTCGGTATCGCCGGCAGTAACTGCCGGCGTACAGAAGGAGCCGCCCCTCAACGGTTCGCCGCGGCGATGCGTGGACCGCGAAGCCCGCCGCGTCACCTGCGGGGTGGGGCCGCCCCGCCACCTGGGTTGGGTGTGGGGCGGAACCTCACCGCCGGCGAGCGTCAAGGCGGCCCTAGCCTTTGGCGCCGTCCGTGGGCCTATCCGCACCGGCATACACCTGCCTTATCCCTGGAGGTGCCCAGCTGCCGTCGAGAAGCTGAGGCTTCGGCCAGTGCAGGCGAGCTGTCAGATTGAACGGCCCGGACGGCGCCGGCAGCCAGTTCGACTCCTTGTTCGGACCCGGGCTAGGTCGTTCATCCCGCGCCACAGCGACCTTGTCTCCGCGAGACGCCGCGCCGCAACACGTAGTCGCGGTGACCTGCACGTCGGACCACACCGCCATACCCGGATCATGGTGATGCCGGGCCGACGCCGGCATCACCCCCTAGAGATGAACCTGCCCGCTGAGCCTCCGACGGGCACCCGTTTCTGTCTGCTGGTCGGTCCGTGGCACTGGTGTCGCGCAGCGTGCTGGGCTCGGGCGCGGCGCACAAAGTCGGCTGGCGACGCCCCGCGATCGAGCGCGGCAGCGCACGCGCAGTCGACCCGGACATGCTCGAGCACGGGCGACAGAGCTCGACGAGCTGCCCGTGATCAGCGCTGTCCAAGGCCTGCGGGCCAACCGACGGCTGGTGGAGCTGCTCACTGGTCGCCGTTGGTCAGTGATGAGGGAAGCGCGGGAGGCTGGCGCGACTTGGACCGAGATCGGTGAAGCTCTCGGCATGCCCAAGCAGGGCGCGCACGACTGGTTCAGGCGCAAGATCGAGAACCAAGAGATGTATGTGGCCGAGTTCCACGATCCGGAGTTCTGCTACACATCCTGCTACACCCGGGCAGATAGGCGCCCTCGAAGGTGTGAGTAGGACCCAACCGCAGGTCACGGGGTCAGCACGCCAATGCCGGTCACAAGCCCCTGACAAGGAAAAACGGCCCGCCGGGGGCTGGATCCCGACGGGCCGTTGTAGTAGCGGGGGTAGGATTCGAACCTACGACCTCTGGGTTATGAGCCCAGCGAGCTACCGAGCTGCTCCACCCCGCGTTGGTAATTGCAAGTTTACACACCGGCAAACGGCCGGCGCAGGGGGGGTCCCTACGCCGGCCGTGTGCTGGTCAGCCGCCGCTTGGTGCCGGCGCGGCCGGTGCCGCGGGCGGTGCCGCCGGAGCGGGGGAGGGTGCCGGGGCGCCCTCCGCCGAGGTGTAGCGCTTCACCGCCTTGTCCAGGTCGGACAGTGCGGTGCCCTGGGCGGCGAAGTCACCGGACTGTTGCGCCGCTTTCAGCCGGCTCAGCGCCCCGTTGATGTCTGTCACGGCAGCCTGCAGCTCCCCAGTGGCGGCCGGGCCGGCGACCGACGGTGCGGTACCGCCTCCCGCACCAGTCGGAGTTGACGGGACGAGACCCGCGACGCTCGGGCCGAACACCTCGTTCAGCGCCTCGTCCAGCCTCGGCGAGTAACCGATCTTGCCTCCGTAGCTGACCAAGACCCTGGCCAGTTGCGGGAACGACGACTCCTGGTTGGCCCGCTCGATATAGATCGGCTCCACGTAGAGCAGCCCGCCGGCCACCGGCAACGTCAACAGGTTGCCGTAATCAATCGTTGTTTGATTTTGTCTGAGCAGGTTGAGCTCTTGGCTCACCTGCGGCAAGGACACGAACTGGTTCTGCACCTGCTGTGGACCAGGTGTCTGCGTATCGGCGGGCAACTGCAGCACGGTGAACTTGCCGTAGCTGGTCGGATCGGAGCTGGCCGAGACATAGGCGGACAGGAACGGTCTGCGCAGGCTGACCAGCGCGCTGGTCAGTTGGAAGCTCGGACCTGTCTGCCCGGGTAGCCCGGCCAGCACGTAGTAGGGCGGTTGCGCCGACGGTGCGGCCCCGGCGGCGCTCACCGTCGGATCGGACGGCACATCCCAGAACGACACCGTGGAGAAGAACTCGGCGGGGTTCTGCACGTGGTAGCGGGTGAGCAGTTCGCGCTGCACCTTGAACTGGTCCTCGGGGTACCGGAAATGGGCCCGCAGGTCGGGGCTGATGTCGCTGTCCGGCTTGACCGTCCCGGGGAAGGCCTTCATCCAGGTCTGCAACACCGGGTCGGTGGGGTCGAACGCGTACAGCGTCACCGTGCCGTCATAGGCGTCGACAGTGGCCTTCACCGAGTTACGCAGGTAGTTGACCGTCTTGTTCGGCAGCCGCCGGACCCCGGGCAGGGTGTCCTGGGTGGCGTCGCCCAACGACATCTGCTCGGAGTACGGGTAGCTGTTCAGCGTGGTGTAGCCGTCCAAGATCCATTGGATCTTGCCGTCCACCACCGCCGGGTACGGGTCCCCGTCCAGGGTCAGCCACGGTGCCACCTGGCTCACCCGGTCACTCGGGTCACGCACGAAGAGGATCTTCGAGTCGTCGTTGATCGACCCGTTGAACAGGATGTTCCGCTCGCCGTAGGACATCGCGAACACCAGCCGGTTGAACAGGTTGCCCAGCGACACCCCGCCCTTGCCGGTGTAGGTGATCGCGTCGGTGTCGCTGTCGTACTCCCTCGGCGCATCGGTGGCCGGGGAGCCGACGATCGAGTAGTCGGTGATCAGCTCGCCGTAGTAGATGCGCGGCTGGTTGACCACGATGTCGCCCTTGTTGCTGGTGTCGCTGACCGTGAAGTTCGGGTAGCCGCCCGAACCGGCCGCGTCGTCCAGCGCCGAGTTGACCTGGTTGGCCGGCGCGGCGACGAACCCGTTGCCGTGCGTGTAGACCATGTGCCGGTTGATCCAGTCGGTCTGGTTGCCGGTCAGCGCGCTGCTGTCCAGCTCGCGCGCGGCCACCACATAGTCCTGCACCTGGCCGTTGATGTTGTACCGGTCGATGTCCAGCTTCTGCGGGAAGCCGTAGAAGTTCTTCCGCTGCTCGAGCTGGGTGAACGTCTTGGCCACCTTGCTGGGATCCAGCACGCGCAGGTTGGACAGGGTCGCGGTGTCTCCTCGGATCGCGCTCGGCGTTGCGTTGGATACCCCGGAGTAGTCCTCGTACTTGATCTTGTCGGGGGTCAGCCCGTAGGCCGCTTGGGTGGCGTCGATGTTGCGCTGGATCGGCACCGCCTCCCGCACGTTCGCGTTCGGCCGGACCACGAACTGCTCCAGCACCGCCGGCCAGGCCGCCCCGATCAGCACGCTGGACAGCACCAGCAGCGCGATCGCGATGGACGGCAGCTGCAGGTTGTGCCGGAAGACCGCGCCGAAGAACAGCGCGGCGCAGATCAGCGAGATGAACAGCAAGATGATCTTGGCGGGGATCACCGCGTTCAGGTCCGTGTAGCTGGCGCCGCTGAACACCCCGCCGTTGTCGGCCGAGGAGGACAGCAGCGTCGAGTACCGGTCCAGCCAGTAGGCCAGCGCCTTGAGCAGCACGAAGATCCCGGCCAGCACGGCGAGCTGGGCCCGCGCGGCCACCGAGACCTGACCGGCCCGCCCGGTCAGCCGCACCCCGCCGAAGATGTAGTGGGTGATCAGCGAGAGCACGAAGCACAGCGCCACCGCGACGAACATCAGATCCAGCGCCCAGCGGTAGAAGGGCAGCTGGAAGGCGTAGAAACCGACGTCCATGCCGAACACCGGGTCGACCGCGCCGAACGGCGAGGAGTGCAGGAACATCTGGGTGGTCTGCCAGTCACCCTGGGCGGCCAGGCCGGCGATCACCCCGATCACCAGCGGGACACCGATGGCGAACACCCGCAGCCGCTGGATGATCACCGTGCGGTACCTGGCCACCGGGTCTTCCGGGCCGCTGACCGGGACGAACACCGGGCGGGACCGGAAGGCCACCGCGAGCGTCACCGCGATCAGCGCGGCGAACACCAGCGCCACCAACACGAACTGCACAATGCGGGTCAGCACGATGGTGCTGAACACACTCCGGTAGCCCACCTCGCCAAACCACAGCCAGTTGACGTAGTAGTCCAGCAACCGCGAACCGGCCAGCAAGGCCACCAGGGCAACCCCGCCGATGACAAGCAGGATCCGGGTCCGCCGGGACAGTGCGGGAGCCCCAGTGGGGGGCGTCATCGCCACGAGGCACGCTCCAGTGATCGTCGAAGCTGGTCGCCGCGCTTCTGAGAAGCACCAATTAAGCCACAGAGGCGCGGATCACATGTCTGTTATTGGGTCCAACTCTACGGACGGGCGGTGGGGTTCCCGTTTCGGATGGGAGAATGTCGCCGATGAACCCCGTTGAGCACTCAGCGCAGCCTGTGCCGAGCGACTGGAACTCGGCTCTGCCGACCGCCGCGCGCGAGGTTGAGGACTTCTTGGCCGAGGCCGGCTGGGACCAGCCTCCGCAGCTGTTTGCGCTGGTCCCGACCGCGCAGCTGCTCGCGGCCGAGCCCGGGCTGGCCGGCCGGCTGGCGGTCGCGGAAGGGCTGACTCCGGTCGCCCAGGACCCGCTGCGCACCGAGGATCTTGCCGAAACACTGGCGGAGATATTTTGGCCCGACGGAGTGACAGGGTGCGCGCTGGCGCAGGAGATCGTGGTGCTCCCCCCGGAGGCGGAAGCCGACCTGGACCGCGCGGTGGAGGGCGCCGCCGGCTCCGCGGGTTCCGAGGCCGACCTGGACCGGGTCGCGGTGCGGGTGGCCCAGCACCACCCGGAACGCCGGGACGCCCGGCTGGTGGTCGCCGTGCTGCGTGCCGGCGGGCACTGCTGCCTGTTGCGGGTGCGCGGCGAAGGTGACCAACCGGACGAACTGGTGGAGCACCCAGACCTGGCGCCGAACATGGTGAGCGCGTTGCTGCGCACCCTCGACGGCGGCTGAACCGACCGGGCTCGCTGGGGTGGCCGGGTGCGCCGGACCGGCCGAGTGGATGGCTGGGCCGGGCGGGTCAGCGCAGCGCCTTGGTGGTGAGCGCGGGCTTGGTGCCGGTGGCCCTGAAACGGCGGCTGGTGCCCGAGGGCCGGACCTCACGAAACGCTCGCGGCAGGACCTCCGGCGCGGAATGCGGGACGATCGGTGTGCTGTACGCGATCGCCGGGCGCTGCGTCGGCACGGGCGCGGTGATCCTGGGCCCGGTGATCGCGGGCTCGGTAATCCTGGGCTCGGGATCGCTGGCCAGCAGCGGGGGCGCCACCGCGGCGGCGCGATTGCCCACGCCGAGTTTGCGATAGATCCGCTCCAGGTGCTTCGCCACGGTGCGCGGGCTGACCTCCAGGCTGTGCGCGATGGCCACGTTCGTACGACCCGCCGCGACCAGCTCCAGTACCTGGACCTCCCGCTCGGTCAGCGCGGCCAGCCGCTGCTCCGGCGAGCTGGCCAATGCGCGATGCGCGCGGTGCCGGGCGGCGGCCCGGCGCAGTCCCTCGGCCAGCGGGCCACGCACCAGATTGAGCAGGTCCCGGTCGGTCTCGGTGAAGTCCCGCCGCGCCCGGTTGAGCGCGAATGCCTTGGTACCCGGGCCAGGGCCGGGCAGCTGCACGGCCAGCAGGTACTCCGTCGGGCGCGGTCGGTAGGCATGCTGGTAGATGTCCAGGCGGCGGAACTCGGCGCGGCTCACCACGTCGCTCATCCGCAACGCCACGCCGTCCCTGGCCGTCTCGTAG
>Ga0193743_1002735_pt1 | contig 12203 bp, 11 predicted proteins | sample L2c2metaG_FD_143038 | JGI IMG/M metagenome (GOLD analysis project Ga0193743, IMG submission 143038) | Soil microbial communities from a riparian zone of the East river system, Colorado, United States - L2c2 | ecosystem: Environmental > Terrestrial > Soil > Riparian zone | place: USA: East River... | reverse complement strand
GATTTTTCTCTTTTTTTTTTTTTTTGGTTTATAGGAACCAGGTGCTACAACGCTGCGACACCAGGGTGTTGTCGTTGATGGTCCCGATACCAACAACAAGTACAAGGTCGCACACACTTCCACAAGTCTGGATACGAACAACTATCCACACCAGGGCGCAGCAAGCGATTATCACCCGGAATTTAAAGCTGGACATGTGATTAACACTGGCCCGCCCGTTCAGTTGGATGCGCAACACGTAGAAGCTTCCCAGAAGATTACTACCCCAATGGCAGCTGACAAGTTGGCGTCCTTGAAGAACACAATCAGTGCGTATCAATGGCTTTTAATATTGACTTACGAAAGCTAAAGAATTATCCAGACAACAACTGTGGCGCAGGGCTGACACGACGTGACGGAAGGTACTACTTCCTTCGAATTTTCTTTTTTGTAAATCATCCGCTGATCTTTCTGCAGTTGCGCTTTTAAACCCAAGACGAGTCCAGCTGCTCATAAGGGATCTAAAGTAACCAAACCGGCGAAGAAAGTAGGCGGTGTGCGAGTCGCCTCGAAGAACACAAAGCTGGCCCCCAAGGTTGCCTTGAAGAACAAACTTGCGCATCACAATTCCAAGGCTGCTTCGAAGACTCACAAACTGGTACATCACAAGTCCAAGGTTGCGCCGAAGAAGAAACAGGCACATCACAAGTCCAAGGTTGCGTCGAAGAAGAAACAGGCACATCACAAGTCCAAGGTCGCGTCGAAGAAGAAACAGGCACATCACAAGTCCAAGGTTGCTTCAAAGATCAAACAGGCACATCACAAGTCCAAGCTTGCCTCGAAGATCAAACAGGCACCTCACAAGTCCAGGGTTGCCTTGAAGAACAAACAGGCAGCTCACAAGTCCAAGGTTGCCTTGAAGAACGAACAGGCAGCTCACAAGTCCAAGGTTGCCTTGAAAAACAAACAGGCACCTCTCAAGTCCAAGGTTGCCCTGAAGAACGAACAGGCACCCCTCAAGTCCAAGGTTGCCTTGAAGACCAAACAGGCACCCCTCAAGTCCAAGGTTGCCTTGAAGACCGAACAGGCACCCCTCAAGTCCAACGTTGCCTTGAAGAACGAACAGGCACATCACAATCCCGAGCTTGCCTCGAAGGACCAACAGGCACATCACAATCCCGAGGTTGCCTCCAAGAACCAACCGGCACACCATACTACTCCCAAAGTCGTCTCGAAGGAACAGACCCAACCTCTCAAGAAAGTGATTGCGCACAAACACAGGTGATATAAATTGTTAGATAGACGATGGATAAATCATAATATTACTGGGTTGGAAAATACCTTTGAACCGTCTGACTTATTTGAAAGAAAATCGAAACATTCCCAAATTTATGAAGAATTCTAAAGTTCATGGGATGGAGCGGAACCAGAACCAAGCATGTTTCGTCTCTGGGTCAACGCACGGTTCTCAGAACCGGGAGTCAGATCACCCCCCTCCCCCTTATATTCACACAACAATCACTCTTTCCTGAGCATGATTGTTGATAGCAATTACTCCTTGGCCTGCGAACACCGAACCGACTGGCCTTAATATATTATCTACGGTTTCCTCCAAGGACTGGGAGCATAAGCTTGACTGGTCGCAGTGACTGCGGGACTGCAAAGAAAATAGCACGGCTGCACATTCTGCCTCCCACAGGCTCAAGCTTTGAAATCTACCTACTAACCGAGACCCACCTTTCGTCTGCCACAGGGAGTTTATTGGTTTGGGGCGAAGAGTGGGAGAAAACGACTGAGGGTAAATGTATAGGCTGAGAGCAAGCGGCCTGCGACATTGAGTAAGATTTTGAAGCTCAAACTCAAGCGCCCAAGCTCCCAAGTCCTTCGGGTGTGATGTCACATCCGACGTGACGTACTTAGCGCCCTGGACCCTTTGGTGTGTTTATGCCAAAATCAGGCGTAGGTGTGCTAACCCTACAGATTTCGGACAACAATACTGCCTACATCATGGTCCCCCGACATTCACCCCCCCAACTCGTCGTTCAGACTTCGTCGATACCTACAAGAGCGCGTTGAGAGCGCGTCCACTGATGGCAAAGTACATGTGCCAGACCCATGTCAACGGCTCGAAGAGAATTCCGATGAAGTAGACGAATGAACGACAGCTCAGGCGGCTTTCGCGTAAGCCTACCTCGATAAGAACGCGGCAGAAACTAGAGGACAAGTTTCGTGCGAGCAAGAACTACGCACAAAGGTGATCACTCGGTTTTCGTCTAATATCTTATCATTGTGCTGAAACCCTCTCCCCTAGTACTCTGCGCCGACTCTTCTTGATGACGGACACTGGAATGTCAGTGCTATCAAAATTTCATCTTCGTCTTCTGGCTCCTGCCCAGACTCAAGAAATTGGGCGGCTTCCCAGAACGCCAACCCGGAATTTCAAAACCTAGCTTGAGGGTTATACATACGAATCTCGCGCACCTGAAGCAAGGCTGAATGAATGCAAGACCCAACAATTCAAGGGGTGTTAAATATAAGTGTCAATACCAGCCTTCATAGAAAGGGGACTGGAGTGTTCCGTTTCAGGTTAAGGTTATCAAATATGGCCAAGCTCCTGTTAGCAAGGTTTTCATTAACCCTTGAGGGACACCCGAAGACCCCGGTTGATGGAAACACAGTTCCATCGCACTGATCACAGTATAATCGGGTAGAAAAGGTTGAAGAGCATATAAATAATTGGGTGAGTAAGGAAAACTTTGAAAGGCATGGAATGCACACTCGCCAGATAGCTAACCAAACTTATGGAATGTAAGGTGAAAGGGGTCTTAGGAAAGAAAACACGTTCCGCACCTGGTGTAAACTAAAATTGTCGAATAGCAGCTTGACTATGCAGCCCAAACCCATAGATTGATCGATAACAACTAAAAAAGACTTGCACCTGACTGCTTCTAATTTGATTGTGCCGCAGCAATGTACGAGTCCCAGAGTTCTATCGATTCAGCCTTCGAGAGCCCCATCCTCCCTCTCCAATTACGAGCCAGCAGAGGAGGCTGTACCATAGCCCGAGGGCGTACTTCCTGTTTGCAGACCTCACGAATCACTCGAGGCGCGTCTTCTGCCGTCAATTGACCAAGCCTAGGAAAGCAACTGCAGTGAGAATGACGTTTCATAAAGTAGATAAAAGTAGCGAACTTACCACTCGCCATGAGGAAACATTAATAAATTCGCCGCGTATCTTGTACCAAAAAAGAATTTTGAGGAAAGAGAGTAAAAGGAAAATGACAAGATCACGAAAAACGTCACTCAACTTGTGTCCACCAACATGAGAGACTTGACCAATTTTTATCCGCTTAGCAAGGCTTTCGGGATACAATCGTTGATAATTCGCCTTTTCTTCATGAAGAGCATTTACCAATAAACTTCCCCTAGTTCCGCAACGACAATCTCTAGCACCATGTGTACAGACATATAGATGGATCTCGTCGCTAGTCTCCTTCGACAACGGTCCATTCAAATGATCTTTGATCTTTTGTTCTACTTGATCCATATTTTCTAAAGTGATATCTGGGATCTCAAGCCTACCGCAAGCGGCTGTGAATGCTGTTGCAGGTTGCTTCTTCGCTCGGACACCATCCCCGCCGTCATCTGGTACATTAGCGGCTACAGGCGATGGACCGTACCACGAGAAATTGACCAGTCCGCCCCAACGAGAGGCCCGTAGTTGTAATGCTCGTTGTATGGGAGTGTTCCATTTAGCTGGAAATTCTGAAATGGGTTGAGGTGAATGAAGGAGTATGTAACATTGGTGTGGGTTGATAGTTGAATGAATAGGCCCCTCCGAGAAGTCGTCAATTGAAGGTTTGGAAATTTCCTGTGAGTTCCCGCTCGGAACCACCAGGTTCCGCCGAGTTTGTAGCAGAGATACCCGAGACCGCCAAATGTGATTCTTTTGTAGCCTACAGGCTGCCATAAAGCGGTCAGTGTGTTGGGTGCAAAACGATTATTTATTTCTGAACACAACTCGTACATCCGAGCAGGGTTAGGGTTAGGGTTACAAGCATGGATCAATCCCATCACTTAAGGCATAAATAATATTATGTATAAGCAGATGTCCACGACCAACCATGCAGGATGAAAAAACATTGTTTGTCTATGGAGACGAAGTTACACTGGGACGCGGGGCACATTCTGCAATGCCCTAGTCGTTTCAACTGAATCATAGATATGTTAAAACAGTGACATCTCCAAAATTTTAAAAGTCTACATGGTCTAGTACAAATATAAGAGTAGGCGAAACGTTAGCTTCAGTTCAAGGAAACCATTCAGACCCTAACATCATGCTCCGCTCGTATCTTCATGATATCCACCCTTTGTAAATTGGCCTCGTCACATAACGACCGGAAAATGGAATCCGCCTTGTCGAACAAATTTAAAACGGTATCGAACTCGGCAACCCTGCCTCCATCCATGACGATGACACGATCATAATAAGCTGGGAGTAGTGATCCAAGTCAGGACCATCAAGCGAGGGAAACAAAGATAACAAGGGTGCGTACCTATGGTATTCAATCTATGAGCGATGCATAATAAAGTCGAGGACGCAAATTCCGTTTGGATTGTACGCTGAAGTTTGGCGTCAGTCTCGACATCCACATTACTTGTGGCTTCGTCCTAACACGAGGGAGAAAAAGAAAAAAAAAGTCAGTAGGTTGGGAAAGTATTCACCGCTTGGGCATACCAAAATAATGATTCGGCTGTTCTTAACAAGGGCACGACACAAAGCGAGAAGTTGTTTCTCCCCAGCACTGAAATTGGCTCCTGCAAAAGAGTTAAGGCACAAGCCAATCCTAGCAAGAAATTAACTAACCTTCGGCTCCAACAATGGAATCCAGACTGAATTTCGCCTCAGCAACTGGGTCGGGAGGTCCACCTTTCGGAAGCAGCCAGGACCGTTGAAGAGATGCTATCAGTTCAGCATCTGTGCGTAACCCTAGTGGATCTCTATATATACAATCAATTGAATGATAAAGACAAAGTCAGACCAAGGTTCTTACAAATTGTCACGCAATGTCCCAGGGAACAACGTGCTGTCTTGGGGTACAAGGGCCAGTCCTTTCCGCAGAACATCCAAGCCGACAGATCGAACGTCATAACCGTCGATCTCAATCTTCCCATTTTCAATGTCAACCGTGCTAAAAGACGAGAAAGACGAATGAATGAGCAAGGCATAAGGAAATTGAAGGTGAACAGAAGGTAGCACACCGAAATATCGCTTGTAAAAGGGAACTTTTCCCTGCCCCGGTTCGCCCAACAATGCCAACCTGATAAAATCGTACTTGAGTGCATGTAATCGAGAATATATCTCATTTCAACGCACTTTCTCTCCTGGGTTGACTTCAAAGCTGACATCTTTCAGCACCAATGGTAACCCTTTGCGATATGCCATTTGTACATTACTGAAAGTGACCTTTCCTTTCGTTGGCCATGTCGGGGGAGGATCATTAGGTGTAGTGAAATCGCCCTCGCCAGGCAGTTCGGTGTAATGCAAGACTCGCTCGACAGCATTCATGTTCTGCTCATTCTGTGCAAATTGAGCGATCATCTCAGCTATAAACAAAAAAAGTAAGTAACATTGGGATACCACAAAAATGCTGGGATAACTTACAAAATATTTGAGTAACTGGAGTAAACAGTCAGCCATACTACACCTCGCTAAGCACGACGGTACTCACTGCTCAAAGTATATGATAACACAACACCAATTTTCGCCGGGTCGACAGTGTGGCGGAATCCGGCTGCAAAGAGGGCGATTCCAAGGATGAGCACGTTCCCGAACATGTCCAATCGCAAAGTTAACCACCGCTGAATAGATATGGTCATATAATATGCTCTGTTTTCGAGATCTAGCCCTCTTTCCGCGTCTTTGACCGCTCGGTCCTGATGGCTAAAATTCAGAACATAAAAAGACAACATACTAAAAGAAAATTCACCTGTTCACGGTATGCTCGAATAGTGGCAAGGCCCGTCATAGTTTCTGGTCATCGTCAGGTGACATTTCTTTTCATAGAATAATAATTTTGACTCGCCTGAAAACGAAGCATATAGGATTGATCGCATGAGGGAGTCGATTCGTTTGGTCTCGATAGAGGTTCGACGGTAATACATAGAGACCAAATAGTAAAGTACAACCATCGGGGCGAAGATGATTCCCAGCAAAGGAAAAGTGTAGAAAACCAGCGCAACCGTTCCCAGGACTGAACTGAAGATCATCATGAACTACATGATAGAATAGAGGTTGACATAGTTCTTGTTGATTCAAGTACTAATACATACCTGCATCAAAGTCAGAAACACCTCGTTATCAAGGGTATCTTGGTCCTTGGACAATCTAGAGAGTATCCTGCCTATACTCATCGTTAATGCAGACTCAAGATATGGAAAGAAGAAAGGCACAAACCCAAAGGAGTCGTATCAAAGAATGAAGTTGGAGATCGAAGAACTGCATTCAAGGCGGCCCGAAAGAGATTTAAACTTGCAATCAAGGCCATGACACTAAATGTCAATGTTAGCTTTTTATTTCCGTTATACATAACAACTAAGAGGCGAACTTACGCAAACGAAAAACTGTATAAGAACGAAAAGATGGCCTGAGCTACGCCTAAAAAAATATAGCATCAGTTGAGTTCAGAAAGAAAAGCATTCGATCATCACCTAGCGAGGCATAAATGGCCATATAGCCTCCTTGTGTAAGTCCTGGTATGCTACGCGACGTCCAAAACCCCAGGAACAGATTATTTCCAACTGAATCAAGGGTGAGAAAGCTAGCCTTGTTTCAAGCAAATTGCGCTTAAACATACCTTGAGCTACTTGACTTAACGTCAATAGGAAGAGAATGAACGGCGCCCACGCGACAGTGCCAGCAAACCGTAAGTATTTATGATAGGTTCCCCAAGTCACAGCACCAGTGTTACGTTCTTCCATCTGCATCAAGGCAGCATCGGTTTTCTTAGGTCCAACCTCGTCATCGAACTTTGCCTGTTTCTTATCCTGGCTCTTGCGTCGACCGTCAAGAGGTTGATCGCCTTTTTCAAGTTCAGTTTCCAAGTTTCCATGTTCTTCCATGAGATGTGCAAAAACGACACTGTTCGCCATCAAATTCTAACCAAGGGCCATTGGTAAATTAGTACAATTTTGCTTAACATCGATATTTGCATTCTGCTGACCTCGTAAGTGCCTTGTTCAATGACAATACCCTCGTCCATGACATAGATGTAATCCGTTTTGTCCAATACGTGAAGAGCGTGCGTGACGAGGATTCGCGTGCGATCCGCCAATGGTCCGGAGAGCAGACAGTTGTCCAAAATTGATTTACCGACGTACGCATCAACAGCAGAAAGTGGATCGTCGAGAAGGACGATATCAGCGTCCGAATAAGCAGCTCGTGCAAGCGAAACTCGAGCCTTAAAAAAAAAGGTTTTTAATGTATCACATTAGAAAGGATAGCTTGTATTAGCACCTTTTGACCACCTTGAAATAAATAAGGTTTTAGGAATTCCTTTCGACCTGAGTATGATATCATAACAATTCAACGTACCACTCAAATTGATACCCTTTTCTCCAATCTCGGTTTCTTCACCATTCGGCAAAACTTCCAAGTCGTGATCCAAACTACAAGCCTGTATGACCTCTCTAAATCTGACCTCATTGTCTTGTTGTCCAAACAGTATATTTTGACGCAAAGTCGCATTACGTATCCAGGGTGTTTGAGGAGCATATGAGATGGTACCACCAAAGGCGACCTAGAAAAATGGAAGAAACGCAATGTTTAGGGCAGGCGATAAAAATAAACATATAAGAAGGCCAAATGACTTACTTCACCTTTTGTCCGACGCATTTCTCCAATCAGTACTTGTAACACCGAGCTCTAATCGGGACAAAAAACGTTATGTAAAATAGTTCCACATGCCAAAATCGAAATAAATACCTTGCCACTGCCGACACGACCCACAATTCCCACAAACGCCCCTTTCGGAACTGACAGTTTGAGATTCTTCAACTCAAATGGAGTTTCTTGATCTTTCTCCAGGGACTTCCCAGCACCGCCTTCCAGGTTTTGCTTCTCCAGATCGGCGGTCGTTGTCGGCAATGATCTCTCTCCTTTCGAAGGTTTCTTATCCTTATCACCATTTGCAAATTTGCCCTTTTGTACATCCTCCGCAACTAACACCGTCTCCCACACAAAATCACCGTCTACCTGCACAGCGACAGGCAAATTGTTGTCAATGGGATAAGGTTCCGGTAGATCTTCCGATGTGAGGAACTGAGATATACGGCCAAGTGCAACCAAAGCATCTGAGAGACTTGACAAAGATATTGGCAAGAAAGTAAGCGGCATACGTATGATCTACAAAAATGAACATAAGAACGAGTTCAGAGTTTTTTTTAGAAAAAATCTTGTGATTTACGTTGAACAATTGGAGAGAACTGAAGATGATGGCGACGTCGAGGTCATGTCCGCTCAGAGCGTATGTGATCTTATTTGATATAGAGTTGTCAACCAACCATTCGGATAAAAAAAATTGGGTGACGCACGAAAGACAGAACACATGCCAAAATAGGAATGAACGTCATAAGTGCAATTAAGCTTGACCTTGCCATACTAGAACATTATTGAGTTCCGATACCAATCGCAACAGAGAATGAGGGAAACGTACGCTGACATCCGGATCGTCCGGATCTCCTTCGTCCTTAAAATTCCAATCTGCTGGACATAAAAGGCTTCCCAGGCATAAAGTTTGATCAAACGGATGCCTTGCAGCACTTCCGTAGTCATACGAACCCGCCTGTCCGTGAATTTAAGACCTTTCTTCCGTTGGGTGAACATCAATTTGACCAATACATATTGGATAGGAAAAGCAAATATAAGGACCTGTACATGATCCTGCCTGAGTGATGTTTGACGATTATATTTGGACAGTGGAGCCTTACCCCAAGACCGACGAGAGCTGAGTAACCCAACTAAACAAAATTGTGAGACTTAAAAGTAATATGCATGGAACGAAAAACCAACTGACATTTCCGAGTAGCAACCCGATGCCGATTGCCAACTGAATCCACATTTAATGAGCTATTCAACAAACCGTGTTATAACAGTCTCGCATACCTGGATTGGAGCAACCCATAAACTACAGAGTTTTTTAAAAAAGAAAAGTTTCATGCAGGGGGAGAGCAGAAAACCTACTTGTGTGCAAACCCGGAAAACCTATCTAATCTTGAGGCATCCGTCGAAATTATAGTTGTGATCTTGCCAACGCTATGATCTACACGCCCCCTTCCGGAGAGGCGAAGAGACTTGCGAAATACAGTTCCTATAATCTATTCCGAGGAGAACAAGAGTTCAGAAATATCTTTTTTGGGGTAAAAAAAAAAGGCTTACGGCCGTTCGTACGCTAAGCCCCGTTATGAAACTTCCTAAGTACGTATAGTAGTTTGAATTTGGGTTCTCAAATGAAAAAAAAGAAGGATGATCCTTACTTTGCGCAAAGTGATTCGTCATCTTCAATGGATTCTTGATTGAATAATGATCCAATGTGGATGAAGAACCATCACTTACCAAACTAGCCACCTCTGCATAGATAGGTATTAGAAAAATGCGAACATGAATGAAAGTACTACCATTCCCACCTTGCATGATGAAAAGCGCGAAGCCTAAACCAATCCCATACCCAAGCCCCTGCGGTTTTGACAAGCCCTGTGCTGCAGCCGCTGCCCGTTCGGCGTCTGTCAGTCTGAAGTACACATACGAATTCGCTAACCAGCTAAGAAGGACTTTATTGAGAAGTGGTGTCGTCGTTTTGAGAGTATCTAAAATGGGTGTTAGCTTGATAAATAAAAGATAAGACACGATTTAATCTTGAAACTTGCCTGACAGTAGCTTCAGGATACCGGCAGTCCAGATCTGGTAGAAAAAGGTTTTGAAGATAGCTTTAAAGAGTGATTGGTCGTATTTCGGTTTTTCGTCCTTGCTGGAACGGCGGGACAATAACCGAGACCATGCGCGGGCGCCTTGCTTGGTTTTGAGGCCATTAGGTAAATGAGGTAAGTCTGGCGCCTCTTCCTGTTTCGGTTCTAGTGCCTGTCCGAAAGGCGGCACCAATCAAATTTCATGCTGGTAACTTGCCAGACGGCTCCTACACACCTTTTCCATATGTGGTTCATTTGACTGTTTTTCTATTTCAGCATCTCCGGTCGTTTGTTTCTTTGGTGAAAGCGAGGATGTCTCTGATATTGTGGGCGATACATTCAGCTCGTGTATTTTCATTTCTTTCATGTATCGTGGACGTTTTTCCGGTGGACATCGTGAATAAAAATTCGTTTCAGTTTTGTCGGTGATGGCGGACGTTGATCGGGGCTGTGGAAGTTCCCAAAGATCTGCAGGAGTTGTCATTAGGACGTCGAACGATTGACGAAGAAGGAATATACCCTCTGGTTCGAGAGGTCTGGAGAACCCAACATCAAGAAAAGGTGAAATCCAATGGAAGATAAGCCTTGAAACAATCCTAATGGCCAATGTTCGCTGGAAATCAGAATCAATAATAAACTGGAGACTGACGGAGCTGATCCCTCGGGTAATATTTTACCAGATCCGAAGGCTGGCGGCGCTGGAGACGGGTTGAAAGGGTTGGTGAACTGAAATCTCATGAAATTTTAGCCGTCAAGGATACTTCCGTCTAGTAAGTTTGTGGTTTGAAATTGTTCGAAAGATAAGCCAAGTAAATGTCAAGGTTAGTATTAGATGTTAAAGTTGGGTGAGGTTATGACTTGTCTTTGAGAGGAGAGGAACATACATGGATTGCTGACTCTGACTCACCGGAGCCGCGCGTCCAGTTTGCAGAAAATCTATTCCTGATGTGCCGCTTGGTCATAAGTATGTCTGTCAGTCCCTGGGATCATTATCGCATACGCGTTAATCACATTTGGCGGCAAACAACCATCAATGACCCCCACACTTCGACACATCGGCACATTTGAGCTCCGCTCGGCAACACACAAGACTTTTCGGCACGGGTAGTCGCAATGTGGAACACTTTATATACAATAATACACTTTTGAAATGGGAATGTACTTTTAAGGTAATAAAAACACCACTTAAAAATATAAAGTGGTGTTCCCAGAATAGTGAACTATATTTGGAATATAAACTCAGGCACCTTTATATTTTAAATATAGTTTGACTGAGCAGTACATTTAGATATCTTCCGTCTCTCCTTTTGTTTTGCATCTACACAATATAGGTTTCTATTCTACTTTCTTTACATGTGTGACTTCTCTGTATCTGGAACACACCATTCAAAATACAACAGGTCATATTTCTTTGTGTGTTCTGTACTTGCAGCCACTCAGGTCCTCACAACATATGGCAATGAAGGTCTTTAGCCTTGTCATCATATTTGGGCTGCTTTTGTTCATGAATCTATTTGACAAGTTTCTGATGCAATCTGGAGTTGATTTTTCCATATGAGATACTTCATTGTTGGATGAAGTTACACACACTGCCTTTATGACTTTGGGAAAAAATGGTATTATCCAGTCAGCAGAGAATCATTCATGTGATGAATTCTCCTAAATATACTGAGCAACATCAGATGTGATTTTAAATCCTAATGATCCTTCTGCTGTACTTGGTGTTGATAGTTCAGTAGCAGCAGAAGCTGCACAATTCATTTCCAATAATCCAACATTCCAGAACTCAGATTCTGAAAGGAATGTTGAAATGCAAAATGTAACAATGGTAGTAGTAGATAAAATTGTTGTCAGGACAAAGGTATTTTACATTTATTTTTAGCATTGTGCTTATGATAATTGCACCTCAGACTTGGCAAATTATCAGGGTGGCTCAGGCACTGTGCACTGCTGGTGCCGGGTGGTGTTTCCCCTGGAAAAACCCATTAAGAGACACATTTTGTGATTTCCAAAGGGTTTTTCCCATGGAAACACAAAAAGTGTTTCTGAAAGAAAAATCCGAGAAACACATTATGTGTTTCTTTCAGGTTTCCCATAGATAAATTTTTTGTTTTTCTCAAAATTTATCTTTTTGAAACATGATAAGTGTTTCTTTCTTTGTTTGAAACAAAGAAAGCATGTTTCCCATAGATAAATCTTGAGAAAAACAAAAAATCTATCTATGGGAAACATGAAAGAAACACATAATGTGTTTCTAAAAT
>Ga0193743_1002733_pt1 | contig 12205 bp, 9 predicted proteins | sample L2c2metaG_FD_143038 | JGI IMG/M metagenome (GOLD analysis project Ga0193743, IMG submission 143038) | Soil microbial communities from a riparian zone of the East river system, Colorado, United States - L2c2 | ecosystem: Environmental > Terrestrial > Soil > Riparian zone | place: USA: East River... | reverse complement strand
CCTCGTCCTGCGCCGCGTCGGCCCGCTTGGCCGCCTTGCGGATTCGCTTGTAGGCCGACCCGATGCTGACCTTTGCGGGCTCCTCGCCGGGTGCCGGAGGTTCGGGCTCGGCGGCCACCAGCGCCTCGAGCGCGTCGAGCAGCCGCAAGTACCGTTCCGAGCGCATCGCGGTCAACGACCGTCGCCACCCGGACTGGTAGCGGTTTCTGGCGCCGTCCACGAGGCGCTCCCGGATCGGGCCCCTGACCAGCTCATCGGGCAGCTCGTCCAGGGCCGTTTGGTATTTCTCGGCCAGGACTTCGGCGTCCCGGGCTAGGCCGAGCACCCCGGCGAGCAGGCGCAGCTCATCGAGCACCCACGCGTCGTCGGAGATTCTGAACGAGCCCTCCGACGCCTGCAGCAGGCTGCGGATCTTTCGGGTCACCACCCGCATCTGGTGCACCGAGTCCCAGGCGTCGGCTCGCACGGCGCGGTCCCACACGAGTAGCTCGTCGACCTGCTCTGCGATCGCCCGGTGCACGGGATCGGTCGACGGCGGCCCGGAATCGACGGCGTCGGTGTCGAGCACCCGGGCCAGCTTGGAACCGTGTCCCGCGGGCTCGGCGCCGGCATCGAGCAGGCGGTTGCTCAACCGGTCCATCAGATCCGGGGCAACGTCCGCGTCCTCCGCGAGTTCCAGCTCCCACTCCCGCCAGGTCTGGGTTTCGCCGTCGGGCCCGGCGGACGCGGTGACCACGTCGTCGCAGAACTCCGCGATTGCCGCACCCGAGGCGCCGAACAGCACGTCGACCGTCCGCGTGGTGGCGATCCGCGCGACGGGCTGCACCGGCCGACGGCGGACGATGGCCAGCACGACGTCGCGCAGTTCGTCGGGGACGGTGTCGCCGTCCGCATCGCCCAGCGGCGCGCGCAACTCGGTTCTCGAATCGGGCCCGGCGGGCAGCTTGAGGTGCCATCCGGCGTCGGGACCGCCGGTGCGGCGCCTCAGGGTGATGTGATGCCCGGCCAGATCGTGACCAGGGGTGTCGAAGTAGACGGCGTCGAGATTTTGAATCGTCGATCGCTCGACTCGGGCGACCGACGCCAGTCCCGCGAACGACGGTGACACGGTGGCATCGGTCACAGCGAACTTGCGTTCGATCTCGGTGTGACGGGACGCCTCGCGATTGTCGGCTGCCATTCTCACCTTCGGGTCGGATGTCGGCACTGGTCGAAATTCATTAACAGGCTGCCACATTCAGGTGAACGAAAATCAAAGCCACCTGGTAGCAGGTGGGAGTCTGTCTACCAGACCGAGATGAATGACCGACGGATCAGCTCGCCCGCTGCACCTCGCCCGCACGATCCCATGCCGAGCGTTCCTCGGCGAACGCCACGCTCTGTTGCTGCCGGAATGCTGCGATGCCGTCGGCGTCGGCGGCCAGGAAGTCGGTGTAGGCCGCCAGCGAGAACTCGCCGCCGGCGATGTCGACGTGTCCGCGGCCCGCCGCCATGTCCGCACGCAGGTCCAGAAGTTCCTCGGCGCTCACCGGGTAGAAGCTGATCCGGTCGAAGTACCGGAGCAGCCACGGCGTGCCGGGTTCGAACGAGCGGGCGTCGCGGGGATGGCAGTGGTTCCACACCTGGGTGGTGCGGCCGACGAACTGGTAGCCGCCCGGCCCCTCCATGCCGTAGATGCACAGGTAGGCCCCGCCGATGCCGACCGCGTTCTCCGGGGTCCACGTCCGGGCCGGGTTGTACTTGGTGGTGACCAGGCGATGTCGCGGATCCAGGGGAGTGGCCACCGGGGCACCCAGATAGACGTCGCCGAGGCCGAGCACCAGGTACTGCGCGTCGTACACGATGTCGCGTACGGCCTCGACATCGGCGAGGCCGTTGATCCGCCGGATGAATTCGATGTTCCACGGGCACCACGGCGCGTCGGCGCGGACGCCGTGCATGTAGCGCTGGATCGCCTCGTGCGTCGCCGGGTCATCCCACGACAGCGGCAACCGCACCGTGCGACTGGGCACGACGAGCCGGTCCGACGGCGGCAGTTCGCCGTCGAGACGTGCGAGCAGATCGACCACCTCGGGCATCGGCAGTGCCACCGGGTCGAACTGCACCTGCAGCGACCTGACGCCGGGGGTGATCTCGGTGATCCCGGCGACGTCGAGGGACACCAGATGCTCGTGCAGTACGTGCACGCGGGCACGCATGGCCAGGTCGAGCGTCATCGGGCCGTACTCGACGAGCACTCCGCCGTCACCGGCGCGCCGCAACGTCACCGCGGTGCCATCGGCTGCCTCGAAGTGAGCCAGCACGCCGTCGTCTTCATCGCTCGACGTCGAGATCACCAGAGGGAACGACGCGCGCCGGTCGATGTCGAGGGTCCGCAGCGATGGCGCCCGGTCGGCTCGGACGGGCACGAACCGCACCGCGTCGCCGGGGGCCATCTGGCCGAGCTTCCACCGGTCACCTCCGACGACCGTGACCGGGCAGACGAAGCCGCCGAGACTCGGCCCGTCCGGCCCGAGCAGGATCGGGGTGTCGCCGGTGAAGTCCAGCGCACCAACGCAGTACGCGTTGTCGTGGATGTTCGACGGGTGCAGGCCCGCCTCGCCGCCGTCGGTGCGCGCCCACTGCGGCTTCGGACCAACGAGGCGCACCCCGGTGCGATCGGAGTTGAAGTGCACGGCGTAGTCGGTGCCGATGACGGTGTCGATGTCGGCGCGGGTGAAGAACTCCGGAGCTCCGTGCGGACCCTCCGTCACGGCGACCTCCCAGCGGTGTCCGATGCTGGGCTGCTCCTCGATTGCTGCGCGGGCCGCCCGGTCGGGTCTGCTCTCGTGCGGGCCTGGATCGTCGCCGACGGTCAGCACGTCGCCCTCGCGAACCGCACGCCCGTCATGTCCGCCGAACGCGCCCATCGTGAACGTGGCTGTGCTGCCGAGGTATTCGAGTTCGACGAGGCCGCCCGCCACCAGCACGTAACAGCGCATACCCGGGCCGGCCAGCATGCCGACGTCCAGCACGCCCCCGGCGGGGACGATCACCGACTGCCACTGCGGGACTGCGACTCCGTCGACGGTGACCGCGACCGGCGCCCCCGTGACGGTCACCCGACCGCCGTCGGGGAACCGCAACGCAGGACCACCCCTGGTGCATTCGATGCCCGCCGCGCCCTCGGTGTTTCCGAGCAGCCGGTTCCCGATCCGGAACGACAGATCGTCCATCGGTCCGGACGGCGGAACGCCGATGTGCCAGTAGCCGATTCGGCCCGGCCAGTCCTGCACGGTGGTCAGCATGCCGGGCCGCACCACCTCGATGGTCGGAGCCGCCCCGGCGGCGACATCGGGCTTGATCATGAGCCGGTGATCACCATCCGGACCGGCGTCGGGTCGAATCCGTTGCACGGGTTGTTGATCTGCGGGCAGTTCGACACCAGAACCAGGGTGTCGACCTCGGCGCGCAGTGTCAGGGACTTGCCTGGGGCGGACAGACCGTCCACGATGCCCAGCGTGCCGTCGGCCTCCACCGGCACGTTCATGAAGAAGTTGACGTTGGACACGATGTCGCGCTTGCCCATGCCCCACTTGGTCGCTTCGGCCAGGAAGTTCTCTGCACACGCGTGCTGGTGGCTGGTGTGGTGCCCGTAGCGCAGCGTGTTGGATTCCTTCGAGCACGCCCCCGCGATGGTGTCGTGGTTGCCCACCTCGTCGGCGACGATCGTCATCAGTGCGGTGCCGTCGGTGGCGCGTAGCACCGAACCGGTGGTCAGGAATACGTTGCGCTGCGCGGCGATGGTGGTCTGAGCGCTGTACCGCACGGTGTGGTCGTGCGCTGAGTAGAACAGCGTGTCGACGGCCTGGTTTCCGTGCAGGTCGATGATCTGCAGATGCTGGCCGGCCTTCACCACGGCCGACCACGGCGCGCAGGCGGCGACGACGTCGTCGATCATTTGAGTGCCTCGTTCTTTTGTGATGCGGCGTTTCGTGCTGCGGCCCAGGCGCTTTCGGTGTTGAACAGGGCGCGCAGGTATTCGGGTTCTTCGGTGACGGGGACGGCTAGCTCGTCGTCGGCCCGCCAAGCCACCACGTCCAGGTCGGTGACCTCGGGCGAGGGGTCGAGCGGGTGTGGGGCGTTGACCAGGACGACCACCACGGGCAGGTGGACCAGTAGGTCGACGGTCGTTCCGGCGCCTGCCGACCCGGTGAACGTCAGCGCGCCATCGTCGGTCACCCGCGCGCCCTTGAAGAACGACGCCGACGGGGCGATGTCACGCACGTCCATGCCGTGCTTGTGCACGCCAAGCAGCATCTGGGCGCGGCCGGCGTCGGTCATGCCGCACAGCGTGTCGTGGCGGCCGGAGGTGTCGGCCACGATGGTGGCCAGCACCCTGCCCTGGTCGGAGAGCAGGGGATGGCCTGTGCCGAGATAGGCCTGCCACGGCACCTTCATGGTGTCGGCGATGTTGAGCCGCTCCCACGACGCGTCGGCGCGGAACATCAGCAGGTGCGCGCACGCGCCGCCGTCGGGGTCGGTCAGCCGCAGGCGCGAGCCCCGGCCCAGCACCTTGGTGGCATATGAGCCTGCGGGGATGGCTTCGGCCCACGTCAACTCGTCGACGCCGGCAGGCGTGACGGGCACCCGCATCTGGGCGGCCGCGGCCTGTCCGCGGGCGTGTGAGCGGGCAGCGTAGGTCGAGTTGGTGCTCGACATCATCGGCCTCCTTAACTGTCACTTGAAAGTTTTCGGGTAGGGCGTTCCCTGTGGGTGTCGCGCCTGTTACGGGCGCGTTGAGACTTATTTCTATCAAATGACAGAAAATATGGCACGCCGAACGACCGGTGACACAATGTGGCGATGCGCAGCGAAGGCCGCGGCCGCCCGAGGCTGGAGCAGTCACGGCGACCCGGCAAGAATGCCCGCGAAGAGATCCTCGACGCCGCCGCCGAGCTGTTCACCACCCATGGCTACGCCAACACGTCCACCAGGAAGATCGCCGACGCCGTCGGCGTCCGGCAAGCCTCGCTGTATCACCACTTCGCCACCAAGGACGACATCCTCGAGGCGCTGCTGGCCGGAACCGTCGACGAGCCGCTGCAACTGGCGGCCGAGCTCATCGCGGAGGACGGACCCGCCGCAGGCCGCCTGCACGCGTTGGTGGTGGCCGACGTGACGCAGTTGTGTGACAGCACCTGGAACCTCGGCGCGCTCTACTTGCTGCCCGAACTCCGCGTGGACCGCTTCGACCAGTTCCGCACGCACCGTGCCGAACTGCGCGACCGCTACCGCAGGCTGGCGGCGGCCGTCATCGCCGAGTCCGACGGGCCCACCGACGCCGACGAACTCCCGTTCCGCCTCGTCGAGTCGGTGATCAACCGCCGCTCCGACGACGGCGGCGCGCCGGCGGAGCAGCCATGGATCATCGCCGACGGTGCCCTACGCACCCTTGGGTTCGACGGTGACTTCGCCGCCCTGCGGGTGGCAACCGTCAACCGGCTGGCCGTACACATCGATGCGATGACGTAATTTCTCCTTGATTCCACTTCCGATTACCGTTTGCGCCATGCCCGATTTCGACACGCTGACGTTTGCCCAGTCCGGCCCCATCACCAACATCGTGCTCAACCGGCCCGACGCCGCCAACGGCATGAACGACACGTTGACCCGTGAACTTTCGATCGCCGCGGCGCTCTGCGACACCGATGCCACCAAGGTGGTCACCCTCACCGGCGCCGGCCGCTTCTTCTGCGCGGGCGGCGACCTCAAGGCGATTGCCGTCGCGCCAAGTCCCGGGGCCTTCGTCAAGGGCATCGCCGACGACTTGCACCGCGCGATGTCGACGTTCGCCCGAATGGACGCGGTGCTGATCACCGCGGTCAACGGCGTCGCAGCGGGTGCCGGTTTCCCCCTCGGAGTGTCTGGCGACCTGGTGCTGGCCGCGGAGTCGGCGTCCTTCACCATGGCCTACACCAAGGCGGGGCTTAGCCCGGATGGCAGTTCGTCATACCTGCTTCCGCGCCTGGTCGGGCTGCGCCGGACACAAGAATTGATGATCACCAACCGGGTGCTTTCGGCCCCTGAGGCATTGCAGTGGGGGCTGGTAACCACGGTGGTGCCCGACGCCGAGTTGCCCGCCAAGCTCGACGAATTGGCAGGCAAGATCGCCGCGACTTCCCGCACCTCCAACTCCGCCGTCAAGAAGCTGCTGCTGACGACGTACGGCGCGGGTTACGAGGAGCAGATGGAGTACGAGGCCCGGCAGATCGCGGCGTGCGCCTCCTCCTCAGACGGCAAGGAGGGCATCGCGGCCTTCCTTGGCAAGCGGAAGCCGGAGTTCTCCTAGAAGGAGTGCTCCTCGGCCGGGAACGCCCCGGTGGCCACCTCTTCGGCGTATTGGACTGCGGCACGGCGCAATTCACCGCCGACGTCGCCGAACCGTTTGACGAACTTCGCGGTCCTGCCCGCCGTCATCCCGGCCATGTCCTGCCACACCAGCACCTGGGCGTCGCAGTTGGGGCCCGCGCCGATGCCGACGGTGGGGATGGTCAGCTTGCCGGTGATCTGGGTGGCCAGCTCCGCGGGCACCATCTCCAGCACCACCGCAATGGCGCCGGCCTCGGCCACGGCGATCGCGTCGTGAATGGTCTGCTCGGCGGCATCACCACGCCCCTGCACGCGGAAACCGCCAAGCCCGTTGACGCTCTGCGGGGTGAAGCCGATATGGGCCACCACCGGAATGCCTGCCTGCGTCAGAATCGCGATCTGCTCGGCTACCCGCTCGCCGCCCTCCAGCTTGACCGCCGCCGCACCCGTCTCCTTGAGGAACCGCGTCGCGGTGGCCAACGCCTGCTGCGGCCCGGCCTCATAGCTGCCAAACGGCAGGTCGGCGACCACCAGAGCGTGCGGCGCACCGCGGACCACGCCGCGCACCAAGGGGATCAGCTCGTCGGCGGTCACCGGCACCGTGGTGTCGTAGCCGTAGACGACGTTTGCCGCGGAATCGCCGACGAGCAGCACCGGAATCTCGGCGTCGTCGAAGACCCGGGCGGTGGAGTAGTCGTAGGCCGTCAGCATGGACCACTTGTGGCCCTCGGCCTTCCATTTCTGCAGGTGGTGAGTGCGGATCTTGCTCCGCGGCTTGCTCGCATCAGTGGCAGCACCGTAAACCGTCTGTTCAGACATCATTGTCCCATCTGGTCGGGTAGATCCTCGAGGCCCTTGCCGGGTCCCCGGGTTCGTCTGACACCTCAAAGTGTGCCACTTACGGCGGCGAAGATGAACCGCATGTGCAGTGGATTTGCTCACACGTCGATATGCGGCGGGCCTACCATCGGGCCATGCAACGGCTCAGCGGACTCGACGCCAGCTTCTTGTACCTCGAGACCGCTGCCCAGCCGCTGCACGTGTGCTCGGTCCTGGAGATCGACACCTCGACCATTCCCGGCGGTTACACCTTCGACCGGTTGCGCGACGCCCTGGCCCTGCGGATCAAGGCGATGCCGGAGTTCCGCGAGAAGCTCGCCGACAACCGGCTCAATCTCGATCATCCGGTGTGGGTGGAGGACAAGGACTTCGACGTCGACCGGCACCTGCACCGCATCGGGCTCCCCGCCCCTGGCGGCCGTGTCGAGCTGGGCGAGATCTGCGGACACATCGCCTCGTTGAATCTGGACCGCAGCAGACCGCTGTGGGAGATGTGGGTGATCGAGAACGTCGCGGGCACCGACGCACACGACGGCGGACGGCTCGCCGTGATGACGAAGGTGCACCACGCCGGCGTCGACGGCGTCACCGGCGCCAACCTGATGTCGCAGCTGTGCACCACCGAAGCAGACGCACCACCGCCGGACCCGGTCGAAGGGGTCGGCGGCGGGTCGGATCTCGAGATCGCGGTCGGCGGCGCAATCAAGTACGCCACCCGCCCGCTCAAGCTGATCAACATGCTGCCCTCGACGATGTCGACCGTGGTGGACACCGTCAAGCGCGCGCGCAGCGGGCTGACCATGGCGGCCCCGTTCGCCGCACCGAAGACACGCTTCAACGCCAAGGTCACCGGGCACCGCAACGTCGCGTTCGCCCAGCTCGACCTCGAGGACATCAAGACCGTCAAGAGCCACTTCGGCGTCAAAGTCAACGACGTGGTGATGGCGTTGGTGGCCGGAGTGCTGCGGCGGTTCCTGCTCGACCGCGACGAGCTCCCCGACAGCACGCTGGTCGCGATGGTTCCGGTGTCCGTGCACGACAAGTCGGACCGGCCCGGCCGCAATCAGGTTTCGGGAATGTTCTCCAGCCTGGGAACCAACATCGAGGATCCGGCCGAGCGGTTGAAGACCATCGCCGAGGCGAATTCCGTTGCCAAGCAACACAGTGCGGCGATCGGGGCGACGTTGCTACAGGACTGGTCGCAGTTCGCTGCGCCAGCGGTGTTCGGCATCGCGATGCGGGTCTACGCGTCCAGTCGGCTCACCAGCGCCGCGCCGGTGCACAACCTCGTCGTCTCCAACGTGCCAGGACCTCAGGTGCCGCTGTACTTCTTGGGCGCGCAGGTCAAGGCCATGTATCCGCTTGGCCCGATCTTCCACGGCTCGGCATTGAACATCACCGTGATGTCGCTGAGCGGAAAGCTCGACGTCGGCCTGATCTCGTGCCCTGAACTGCTGCCCGATCTGTGGGACATGGCCGACGACTTCGCCGTCGCTCTCGAGGAGTTGCTCGGCGCGACGCGCTAACGCCCTCAGCAGCGGCGATGCGGGCGCATGGCAGCATGTGCAGCCATGAGGCTTCGGAGCGGGCTACTTGCGGCCGCCATGGTGATGTTGCTGGTGGCGGGTTGTAGCAACATGGTCGACGGGCGGGCAATCATCGGTGCCCCCAAGCCCGGCACACCCGTGCAGTGGTCGGCCTGCGAGTCCGCCTCGTCCGACGACATCAAGATCCCCGCGGGCGCCGAGTGCGGGATGCTCTCGGTACCGGTCGACTACGCCAAGCCCGAAGGCGACGTCGCGCAGCTAGCGATGATCAGGTTCAAGGCCACCGGAGACAAGATCGGCTCGCTGATCCTCAACCCGGGCGGCCCTGGCGAGTCGGGGGTGCAGGCGGCCGCCTCGATGGTCGGATCCCTGCCGGAGTCGGTGCGGCAACGCTTCGACGTGGTCGGCTTCGACCCGCGTGGGGTCGGTTCGTCGACCCCCGCGGTCTGGTGCAACTCTGACGCCGACAACGACCGGCTGCGGGCCGACCCCCAGGTCGACTACTCGCCCGCGGGCGTCGCGCACATCGATTCCGAGACAAAGGACTTCGTGCAGCGCTGTGTGGACAAGATGGGCAAGGAGTTCCTCGCCAACGTCGGAACCGCAAGCGTGGTCAAGGATCTCGATGCGATGCGGGCAACCCTCGGCGACCAGAAGTTGACCTACCTGGGGTACTCCTACGGCACCCGGATCGGATCGGCGTACGCCGAGACCTTCCCGCAGAACGTGCGCGCCATGATCCTCGACGGTGCCGTTGACCCCAACGCCGACCCGGTCGAAGCCGACATCCGCCAGGCCGCGGCCTTCCAGACCGCGTTCAACGACTACGCGGCCGACTGCGCGACCAGTGCGGATTGCCCGCTGGGCACCGACCCGACCAAGGCCGTCGAGGTCTACCAAGGCCTGGTCGACCCGCTGGTGCAGAAGCCGGCCCCGACCGAGGACCCGCGCGGGCTGAGCTACAGCGACGCCGTCGTCGGCACCATCCTGCCGCTGTACTCGCCGAACCTGTGGCGCCACCTCACGCAGGGCCTGACCGAACTCAAGCACGGCAATGGCGACACCATGCTCGCGCTCGCCGACCTCTACATGGGTCGGGACGGCAAGGGCCACTACAACAACTCCACCGACGTGCGGGTCGCGGTGAACTGCGTCGACGAACCGCCGGTGACCGAACGCGCCAAGGTGGTCGACGAGGACCGTCGCGTCCGCGAAGCGGCGCCGTTCATGAGCTATGGCGAGTTCACCGGTTACGCCCCGCTGGGCACCTGCGCGATGTGGCCCGTACCGCCGACTACGAAACCGCACCGGATCGCGGTCGACGGACTGCCCCCGATCCTGGTGGTGTCGACCACCAACGACCCGGCCACGCCGTATCAGGCCGGCGTCGACCTGGCCAAGCAACTCGGGGGCTCATTGCTCACCTTCCAGGGCACCCAACACACCGTGGTGTTCCAGGGCGATGCCTGTGTCGACGACATCGCGGCCAAATACCTGGTCGACGTCGTCGTGCCGCCGCCGGGCACGAAATGCTGACCATGAAACGTCGATAGGTCACCATCGCATCACTGTCTGGTTGCTGGGTTGTCTCTGCCCGGGTGCGAGTGCAGACCCTAAGCGCGCTGCGTGCGAACATGTTCGCCATGTGGGTGGGCACGCTTGCGGGCAGGCGAGCGGGCAGACTGGCAGCGGCGCCACTCCTGGTCCTGGCGATGTACGGCTCGATGTCCGCCGTTGCCGCCCCTGCCGCGTTGGCGTCACCGGAAGGGGAGCCCACCCAGCAGTACGGACAGGCTCCGCTGTGGGGTAGCTGCGCGGGCGTCGTAGCAGATGCCGCGATCCCGACGGCTCAGTGCGGCACGGTCGCGGTTCCGGTCGACTACGCCAGGCCCGACGGGCCGCAGGCGCAGTTGGCTGTCATCCGGGTGCCCGCTACCGGCGACCGCATCGGCGTCCTGATGGTCAACCCGGGCGGTCCAGGGGCGTCGGCCGTCGACACCGTCGCGGGCATGGCCACGGGTCTGGCCGACACCGACATCACCCGTCGCTTCGATCTCGTCGGCTTCGACCCGCGCGGGGTGGGCCACTCGACCCCACAGGTGCGCTGTCGCAGCGACGCCGAATTCGACGCCTTCCGGCGCGAGCCGATGACCGACTACAGCGCCGAGGGTGTCACGCACATCGAGCAGGTGTACCAGAACCTTGCCCAGAACTGCGTCGACAAGACCGGCCTCGACTTCCTGGCCAACGTCGGGACCGCGTCCACGGCACAGGACATGGATGTCGTGCGGGCGGCACTGGGGGAGAACCAACTCAACTTCCTGGGCTTCTCCTACGGCACCGAACTCGGCGCCACCTACGCCGAGCGATACCCCGACCGCGTCCGGGCCATGGTGCTCGACGGCGCCGTCGACCCCGGGTCCGATCCGATCGGCGAGAACATCCGCCAGTTGGCCGGATTCCAAATGGCCTTCAACGACTACGCCGCGGACTGCGCGCTGTCTACCGACTGCCCGCTGGGCACGGACCCGACGCAATTCGTCGCCCGCTACCACCAACTGATCAACCCATTGGTGCAGCAGCCCGGCCGCACCTCGGACCCACGCGGCCTGAGCTACCAGGATGCGATCACGGGCACCGTCAACGCGCTTTACACGCAGCGGTATTGGAAGTACCTGACCAGTGGTCTGCTCGGTCTGCAGCGCGGGACCGACGCCGGCGACCTGTTGCTGCTGGCCGATGACTATCAACACCGCAACCCGGACGGCCACTACGACAATCAGCAGGACGCGTTCACCGCGATCCGCTGCGTCGACGCGCCGTTCCCCACCGATCCCGCTGCCTGGGCCGACGCGGACCGCCGGGCCAGGGAGGCCGCTCCCTTCATGGCTTACGGGGAGTTCACCGGGTTCGCCCCGCGCGACGCCTGCTCGATGTGGCCCGTGCCGCCGACCTCGACACCCCACGACGTATCTTCGCCAGGACCGGGCAAAGTGGTGGTGGTGTCCACCACGCGCGATCCGGCGACGCCGTACCAGGCGGGCGTCGATCTCGCCCGCGAGTTGGACGCGGCGCTGATCACCTTCGATGGCACTCAACACACCGTGGTGTTCAACGGCGACGCGTGCGTGGATCCCGCCGTGGTCGCCTTTCTGATCGATTCGGTCCAGCCCCCGCAAGACCTGCGGTGTTAGTGACACGCAGCGGTGCCGTAACACAGAATTAACAGCCGGTGCCTACGCTGCGGACATGGATCGCCAGAAGGAATTCGTGCTGCGCACGCTGGAGGAACGTGACATCCGGTTCGTGCGGCTGTGGTTCACCGACGTGCTCGGATACCTCAAATCCGTGGCGATCGCACCCGCGGAACTAGAGGGTGCCTTCGAGGAGGGCATCGGCTTCGACGGCTCGTCCATCGAGGGCTTCGCCCGGGTATCGGAGTCCGACACCGTCGCACGTCCCGACCC
>Ga0193743_1002732_pt1 | contig 12206 bp, 14 predicted proteins | sample L2c2metaG_FD_143038 | JGI IMG/M metagenome (GOLD analysis project Ga0193743, IMG submission 143038) | Soil microbial communities from a riparian zone of the East river system, Colorado, United States - L2c2 | ecosystem: Environmental > Terrestrial > Soil > Riparian zone | place: USA: East River... | reverse complement strand
AGGGGCGACCTACCAGAGCACCTGGCTCGATGTCGGGCTGTGGAAAGCAGCGCAGCAGACAGCAGCAGAATGACTGTCATCCCGAGGGCGAAGCCCGAGGGACCTTTCCTGATCAGTAAAGGTCCCTCGCTGCGCTCGGGATGACACCCATGCCGGTCAAACGAACCGATGCTGGGTGCGCTCGCGCTTGGCGAGCTTGGGCAGCGCCTGGCCCGCGATCAGCGTCTTGAAGTGGTCGTACTGCTGGTGCTCGGCGAACGCCGCCTCGTCCTCGAAGACCTCGTAGAAGAAGAACTTCTGCGGCTCGGTCAGCGACTGGTGGATCTGGAAGGCCTTCACGCCGGGCTCGCGCTGGGCCTGCGGCAGGAAGCGCTTCAGGATCTCGACCACGGCATCGACCTCGCCGGGCTTGGCTTCCCAGAAGGCCGTGACGACGAGACCATCGTGGATCGCATGAAGATCGGCCATGTTTCTCTCCTTGGTGAAATGACGGGAGAAACATAGGAGGCCCGGCCGCGCCGTCGCTTCGGCGCCGGACGAAGCGATCGAGCGCCCTGCCTAACGGGAAAAAGTGAGAGGCTTGTCCTCGTCTCCGCGCCCTTTGGCGAAAATTTCCAGCGCATCGGGCCGTTCCCAGACGATCTCGAGAAGATTCCTGTCGGGATCGTGGAAGTAGATGCTCTTCTGGCTGACATGGTCGATCGCGCGCAGGATGGCGACGCCCGCCGACTGCAGGGCGAAGTATGCATCCCTGAGGTCGTCCTCGGTTTCCACCGCAAAGGCCATATGCCTGACGCCGAGGCCGCTCCGGCCGGCGAGATCTGCATCCGACGAAGCGACGGCGTCCGAGTTTGTGCATTGGAACAGGTCGAGTGTGTTGCCGAGACCGCCGATGGCAAGAAAGAGGCCGCCGTGCTCAGGGTCCTGCTCGAGGACCTTGAAGCCCAGGATGCGCGTGTAAAAATCCTTGGACTGTTCGAGGTCACGCACCGAGATGAGGACGTGGCCCAGGCGCTGCAGTTTGATCATTTTCGATCTCTCGTCCAGGAGGGTTCACGGCCCGTCAGCATACACGCCTCCCCTCAAGCCGCGCACATCCTCACGCGCTGCACAGCGAATGCACCGACCGCGGATGCTTCTGACTCAGTCCAGCCGGATCAGCGGCTCCGGCCACACGACGCTGCGCGCCGCCCTGAGGGCTGCCGTGTCCATGTAGACCCTCTCCTCCGCGATACGTCCGTCGCGCAGCCGGAACTTGTCGACGCCCCGCCAGTCGATCCGCCGCCCGCCGGCGGTGCGCGTCGCCTGCCATTCGACGATTACGACGTCGCCACGCGCCGTCCAGTCGAGCAGCTGCCAGACGTGATCGGGCGCCGTCTCGCGCACCAACGCAGTGAGCCGGCCCAGCTCCTTGCCGGCCACCGGCCGGTCGTGGAGCGGCGAATGCAGTACCCCGTCGGGATGCCATAGGGCCAAAAAGGCTTCGCCGTCGCGGGCCGCCCAAGCGGCGGCGAACCGCGTGACGAAGTCCTGGATATCCATATCGTTCATCGCTGATCTCCTTGGCTATGCCGTAGCCTTAGAAGATCGCGCCCGGGCGATCTGGCGGAGTTCGGACCCTACATTTCGTACCAAAAGCCCTTGTCGGCAGGCACCCGAGATCAGATATCGTTAACAAGGAATTTCAACCGGAGGCCGGCGATTCGACATGAGGGAAAATGCCCGTCCGATTCGTAAAATCTTGGCGTTGGCGGCCCTTGCTTCGGCGCTGGTGAACACCGCTTGCGTCACGACGGAGCCTCCGCCGCCGGCCGCCGCCGGTTCCGCGCCGGCAGCCGAACCGCCGCCCAGTGCCTATGTCAGCATGCTGCGCAGCCAGGGCGTCGAGACGGCCATTCCCCCGCACGGCAAATTCATCCTGGTGAACATCCCGTCGTTCGAGCTGATCGCCCTCCAGGACGGTGTCCCCGTCCTGCGCAGTCGCGTCGTGGTCGGCAAGCCGGCGGCCGCGACCCCGGAACTCCTCTCGTCGATGTTCGCCGTCCAGTTCAACCCCGCCTGGACGCCAACGCCCTTGATGATCCGCAATGAAGGGCTGCATTACATGCCGCCGGGCCCACAGAACCCGCTCGGCCGGATGATGTTCGACCTCGACAATGACGAGTTCATCTACCTGCACGACACGAATGAGAAAGGGCTGTTCAAACGCGAGCAGCGTGCCTTGAGCCATGGCTGCGTCCGTGTCGAGCAGGCGCGCGCGCTCGCCGCCTGGTCGCTCGGTGTTTCGGAACAAGAGATCGATGCGATGGTCGCGCGCGGAACGACCTATTCCGTGCCGGTGCCGGAAATCATTCCGGTTTCTCTCGTCTACTACACGCGGTTTCCCGACGAGGGCGGCCAGGTCGCCTCCTATTCCAACATCTACGCCGATCGGCTGGCGCAAAAATGAAGCATGAATGGCGCCCAACAGGCTGATCCTTGACACCGACGGCGGCGTCGACGACGCCCAGGCGCTGCTGCTGCTGATCGCCGCCGGCCGCGCGCCGGACGCCATCACGACCGTGTTCGGCAATGTGAGCCTCGACTCGGCCACCAGGAACGTGCTCGCCACGCTTGCCGTCGCCGGCGCTGCCATTCCGGTGCACACCGGCGCGGCCCAGCCGCTCGCCCAGGACTGGGTCGACGCCCACCACGTCCATGGCGAGGATGGGCTGGGCGGCGCGCCGCGTCCCGCCCGGACCGCCGACATCGCAGGATCGGACGCTGTCGGCTTCCTGGCCTCCACGCTGTCGGCCGCAGCGGCGACAGCCGATCTCGTCGATCTTCTGATGATCGGACCGCTGACCAACCTGGCGCTGGCGCTGCAGCGCACACCCGGCATCATCGGCGGCATCGGGCGACTCACCATCATGGGCGGTACGGCCTACGGCCGCGGCAACGTAACGCCTGCGGCCGAGTTCAACATTTTCTCCGACCCCGAGGCGGCCGCCATCGTCTTCGCCGCTGCCATCGACACGACGGTCGTTCCCTGGGAGCCTTGCCTGGCGCACGTTTTGATGGGTGACGAGATCGACCGGATGTTCGAGCCCGTGGCCAACAGCGACTACAAGGCCTTCACGCAGGCCCTGGTCGAGCATGAGCGGAAAAGGCACATCCGCAACGGCCAGGGAGATTGCTTCTTCTTCATCGATCCCCTGGCTGCCGCCGTCGTCGTCGAGCCCGGCATGGTGACCCGATCGCTGCGCGCCTCCCTGGGCATTTCCCTCGCGCCGGGAGTCACCCGCGGCATGACGGTCGTCGACCCGTCAGGCCGGCTCGGAACACCCATGGTCACGCTCGTCGAGGAAGTCCGCAGCGACCGTCTGGCGGCGCTCTACGCGGCGTCGGTGGCCTGCTCGCGGACCTCGCAGCCGACCTAAAAGTCCTCGGGCAGCAGATCGTACGAGCCCTTGCGTCCACGCTCGTACACCTTGGAGGCGATCGCATAGATACGCTCGCGATTGAGGTCGAAAGCGTTCAGCAGTCCCGCCTCATCGGACGGCATGTCGGGTTGGATCCGCTTCAAGGCGCCTTCGCCCACGAAGAAGGGTGCCTCCAGCGCGCCGTCATATCCCGAAAAACGCACGGCGTGCACCGCCGCATCGTAGAAGCGGCTCTCGTTTGGAAACCCCAGCGACATTGGCCGGACACTCCTTCGCCACCCCGTGGTGACGCGGTCAAAGCGCGAACGTTGGAAAGACCCGGAAGTTGCCGACGGTGCGCCCGTGGACCGGCGGAGTCCACCGGCAAAGCCCCTCAATCGCGCGCGGCCGGCCAATGCCGCGCAAGGCGGCTGCCCATGATCGTTGCCGCGAGGGCCGCGACGACGAAGCTCACCGGCACCCAGAAAGCCGCGGCGGCGACGTCCGCCCGGTTGAGGCCCGCGGAAAGGCCGGCGGCGTTGGCCGCGAGTCCGGCCAGCGCGGCACCCAGCGCAAAGCCGGTCTGTTGCACAGTGGCGAGCGAGGACGCTGCCCTGTCCTCCTCGCCCACGCGTGCGCCGGTCATGACGCGCTGGGCGATGAAGGCCCAGCAGGCGCCGATGCCCGCGCCCGTCAAGGCGATCGCCGGAAAGACCATCACCGCGGGCTCGAGCCGAATCAGCAGGGCAAGGCCCAGCAGGCCGGCTCCCATCATCACCGGACCGGCGACCAGCAAGCGGTCCGTGCGCTGCGGCGACGCGCCGGCGACCACGAGCGAGACCCCCGTCCAGCCGAACGAGGCGCCGGCCACCATGTAGCCGGCGCTCAGAGGGTCGAGACCGTGCAGGACCTGCAGGAAGATCGGCACGAAGATCTGCAGCGGGCTGTAGGCGATCGACACCAGCAGGGTCAGCCACAGGCCGATGCCCGTAGCCGACTGCAGCGAGAAGGCGTCGCTCGGCAGGAGCGGCGTCGCCGCGCGGCGATCGACGATCAGGGTGAGCACGAGGGCTGCGATGGCTCCGACGAAGAGGCCGACCTTGGCGACAGGATGGGAGGCGACAGCCGTCAGCGACATCGCGGCGATCGCCAGGCAGATCAGCGCCACGCGCAGACCCGGCACGCGCGGGCGCGCACCGCCGCCGAGCGTGCGCGGCAAGGCGCGGAACGCGACCGCCGCCAGGATGCAGGCGAGACCCGCGACGCTGAAGAAGGCGCCGCGCCAGTCGCCGTAGCGCGCGAAGACGCCGCCGGTCAGCGGACCGACCAGGATCGACAGGCTCCAGGCGCCCGACAGCAGCGCCACCGCGCGCGCCCACAGGGTTTCGGGAAAAGTGTTGCGCACCAGCACGTAGGCCATCGCCGACAGCAACCCGCCGCCGAAGCCCTGCACGAAGCGGCCGGCGACGATCTGGCCCATCGACGGCGCCAGTGCGCAGGCGAGAGCCCCCGCGCCGAAGATCAGCGCGCCGGCGCAGAACAGGTTGCGCGCGCCGACGATGGCCGTGAGGTAGCCGGTGCAGGTCGCCGCCACGATCGACGAGGCGAGGAAGGCGCTGCTGGTCCAGCTCATCAGCGTGGCGCCGCCGACCTCGTCGACGACGCGGGGCAGCACCGTGGCCAGCATCAGCACGTTCATGGAATGCAGCAGCACGCCGCCCACCAGCACCGCCACCGCCGGCAGCCAGGCCGGCCGCAGCAGCGCGGACCAGCCATCCGTCCCCGGGTCCTTGCCCATGGCGATCGTTTCTCCCTCGCCGGGCTGCGATTGACTTGTGGTGCGCAGCTTTCCGGCCTAATTTGCAAAGCAATTACTTTAAATAAGTAATCAGTTACTAAAAGGACCGTCAAGCCCGGATGCCGCGATCCAGCGATGATCGAATCCTGTTCTACCTCAAGGCGCGGGGGCCGCAGACGGCTTTCGACGTGGGCTCGCGCTTCGGCATGACTCCGACCGGCGCACGCCAGCATCTTTGCAAGCTCGAGGCGGACGGCCTGGTCGAGGCCGAATTTCGTCGCCAACGGCGCGGGCGGCCGAAGAAGTATTGGCAATTGACGGATCGCGGGCATGGCCGCTTTCCCGACAGGCACGCCGACCTGACGCTTGAACTGCTGAAGGCCACCCAGTCGGTATTCGGCGAGAAGGGCCTGGAAAGACTCGTCCGGCACCGGGAAAGCGACAGTCTCGCCTTGTATCGCAAGGAACTTTCACAGCGGCGCTCTTTGGCCGGCAAGCTCGCAGCCCTTGCCGATATCCGCAGCCGCGAGGGCTATATGGCGAGCTGTTCTGAACAGCCGGACGGCACGTTTCTGTTCATCGAGGACCACTGCCCGATTTGCGCGGCGGCGGCGACCTGCCAGGCGCTCTGTCGCTCGGAGCTGGCAGTCTTCCGCAAAGTGCTGGGCGAAAGGCTTGTCGTCGAACGGGTCGATCATATTCTTGCCGGCGCCCGGCGGTGCGCCTATCGGGTAAGCCGAACGCGCCGCTGAACGATACCGCCCACTCCGCGCCATATATCCCGCGCCATATACAGGTCCGAAAACCGCGAGCGCCGCCTGCCCGCGGGTGCGAGTATAGCGCCATGGAATTGCTCGACCGCAGAACCTACTACCGCGCCTTCGAGACCCGCGACGCCCGCTTCGACGGCCGCGTGTTCGTGGGCGTGACGTCGACCGGCATCTACTGCCGGCCGATCTGCCCGGCGCGCACGCCGAAGTTCGAGAACTGCCGCTTCTTCGCCTCGGCTGCCGCCGCCCAGGATGCGGGCTTCCGCCCCTGCCTGCGCTGCCGGCCCGAGATCGCGCCCGACCTCGCCTTCTGGCGCGGCACGGCCAATACGGTGAGCCGGGCGCTGGCGCTGATCACCGACGGCGCACTGGACGGCGGCGAGGCCGACGTCGAGGTGCTGGCCGAGCGGCTGGGCGTCGGCGGCCGCCAACTGCGGCGGCTGTTCCAGCACCATCTCGGCGCCTCGCCCATCGCCGTCGCCCAGACGCGGCGCGTGCTGTTCGCCAAGCAGCTGCTGCACGACACGCGCCTGCCGATGACCGAAGTGGCTTTGGCCTCGGGCTTCGGCAGCGTGCGCCGCTTCAACGAGATTTTCCGCGACCTGTTCGGCCGGCCGCCCAGCGCGCTCCGGCGCCAACCTCGCAAAAAGGGGGGTGGCGCCGACAATTCGGCGCGCGATGGCGTGACGCTGCGCCTGGCCTATCGGCCGCCCTACGACTGGCCCGGCATGCTGGCCGCCCTCGCTGCACGCGCTACGCCGGAAACGGAGTGGATCGAGGACGCTGTGTGGCACCGCCGCATCGAGCTCGACGGCAAGCCTGGCAGCGTCGCCGTCGCCCATCTGCCGCAGCGCAATTCGGTCCTGGTGACCATTCGCTTCCCCACGGTGAAGGCGCTGCCGGCCATCGTCGCACGCGTGCGCCGCGTGTTCGATCTGGGCGCCGACATCCTCACCATCGACAGTCACCTCGCCCGCGATCCCAAGCTTGCACCACTGATCGCCAAACGTCCCGGCCTGCGTGCGCCGGGCGACTGGGAGCGCGAGACGATGATCGTTGCGTCACAAGACAACGCCCCGCCGGCATGGCGGCCGTGGCACGCCTATGCCGCCCAACATCTCAGGATGGCCTCCCATGGTTGATCGAAAGAAAGAACCCCTTGCACTGCTGGTCGACCGACTGCAAACGCCGATCGGCGAGCTGCTGATCGTCGCCGACCGCGCCGGCAACCTGCGCACCATCGACTGGACCGACCACGAGGCGCGCATGCGCCAGCTGCTCGACCGCTACTACGGCAAGGGCGGCTACACGCTCGAGGCCGCGCGCGATCCCGGCGGCCTGACCCGCGCCATGCGCGCCTACTTCGAGGGCGACCTCGGTGTCATCGACAAGTTGCCGGTCGAGACTCCCGGGACGCCGTTTCAAAAGAGTGTATGGCGCGCGTTGCGCAAGATCGGCCGCGGCCGCACCATCAGCTACGCCGAGCTGGCGCGGCGCATCGGCAAGCCCAAGGCGGTGCGCGCCGCCGGCCTCGCCAACGGACAGAATCCGATCAGCATCGTCGTGCCCTGCCATCGCGTGATCGGGTCGAACGGCACCTTGACGGGCTATGGCGGCGGACTGCCGCGCAAGAAGTGGCTGCTGGAGCACGAAGGGGCGCTTGCCAAGACGGCCTGAGCGACACCGCGACGTTAGCCTGCGTCCTGAAAGATCCGATGCGCCCAGGCGCAGGCTTCCGCCATCGCGCTGTCGGCGGCGCCCACCACGCCGACCCAGAACAGGAAGCCGTGGTTCATCCCGGACCGCCGCGTGATCTCGGCGGGAACGCCCGCGGCGCGCAGCCGCTCGCCGTAACGCTCCGCCTCGTCGCGCAGGGGATCGTACTCGGCGCTCATGACGTAGGCCGCCGGCAGGTCGGCGAGATCGGGCGCCCGCAGCGGCGCGGCGTACGGATGAACCGCTTCGGCGGCGTCGTTGAGATAGTGCGCCCAGAACCATTCCATGGTGTCGCGCGTCAGCCCGTAGCCGTCGGCGTTCTCGACATAAGAGGGCGTGCCCGGCGTGTGGTAGTCGGTCACGGGATAAAGCAGCATCTGGCCGACCAGCGCCGGCCCGCCCTCGTCGCGCACGCGGAGCGCAGTAACGGCGGCCATGTTGCCGCCGGCACTGTCTCCCGCCAGCATGATCCGCGCCGGGTCGGCTGAAAGCTCGGCCGCGTGTGCCGCCGCCCAGCGCGTCGCCGCCAGGCAATCGTCAGGCCCGGCCGGAAATTTGTGCTCAGGCGCCAGACGGTAGTCGACCGATAGCACGACGCAGCCGATGCCGGCCGCCAAGTTGCGGCACATGCCATCGTGGGTGTCGAGGCTGCACAGCACGAAGCCGCTGCCGTGGAAGAAGACCATGAGTGGAAACGGCCCGCTGCCGGAAGGCGTGTAGATCCGTAACGCGATTGGACCGCCTGGGCCGTCGACGGAGCACTGAGCGACCTTCGCCACCTCGGCAGGCGGCGCCATGACGGCGACGCGCGCCTCGTAGAGCCGCCGCGCTTCGGCGATCGGCAGCGTATGCGTCGCCGGAACGCCGGTCCCGCGGTCGAGCAAGGCTTGGATCTGGGGATCGACAGACATGGTCTCGTACTCCTGATTCTCCGTCGCCGCGTGGCGGGAGTTTACCCGGAGCGCCCGTCTGTCATCGACGGCGATGAGCCGATGTGTTTCACGCGGCGAGACTGATGCCGAAGGATTGCAGGTTGGGCGCGATTCGCTCGGTCAAAAGCCCGACCTTGCGCAGGTTGCGCACCAGGCCACCATGCAGGTCGCGGCGGAAGTACTTGCGGAAGGCGGTCTCGTCGCCGCCGGCCGCGCGCTCGCGCCGATAGCGCTTGATCTCCTCGAGATCGGATTTGCTAAAACCCATTTCCTGGTAGACGGCGAGCGGGAAGATGCCGGAGAGCGTGCGGCTGAGCGCCCACACCGCGAAATCCTCCATCTCGCGATGCTCGGCGTCCGTCGCCTCGCCGACGATGGCCGGCAGCGACAGCATGGCGAAGCCCATGTGCCGTGCCTCGTCCTGCAGGATGCGCCGGCAGACCTGGCGCAGCACTTCGTCCTTGGAGGACTCCGCCAGCATTCGGAACAGCGAGACGGCGAAGGTCTCGGCAACGAGCTGCAGGCCGATCGTCTTGAGGTGCCACGACGAGGTGCTGAGCAGGGTGTCGAAGATCTCCCGGACATTGCCGCCGACCGGATAGATCTCGCCGTCGAGGCGTAGCTCGAGATAGCGCTGCAGCACCTCGTTGTGCCGCGCTTCGTCGGCCACCTGGGTCGCCTGGAACAGCTTGGCGTCCTGGCCCTGCACGTTCTCGACGAGCTGGCTGCACAGCAGCATGGCGCCATGCTCGCCCTGCACCAGGGTGGAGAGGCGCCAGCGGGTGACGCGGCGGTTGAGCTCGACGCGGTCGGCATCCGAGAGACCCTCCCAGAAGCGTGTGCCGTGGATGTCGACGAGATCGTCCGAGATCAGCCCGCCATCGCCCGCGAGCGGCACCGCCCAGTCGATGTCGCGGGCGGCGTTCCATTGGTCGAGCTTGGCCTGCTCGTAGAGCCGGCGCAGGTCCGACTGGTCGCTGCCGTAGTCGTGGCGAAAATGTGCGGTGTTACGCGTCTCGACCTGGTGCCCGTTGTCCACAACGTTCCTCCCTGCCGGTTTCGAACAAACGTTAGGATAAAAAACGGGTTTGTTCAACCTGAGCCGCAGCGACAACGGACCGCCAGGCCGGCGGTCCAGGGAAGACATGTCAGGCGTGGCCAGCGAAATGGACGACCAAGGCGAACGCTACCATGCCCACCGCGACCGCCGCGATCGGCAGCAAGGTCTCGATCAGGGCGGTCGACCCGCGGACGGGACCGGTCGACGTATCGACGTCGCGACAGGTCCAGTCGCCGAACGAATCCGGGCGGTGCTCCCGATCGCCCCAGTCGTCACGCGGATGGCGACGCCGGGTGAGCCACAGCAGCGTCACCAGACCGGCGCTCACGAAGATGAAGCCGCTGACCACGACGAGCAGCATGTCTGTGATGCCGCCGCCGGCGAAGCCCCAGGCCGCGGCGACATACAGGACAGCGAGCCCGACGATCGCCTTGAAGACCCAAGGATGAAACACGGCCGATCGAAAATCGGCGCGCGGGACAGGATCGTGCATGACATCCCTCCACGAAAAGATGGACTGTCATGTGAGAAATGCGGCTGCCGCGATCGGGCCGCTGCGACCGGATGGCGCGGTCCGGAAGATTATGAAAAGACGGCGTTGCGCCTTTTCAGTCGCAGCAGCGAGGCCGTGGTGCGGCCATCCTCGGTCGGTTGGTAGACCACGCTGAACAAGGTGCGCGCCCGGGCCAACGCCTCGCCGAAACCCTTCTGGTCGCTTTCGAAGGAATCGAAGCCGCAGCGCAGCATGAAGGGCGCCTGGTCCTGCAGCACGTTGCCGGTGGCGCGCAGCTCTCCCTGGTAGCCCAGCCGTTCGCGCAGCAGGCGCGCCTGGCTGTAGGCGCGGCCGTCGCTGAACTTGGGGAAGTGCAGCGTGATGAGATCGAGCCGCGCGGTGTCGGAGGCCAGTGCCTCGACTGGATCAGTGTTGGCCAGCGCCACACCGACCGGCCCACCGCGCGCCAGCAGCGCCGCCCGCGCCTCGCGCCAGCGCGCGAAGCTCACGAGGACCATGCCGTCCGCCGGCACCGGCGCATCGTCGTCGAGCTTCTGCCAGGGATCCTCGACGATCCCGGTCTCCCTAAACAACGGCATAGACGCGATCCTTGAAAGGCTGGGCGCCGATGCGCCGATAGGTGTCGACGAAACGCTCGCCTTCGCCGCGCGCGTCGAGGTAGGTCGCGACCAGGGCATCGACCGCCTCGACCACCTTGTCGGCGGCCACGGCAGGCCCGAGGATCGTGCCGAGCGCCGTCTTGCCGAAGTCGACGTCGCCGCCCAGGCTGATCTGGTAGAGCTCGACCCCGTTCTTGTCGACGCCCAGGATGCCGATGTGGCCCACGTGATGATGGCCGCAGGCGTTGATGCAGCCCGAGATCTTGATCTTGAGGTCGCCGATATCGTGTTGCAGGCCGATCCTGGCGAAGTGGTTGGAGATGCTCTGCGCCACCGGGATCGAGCGCGCATTGGCCAAGGCGCAATAGTCGAGGCCCGGGCAGGCGATGATGTCGGTGATCTTGCCGACATTGGCCTCGGCAAAGCCCAGCCGGCCGAGCGCCAGCCAAACCACCGGCAGATCCTCGACCGCGACATGCGGCAGGACCAGGTTCTGCTCGTGGCTCACCCGGATCTCGCCCTGGCTGTAGGCGTCGGCGATGTCGGCGACGCCTTCCATCTGCACCGAGCTGGCATCGCCCGGTGGCGCGCCGGCGGGTTTCAGCGAGACGGTGACGATGCGATAGCCCGCCAGGCGATGAGGCGACACGTTGGACTTCAACCATAGCGCGAAGTCGGGGTCTTCGAGCTTCAGCGCTTCCACCGCGCCGACCACGGCCGGCCGATGTGGCAGCGCCGGCGGCGCGAACTGGCGGGCGATCGACTCGATGGTCTCCGCCGGAAGTTTCAGCGCGCCGTCCTTGATCTCGGCGTACTCGGCCTCGACCTCCTCGCGCATTTTCTCCGCGCCCACTTCGTGCACCAGGATTTTTATGCGCGCCTTGTAGAGATTGTCGCGCCGGCCGTAGCGATTGTAGACGCGCAGCGTCGCCTCGAGATAGGCTAAAAGCTCGTCCTTGGGCAGGAACTCGCGCAGCGTCTTGCCGATCATCGGCGTGCGGCCGAGCCCGCCGCCCACGATCACCTCGAAACCCACCTCGCCCGCCTCGTTGCGCCACAGGCGCAGCCCAATGTCGTGCACGCGCACCGCAGCGCGGTCGTTGGGCGAGCCGGTGATGGCGATCTTGAACTTGCGCGGCAGGAAGCTGAACTCGGGATGGAGCGTCGACCATTGGCGCACGATCTCGCACCAGATGCGCGGATCCTCGATCTCATCGAGGGCGGCGCCGGCGAAATGATCGGCCGTGACGTTGCGGATGACGTTGCCGGAGGTCTGCATGGCATGCATGTCGACTTCGGCGAGTGCCGCTAGCGCGTCGGGCGCGTCCTCGAGCTTGATCCAGTTGAGCTGCAGGTTCTGGCGCGTCGTGAAATGGCCGTAGCCGCGGTCGTACTTGCGCGCGATGTCGGCCAACT
>Ga0193743_1002731_pt1 | contig 12211 bp, 11 predicted proteins | sample L2c2metaG_FD_143038 | JGI IMG/M metagenome (GOLD analysis project Ga0193743, IMG submission 143038) | Soil microbial communities from a riparian zone of the East river system, Colorado, United States - L2c2 | ecosystem: Environmental > Terrestrial > Soil > Riparian zone | place: USA: East River... | reverse complement strand
GTAGGCGGGCTGGCCGCTCAGGCAATTTCGGCAGCTGCCACAGAAACTGAAGCTGGCCACCACGCGGTCGCCAGGAGCGAACCCACTGACTGCGGAGCCGACCGCCTCGACGACACCGGCACCCTCGTGGCCGGCAACCACCGGGAAGGGGGTCGGCATGAATCCGGACGCCACCACCAGGTCGGTGTGGCACAGCCCGGTCGCGGTGAAGCGCACCAGCACCTCGTCAGGACGGGGGTCGTCGATGGTCAGTTCTTCCATGCAGAAGAGGTCACTGCCCTGCCTGCACACCGCCGCCTTCACAGCGTGACCGCCTCGAAGTCCGGGAAATGGGGCCCGATCAGCGGCGTGCGCGTCGCGCGTAGTCTGTCGACCCATTCCGCACGGGTGGCCGCTGCGACCTCGGCATCCCAGTCGAAGCCGCAGCGCCAGTGCGGGTGCGCCACTGCCGCCGGATGATGGAAGAGGTCGCCGATCAGGGCGAGGCTGTCGCCGTGAGACTCGATCAGCGCGATGGAGGCGCCTGGCGTGTGGCCAGGTGCGTGCAAGAGGCGAAGCCAGTCGAAGAGGGAGACCGAGTCGCCGTCCCAGAGCGCGGCCGCATCGCGGAGCGGAAAGACCTTGTCCCGCACGGCTTCGTCGGCACCCTCGACGACGAAGTGCTTCCAGTCCTTGGCGTGGATGTGGTGCCTGGCGCGCGGGAAGGTGGGCAGGCCGCCGGTGGTGGCCCAGCCGATGTGATCGATGTGCAGGTGACTGAAGACCACGTCGGTCACCGACTCGGGCGCACAGCCCAGCTTCTCGAGATGGGAGGGGAGCAGTTCGCACACGGCGGGTGGGTCCCCGCCCGGGACCAGATGGGGCGCGGGGCCGCCGCCGAGATCGAAGACGACGTGATGGCCTTGCATGTCGGTGGCCAGGAACCCGCCGAATGGAATCTGAAGCAGGTCATCCTGGTCAATCGTGCCGGGCAGATTCCGCCACGTTGACATGGGCAGGTCCGGGTACAGCACGCCGGGCGGCATCGGCATGACGCCGTCGGGGAGCGCGTGAACCGTCACATCGCCTATCCGCATGGGAGTGAGAGTATGTCATTAAGTGTCGATGGTCAATTTAGTGTGATCTGCTGGTCTGGTCGGCGCGCGCAGTGACCGGATGGGGTCGCGCAGCCGATCTTGCAGCCTGATTCACCGAAGTCCTTATCGTCACCGAATATTCGGTGGCGGATGTCGCCAGGAGGCGCGTGCAGTCGCGGCTCGACCAGATTCGATGAATAAGTTGACGTACGACACTTTAATCTCTAGATTTGGGCCTGCACGTCCTGTTCACGAGAAGGAGTGGCGCATGCCTGGTCGACGTATCGATGTACACACTCACGCGCTGACGGAGGGCGTCATCGTGGAGCTGTTGGCGCGGGGCTTCAGGCCGACGGGTGGTTACACGATGTCGGTGCAGTGGACGCCGGAGGCGGCGCTGGCGTACATGGATCGGCAGGGGATCGCCGCGCAGGTGGTGTCGATGCCGATGTCCTTCGCCGGGTTCGACGACGACCCGGAGTTCGGCACCCGGGTGAGCCGGATGATCAACGAAGGCAACGCCGAACTGATCGCCAAACACCCCGGTCGGTTCGGGGCGTTCGCGACGCTGCCGGGCGACGGCCCCGAGCAGGCGTTGACCGAACTCGCCTACGCCCTCGATGAACTGCACCTCGACGGGGTGGTCCTGACCTCCAACGTCGCAGGGCACTACTTCGGCGATCCGTTCCTGGAACCGGTACTCAGCGAACTGGAGCGCCGCCAAGTCCCGGTGTTCGTGCACCCGGTCGACTCGCCGTGCATCGACATACTGGGTTTCGGCCGGCCATCCTCGATCGTGGAGTTCCCGTTCGACACCGCCCGCAACATCACCAACGGCCTCTACACCGGATTCTTCCAACGCCACCCCGACCTGCGACTGATCCTTGCCCACTGCGGCGGAGCGCTGCCCACGCTGGGATGGCGGATCGGCGAGCACACCGTCATGGGCCGAGGACCCGACGATGCCGACATCGACCCCGCCCACGTCGCACAGGTACTGCGTGGCCTCTACTACGAGACGGCATTGGCCGGCAGCCGGAACTCATTGCTGCCGACCTTGGAGGCACCGACTGGCCCGCCGCCCCAGAGACCACCGTGGTCCGAAACATCGCCAACCTCACCAGCTTCGACGGCTTCACGCCCGAGCAACTCCGCGGCGTCGAACGCGACGACGCACTACGGCTCTTTCCACGATTCGCCTGACGGTGTGAAGGGTCGCCCCCCAACTAGGTTCGGCGGGACTCGGGCGGTGAAGGTTCATCGACCGGCGCCGCGAAGACCTGGCTGGCGGCAGCGCCGAAACCTTTGGGCTCACCAATTTCCCCGAAGGTCCTTCCGACCTCGGCAAGCTCGTAGGACCACCGCCAGCCCTTCTCGTCGCTCTGCTGCCGGGCCCGCAGCCACGCCGCCGGAAGATCGGGTTGGCTGATCGCCCATTCCCTGGTGAGGTCGTCCTCGACCCCGAAGGCGGCGGCGGTACGGCGGATCGAGATGAGCAACGCTGCGGTCGTCTTGGTCCAGGCCGCGTACGTCATCTTCAGTGCTGACGCGGCGGGAGGGGCACCGGCAAGGCTGACCACGTCGAGCGCTGAGGCAGCGAGCAAGTTCGCGACCTCGCCGTTGTCGCCGGCCAGGTACAACCGGGTCGTCCCAGTCCTGAGCGGCGGCGGACCGATGATGCCACCGTCGACATAACGGGCACCGCCCGCGGTGACGATGCCACCGACGAGTCGGGATGTGTTGGGGCTAACCGCGTTGGCGTCCACCACGATCCCGTGGAAGCCCACCAACTGCCGGGCGACCTCAAGCGCTGCGTGCGGCGGGCAGATCGAAACACCACTTCGGCATCGGCCAGCAGTTCTGACAGATCGTCGAACGGAGTCAATCCCGCCTCGTCGGCGCGCTTGGTGCTCTCGTCACTTCGGTCGGTGCGCAGCCACCCGACCTGGTGGCCGCGACCGACCAGACAAGCGGCCACCGCCGCGCCCATGGCACCGGGATGAAGTACGGCCAGCATCTCCCAATGATCTCGTGGTCTCGTCAGCTCAGGTGGCGCGATGCGCTGGCGCGGATGTGATCGGCCAGCGGGTCGGGGTTTTGAACTGTTGCATGTTAAGTGTGTTTTAGCGTTCGTTAGTGGGTTCTAGTTGGTGTTGTGAATCTGGCGGATTGGGCGAAGTCGGTTGGGGTGAATCGGCATACTGCTTATCGCTGGTTTCGGGAGGGCACGTTGCCGGTGCCCGCAGAGCGGGTGGGTCGGCTGATTCTGGTAAGGACCGCCGCGGCTGCTGATTTGACCGCTGGCGTGGTGGTGTATGCGCGGGTGTCCTCGCATGATCAGCGCTGGGATCTGGATCGTCAGGTGGCGCGGCTGAACGGCACACGGCCCAAGCTGGCCAGGGTGTTGTCGGACCCCGATGCCAGGGTGATCGTTGTGAAGCATCGAGACCGGCTGGCGCGCTTCGGGGTCGAACACCTGGAGGCGGCATTGTCCGGGCAGGGCCGCCGGATAGTGATCGCCGACCCCGGCGAGGCCACCGACGATCTGGTTCGCGACATCATCGACGTGCTCACCAGTATGTGCGCGCGGCTCTACGGGCGCCGTGGTGCGCGGAATGGGGCGATGCGGGCGATCACAGCGACCCGACGTGATCCGGGTGAGGCCCCATGATCGTGGCGATGCGCACGGTGGCCCAGGCCGCGAAGGTAGCTGCGGTCACCGGTGGTGCGCATTTGCCCGGCAAGCTCGATGAGAACGGCACACCCGGGCTGTCGCGGCGCGTGGATGTCGGCGCGGATTTCCAGACCCACCGCGCGGCGGTGGAAGCGGTGTCGGTGCTGTTCACACTGTTCGACGATCACGGCGGTGAGTTGGTCGAAGTTCCCTCGGGCTGGACGGTGACCGCGGCGAAGTTCGAGGTGCAATGGCCCGCCGAAACCGACCGGGCGGCTTTGGTGCGGTCGCATTTCGGTGCCCGCAGGTTCGCGTTCAACTGGGGCCTGGCCCGGGTGAAGGCCGACATCGACGCTCGCACCACCGATCCGGCCCACGAGTCGGTGCGCTGGGATCTGGGCTCGTTGCGCAAGGTGTGGAATCAGACCAAGGACGAGGTGGCGCCGTGGTGGGCGACCAACAGCAAGGAGTGCTACTCGGCCGGGCTCGCCGATTTAGCTCAAGCACTGAACAACTGGAGTGCCAGCGTGGCCGGCACCCGGCACGGCCGGCGGGTGAGATTCCCCCGATTCACATCCAGTCGCCGCGACGCGGGTCGGGTGCGGTTCAGCACCGGCACCATGCGGCTTGAGCCGGATCGGCGCACCATCACCGTGCCGGTGATCGGTGCACTGCGCGCCAAGGAGAACACCCGCCGCGTGGCGCGCCACGTCGCATCGGGGCGGGCACACATCCTCAACATGACCCTGTCGCAGCAGTGGGGCCGGTTGTTCGTCTCAATCGGCTACGCGCTGCGCACACCGGCCACCGAGCGCACGGTGACCCAGCCAACGGTGCGGGCCGGGGTCGACCTCGGTGTACGCACCCTGGCCACGGTCGCCACCATCGACACCGCCACCGGCGAGCAGACACTGACTGAGTATCCGAATCCGGCCCCGCTCAAGGCGACGCTGACCGCGCGTCGTCGGGCCGGACGTGAACTTTCCCGCCGCATACCCGGCTCCCGAGGATGGACAGCAGCGAAAACCAAGCTGATCCGCCTCGACCGCCGATGTGTGCATCTACGGCGGGAAGCTGCCCACCAGCTCACCACCAAGCTGGCCCGCAGCTACGGCCACATCGTGATCGAAGACCTCGACGTGGCCGCAATGAAACGGGGCATGGGCCGGCGGGCGTTCCGCCGGGCCGTCTCCGACGCCGGCATGGGTGCGATCAAACCCATGCTGGTGTACAAGACCGCCCGCCACGGTGGGCGATTGACGGTGGCCGATCGCTGGTTTGCCTCCAGCCAGATCCACCACGGCTGCACTCAACCCGACGGCACACCGTGCCGGCTGGCCGGGCGCGGCCGTATCGACAAGCAGCTGGTGTGCCCGCAAACGGGTGAAACCGTCGACCGCGATCACAACGCTGCGCGCAATCTCCGTGACTGGCCGGATAACGCCAGTTGTGGCCCAGTTAGGGCCACGGCCCCATCGGTACCCGGGCCAACCACAACGGTTGGTACAGGCCATGGCGTCGACGCCGGATTACCCGGCGCCGGCGGAGCTTCTGTAAGACCCCGCCCACGCGGGGCCCGAAGTGGCGAGGCCAAAACCCAAACCCCGCAAGGGGACGCCGCATGAGCGTGCAACCAAAACACACTCAACGGCAACGGATGCTCACCTGAGGAAAGTGCTTGCAGGGCAACAGTCCGACCGCAATTCCCAGGATCGCGGCGAGCTGGACGTTGCTGAAGAAGGTCATGGCCGGGGTGAGTCCCCCGATGGTCCAGTCCAGCGGGCGGTTGGTGAAGTCCGCGGGCTCCTTGGCGGGGAGCGGGCCTGCATAGCTGACGTACCGGCGGACCCAGGTCACGTAGTTGCGCGCCAGTCGCGCGTGGTAGTCCTCGCCGAGCGCATCCCACGCCGCCTGGTCCTCGTTCATGTGCTCCCGGAAGATCACCTTGCACTGCTCGACGACCTCGTCGTCGCTCAGCGCGCATAGGGCCGGCAGCAATGACTCCGACTTCCCGGTGCGGTAGTCGACGTTGATGGCGACCTCGTGCACGATCCCGTTGGTGACGAGGTCGGGGTGATCTGCGATCAGGTTCAGCACCAGGGCGCCGCCCGAGCTGCAGCCGTAGAACGTCGCCTCGTCGATGCCCAGGGACCGAACCAACGCGGCAACCTGATCGGCGGCCTTGACCGGCGTGAGGTCCTGCGGGTCGGGCGGGGCGCCGGTGCGGAAGAAGCCCGGCATGTCGAAGGTCAGGACCCTGAATTGGTCGGACAGCCGGGCCGCCACCGGATCGAACGGAGCGCAGTCGCCCTCGCCGGAGGGCACCAGGACCACCGCCGGGCCGTCTCCTTGTTGCTGGCAGTACCAATCGATGCCCTCGACCTGGTGCATGAAGGATTGGACGGGCATGGTTTGCCTCCTGGTAGATGCGGCGCCGGGTCGTCCCAACCGTCGGTTTATTTGATTGACGACACTTTATCAACGTGTGGAACGGACGCCGATCCCGAAACGCCACAAGATCACCCAACTGGCGGTATTCATCAGGGATCACGCCCGAGTAGCCACCGAGTCGACCGCAGCACACAGCCGGCGATCACGCCTGGGCGGTAGAGCAATGTCTACCGAGTATTTGACGGATAACACTTTAGTGATTAGGGTCCTGATCAGGCAGTGGAGGGAGAATTCATGACCGAAGTCGCGTTCGACCTGTTCGACCCGACCGTGCAACAACGACCGTTCGAGGCCTACGCCGGCCTCCGCGATCGAGGTGCCGTAGAGCTCGTCGATCCCACGGCGTCACCGCTCACATTCGTGGTCTCACACTACGAGTCCGCCCGCGCGGTGCTCCGAGATCCGCAGACGTTCTCGTCCCGTGTGCTTCCGGCGCCCGCGATGTTGTTCCTCGACCCGCCCGACCACGACCGCATCCGGCGCACCATCAACCGCGCCTTCACGCCGCGCAGCATCGCGACCCTCGAGCCCCGCATCCACGAGATCGCGTCCGCGTTGATCGAGCCGTACGTGGCCGCCGGCGGCGGCGACTTCATCGAGGCGGTGGCCGGCCGACTACCCGTCTACGTCATCGGTGAAATGCTGGGCGTGCCGACGAACGACTGGGAGCGGCTCCGCGAGTGGTCCGAGGCCACGGTGCACACGTTGGCGGCCGTGTTGGGCGACGTCGACCCCGCGGCCATCTCTAGCTCCATGGCGTTGCACGCGTACCTCGACGAGGTCGCGGCCCGCTACCGCACAGAACCGAATGACACCATCGCCGGCCGGCTAGTGACGTTCGAGACCGACGGCGAGATCAGCCGCGACGAACTCGTCAGTTTCCTACTACTCATGTTCGTCGCCGGCCACGAAACCACGGCCGCGTTGTTGGCCCACACCCTCGAGCGTCTTGCTGCCGACCCCGACCTTTTGAGCACCGTGCGGGAGGACCGCGAGCTCGTCGCACCGCTCATCGAGGAGATGTTGCGCATGTACTCGTCGCTGCAGCGCGTGTTCCGCGTTGCGACCACCGACACCGAGATCGCCGGCGTCGACATACCCGCGAGGAGCAGCGTCGTGGTCCTGATCGGTGCCGCCAACCGCGACAACCAGCGATTTGCGGCAGGCGACCAGATTGATCTCGACGCCGCCGACGCGGCCCACTTGGCCTTCGGGCAAGGAATTCACCATTGTCTCGGCGCGCCCCTGGCCCGCCTCGAGGCCAGGGTCGCGATCAACCGAATCCTCGACACGGTCAGTGCCGTCCGCCTCGACCCTGATCACCGCATCGATCGCTTCATCGGGGGCAGCACGTCCGAACTGCTGACCACAGCGCTATGGCTGCACGTCGACGCGATCGCGGGTGAAGCCAACCCCGGGTAGAAACTGCGATGGGGCCTTGATCCCGAGGTTACGGAACGACTGTTCGTAAATAGTGCCAGGCAGCAGTAGACTCCGCCGGGTGCCGTCCCCGTCTGACCAATCCACCACGCCCGCCCGCCGCGGCCGTCCCCGCGCGGTCAATGACCGATCGGACGTTCGGGCCGCGGCAACCTCGCTTTTTGCCGATCAGGGCTACCGGTCGACCGGGGTGCGCGACATCGCCGACGCTCTGGGCATCGGCCCGACCAGCGTCTACAGCCACATCAGATCCAAGGCGGAGCTGTTGAACGAAATCGTGATCGACACAATGGACGCGATACTCGCGGTGCAGCACGAGGCGATCACCAGCTCCACTGACGTCGTGGACCGACTACGCCGAGCCGCCGAGTCCCAGGTGAGATTCTTCGTCGAACACCCCAACGAGTCACTGGTCGCGATTCGGGAGTTCCGCTGGGCCGAAGGCGAAGCCATGACTGATATCCAGACGCGCCGACTCCGATATCGCAAGGCATTCGAGGACTTACTGATCGAAGGCGACAGGCAGGGCCGCCTGTCGGTCGAGAACGCCAAGATCGCGGCGTTCTCAATCATTGAAATGGCCGAGGCCGTTCCGACCTGGTTCCGCCCGGGGCGCGAGATGTCGGTCAACCAGCTCGCATACCTATACGGCGAATACGCGTTGCGGATAGCCGGCGCCTACAACATCTCGGGAGCGGTCGAGCGCCGCACGCGCTGACCTCGTTGCCCGTCGATATACGCGGCGGACCGCCGCGCGATGGGCCGCATGCGCCGGGTTCGTGACAAACCCTGGGAGCACCGTTGACTCGGAGCGGATCCCGTTGTACGTTTCAGAACGAACAGTCGTTCCGAAAATAGTTTGGTCCCAGCGGAAAGTAAATCTCGGTGCGAGACATCACCCACGAATGAGAGCGACGGAGCACACATGAGTGACTACAAGAAGATCCTCTTCAGCCGAGACGGTGCGATCTCAACGATCACGTTCAACCGGCCCGACGCCCACAACGCAATGGACAAAGAGATGTCCGACGAATTGCAGGACGCGGTGCGTCGGGTCAAACGTGATCGCGAATGCCGTTTTCTCGTCTTCCGGGGAGCCGGGGACACATTCTGCGCCGGCGACGACATCAAGGACTTCCTGACCTGGACCGACGAGGACCCCTACTGGCAGGCGCGGCAGTACCAGGAGACCGCGCAGATGATCGAAGATCTGACTGCGATCACCATCGCCGTGGTCGATGGAGTGTGCACCGGCGGCGGCCTGGAACTCACGCTCACCTGCGATTTCGTCATCGCGACAGACCGCAGCCGGTGGGGCATGCCGGAAATCGACTGGGATATCACTCCCGGTTGGGGCGGTGTTACCCGGTTGGCGCGCTTTGCCGGACGCCGAAAGACCAAGGAATGGAACCTCATCGGTCAACTGTTCACTGCAGACGTCGCCGAGCAGCACGACCTGATCAATCGCATCACCACGCCCGCTGAGCTCGACAACGAGGTTCAGGCACTGATCGACGTGATGCAGGCGAAGAATCGTGTCACCGTCCGGCGCACGAAATTCGTTCTCAACAAGGGGGCCGACCTTCCCTTGTCCGGGGCGATGGCGTTCGAGGTGCCGGTCGAGCCGTTCGCGAACAAGCCCGGCCGTTTCGCCACCGATGGCATGGAAGACTTCGCGCACAAGGACACCCGCGAGGCTCGACGCAAGGTGTCGAGGTCGTTCTGGCAGGACTGAGACGCTCGCAGCCGATGAGTGACAACGGCCGCCACGCCGTTCACGAGCCGCTATCGGCTCGGAGAAAAGCGCTGCCGCGGCGGTACGGCGCCAACGCCACGGGCCTGTCGCCATGATCGCCCCATGCCGCACGAACGACATTGCGTACTTCCTGTCGTCGCGCCACTGAGAGTGCGACCAACGTGGGTTCGTCGAGCTCGACCACGATCCGGTCGGCACGCAGCCGACACCGGACGACTTCGGGGCGCAGCAACCGGTCGAGCTCGCGTTCCGCCCGGTTGACCGCGGTCAGGTCGGCCGGGACGATCGCGATGCCGGTCTCGACCCGGCTGGCCAGGCACGGCGCTGCGGGTAGCTCCGCCACGTCGTGCAGACCGAGGTCTGAGGAGATCAGCCGGATCGCCGCCTTGTCGATGCCGACCTCGACGTAGGGATGACGGACGTCGAACGTCCGCGCCGCGGCAAGGCCGGGCCGGAAGTCGCCGAGGTCATCGACGTTCGTGCCGGACAGCAGCGTCGCGGACGTGCGGTCGGCGATCGCGCCGTAGAGATGTGTCTTGCAGTGGAAGCACCGATTGACCGGGTTGCTCAGGTAATTGGTGTCGCCGAACTCACCCGCGTCGAACACCTGGAGGTCCCAGCCCTCGTTGCGCGCGTAGCGCCGGACCCGCTCGGTGGCCTCGGGCGGCACGGCAGGGGAGACGGCGTGGAACATCGTCGCGGCGGCGTGCCGGGCGCGGTGCGCGACTACCGCGAGGGTCATGCTGTCCACCCCACCGCTCACGGCGACGGCGGCCGAGTCGAGATCCCGCAGCCACAGCACCAGGGCGGCCATCCCGTCAGCCATGCCGCAAGCTCTTCATCGCCGCGCAGGCGGCCCCGTAGCCGTTGTCGATGTTGACCACGACCAGGCCAGGGGCGCAGCTGGACAGCAGGCTGTGCAAGGCCGTGCGACCGCCTTCGGCGACGCCGTAGCCTACCGACGTCGGTACGGCGATCACCAGGCCGGGAACGAGCCCGGCGAGCACGGTGGGCAGGGCCGCATCCATGCCCGCGCACGCGATGACGATCTGGTGCCCGGCGATCTCGGCGAGGTGTCGCTGGACGCGCCACAGTCCGGCAACTCCAACGTCGTAGATCTCGACCGAAGTATGGCCGTGAAAGAGCAAGGCGCGCACGGCTTCCCTGGCTACGCCGATGTCCGACGTGCCCCCGGTGACGACGGCGACGCGGGCCGTTCCGGTTGCCGGGGTGGGATCGCCGAAGAAGCCGGTCCTTGAGACTTCCTCGTAGTCGATGCGGGCCCGGTAGTCGGTGGGCAGCGTCGCGAGCTGCTGGGGTGTCAGCCGCGTCAGCAGCATCGACCGGCCTGCGGCGTCGGCCTGGTCGAGCACGGCGACGAGTTGGTCGGCCGTCTTGGGTTCGCACAGAACGGCTTCGGTGATGCCGACGCGGTTCAAGCGATCCCAGTCGAGGATGACGGGCGTGGTCATTCGGGCCGGTCCTCGTGCCGGTGCCGCAGCCGCGCGCGCAGTGTGGTCGCCACTGCCTCCGCGATCGCTGTTGTGTCCCTGGTGATGGCGAGTGTGCCGATCAGGGCCTCGGCACCGATCGTCGCTTCGGCATGCGGGCCGGGCAGGCACCCGACGGTCGCAGTGCCCACTTCGCCGACACCGATCCTGACCCGAGCCTTGGTGTGCCTGCCGTGGCCCTGCTCGACAGCGAACAGGGTGGGGGTGGCGGCGTCGGGATCGAGGGAGAGCAGCGCCTCGACCGTGCCGTCCTTGCCTTCGGCGCCGACGCCGCCGGTGGTGATGATGAGCCCGTAGCCGAGCTCCTCGCCCGCTTCGCGGACCGCCGCGGCGATGGCGTCGGGATCGTCGGGCAGGTTCTGTCCTTCGGTGACGGTGAACCCGGCTTCCCTGAGCCGACCGGCGATCCACGGCTTGTTGGTGTCCCGGATCTGGCCGCTGACGACTTCCGGGCCGGTGGAGAACACGATCGCCCGAGACGCGATGGTGCGCTCGATCTGACTGGCCATGACCCGTGCCCGGTCCAGGGCCTCGGTGGCTTCGTTGTCGTCGTCGCTCGCGATCCAGCCGAGCATGCCTTGCGAGCAGAGGGTGGTCGTCTCGTCGACGGAGACGCCGGGGACGCCGGCCAGCGCGGACAGCAGTTCGGCCCGTCGGCCCGCGATGCGGTACGCGTCGACCGTCGAGCGCAGGACGTCGAGCGCGAGCACGTCGTCGCGGGCGTCGATCACGATGACATCCTCGGCGGGCAGCCCCAGGGCGCCGGCCACGGCGGCGGCGACCTCGGTGAGGTCGGCTCCGTCGAGCTGGATCCGTTCGATTCGCAGCTCGGTCTTGTTCAGCAGGTCCCATTCCGGTGTGGTCGTCATCCGACGTCCACCACCCGAAACCTCATGTCCAGCAAGGGGGCGTCCACGATCGCGCGGCCCACGTCGATGATGTCGACGTCGAGCCCGCGCAGCCGGTCGATGTCCGTCAACTGGACGCCGCCGCCGAACGCCAACCGGACCGCGTCGCGAAGCCCGTTCGCCCGGAGTGCCTTTGACACGATGCTGACGTCATCGATCCGGCCGGTGTCGACGAACACGATGTGCGCGCCACCCCTCGCGGCGATACATGCGCCGTCGGCGTCGACGACCTGGATGATGCGCTGATAGCCGGAGAGTTCCGGATACGCTGCCACCGCGTCGAGGGCACCCTGGACCCCGCCCAGCATGCTGACGATGTTCTTGTCCAGGTAGGCGAACGGCCAGTCCGCGATCCGCGGCGCCGCACCCCCGGCCGTGATCGCGGCGCGGGGTGG
>Ga0193743_1002730_pt1 | contig 12211 bp, 10 predicted proteins | sample L2c2metaG_FD_143038 | JGI IMG/M metagenome (GOLD analysis project Ga0193743, IMG submission 143038) | Soil microbial communities from a riparian zone of the East river system, Colorado, United States - L2c2 | ecosystem: Environmental > Terrestrial > Soil > Riparian zone | place: USA: East River... | reverse complement strand
CGGGAAACGGCCCGCGCAAATCCTTGAAGTACCGTGGACCGAAGGCACCGGCCGGAAAGATCTTCACTGCAGCGGCGCCGAGATCCAGTGCGACGAGGATTTCGGTGGGCGTGAGGGCACCCATGATCACCGGAATGTCGCTGTCTGAACCGGCTTTCGCGACCTCTGACCGGATCCCAGGAGTGACAAGGAATTGTGCGCCTGCACCGATCGCCGCTTTGGCCTGATCCGCGGTGCAGACGGTGCCCATCCCCAGCACCGCATCCGAGGACGCCGCGGCACTCAGGTAGTCGAGAACGCCAGGTGTGGTGAACGTCAGCTCGACAGCGCGAATGCCGGACTGCGCAAGGGCGTTCGAGAGCGCCACGGGATCGGGGATCTCAGGGGCGCGAACAACGGCAAGTGCCCGGTCCTGCAGGATGGTCGCCATCGCGGCCGAGGCAGACGTAGTCATATGGTCTGATTCCTTGAGGAGTCCATCCGCAGTGTGCGGCCCGCGAGTCGTCCGGTGGGCTTGCCGTTGTCGATCGCGCACTCGCCGTTCACGAGGACATGGCTGATTCCGCGCGCCTGCTGCTTCGGGTTCTCGAACGTGGCGGTGTCGGTGACGGCCGCGGGGTCGAAGAGCACGAGATCCGCGGCATAGCCGACCCGAACGATCCCGCGGTCGGCTAGCCGAAGCCGTTCAGCGGCACGCCCGGTCAGATGGTTGACGCAGTCTTCCAAGCTCAACAGACCGACCTCGCGGACGTAATGACCGAGGTACCGCGGAAAGGTGCCCCATGCCCTCGGATGCGGTCTGGCTCCGACCAGAATGGCGTCGCTGCCACCCATGTGTTTGGGGTGCACCATGATTGCGCGGACATTCTCTTCGTGACCGACATGCTGCAGGATGGTGGTGGCCAACTGATCACGCGACAACAGGTCGAAGAAGACCTCCACCGGGGGAATCCCGCGACCCGCGGCGATCGCGTGGATCGTGCCTCCGACATACTCGTCGAGCTCGCTGTTGGCCACACCGCTGATCTGGATGGTGTCCCATTCGACGGTGACGCCGTGACACCCGTCCGAGCCGTTCACGTTGACATCCTCGGTGATTCGCGTGCGGACGTCGGGATCCTGCATGCGCTCCAGTGCCGCATCCGGTCCGCCGGACATCGCCCAGCTCGGCAGCAGGGCTGACAGCGTGGTGGAGCCGGGGAGATACGGGTACGTATCGAGCGTGATATCGCATCCGTCGGCGATACCGGCGTCGACCATGTCCAGAAACTCCTGTGCCCGTCCGCGGTTGACGCTGAAGTTCATCGTCGCGTGCGTCAGATGCAGCGGGCAGCCGGTGCTGCGCGCGAGTTCGATCATCTCCGCGTACGCCTCCAGCGCGCCCGCTCCGTACGACCGGGTGTGTGGGGCGTAGAAGCCGCCGATCTCGGCGACGACCTCGCACAGCGCGGCAAGTTCTCCGGTGTCCGCGTACATGCCGGGGGTGTAGGTCAATCCGCTGGACATGCCCACTGCACCCTCGTGGAGGCCCTGCGCGAGCAGTTCTTGCATGTGCTGGATCTCGGCGGGCGTGGCCGGGCGTTGGTCGGCACCGACCGCGAGCAGCCGCAGTGTGCCTTGGGGCACCAAGTAGGCGGCGTTGGGGGTGATCCCCTCATCGAGCCGGTCGAGATACTGCGCGACGCTGCGCCAGGAAAAGTCCAGGTCCGTCGGATTGCCGTTCCAGCCGGCGATTTGGCGGCGGACCACGGCCAGCGCGGCATCGTCGATCGGCGCGTAGGCGATTCCGTCCTGGCCGATGACCTCAGTGGTCACGCCTTGACTGATCTTCGGGAAGTGGCCGGGGTCGGTGAGCAGCCGCAAATCCGAATGGGCGTGCAGATCGATGAATCCCGGCGATAACACGACGCCCGGACTCGGTTCGATGATCCGGTCCGCTCCCGCGATTGATCGGGGACCGACGATATCCGCGATCCGGCCGTCGTGCACCGCCACGTCCGCCCGGTATCTGTCCGAGCCGGTGCCGTCGACCACGTCGACGTCTCGGATGAGCAAGTCGGTCATGAGTTTTCGCGCCGCCTAGAAGCTAGAAGAAGGTGTGAATGAGGTCGACAATGCGGGGTTGTGCCGCATCGGCGTCGTCGAGGACCGGGATCAACCGCCACTTGTCGAATGCCGTGCACGGATGCGACAGCCCCAACCGCACGACGGTGCCGACCGGTACGTCAGCCACAGCACTGCCGATACCGCGCGCGGGTAGTCGAAGAAACGCGTGCTGGTCGTTGAGCGCGGTGATCTCGGCGGAGTGATCGAGCGTTCCGGTGCCGGCACCCGCTATGCGCTGCGGTATCGGCAGCCCTTCGTCGAATGGTAGGTCGCGCTTGCCCGCGTCGAGCAGCGCCAGTTCCGCCTCGGGTCGAGAAACGGCGCGTGCCCACCCGTGCATCGCCGACCGCAGCGGGCGCTCGGCCCGGCCGGGGATCAGCGGTGAGATTCTTGCGTAGAACCCGTCGTCATGAATCACGTACGCCCCGGACCGAAGCAGGACCGACGTGGCCACACCGTGCTCGCCCTGTTCGTCGGCCAGGTGCGCCAACTGCTCGACCACGAGGTCCGGGTACGCGCTGCCACCCGCGGTGATCAAAGCCGCAGTGCCGTAACGTCCGTCGTCGGCGAGCTGACGGTGCAGCCGGCCGAGTTGGTCAAGATACCCTCGGACGGTGTCGAGGCCGGCGGGCTCGCGATCGTGGCTGAGCGCCCCCTCGTAACCGCTGACGCCCGCCAGCACGAGTCGCGCCGAGTGGTGCACCGCCGCTGCGACGGCCCGTGCCGACTCGAGCGTGCGCGCCCCGGTGCGTCCGTGCGGAGCGCCGAGTTCCACCAGCACGTTGACGGGCCGTTCACTCGGTCGTGAGCCGAGTAGGTGATCCATCAGTTCGACGGTCTGGACGCTGTCCACCCAGCTGAAGAAGTCGAACGAGGGATCGCGGTCCAACTCCGCGGCCAGCCACGCCAGCGCCGAGGGGTCCACGATCGAGTTGGCGAGCATGATCCGGTCGACGCCGAAGGACCGGGCCAGCTGCACCTGCCATGGCGTGGCCAACGTGATGCCCCAGGCGCCGGCGTTCAGTTGCCTTGACCACACCTGCGGCGCCATCGTCGTCTTCCCGTGCGGGGCCAGCAGTACGCCCGCCGACTGCGCCCAGTCGGCCATCACCGTCACGTTCGATTCCATCGCGGCGCGATCCACCGTCAATAGGGGCGTGGACATCTGATCCAGGGACGGCGTCGTTCGCAGGAAGTCGCGAACGGTCCTCCCCCACGCCGCCGGGGGGAACCCCTTGTGTTGCGGTCCCAGGACGCGATCATCGAGCGCGGCTACGGCTGCGTTGTTGATCACGGCCGGCCCCTCTCGTTCTCGTTGCGTATTTTGCAACGGACGTTGCGCTGCATGTGCGATGGCAGCTATTCTGCACCAGAGGGTTAGTGACCGCAAGCACTGGAGGAGATCGATGTGACATCGCCGACAGCGCCACGCCCGCGCGCGGTCACGATTGGCGAAGGGCTCGCGGTGCTGGTGGCACGGCCGGGACCTCTGGAGGATTCCGAGTCCTTCGAGCGCACCGCAGGCGGCGCGGAGGCCAACGTCGCGACGGTCCTCGCCCAGCTGGACATCGCGGCCGGATGGATCTCCAGGATCGGGGATGACGGATTCGGCCGTTACCTGGTCCAGCATCTCGTCGAACGGGGCGTCGATGTCTCGGCGGTGGTGACCGACTGCGTGCGGCCCACCGGCCTTTACGTCAAGGAACGCGGCGGCGGATCCGCTGCGGCCGGCGACTTGGCCGTTGGCGAGAGTCGCATGCTGTACTTCCGCAGTGGATCCGCGGCGAGCGCGTTTTCTCCGGCCGACCTCGCAACGCCGATGGCCGTGCGGTGGCTCGAAGAATCGGCACTCGCACACGTCACCGGAATCACCCCCGCACTTTCACGATCGGCAACGGAGTTGACCGATTCGCTGGTTTCGATGCCTAGGCGCGGTCGCCTGGTCAGCTTCGATCTGAACTACCGACCGGCGCTATGGCTCGGCAGGGCGGCGGAAGCAACGGAGGTGCTCGGGCGGGTGACCCGTCGCAGTGACATCGTCTTCATGGGCGCCGACGAGGCACTCGCGGTGTTCGGCACCGACGACCCCGCGGAACTGCGGGCGCTGTTCCCCCAACCCGAGCACCTGATCGTCAAGAACGATGCGCACACCGTGACCGGTTTCCGCGGACAGGAACGAGTCGATGTCCCTGCGCTACGTCTGGCTGTCGTCGAGAAGATCGGCGCAGGTGACGCCTTTGCCGGCGGCTTCCTGGCCGGACTTCTGCGCGGACTCGGGCACGAGGAACGGATTCGGCTCGGTCATCTGTGCGCCGCAGCGGCTTTGACCGGCCATGGCGACATCGCGCCGCTGCCACCGCTGCACCGGCTCGAGGAACTACTCGAAGTCGGCGCGGCCGAGTGGACACGACTGCAGGTCGCGAGCGAGCTTGCGAAGCGAATCGCGTGAGCCAGTCACTGTCCCGCGCACTGACCATCCTGGGTGCCCTCGGTGAGGGCCCGAAGTCGTTGGAGCAGCTCGCGGCACAACTCGACGTGCACAAGACAACGGTGCTGCGGTTGCTTCGCACGATGGAGTCAGAGCGCTTCGTCCGGCATGACGCCGATCACCGTTATCAGCTGGCTTCGCGGTTCTTCGAGCTGTCGAACCGCGCGCTCGAGCAGCGTGACGTGCGGACCCTGGCGCGCCCGCACCTGAGCGCGTTGAACGCCGGCACCGGCCAAACCATCCACCTCGCGGTCTACGAGTCGGCCGAAGCCGTCTACATCGACAAGTTGGACGCGACCCAGAGCGTGCGGATGTACTCGCGGGTGGGCCGACCCGCTCCACTGCACTGCACCGCCGTCGGCAAGGTTCTGGTAGCCGGCCGGCCCCGATCGGAGTGGCGGCAGATCGCCGAACGGATCGAGTACGCCAAATTCACCGAGCGCACCATCGACTCGCCCGAACGCTATCTCGCCGAGGTGGAACTCGTTGCCGCGCAGGGCTACGCCGAGGACCACGAGGAACACGAGAGCTTCGTGAACTGTATTGCGGTGCCGATCCGCGACGGCACCGGCACCGTGGCCGCCGCAGTGTCGATGTCGGTCCCCGACATGCTCCTGAACCACGAACAGGTACTGGCCACCTTGCCGCAGGTTCGCACCGCGGCGGAGGCGATTTCCGACGAACTCGGCTGGGATCCCCGCCGAGAAAATCCGTGAAAGGTATGAGATGACCGACAAGACAGCCGTGCGCTCCGCCGATGCACCCGCTCCCGCGCACACCTTCTCCCAGGGCGTCCGGAAGGGCCCGTTCGTCCAGATCTCGGGCCAGGGACCGGTTGATGCGGCCACCAACGAATACCTTCATCCTGGCGATGTCGGGGCCCAGACCACGCGCACACTGCAGAACGTCAAAGCCATCCTCGACGCCGGCGGCGCCACTTTCGACGATGTGGTGATGCTGCGTGTCTACCTCACCAAGCGTGAGGACTTCGCGGCCATGAACGACGCCTACGGAGCGTTCGTGCTGTCCAACACCTCCAGTGACGTGCTGCCCTGCCGCACAACGGTGTTCACCGGACTGCCGCGTGCGGAGATGCTCGTTGAAATCGACGCCTTCGCGATCACCGATTAGAGGTCCTGCGGTAGCGGACTGCGGGGCTGCCTGCAGGCCGCGCACCACTTGACGTCGACACCAACCACGTCGGAAAGGACGTTCTGGACATCCTCTTCACCACCGTCGGTGACAACTCCGCGGCTGGTTGAACGGTGTTGCCGCCGCAGTAGGTCAGGACACCGCCTCTGCCGCTGTCCGCCGACTCGCCACCCATAGGTGGGGCCGCCGACGCCCACGGGCGCACGATTCCGTCAACTCATCGACTCCATCGACCCTCGCCATCCGCAAGGACAGCTTCTGGCACACCCCGACACGATCAGGCAACGATTCGACCGCCTGGAGGCAGTCGGGTCAGACGATGAGCCACACCAACGTTCACAAATCCGTTTCCAACCGGCATGAAAACGGCCCCCGGAGAAATCTCCGGGGGCCGTTTTGCCTGGTAGCGGGGACAGGATTCGAACCTGCGACCTCTGGGTTATGAGCGAACCGGTGCCGCTCTCACGGGGCCTCGCGTGTCTCAAATGCGCAGGTCAAGACTATTGGCGCGGCCAGGCCGTCGCATGGGTTCTCATGCCGTCTGGGCCGTTTCGCTGCGTTTCGTTCACAAATCCGTTCACAACTCGGCCGCACAGGTCGGCCCCAGACCGCTTACCCGTTACCTTGTTATCTGCCGAACCGAAGCGTGATGTGGCGAGACCGCTGCCGGTTTAGCGCCGAGGAGCGAGGAGCTTGAGCAGCCGGCAGATAACGGTTGGCCCACCCGTCTTGGTGCCAGCCATGAGTCACCAGTCGACGCACACCAGTGCGACACCGGTTGACGACAAGTGTGCGACTGTCAATGTTCCGCCCGTGCGAAGCGCGTCGACAAACGCTGAGAATGTCGCGACGGGGATCCCGTCCTGGCGCGCCTTACGCGCCTTTTCTGACCTCGAGTCGCTGTCAGCCGCGACGACGAGATCCGGGCCCTTCTTGGTGACCGATTTGGCGACGACCAGACCGTGCTGTTCGGCCAGACTTGTGTGTCGCGCCCGGTCAACGTGACCGCCGTTCGCATCGGGTGCCTCGCCGGTGAAGCACACGCTTGAGTCCGGCCATCAACTCGATGGCTTTGGTGCTCGCACGAAATGAATCCGTGCGACGGGCGACATGCTTGATGTCAATGTCAAGCAGCGCGGCAACCCGGCACAACTGGTCGTGTTCATCGTCGGTCACGACGGAGCCCTCGACGGCCGCATCGATCAGCCCGTTGATCAACGTCTCGAACTCGTCCTCGATCGTGCCATCGCCGTTGACGGTGCCCACGGCGACTTCGACCACGCGGTCAACGTTGTACAAGCCTGTCGTCTCAACATCCACCACTGCAATGCGCTCGCCGCCGCCCACCAGACTTGCAAGCCGATGGACTGGAGTTGATTGCCGAGCGCCGGGTTCCGCCACGGAGTGATGGACTGATCCCGTCCACGCATCGCCGTTCCACCAACGCAGAACGGCTTCATCGGATGGGTCCGGATACCATCCCGCCGGCATTGCGGGTTCGGAACCGAAGTCGAACCTACCGAATCCTCTTGAGACGAACCAGATTGATCGCGCTCAGACCCTGCCGAGTCCGGCTTTGTTGGCTCACCGGCGGCTATTCCATGCCCCGTCGGCACAGCGGTCCCCATCCCGAGGGCTATCGTCAGACCACCGAGTGTGTACCGAACCGTCGGCATCATCACGGCGAGCCGTCACTATCCGATGTCACAGGGTGGTTTCGTCCAGGCGGCGCCGCTTCGGCGGTCCATGCCGAGTCGTGAGATCAGCCACCGCCGCAACTCCGGTCCGTAGTCGTCGCGATCGAGGGCAAAATCGAGAGCCGCCTTCAGATATCCACCGGGGTTACCCAGATCGTGTCGGGTGCCACGATGGACGACGACGTGCACCGGGTGACCCTGTTCGATGAGCAACGCGATGGCATCTGTGAGCTGAAGCTCTCCGCCGGCCCCTTTCGTGGTGCACCGAAGCGCGTCGAATATCGCGCGATCCAGAATGTAGCGGCCGGCGGCTGCGAACGACGAGGGCGCGTCCTGAGCCTTTGGCTTCTCCACCATGCCGACGACTTTCAGGACGTTGGGATTGACGGCGTCGGGCACCTCTTCGACGTCGAACACACCGTACGCGCTGATCTCGTCGGGCGGGACTTCGATGGCGCACAACACGGAGCCGCCACGCTTGGCGCGTACTCTTCCCATTGTTTCGAGGACGCCGGTGGGTAGCACGAGGTCGTCCGGCAGCAGCACGGCGATAGCGTCCTCATCCGGAAGTAGAACGGATTCAACACATCCCACCGCGTGTCCAAGCCCGAGCGGTTCAGCCTGCACAACTGATTCGACCTTGATCAGTGCCGGTGCCCGGCGGACCTTCTCCAACATCAAATGCTTACCGCGTGCAAGCAACGTGCCTTCAAGTACTAGGTCCTCGACGAAATGCGCGACGACGCCGTCCTTGCCTTCTGACGTGACGATGACGAGCCGATCGGCCCCCGCGGCAGCTGCTTCGGCCGCAACAAGCTCAATCCCGGGGGTATCGACGACTGGCAGAAGCTCCTTTGGAACAGTCTTCGTCGCCGGCAGGAATCGAGTACCTAGGCCAGCGGCAGGAACCACCGCGGTGTATGGAAGTATCCTGTGCGACTGCGTCATTCACCGATTGTATCGTCGGTCAGTTGCGATTGCCGACCGGACGATGCGGTAGTTCCCAATCGTCGCGTGACGGCCATGCCGATGTTACTTGGGTGTCGGCCTACCGACCGACATCTGTTTTGTAACAAGAGAATTCTGCATTCGGGGCAGGTCTGTAGCGTAGGTCGTGTGCTGGTCCTACCAGTCACTCAATGCTTGCCTGGCAGCTGTGCCGTTCTGCGGGGAGCTGGCAAGTCGCCAGTCCGGTTCGCCGATCTTGTCGGCGTCGAACCAGATCAAGCCTTCGACGTTGGTGGATTTGAGGAACTTGATCAAATCGGCGATCCACGCGGCTTTGTCACCACCGTGATCGCTGCAGCCAACTTCACTGATCCACAACGGCTTTCGCGGAGCCAGGCCCGCCACGAGTTCTAGTGTCTGTCCGAACAGGTCACTGGGCGAGCGCCAATGGTGCCCCGGGTCGTCGCCGAAGTTATAACCGTCCACTCCGATGATGTCGACGTAGTCGTCACCGGGATAACAGCGGGTAATGATTTCGGTGTTGCCGTTGATGATGACGTTAGGGCTCCATACCCATTGCACCTGTGCGGCACCGGAATCGTCGAATATGCGGCGGACCCGGCGATATGCCGCCACGTAATCTTCCGGTGTGCTGCCGGGCTGGCCGACCGACCAGGGATACCAGTTGCCATTCATCTCGTGGGCGAACCTGATGAGGAAGTGCCGGTTGTATGCGGCGGCCTGCTTGGCCCAGGTCGCGACATATGCGTCGTACCGTCCGCCTGCGATCTGTGCGGCCGAGTAGAGGGGCTGGGTGGACCCGTCGGTGGGGTTCCACGGCTCCCAAGTCATCAGGGGGATGGTGCCTAATGCGGTTATCCGGTCGAGCAGTTCGGTGGGAAGTGGCGCTTGCCGCACGAACGCGTCGTAGACGGTGAGTACGTCAAGTCGCTTGCCGAGTGAATCGGCGGTAGCCTCCGCCTGTTTCACAGCGGGGTCGTCGATTCCGTTGGCGGCCAAGCCGAATACCCTCGGTTGGTTGTTTGACTGGCAGGCGTTCGAGGCGGTGACTAGAGTCAATGCGCCCAACGATAGGGAGGTGAGGACGGCTCGGCGCGACATGCCGGTGCTGACGCTGGTTGGCAACGGCACCCTCCCGCCGCGTTGCGACCCCTCTCGTACCACCGACACTACGGGATTGGGGCCGATAACGCGCCGCGCATCAGTGCCCGGTCAAGTCAATGGCCTTCTCCTTGATCTCCTGTTTCAGCGCCGGGATCAGCGCATTTATTGCGGTGGCCGTCAGATGTGAGTCATCTCGATAGAGCAGGGTGCCGTTACGCACCGCACGGCATAGGGTGGCTTCACATAGGTACGGGTTGACGTCCAGTACGGGGATATCGAGGTTTTCGCCGCGCAGCTGATCGGTCACAATTGGCTCGGTGCGGCGAACGTTGTTGAGATCGAAGTCGCATTTCGACCAGTTGTCGAGCGCTCCCGAGACGCATTCTGGGATGTTCCGCTGCGGGTACGGGGTATCGCGCAGATAGATCAACTTCGCGCCCGTTGCGCGCAGTTGATTCAATGTCTGATCCCAGGCCAGTTTGAACTCCTGGTAGTCGGGTACGTAGGTCGATAGTGACCCGAGCACAATGTATTTGGGCTTCAGCGCCGCGATCGCCTTGAAACTGTCCGTGCGCCAACCCAAGCAGTCTGGCTTGGTGAACGGATCGGTGCGCCCGTCGCGGGGCTGCAGTGCGGCCAGCGGGCAGGCGGCTTTGGTGTACCAGCTCAACCGCCAATTGTTCTCCCGCGCCAGCTTCTCGATCGCGGGCAGCCATTGTTGGGCGTGGCTGTCGCCGAAGAGCACGGCTGGTACCCCGTCGAAGGGGCCCTCGACACACGTCGATGGTGTTTCCCGCTTACCCAGCGCGATCAGGCACTCATCTTGATGCGGGCGATCGTCGAATGCCTTGAACGGGTTGGGCGTTACCGGTCCGGAGGTAGCGCCGGTTGATGCACCGAAGACCGCCTCGAAGCTGACGTTGACGTTGGCAGACGTGATGCCGCTGCTGGCAGCCTTGACCGCGAGCACACCGATGCTCATCGTCACCGCCACCGCGGCGACGGTGCCGGTCATCCCGACAGCGATGGAGGCCATGAGGTTACGTCGCAGCTCACCGGAGGACATGATCGGCTTCTCGAGCAGCATCGTGGACACCCACGCGAGGACGAGCGCCACCAGGCTCACGGGTACTAGCACGTGCCAGTCGGTGATGTGGGTGGTCTGCTTGAACAACACGAGGATCGGCCAATGCCATAGGTACCACGCATAGGACACCTGACCGATCCAGCGCAGCCACCCCGCGTCGAGGAAGGAGCCGACGGCCGGCCGCGCGGTCCCGGCTATCTGCCCGGCTGCGATTACCGCACCGCCGCCCAGCGTGGGCAGCAGAGCTGCCGTACCCGGATACGGCGTCGTGTGACCGAATTTCACCGTCGCGAGGGCGACCGCCGCCAGCCCGGCCCACCCGACCAGTCCGCTCGCGACGCGCATCCATACCCCAGTGCCGAGCCTGCTCAGCACTGGTTGTGCAAGGGAGATCAGCGCCCCAACCCCGAACTGCCAGGCGCGGGTGTGGGTAGCCATGTAGGACAGCACGGGGTCGGTGACAGTCAGTCTCATCGACAACACGAGTGAGACGATCGACACGACGGCGACGCCCAGCCCGACGAACAGACGAACCGACCAGCCGAAGCGTTTGGCGAGGTATGCGAGACCGGCGATGAGCAGGGGCCAGACGATGTAGAACTGTTCTTCGACGGCCAACGACCAGAAATGAGTAGCGACGCTGTCGTCAGATGCGCCGGCGAGGTAGTCCTTGCCCTGGGCGATGAAGCGCCAATTGGCCGCCTGCAGCGCAGCGGCCAAAAGATCGAACGCTTCCCGAAACACCGACAGCAGCGGCATCAGCAGCCAGACCGCCGCCGAGGTCGCAACGATCACCACCGCGGCGGGAGGAATGATCCTCCTCGCGCGCCGTGCATAGAAGCCCTTGAACGAGATCTTCCCGCTGCGCTCAATCTCTTTGACCAGCAGCCCGGTGATCAGGAAACCGGAGATGACGAAGAACAGGTCGACGCCGACGAAGCCGCCGGTCATGAACGGTACGCCGGCATGAAACAAGACCACAATCGTGACGGCGACTCCACGCAGACCCTCGATGTCGCCGAAGAAGCGACGTTCCGATGAGCTCGCTGGGCCTGCCGCGGGACGCGGCAACGTGGCGATGGCCATGTCAGGACCCCCACGGGATCATCAAGTCGAACCAGCCGAATGCTATTGCGGCGGCCAGCAAGAGCGCGGCGGTGTAACCGACCACTTCATAGAGTGAGATGCGGTGAGGGTTGCGGCGACGCCACCACAGCCAACGAGGGATCCGGTGCCGGGCCATCTCGGGTCTCACGACGCGATCGCCTCGAGTCTGGGCGGCGATTCGACGCTGCGCATCAAGCGCCGGCCCGCGCGTTTCGCACGCCGAGCGGGAGCGAGTATCTTGCCGAACTCGACCAGCAACGGCAGCGCGATGTACGAGTACAGCAGAAGGAACATCCCCATCAGCCAGAATCGCCGAAGTCCATAGGTTTCCAAGTCGTAAATGACCACCACCCAGAAGGGCAAGAAGGAAAGCACTATCGCCACCGCCCCGACCCGGCTGATCGTGCGGGCCAGGGAATTCGTCGATCCGACAGCACCCGTGGGGACCCAGCCGGCGGAGCGCCCCTGCAGCTTGTGCACTATCGCGACGATATGCGCAAA
>Ga0193743_1002729_pt1 | contig 12217 bp, 6 predicted proteins | sample L2c2metaG_FD_143038 | JGI IMG/M metagenome (GOLD analysis project Ga0193743, IMG submission 143038) | Soil microbial communities from a riparian zone of the East river system, Colorado, United States - L2c2 | ecosystem: Environmental > Terrestrial > Soil > Riparian zone | place: USA: East River... | reverse complement strand
ACGCTGCATGTCTATACGACGCGGTGGACGCCTCCGGGGACCTATGCGCTGGAGGTATCGGCGAGCAACTGGTGGCTTACACATACGCAGGCGAGCACGCTGGTCGTAACGGGACCGTAGCTGGAGGCCACGTCGACGGAGAGGCTCTGGTGCAAATAGCGAAAACTATGATGTAAAGAATGGAGTGAAGTCGGCCAGAGTAACGATTGTTTGGGCATTTGGGCAATTTTGAGCATTGAGAAACTTGAAAAGGCGAGTTGAAGGGCGCTAAAAAACCATTTGCACCAGAGCCAGTCGAAGGACATGCGGTTGCCTTTGCCGTTGTTTGTTCTTACCCGGAAGCCGCCAAGAATCTCATCATGTGCCATTATTTGTAATTTCACAAATGAAATAATTTTTTACTATGCAAACAAACAAACTTGACAGCCAACCCTCCCGGCTCATAGAGTTTCGCCGTCTTCTAAAAAGCGAAAACAGCATCCGTTCCTTGGTTGACGGGATTTTTCGGTCATCGCCTTCAGGACAGGTTCGCAGTGCAAGCCTATTCCAGATCCTCCCTGCACGCTGCGGAGCTCCCCCACTAACCACTAACTCATCCACCTCTGAATAGGAAAGAATCGTGATATCTAAAAAACTTGCGAGCATACTCCTCTATCCGGTAGCCACTCTTCTGCTCTCATCAGTGGCCTTCGCGCAGGCTCCATCGCAGTTGGTCTACTACGATGCAAACCACCATCTCCAATACCAGACCGACAACCAGGGCAACAGGATCCTCGACTTCTCCTTCGCCGGATACCAGGGCGGCGGTGTCGCTCTTCCTCACCCGCCCGTCCGGGCTACCGTGCTCCCCTCGGGTGGCGACGACACCGCAAACATACAGAGCGCTATCGATCAGGTGTCGCAACTCAACCCCGACGTTCGAGGCTTTCGTGGAGCCGTTCTGCTCGTCCCCGGCAACTACACCCTCTCCACAACCCTCAAAATCAACGCAAGTGGCGTCCTCCTGCGTGGCTCAGGCAGTAAAGACACCGTCATTACCATGGCCGGCGCACCCTTCCTAGGCATCAGCATCGCCGGCACTGGCTCCTGGCAGAACGTCGGCACACCCCAGAACATTACAGACAAGTACGTTCCCTCTGGCGCCAACACCGTCACCGTCGCCGACGCATCCGGCTTTACCGTCGGTCAGACCGTCCTCATCCAGCGCCCCGTCACTGCCGCATGGGTCCACTTCATGGGCATGGATATCCTGATGAGCGGCACAACCCATCAGACCTGGATCGGCACCAACTCCATCATCAATACGGATCGGGTCATTCAATCCATCAACGGGAACCAGCTCATCTTCGACGCGCCTCTCACCGACTCCTTCGATTCGCAGTACCTCATCGGCTCCGTCGTCGGCTATACCTTTCCGGGCCGCATCTCTCAATCCGGCGTCGAAGGCCTCAGCATGATCGCTCCGGCCGTAAACGTCGATATCAACAGCCCACAGTTCCTCGGCCTCCAGATGAGCGCCGTCATCAACGGCTGGACGAAAGACCTCTACTTCCAGGACACCCAGAACACGGTAACCATCTCGAACACCGTCAAAGCTGTAACTTTGGACCAGGTCACCGTAAATCACACGGTTGTGCACACCGGCGATCGCATGGCAGACTTCGGAATCAGTGGCACCGAGATCTTCATCAATCGCTCTGCCTCCAATGGCGCTGTCGGCGAATGGCCCATGGTGATGCAGAGCCGGGTCACAGGTCCCATCGTGCTGTTAAACTTTTCGAGCACGCAAGCTGCGGGCATCGCGCCTCACCAGCGATGGGGAACCGGCATGCTTGCCGACAACGCTGTTCTGCCGAACGCCCCCAGGAACCCCAACGGAGGCGCCACCGGCATCGCCTATCAGGACCGTGGCAACCACGGCTCTGGCCAGGGCTGGGCCGCGGGCTGGAGCGTCGCCTGGAACGTCACTACACCCTTCTTCGTCGTCCAGCAGTTTCCCGGAGGCGAGAACTGGTGCATAGGCTGCGTCGGCACAAAGGTCTCCACGGGGTCTTCCGAGTATGTCGGATTGGTTCCCGACGGAATCTACGATTCGCTCGGGGCGCTCGTCACCCCCTCCAGCCTCTACCTCGCCCAACTCGAAGAACGTCTTGGTCACGCAGCTCTGGCGAAGATAGGTTATGCAGACTTCGATCCTTCGGCCTCCCCAAGCGGAACTGTCGCGGCGGGAGAAACCCGCTAGTCCACCAACCGAATGACAGAGGCGGCTTCGGATCGTTATCAGCGAAGCCCCGCTGTTGATCTGTCATGTCATAACTAACTCATTCTGAGAACACGCTCGTCGAATATGCTCAGGTTATTATGAAAACGAAGAGCTTATGAGACATTCTCGGTACTCGACCGTCATGCGGTTGCTGCTTGCGCTCGTCGTTCTGGCTGGTCTTACTTACTGGGCTGCGGACACGTACGATCGGTTCGAGATGGGTCTGCACTTGGATCAGCATTCCCGTGATCCTTTTAAAATGGACGCGGATACTCGCAAGATCACCAGCCTGCAGCCCGAAGGCGAACGCGCCGGGTTGGTAAAAGGCGCGACAATTGAATCGCTCAATGGTGCTCCCTACGATGGCCAAGCTCAATGGGCGGCAATCAGCAATCCAGGTAAGCCGGACAAACTGGTTTTCGTGGGCTTCCAGCGTCCAGATGGCTCCAAGGGAAGCGCACTGATCACTCTCGTTGCCGACGAGCCTCAACCCGGCAGCCTTCGGGGACTGGGCCAGACCTGGCAGCAGTTTGTTTTATTCGGCCTCTTACCCTTAGTTTGCATGCTAATCGGTTACTGGGTAGTCTTTGCCAAACCCACCGAACCAAAAGCTTGGCTGTTGTTGATGCTGCTGATCTTTCCCGAGGTCGTCTTCGGTTTGGGGACGGGGCTCGCGGCCGGAGGCTGGCTGGTTTTCCGTGGAATCTATTGGTACTCTTTGCAAATTCTAGGCCCCTTGGCGCTTTTACCCTTTGCCATTTATTTTCCGGAACGCTCGCGCACGCATCGATGTCTGCCTTGGCTGAAGTGGGCGGTCATTGGCCCGGCTCTGCTCTGCGCAATCGTAGATTTCCGCCAGGTGTACGGACAGTTCTACCTCGCAGGAAATTCGTCGCGGCTCATCCACATCGTGCACTGGACCGACCGGATCGAAAATTCGCTCAATCTGATGTGCGTGGTGCTCTATCTCATCATTATCTTCGACAAGCTGCGTTCTGCCTCGACCAAAGACGCCCGCCGCAGACTTCGTGTGCTTCTAGCAGGCACAGGCACCGGTCTCGGTGCCCTGCTGGTTGTCTTTGTGCTGCTACCCGATCTAGGTTATTCACCGCGTGCCCACGGTCATCTTTGGCTGGCGTATGCCGGGTCGGCGCTCTTCATGCTCGCGCCATTGACGCTTGCGTACGTGGTGCTGGTGCAGCGGGCGATGGACTTGAGCATTCTCGTCCGACAAGGCACCAAGTATGCCTTGGCTAGGGCCACAGTATGGGGCGTGCAACTCCTGCTCATCGCGGTAGTCTCCTATCGTCTGCTGCTGCCCTTGCTCACTCAGCAGCAGGTCCCGCGCGATCAACTTTGGCAGGGAGCTCTCTTTCTCTTTCTTATCGCGATGTCCCCCCTCGTCTTCCGCAAGAAGTCGACGAACTGGCTGGACAGAAAGTTTTTTCGCGAGGCTTACGACTCTGAGCGCGTGCTCAAAGAACTTTCCGACGAAGTTCGGAGATACACGGAAAGGGAGCCGCTACTGCAGACCGTCTCAAGGTGTGTTGCCGAGACACTACACGTCAGTCAGATCGGATTTCTTCTCCGCGGCGGCGCTGACTTTACGCTGACTCGGGCTATTGGCGCCTCGCCTGGAGCCACGGGCACACTGACGCTGGCGTCACACTCCTCTATGATTCGTAATTTGACCAACACCAACTCGCCAGCACAGTTGTACCGCGAAGAGCCCGATGCCTGGTATTTGATGGCCGGTCCATCGGAGCGTCGAACTCTCGATGAACTCGGGGCCGAGTTATTCCTTCCGTTATCCGGGCGCAGCCGGCTCATGGGAGTGATGGCGCTCGGTCCTAAGCAGTCCGAAGCGGCTTACTCGAAATCTGACCTCCATCTGCTCCAAGTGCTTGCAACCCAAACTGGCTTGGCGCTGGAACTAAGCGAGCTGGCGCATTCACTGGCCAATGAGGCTGCACTACGCGAACGCGCGAACCGTGAGATGGAAATCGCCCGTGAAGTCCAGGAGCGTCTCTTTCCGCAGAAGATGCCGAAGGTCGATGGCGTCAGCATTGCGGGAGCCTGTCGCGCTGCCCTGGGTATCGGCGGCGATTACTACGACGTCTTCCGGCTCGAGGATGGGCGACTTGGGCTGGCCATTGGAGATGTTTCGGGTAAAGGCATTTCAGCTGCCCTTCTGATGGCCAGTCTACGAGCCTCTCTGCGTGCAGTAACGATCGATGATCCAGGCGACTTGGCGAAACTGATGGACAAGGTGAACCGGCTTGTCTATGAGGCCTCCGCCGACAACCGCTACGCGACCTTTTTCTTCGGAGCATTCGACCCGGTGAGCCGCATTCTTAAATGCGTCAACGCAGGTCACAATGCTCCGTTGGTTCTGCGGCAAAAGCCGGACCGCGATTTCGAGATTCTGCGCCTCGAGGCCGATGGCCCGGTGGTTGGTTTGCTCCCTTTTGCTCTTTACACCGAACAGAGCCTATGCCTCGAACTTGGAGACCTGCTCGTTTCCTATACCGATGGCATCAGTGAAGCCATGACACATGACGATGAAGAGTGGGGTGAGGCGCGAATGATAGCCGCTGCCATTACCGAGAAAAATGCTCGGGCCAACGAAGTGCTGCGGACCATTTTCGCAGAAGCCGATAAGTTCACTGCCGGTGCTCCACAGCACGATGATATGACCCTGCTCATCCTGAAACTCGATCGCCCGGGTATCTAATTTCGTGCTTGATTGGGAGTTATCTATCTACATATTGATTGTTAGCATCCCTCCTCACTCTGTGCGCAGGGCGACTACCGGGTCGATACGAGCGGCGCGGCGGGCAGGGAGATAGCTGGCGATGAGGCCACTAAGTGCGAGCAGGATGGTGACGGAGAGGGCTACGAAAGCGTCGGAGCCGTTGAGTTTGTAAACGAGGAATGAGGTGAGGAGCCTACCGGAGGCTACTGAGACGATGGCACCAAGAATACCTCCAACGCTGAGAAGGACAAGGGCATGGCGAAGGACAAGCCAGAGGATCGCCTCGCGCTGTGCGCCGAGCGCTAGACGCACGCCGAGTTCGCGCGTGCGCTGGCTGACGGAGTAGGCCAACAAGCCATAAATTCCCGCAACCGCGATCATAAGTCCCGTGAGTGCGAAGAGACTCAGCAGCCGTGCTGCTAGAACTTGATTGCCGAGAGAGTTGTCGACGACCTCCTGCATGGTCTGGACGTTGTTGAGCGCTGCGTCGGGCTGGAGGTCATGCATGACGCGGTGGAGCTCGCGGTCGATAGTGTCGGACGCAAGCGGGGAGCGAATGGCCACGTTCATGTAGAAGGCTCCGAGGATGGGGTAGAGTTCATCCTGCGGAAGAAGCTGGGCGAGGTTGTAGTGGATCTCGGGTAGGGGTGGTTGGCCGAGGGTCTTTTGCGGGCTGTCGTCGACGACGCCGACGATGGTGGACCATTGGCGTTCGCCGGTGTCGTTATAGCGGACCTGCTGGCCTAGTGGATTCTCGTTGGCGAGGAAGCGACGTACGAAGGTGCGGTTAACGATTGCAGTGGAAGGCGTGGTCGCAGAGTCGGTGGTGGTGAAGAAGCGACCTTGTAGCAGCCGAATGCCCATGGTTTTGAAGTAGTCGGCGCTGGTGGCGCGTGCCTGAGCGTAGGCCTGAGCGGAACGTTCCGGTTTGGGATGGTTGGCGAGCTCGACGTTCATGTTGAAGTCCCAGTTTCCTTCGAGGGGGCGAACGGTAGTAAGGCCAGCAGACTGGATACCCGGAAGAGCATTGATGCGGTCGAGTAATGGGGTATAGAAGGTCTGGATGAGCGTGGAGTTGCCCTGCTGCTGGGGTGAGCCGATGAAGAGCGCTGAGTGATTGGGAAGGTAGATTCCGCCGGTAACGACCTGGTCAGCTACGAAACCGACGCTGGTTTGGCGGAGGGAGATGAGCGTGCGCACCATGAGTCCGGCGGCGACGAGGAGGGTGAGACTAAGCGCGATTTCGCCAACGACGAGGGCATCCCCCCACCTGGTCTGTTGCCGGCTAATGCCGGACACCGCAGCGCCCTGGCGAAGGCCGTCCTGAGGGGGTACACGGGAGGCGTGCAGAGCCGGAAGAAGACCGAAGAGGATGGCGGAGACGCAGGATGCGGCGAAGAGAAAGGCGCAGACCTTGAGGTCGATATGGATCTGGTCGCCGAAGATGACAGCGTTGGCAAGATAGTGCTTGAGCAGATGGAGAGCGAGATTAGCGAGTTCGAGGCCGAGCGCGCCACCAGCCAGGCTGAGCAAGAGACTTTCGGTAAGGAACTGGCGTATGAGACGGCTGCGTTGTGCGCCGAGCGCAGTGCGGAGGGCGACCTCGCGGCGGCGGTTGTTCCCGCGGGCGAGTAGGAGGCCCGCAACGTTGGCGCAGGCGATGAGCCATACGGCCAAGACGGCGACGTCGAGCGCGATGATGGCAGGGCGGGCGCTACCGGTGACGACGTTGGGATAAAGCTCCAGGCGGACGGGATTAGTGTCTTCGTCTTTAGGGTATTCATGGACGAGCTGTTCATGAATGGAGTTCATCTCGTGAGTGGCCTCTGCCATGGTGACAGCGGTGCGCAGGCGGCCGATGACGCTGAGGAAACCGGAGGAACGATCGTGCAACGTCTTTCCGTCGGCCGGGATAGGGGTCCAGATGGATTCGTCTCCCGTGTTGGCAGGAAAGGCGAAGCCGTCAGGCATGACACCGATGACGGTGTAAGGAATGCCGTTGACGGGGACGGAGCGGTCGATGATCTTGGGGTCGGCGTGATAGACTTCCCGCCAGGTAGCGGCACTCAGAACGACGACGTTGTCGTGACCTGGTTTGCCGTCGTCGGGCAGGAAGGTGCGGCCCATCATCGGCTTGGCTTGTAGGAGATCGAAGAGGTTGGAGCTGGAGACGATCTGCGGGACAAGTTTGGGGTTTGAAGTCCCGCCGAGGGTGGGTACCTGCTCAGCATAATAGGCGATCTGCTGGAGGGAGTTGCTGCGGGCTTGCCAGTCCTGAATGTCGGGAAGTGAGGTCGAGGCAAAACCGCCGCTTTCTGTGCGAACCGCCATCTGCACGACCTCATCTGCACGAGGAAACGGCATGCTGCGCAGGAGCACTTGGTCGACCACCGAGAACATGGCGGCATTGATGCCAATTCCGAGGGCCAGCGTAAGAATGGCAGTCAGTGTAAAGACAGGTGCGTTTCGCAGTTGCCGAAAAGCGAAGTGCAGATCTTGGAGCAAGGTTTGCATAGTAAATCTCCGTATACAACGATCCCAAACGCAGGGGCACGCTTGGGCCCAATGGAAGGATTTTATAAGCCAATATGATTGAGTGAGATAGAAATGGTATGCATGCGTTCAACTGTCCAAGACATGCGATAGACTGTCCGGCAACGGACAGTCATGGGAGTGACGAGGTCCTGATCGCCGTTTTTCCGTGGAAATTTCCGCTCTGGTGCGACGCCGCGCCCTAATCGGTTCTCAAGGCCGTGTTCTCTATTGATGCTTGCAGCGAGAATGTTCTCTGTTTATCCGAGAAGGAGTGCCGGGAAGAGTTTGCGTCCGTCATAGGGAGTTTTGCTACGGAGAACGCCGTAGATGGCATATCAGTTTTCGTGCGACGGCAACGAGAACCTGGAGGCGAGCTTTGTGGCGAGCCAAGAGCGATTCGTAGAAAGCCTTCCTGTAAGGGTCACAGTGAGCTGACCAGGGCAGGCTCCGGCCAAACGATCCTCATGCGCTAGAGCCCAAAACCTCTGCGGCTGGAAGTCAGGTTCCAGTGAGGAATAGCTCGTTTCCATCACCACACTACGAACGATAGCACTTTGGTCCTCTCTTATGGCCCGCAGAAGCGCGAGATCTTCCGGCACTTTCCGATTCGGTACCGCAACGTCCGAGCCCGAATCCGATTACGGGCCCTCCCGTTTGATAATCGACATTTGCTCAAGAGCCGGATACCCGTAACTCTCGTTCAGCTCGAAGCCAATCCTGCTCTGCGTATCCATCTTGCCAGCCGCGCTCAGCCCAGAACTTCTGCGCGAGTTGCGCGATCTGATCGTGCGAAGGATCTGCCATCTTTCCCACTTCTGCCGTCTTGGTCGCTGCCTTCTTTGCCTTCGCGGGTGCTTTAGCCTTCTTTAATATTTCTGCCATTCAAATCTCCTTATTGAATTCGGTCCAACGCGTCGGTGTCTCTTCCAGAATACGAGACCTTCCTCGTCGAAGTCAGCAGAACCGTTCTACCGCAAAGTCTGTTCACTGAGGTGGAGACTCGTCTCGCAAAAAGGTTGTTCTCGACGAGTGCCAAATCGCCAACGCACTCAGCGAACACCGCGGGCCGAGAAATTTCCGACTTGCTGACAACCCGAGCGCAATCGCAAAGGAAACCTGAAGGCATGTCCAACATGATTGCGTGAGTCGCAACGTCAGGCCCGCAGGGTCGATATGTAAGTCGCCGGGCATCCTAAGCTTGCGCGATCAAAGAATCTTGATCCCTAGCGCATGCCCTCAGTCAACCACTCCTGGATCTTATAGGCTATAGGCCGCGGCGAATCGTCGTAATTGGTGAGAATCACAACGGTGTAGCCCAGATCCGGATACATATCCATTTGAGTGGTGACCCCAGCCCAGCCTCCGCTGTGTCCGACGATCCGAGTTCCGTTGTACTCCCGGATAAAAAATCCATACCCGTACTTCCCATCGGAGCCTGTGTCTTCTGTCTTCGGAAGCCACATCATCTTGAGCGACTCAGCAGTGATCAGCTTGTTCTTGCGCAGGGCAGTGTCGAAGCGCAGCATATCTTCAACGGTGGAATAGCCAAGACCAAAAGGAAGACCCTTGACCGGCAGGGTGAAAATGTTGCTGCGACGACCGCCATCGCGCTTGTCCATATAGCCCTCAGCAAGGTTCGCAGGGTTGGAGTCGAGTTCGTAGTTGCCCGAATTCGTCATGTCCGCCGGACGATAGATATGGTCGCGCAGATAGTCGTCAAAGTTTTGTTGGGAGACCTTTTCCACGATGAGGCCAAGCAGGAGATAGCCGTCATTGCTATAGGAAAATTTAGTGCCGGCGTCAAACTCCAACGGCTCATTGTCAAAGGACTGCAGGTAGGGTTGTAGTGTTCGATAACCTTTGCGAAACTCGCCGAAGGACCGGCTGCCAAGCCCTGAGGTATGCGTAAGAAGCTGGTCGATCGTTATCTTCCGGGCGACATCGACGTTCCGATAGTTCGGAAGGACACTCGCTACTGAATCCTGATAAGAGAGCTTGCCCTGTTCGACAAGCTGTGCAACAGCTACCGCTGTCACCATTTTGTTGATGGAGGCGACGTTGAACTTGGTATCGATGCGAGCCCGTTCATTCCAAGCCCGATTCGCAAACCCGCAAGCTCGGATGTAAATGGGCCTTCCGTCCTTTGCGATGAGGATGGTTCCCGAGAAAACGTCGTTGCTGACCAGTTTCGTAATCAATGCGTCTGTTTTGGAACGAATTTGTTGTTCGGTCAACCGCTCGTGCGGCAGAAGGGAGTATGGCGTCTCGATGTGTCGATAGCTAAACCTGGCGATGCGTTCGGTATCATCCTTCGCTACGGAGATCGTGATTTCCATCCAATACCCGGTCTCGGCGCCGTGCAGAACTGCTGTCGCGGAGTCTGGAGAAGGGGCTGATATGGTTTGGATCGTATATGGTCCGTCGTTCGTAAAGAGCCTCAGATCGGCTGTGGCGCCAGCATCCACGCTCGTGGAGCCGGGCGCCTGCGCGAAGTGCTCGGCGTGGAACTGTCGTACCGCGGCAAGCTTGCCTGTGTTGTATGCGGCCGCCCAGCTACTCAGTAAGCGCTTCGCGGCTGAATCCGTTACGGGTACGGGAGAAGCCAGGGCCCAAAGATTCGTTCCGTGTATCGAGCCAAACACAATGCAAAACGTTACAAGTTTCCAAATGAAGCTTCTTGAGCGCATGTTGTTCCTCGTCGTGAGTTTGCCGCTCTTTAGACAGCGAAGAACCGGTCCGGTTAGGCCCTGACCACGATTAAACATGGCGGCGAAGATATCGCCCTCGGCTATTGAGAAGCGATCTCATAACTCCCGAATGACGGTAGGACTCTATCGGAACCACTCCACCGGCACATGATCCTCGCGAGAGGGCCTCTTCGGGGAGGATAAAGCCGTGAGGAGGAAGCCGGTGGTGGGGTCGGGGCAGGATGTTTGGGGCTATGGGTTTTCAATCGCGCTGACTATTGGAGTGGCTGATGAGAAGCGATGCAGATAGCGAGCCGGGGAATGGAGAGTGGGCGTCCGATAGGCATGCAGGCGACAGAGTACGGTTGGTCGCCCTGGCAAGACGGCCTTGTCCGAGGCATGAACGCACGTCCAGGGAGCATCGCCAGAGGCGAGTGCAAGGGTCCGGGTTAAACATGAGGTCAGGACGTGTCATAGGCACCTACAGGTCGAATTTCGGCGAAGAAGATCTGAGCGGCAGTCAGTCGCTCGATAAGATACATGGGGCATTGGCAGCGAGGGCACGGCCATGTGGCTGGCTGCGTGGAGGAGGGTGCTCTGTTGCCGACGGCGGCTGGCGGAGCAGGCAGCGGCAGAGCGGAAGCAGACTTCCGCGGGAGCGATTGGCCAGCCAGCCGAAGTAGTGGATGCGGGGAAAGCCTCTGGGCAGCACATGCTGGAGGAAGCGTCGCAGGAACTCCTCCGGCGAGAGGGTTATGGTGCGATGTTTACTGCCATGCGCGTAGTCCTTCCAGCGGAAGGTGATCGCGGTATCTGAGACCGAGAGCAGGCGGTGGTTGGAGATGGCGTCGCGGTGGGTATAGCGCGAGATAGTGAATGCGGGCACGGACCATCGTTCTGGCCTCGTCCGTAGCCGTAAATTTTACAATCAGGTGACAAGATTCTGACAAATGCGATTCGCAAGTCTGAATAAATAGCGGAGCATCAATAACGTCCAGATTTCTGTCGCAGCAAGGCAAGCCACACTTGCAGTCCTTTGCTTTGGTTCGCTCAACCCGCCGGTCAGGTGCGTAGCGCTGCGTTATGCCGGGCAGTGTTTATGGAGAGGTAGATGACGCGTCGTCGGCGCTAGCACTCTCGTGCTTACTTGCATCACTCAGCAACGCCCACCAACTATTGCCTCACCTCCAAGCTGCACGACGGCGGGGACGATCTGCACCGTTGCTGGCAATGGAACTCCAACCTTCACCGGCGACGGCGGCCAGACACAACGGCGGGAGTTCAAAATCCCCAAGGTGTTCGGTTGGATGCAAAAGGTAACATCTATATCGCCGATACCGGTGTGAATGTCGCCCTAATAAAAATTCTTGACAATGGTTCATACAACGAACTATGGTTCGCGGTCGATATCAAACCATAAGACAAACGCTTTACTCAAGGGGCCCGAAGGATGTTCAAAAACTTGCGATCAAGAAGCTGGAAGCTCTTTCTGGCAGTGGTTCTATCAGGACTATTTTGTGGAAGTGGCAGCGCACAACTCAGCACAGCCAGTTTATCCGGCACTATCGCGGATGCCACTGGCGCTGTCATTCCCCACGCGACCATTACGCTGACTCAAACTGAGACGAATTTCACCCGCACCGATACGACCAAGGGCGACGGCTCTTATCACGAGGAGTTCCTTCCAGTCGGCCCGTACAGGATCTCGGTTGCATCGCCCGGATTCAGGACACTGCAGCGCACCGGCATTGTCCTCGCAGTTATGCAGAACGCCGAACTCAACCTCGTACTCGAGAACGGCACAGCGATGGAGACAATCACTGTCACGAGTGACGTTCCCCTCGTCAATCTGGGAAATGCCACCCTCGGGGACACTGTTTCCAATGTCGAAATCGACAACCTGCCTCTCGTCAACCGCAACGTGGATCGCCTACTCCAACTTGTTCCCGGTGTTCAGACGGTGAGCACGATCAACAG
>Ga0193743_1002727_pt1 | contig 12234 bp, 10 predicted proteins | sample L2c2metaG_FD_143038 | JGI IMG/M metagenome (GOLD analysis project Ga0193743, IMG submission 143038) | Soil microbial communities from a riparian zone of the East river system, Colorado, United States - L2c2 | ecosystem: Environmental > Terrestrial > Soil > Riparian zone | place: USA: East River... | reverse complement strand
CCGTCGGCGTCGAACCGACCGCGCCCGATTCGCCGACGCCCTTGGCGCCCAGCGGATTGGTCTTGGCCGGCACGCTGTCGTCGAGCGCATTGGAGAAGGTCGGGAAGGTTGTGGCGCGCGGCATGGCGTAATCCATGAACGAGCCGGTGATGAGCTGGCCCGTCTCGCGATCGTAGACATTCTCCTCGAGCAGGGCCTGGCCGATGCCCTGGGCGCAGCCGCCCTGGATCTGGCCGAACACGATCGGTCGGTGCAGCGGCCTGCCCACGTCGTCGACCGTGGTGTAGCGCTTGAGCTCGACGAAGCCGGTGTCGGGATCGATCTCGACCTCGCCGACATGCGCGCCGTTCGGCCAGGCGATGCCCGCGACCGAGTTGACGTTCTCGATGTAGATGCGCTTGTCAGGCTGCCGGGCGGCAAGCTCGCCCAGGCCGATGGCGCGGTCGGTGCCGGTGATGGTGAATCGGCCGGCGGCATAGACGATGTCGGCGGCGCTGGCCTCCAGCGCGTCGGCCGCCAGCTCCTTGCCCTTGTTCACGAGCTTTTCGCTGCCGGTCAGCACGGCCGAGCCGCCGATATAGGCCGAGCGCGAGCCCATCGAGCCGACGCCGCCCACGCGGTCGGAATCGCCCATGGCGATCTCGATCTGCGAGGCATCGATGCCGAGCAGCTCGGAGGCGAGCTGGGTGAAGCTGGTCTGCAGCCCCTGGCCCATGCCCTGGGTGCCCATCCAGATGACGACCTTGCCGTCGGCCTTCACCTCGTAATGGGCCATCTCGTTCATCACCATCGCGCTGGTCCACTCGACGTAGGACGCCAGCCCGCGACCGTAGAGCTTGCCGCGCTTCTCCGCCTCGGCCTTGCGCGCGGCGAAGCCGTTCCAGTCGGCGGCCTCGAGCGTCTTGGTGAGGAAGAGATTGAAGTCGCCGGTATCGTACGTCTCACCCACCGCGGTGGTGTACGGCATTTGCGAGGGCTTCACGAAGTTGCGCCGGCGCAGCTCGGCGGGATCCATGCCCATCTGGCGCGCCGCCGAGTCCATCAGGCGCTCGAGGTTGAGCAGGCACTCGGGCCGCCCAGCGCCGCGATAGGCGCCGATCGTGGCCGAGTTGGTGAGGACGCAGGTGATCTTCAAATCGACGACCGGGATGTCGTAGGTGCCGGTCGTGACCTTGGGCCCCACGAACAGGGGGATGGCGACGCCTGCGCCCGACGGATAGGCGCCGACATTGGCGAAGGCTTCCATGCGCAGCGCCAGGATCTTGCCGTCCTTGTCGAGCGCCATCGAATTCTTGTGGAGCTGGTCGCGGCCGGCCGTGGCGGCGGCGAATTCCTCGCTGCGCTCGGCACGCCATTTCACGGGGCGCTTCAGCACCTTGGCCACCCACACCGCGACCGACTCGTCGGGCTGGATCCCGGTCCTCATGCCGAACCCGCCGCCGATGTCGCGCACCAGCACCCGCACCTTGTCCTTGGGCATCTTGAGGACGACGTCGGCCAGTGCGTCGCGCGTGCCCGACGGGTTCTGGCTGCCGATATGGACGGTCAGGCGGTCGCCTTCCCACTCGGCCATGATCGCGCGCGGCTCCATGGCATTCACGATCAGCCGCTGGTGCACGATGTCGATCGACACGACGTGGGCCGCAGCCTTGAAGGCGGCGTCGGCCTTGTCGGCATCGCCGAAGCGGTTGAAGCCGACCCTGTTGCCGGGCGCGCCCTTCCAGACCTGCGGCGCGCCTGGCTTCAGCGCATCCTCCATCTCGGTAACCGACGGCAGGGGATCGTACTCGACCTCGACCAGCTCGGCCGCGTCCTGCGCCTGGCCGCGGCTCTCGGCGACCACCGCGGCGACCGCTTCGCCGACATAGCGCACGGCCTCGTGCGCCAGCGGGCGGCGCGGCGTCATCACAGGCTTGCTGCCATCGGCATTGGGGAACATCGCGGGAAAGGAGAAGTCGCCGCAGCCTTCCTTGGCCATGTCCTCCCAGGTGAAGACGGCGACCACGCCCGGCGCTTTGGCAGCGGCTGCGGTATCGATCTTGACGATCCTGGCGTGGGCGTGCGGCGAACGCACCAGCACGACATGTGCCTGGTTGGGCCGCGCGAGATTGTCGGTAAAGCCGCCAGTGCCGGTCAGAAGCCGGTCGTCCTCGACACGCTTGATGTACTGAGCCTTGCCGAATACCGCCATACGCTACTCCTATCGTCCCGCCCATCGCGAGAACGGGCGGACTATAACGGCGAGGTGGCATCCGACAAGCCAGCGCGGCGGAAGGTCTCGCCCGCCATGCGAGCGACAAAAGGCCTGAAATAAGGCAATTGCCCGTGCCGCGAACGGCGCCGGCAGTGCATGCCGGGGTTAGCGCAGTTAGCGCAGTTAGCGCAGTTAGCGCAGTTAGCGCAGTTAGCGCAGCCCATCACGCAGCCGCCAGCGCCGGATTGACCTGCCAGCGCCTGGCCCGCGGCCCGCCACGCGGCGAGGACCCGCTGTCGATGAGGCGCAGGATGCCGACTTCCTCGAGCCGATAAAGCACGATGTCCGTCTCGACGGCCGTTACCGATTGGGCGAGTGCATCGCGCCTTATGTCTTCGCGCGACACCTCGGTCTTCCGGCCGTGCTTCAGCCAGCGTGCTATGCGGCGCACCCGCTGCTCGAGCCCTGTCGGTACCGCACGGTCGAACAGCGCTTGGGCGTGCGGCCAGAAGTAGCCTTCCCACAGGCCGACGGCGGCTTCCACCGGCTCGCGGCCGATCGGCCCGGGCACGGCCGATCCGCCGACGCCGGACCAGGTCAGCAATGCCAGCACGCCGGCAAGCCGCGCTGCCGTTCCGGCGCCCTTGCCCAGCCAGGCGGCTTCCGGTCCCTCGGCTCTGGGGCGCTCCGCATGCAGCCGCGCGAGGAAGCGATCGAGGGCCTTCTGGCCCTGCTCGTCGAAACAAAGCACCAGCGGCGCATTGAGCTTGCGAGCGGTGCGATGGAGGCGTCGCAACATCGTCAACACGTGCTCATCGTCCGGTGTCTTGCGCTCGCCCAGCGGACAGTAGGGCGGCAACTCGGGCCAGGCGTAAAGGAAGCGGGTGGCAAGTCCGGCTCCGCCGTCCTGCAGCGCTTGCTGCACCTCGTCCGGCATGAGCGTGCCCAGAACGCTGGGCGGACACGTCTCGCCCCAGGCTTCGAGCGCTTGGCTGCCGCCGTCCCTCAGCCAGTGCGCGGACTCGTCGTGCCACTGCAGTGCCGCCTTTGCCGGCTCATCCGGTTCGTCGGCCTCGATCGTGGCCAGCATGGCGCGCATCGGGGCGAGCGCCGGGGACTTGCCGCTGGCCGGGCCGCCGACCAACGCCTGGCGAAGCACCAGCGGCTCCGACCACGCGGGCGTGACGCGCACCGAGGCTCCGCCGCAGAGGCCCGCCACGGTTGCCAGCACGGACTGCGCCACGTAATCGGCCGGGGCGCCCGCTGCCCGCGCCGTCTCGGCGACCCAGCCGCGCCAGGGCTGGGGCAGCAGGTCGATCGGGAAGGCCGGCACCGGGCCGCGCTTGTCCTCCAGCAGGCTGGCGTTGATCTCGGGCCAGCTTCTGTCGGATCCCTCGTTGCGATAGACGGGAAAGCTCGGCGCGGGAAACGCGCCGACGTCAGACGTGTCGTCGATCAGGTGTTGATGAGCCATGCGGCCGAACCTCTTCGTGAGTGTCGGCAGAGATACGCCACAACATTGCTCAGTTCTGTCAAGTGGTCGTGAGTGCTGTTCGCGAATTTTTTTGAGTGCTGTCACTGCAAGCAATCGGCTTGTGCATCGATGCCGAATTCGGATGGCCGGCAAGGGGAAGCCTCCTCGCTATTTCACGCGGCCGCGCCACTTGAACGGCGCGATGTGCCGTCCCGCACACCGCCGTTTTAGGCCTCAGATCGACTTGACCTCGCCACCGTCCATCCGCAGCGTCGAGCCCGTCATCCAGCGGGCGCCCGGCGACACGAGGAAACGCCATCAGCTCGGCGATCTCCTCCGGCTCGCGATAGCGGGCGATGCCGACTTCCTGCGGGAATTTCGAGGTCGCTTCCTCCGCGGTCATATTGTGGAGTGGTGCCCAATGGGCGAGGTAAGAGCGGCGCCGTCCGGTCATCACTGGGCCCGGCAAGACGCTGTTGACCTGGATGCCGTCGGCAATGCCGCGATCCGCAAAGGCCTTGGCGAGCGCTACGATCGCCGCGTTGATCGTGCCCACGGCTGCGTAAGGCGCTTTCGGGAAAAGCGCCGAATTTCCCGACATAAGTACGACCGAGCCCCTGGCTTCCTTCAGGGCCGGCCAGGCCGCGATCGTCAGCCGCCGCGCACCGTGGAGCTTGAGCGCCAGGCCGCTCTCCCATTGCGCGTCGGTCATCTCCAAAAGGTCGATCTGCGGCACCGCGCCCGCGATGTTGAGCAGCGCGTCGATGCGGCCGAATGTGGCGAGCGCCCGGTCGACCACCTTCTGCGCCGCCGCGGCCTCGGCGAGGTCGAGGTCGACGATCAGGGGCTCAGAACCGGCCGCCTTCACTGCCGCCGCCGTTCCCTCCAGATTGGCGCGGTTGCGGGCAACGAGCACGATCGAAGAGAAATCACGGGCCAGACGGATCGCCGTGGAATGGCCGATGCCCTGGCTGGCGCCCGTGACGATCGCTACCGAGTTCCGCATGTCATCTCTCCGTGTTTTGTGAACGCAGAAGCCACGGGCCGCCGGATTGCGGGTTCAGGGAACCAGGAAACCGCGGATTGCCGCCGCGATCTCGCTGGCGTGCGTCTCGAGCGCGAAGTGGCCAGTGTCGAAGAAGCGGACGACCGCACCGGGAATATCGCGCTTGAACGCCTCCGCACCGGGCGGCAGAAAGAACGGATCGTTCCGGCCCCACACGGCAAGGAGCGGTGGTTTGTGCGTGCGGAAGTATTTCTGGAAAGTCGGATAGAGCGCGACGTTGCTCTTGTAGTCTCCGAACAGGTCCAATTGGACTTCATCGGCGCCGGGGCGCGCCAGATAGAAGTTGTCGAGCGACAGACCATCCGGGGCAACCATCGTCTCGTCGGACACGCCGTGGGTGTATTGCCAACGCGTCGTGTCGGGAGCGAGGAAGGTGCGGAGCGCGTCCCGATTGGCTTGCGACGGCTCTTGCCAATAAGCGCGGATCGGGTTCCAGCCCTCGCTCAGGCCCTCCTCATAGGCGTTGCCATTTTGCGAGATGATCGCGGTGATGCGATCCGGATGTTTCACGGCGATCCGAAAGCCGGTCGGCGCACCATAGTCGAAGACGTAGACCGCGAAGCGCTCGAGGCCGACCACTTCCGTAAACCGGTCGATGACGTCGGCAACATGGTCGAATGTATAAGTAAACGTGCTTCTCGCCGGCATGTCCGACTGGCCGAAGCCCGGCAGATCGGGCGCCACGACGTGGAAACGATCGGCCAGGAGTGGGATGAGATCGCGGAACATATGGCTCGCGCTTGGGAAGCCATGCAGCAACAGCAACGCCGGCGCGTCGGCGGCCCCGGCCTCGCGATAGAAGACCTTTAGACCGTCCACGTCGGCAGAACGATATTTGATCGCGGTCATGGCGTTTCTCCTTGGTGACGCTGTCGGTGGCGTCCCTGGCCTGTCGATAGGGATTACCTGCCGTGGCCAGGGATGAGCTGCGACGTGACGATGGGCGTACCAACGCCCGCAGCCACGGCGCCTCCGGCGTCAGGTAGGGAATCAGGGCGCAACAAATCAGAGCGAAGCCGACGCCCGGCGCAAAAAGGACCACCAGCATGGCGCTCGTGAAGATCGTCAGCGTCGCGAAGGATCGACGCCTCGCCATGCGACGGGCGCGTTCCGGGATCTGTGGGGTGTCGGCGAAATTCACCCAGATCAGGGCCGGCGTCGTATGACTGACGAAGCGCAGCAGATGGTGATGATTCAGGCAGATGATGGCGATGAACAGGTAGCTTACGGCGTAGCTGATCGCCGTCGGCCACAGGGGCAAGAGCGTCGGGAATGTCGCTTCTTCGGGCGCCTTGAGCTCCAGCACCATGATGGTGATGATCACCGCGAGCACGGCATCGGAGAAAGCGCCCAGTCGATCGGGCGTGGTCTTCTGTTCAGGCATGGCCTGCTCCTTATCGCAAGGTTCACAAACCATCCGACCGACCTGCATTTTGGCCAGTTGCCACTCCACGCATGGCAGCGACGACAACATCGACGACAACGCTGGGCGCGGTGACGATCGGAGAATGATCGACCGGGCATGACCGCACCCGCGCCATCATCCTCTTCGCCATGAAGCGCTGCGTGTCGGGAACGATCATGCGATCCTCCTCGGCCACCAGGAACCAGCTCGGCCTGTCTTTCCACAGCGGTCGCTCGACCTTGGCGCTGATGCAGGACACGGCGATCGGCCGCTGAACGGCCGCCAGCAGCGCTTGTTCCCCGGTGGAAGCGTGCGGTGCGAACGCTGTCGCGAATGCGTCCTCAGGAAGCCAGATCAAGTTGTGGCTGTCGGGCGCCAACACCGGCGCCTGCGGGTGCGGCTTGGCGCGATAGAACACGTCGGAGACCGTTTCGCCTTCGTCCGGTGCGAGCGCGGCGATATAGGCCAGCGCCTTGACCTTCTCGCAGCGGGTCGCAGCAATGACCGCGCCGGCATAGGCATGGCCTGCCAGCACGACGGCACCGTCGATGCGCTCCAGCGTACGCTCGAGCGCCGCCTTGTCGTCCGCCAGAGAGGTAAGCGGCAGCGGAGCCGCGAACACCTTGATGCCCTCGGCCTTCAGCAGCCCGATCACCTTGCTCCAGCTCGATCCATCGGCCCAGGCACCATGGACAAGCACCACGCTCGCATCCTTGCCGGACATTTCGTCCTCCTCTCGCAGAATGGCGTCGCTCGAGAATGCACCAGCGGGGCGCATTGAATAACCTGACTAGAGGCCTTGGAAAGGTTATGCCTCGTTGGTAACTTGTCAAGTTCCTATAGAGAGGTTACTAGTGGTTGGTTAATGAGTAAGATATCTCGCCGCAAAGTTGCTCAAGCAGCGCGTCGCCGGCCGCCGGCCATATTCATCGCCGACGCGCCCGGTCTGGATTTCCTGAATTCGATCGCCACCCCGACGGACACGCCGATCGACTGGATCGGAAATGGCGATGGTCTATTGGACTGGCTGGCGCAGGCTCGCCTTGTGCCTGTAAAGGCGCTCAAAGCGTTGCGGGCGCAGGCTTTGCCGGAAGAATTGGATAGCGTGGCAGCTCAGGCACGAAGCCTGCGGGAATGGTTCAGGACGTTCATCCGCCGCCATGCAGGCAGGCCACTGACGGCTGAGGACCTGGACGAGTTGAAACCGCTGAACCGGCTGCTCGAACGCGATGAGGGGTTCGGGCGGATCGTGGCCCATGACGATGGAAATGCCATCGGCCTGGAGCTTCGGATGATGCGACGATGGCGGTCACCCGAATCACTGCTCCTGCCGATCGGGGAAGCATTGGCGAGATTTGTGTGCGAGGAGGATTTCTCAAACGTGAAAGCGTGTGAGGGTCCGACCTGCACGCTGATCTTCGTTGACCATACGCGAGGCCGCGCGCGCAGGTGGTGCAGCATGGCCATCTGCGGCAATCGCGCGAAGCAAGCCGCCCACCGACATCGGCACAAGGTACAGCGCTAGGCGCGAGTCAGTGCTTGAGATTGGGCATCTCCGGCAGCGGCACGATGCGGATGCCGGCGGCCTCCAGCCCCTCGCGCACTGCCTTGGAGACCGTGACGGCGGTCGGGCCGTCGCCATGCACGCAGATCGAATCGACCTGGCAGGGAATGCGCTTGCCCGAGGTCGAGTAGATCGCCTGCTCGTCGACCATGCGCCGGACGTGCGCGACCGCCTGCGCCGCATCCTTGATCATCGAGTTGGCTTCCTTGCGCGGCGTCAGGAAGCCTGCATCCGTGTAGGTGCGATCGGCGAACACCTCCTCGGCCACGCGCAGGCCAGCCTTGCGCGCCGCCTTGCCCTGCTCGGTGTTGGCCTGGGCGAGGAAGATCAGGTCGCGGTCGGCCGCCTTCGTGGCGCGGCAGATCGCGTCGGACATCTCGGCGCTCTCGGCCGACATGTTGGCCATCATGCCGTGCGGCTTCATGTGCGTGACCTTGGCGCCATGCAGGGCCGCGATCGCCTGCAGCGCACCGATCTGGTAGGCGATGTTGGCCTCGAGCTCCTTGATGGTGAGGTTGATGACGCGCCGGCCAAAACCCTGCAGGTCGGCAAAGCCGGGATGGGCGCCGATCGAGACGCCGTTCTGCTGGCAGAGCTTCACCGTGTCGACCATCACCACGGGATCGCTGGCGTGGAAGCCGCAGGCGACGTTGGCGGACTTCACGATCTTCAGGACCTCGGCGTCGTTGCCCATCACCCAGGGGCCGAAGCTCTCGCCCAGGTCGGAGTTGATATTGACGAATCCGGCGTTGGTGGCGGCCATGGCAAACTCCTCGAGCAGAGATGACACCGAGTGTAAGCGAAGCGCAATTCCGCGCTATCGGAATACGCTCCAAGACGGCTATCCTAGCAGACGTGAGCGTCCGATACCTGTCATGTGGCGATACTGCCTTTACCGTCGAGTTCGGCAACGAAATCTCGCCCGAGATTAACGGCAAGGTGATGGCGCTGCACGCCGAGATCGGCCGCGCCAAGGCCGCCGGCAGCCTCGCGGGCGTGGTCGAGACCGTGCCGACCATGCGTTCGCTGATGGTGAGCTATGATCCCCTCGCAACGTCCCGCCGCCAGCTCGAGCCCGAGATCGAGGCGCTGATCGCCCGCGGCCTGCCGACCGGCATGGCCACGCGCCGCGTGTCGATTCCCTGCTGCTACGACGATCCCGACTTCGCGCCCGACCTCGCCGATGTCGCCAAACGCACGAAGAAGACGACGGAACAGGTGATCGCGAACCACCTCGCCTCGCCGTTCAAGGTCTATGTGCTGGGCTTCATGCCGGGCCTCGCCTACATCGCGGGACTCGACCAGGCCCTCTACCTGCCGCGGCGCTCGCAGCCGCGCGTGCGCGTGCCGCGCTCGTCGGTAGCGATCGCCATGGACATGACCACCATCTATCCGTTCGAAAGCCCGGGCGGCTGGCACCTGATCGGCCGCACGCCGCTTTGGATGTTCGACCAGCGCCGCGAGCAGCCGGTCTTCCTGGCGCCGGGCGATTCGCTCAACTTCCAGCGCATCGACCGCAAGAGCTTCGATCGCATCGCCCGCGCCGTCGAGGCCGGTACGTTCGACTGGGCGACTCTGGTGCGCGCGACATGAGCGCTGCACTGAAGGTGGTTCGGCCGGGTCTGTTCGACACGCTGCAGGACCTGGGCCGCATCGGCTTCATGGCGCTCGGCATGCCGACCGCAGGCGCCATGGACCGCGTCGCACTTCGGCTCGCCAATGCGCTTTGCGACAACCCGGCCGGCACGGCGGGCCTCGAGATCGGTGTCATGGGGCCCGACCTGCTGGTCGAGGCCGACAGCGTGCGGATCGCGCTGGTCGGTCCGCTCTCGCCTGCCCTGATCGAAGCGCCGGATAGGTCGCAAGGCGTGCCGCCCAAGCCGCTGGACTCCGATCGCACGCATCTCCTGAAGCGCGGCCAGGTGCTGAAGGTCGGCATGGTCGAAGGCTCGAGCACGGCCTACCTCGCCGTCGCCGGTGGCTTTGCGCTGCCACCCTTCATGGGCAGCCTGTCGACCTATGCGCGGGCCGGCGTCGGCGGCTTCCAGGGCCGCAAGCTCGCCCCGGGCGATGCCCTGCCGCTCGCCCGCGAACAGGCGCCGCCCGGCAATGAGAGGAAGATCGGCCAGCCGTTCGACTATGGCAGCGGGCCGGTCCGCGTCGTCTGGGGACCGCAGGACGACCATTTCAGCGAGCGCGGCCGGCGCACCTTCACCGAATCGGACTACCGCGTCTCCAAGGAAGCCGATCGCATGGGCATCCGCTTCGAGGGCCCGACGATCGAGCACGCCGTCAGCGTCGACAAGGGTGGCGCAGACATCATCTCCGACGGCATCGGTCCCGGCGCCATCCAGGTGCCGGGCGCCGGCCTGCCGATCGTGCTTTTGGCCGACCGACAGACCGTGGGCGGCTACCCGAAGATCGCCACCGTGGCCTCGGTCGACCTGCCGAGGCTGGGCCGCCTGCTGCCGGGTCAGACGGTGCGCTTCGCCGCCGTCACGGTCGAAGAGGCGGAGCAGTTGCGCCGCGACCAGGAGGCGCGGATCCAGCGCGCCCTCTCCGGCTTCACAGCCGCGCGTCCGCCGGGCGGCATCGACCTCGTGCGGCTCTACGAGGAGAACCTGATCGACGGCATCGTCTACGAGCGCGATCACGCGTCGCGGTAGACGATCGTCTCGAAGCCCTCGTCGGCCGAAGGCGGCACGAGGTAGCCGGTGATCTCGTCGAACTCCGCATCGCTTACCGTGAACTCGTGCGTGCCGGCAGCGTTGCGCTGCCGCAGGCGCGCCTTGCAGACGGTGTCCGGCACGTCGATGACGTGCAGCCGGTGCCCAGCACCCGCCTTCTCGAAAAGGCCGCGCATCCACTGCCGGTTGGCGACCGTGTTGGCGTGAAAGTCGAGCACGACCGACAGGCCGGCGCGCAGAAGGTCCTCGATATGGCCGCCCATAACCTCGCGCAGACGGCGGGCATTGCGGGCGTACTCGGCCACCGTGCGCTGTTCGTCGCGGTAAAGCGCGGCCAGCCAGACGTCCTCGCTGATCAGGATCGTGGCGGGCGCGTCGGCCAGGCGCCGGGCCAGCGTCGACTTGCCGGTGGCGATCTTGCCGCAAATCATGTGCAGCGTCGGCGTCTCCGCGGCCAAGCTAGGGCGTGGATTCATTAACGATGCCAGGGTCGCCGGGCGATGTCGGCTTCGAGGGTAAAGCGGAAAACATATGCTCTATCTTAGGTTTACCGCTTTTGACCCGAAGCCGACATTAGGTATAACGCCCCGATGCTCGGTATTATGCTCGGCGGAGGCTGAGCATGGCGGACGACCTCGCGCTCTGGCTGGAAAGGCTAGGTCTCGGCAAATACGCGGAGATCCTCGCTGAGCACGAGGTGAGCGTGCGCGACCTGCCGCACCTCACAGAGGACGACCTCAAAGACCTCGGCCTGCCATTGGGTCCCCGGCGACGGCTGCTGGCCGCAGTCAAAGGCAACGAGTTTTCGGCTTCGACGCAACCCGAACAGCGCATCGAAGAAGAGGTGGCGCCGGCACTTCAGAAGGCGCCCGGGCGCAGCGCCGAGCGACGTCGCCTCACGGTGATGTTCGCAGACCTCGTGGGGTCCACCGAGCTGTCCCGGCGGCTGGATCCAGAAGATCTGCGGGAGGTACTTCGACGATATCAAGATGCCGTCGCTGCTGTAGTCAGGCGCTATGACGGACACACCGCGAAGTTCCTCGGCGACGGCGTGCTCGCCTATTTCGGTTGGCCACAAGCGCACGAGGACGACGGCGAGCGGGCGGTGCGTACCGCCCTTGAGACCATTGCGGCGGTGGCCGAGATCGAATGCGACAAGGGCGAGTACTTGCAGGCCCGGGTCGGCATCGCGACCGGCCAAGTCGTTGTCGGCGACCTGGTAAGCGGCGGTCGCCTCGATGCCGAGGCGGTAGCCGGCGAGACGCCCAATTTGGCTGCCCGGCTGCAAGGCGCTGCCGAGCCGGGCACGATACTGATTGATACGGCGACCCGGTCCCTGGTGGGCGACGTATTCGAGTTTTGCCAGTTCGCCGATCAGGTCTTGAAGGGTTTTGCAGAGCCGGTTCCGATCTGGCGTGTGTTGGCGGAGGGCGTCGTGGCAAGCCGGTTCGAGGCGGCACACGGCGCCGGCTTGACCGCGCTCGTCGGCCGTGAGCACGAGATTGGCCTGCTGCTTGAGCGCTGGCAGCTGTCCAGCACGGGCGAGGGCCAAGTGGTGTTGCTGTCGGGTCCGGCCGGCATCGGCAAGTCGCGAATGCTCGGCGCGCTGAGCGAGTGCCTTGCCGATAGCCAGCATTTCCGGCTGCGCTACCAGTGCTCGCCTTACCACAGCAACATCGCGTTCCACCCGGTGATCCGGCAGTTGGAGCTGGCAGCGGGCTTTATGAGCAGCGATGGCATCGCCGACAAGCTGGACAAGCTGGAGCGCCTACTCAGCTTGTCCGCGCCGGACGTCGATGCCGTGGCGCCACTGTTCGCGGCGCTGCTGTCCTTGCCAGCAGAGG
>Ga0193743_1002725_pt1 | contig 12244 bp, 13 predicted proteins | sample L2c2metaG_FD_143038 | JGI IMG/M metagenome (GOLD analysis project Ga0193743, IMG submission 143038) | Soil microbial communities from a riparian zone of the East river system, Colorado, United States - L2c2 | ecosystem: Environmental > Terrestrial > Soil > Riparian zone | place: USA: East River... | reverse complement strand
TGTTCAGGTGCCTGGTATGGAATTCATCATCAAAAAATGGTTCAAGCTTCAGAAGGCAGATCGGGTCTGGGAAGGGTAGGTCGACACGCTATGCGAATCAATTTTCAACAAAAAAAAAAAAAACAATCGATGCAAAAAAGCCGATCATGAGGCAAAAAACCAAAACGGATGCCTAATAGGCCAAGTTGGAAGTTCCAAAGGCACGTTGATTAAAAAACGTACCCGACTTCTGAGTTACCCATAAGACCTTCGCTCAGGCCTACAGAGGTCCCGCTGGCAAGAAGGGTTCTATAACTGTGGTCCTTTGCGATTGTATCCATGTTTATCGTCGTTGCTGCCTCGATTGCATTACCATCGACGCCCTGCTCAAGTGCGACGCCCCAACCATCGTGGACACTGCAGAAATCGTTGTCTAGTACAAAACAAAACAAAAAAGACGAAGGAATGAATGGACTTGCATCAAACAAACATTATTTTTCAGCTCTGGGGCCATAGTTGGAGTGTGCACTGAGGATAAAGACAAGATCTGTCAGTGGAGACCCGAGTTCCCACTATCAGATAAGATAAAAAGATCGACAGAAAGTTAATATTGATTGTAAAGGTAATGGTGATATATAGCGGGATGCAGAGTTGACGTCGTAGCCGTAGCCTAAAAACAGTTGCCCGCTAAATCCCACGATACAGAAAATCTGCAACTGCAAGTGCAGCGTACTAGCGATGTCGGACTCTGGACTAAAAATGGGAGTCGGCAGTGTGACCTACATCAATGATGGATATCACGCTCTCATCAAAACAGTGACCCATGGAGATTGCGCTTGCAACAACAGCTTGTCAGTTTGAGTGTTTTTACTACATTATATGTAATCAAAGCAATTTATTCTGAGGTTTAAATTATTTGTAGGAGGTATAGACGTTGCTGAGTGACAGTTGTACCCATACACAAGGGTATGGGTTTTGATAGGTACGGGTCAAGGGTTGGGTATAACCCATGACTATCAAAACCCGTACGGGATTGAAATGTGGGTTCACATTAAATGAGACTCTAACATAAAAAAAAAGCTATCTAATGTCTAGAATCTAGATAGCATTGCAATCATCACTCAAGTTGTCCTCCCCACTTTCAAGTGCCAATATGAACGAACATGATTCAGCGTTCAAAAGGCACACAGTTTTTTTTCGTCATCGTCCGCCCATCCTTGGTCTTCCATTGCCCACAAAAGTCCCTACCGCGCTTCGCAATCCACAGAACTGCAAAGTATCTGCTACATGAATGATCTCGTCCGGTGCTGATAGAAATGCCAATTCTGCGGTTGGAAGTCTAGCCTGTATCAAATCGAGTAGAAGTCAGGCGACTGCCACCATGAAGTTGGACTGATGCATGAAGTGGTTTGTCATTGTCTCCATGGCAGACGAAGTGAGATATCGTTGAAGGCCATGGAGGACTGTGTCACGGCTTGCGTCTTTACCGGCTACGACATGCATGAAATCACCGAGTTTTCATTTGGTCTTGGACATTTGCCAGTCCGTCGCCAGGTTGACCAATGAAAAGTGACTTGGGGACAATAGATTGGACAATCATGTTAGATCTCGCAGTGATTAGTGCAGATAATCATACAGTTGGTATATTAGGTGTGTAGGTATCGGGGAGATTCTTTTTGCTTTGAGCTGGTATATATGTGTGTCGCCAGCCTGCAGCCATACTGGAGTTACGCTCCTTCCAAACTTCGTTTCCTAGAAACGGACGGGCCTCTGATTTGATCTATCCATTCTAACAGAAAGCAGGGTGCTAGGACTCGGCTGTCGAAACTTCAATCCCAGAAGACACGCACTCATTTCGAACCTCTAGGCCTGAATCAAATCCACATCCATTGGGGAACCGGATGCCGAGCTACCGCAGACTAGTAAAAGAAAATAGTTGTCAATCCTATGTAGAGGCGGCCTGTCCATATTTGACGGTCGCCTCATCTAGCTCATCGACGATATTTTGGTTGAGTTCAACCTCTGACGCAACAAGCTTTTTATCAGTGCCTCGGATACCAAGGTACGCATTTGTCCATGTTATTTTCAATTTAAGAAAGACTGCCGTTGTGCGGAACGGGCAGGACTTTACCCTGAATATAGGCCAGATCAGTATGAAGTCAAGTTCCCGCCGAAGGAGGGGAGTAGGTGCGTTGGTGATAGATGATGCAGAACCATTGGGGTCAGATGATCGATGATGCTTCCTCCTGCACTTCGGTCGGTGTTCCCAGTACTCTCAGCTGCTTCGACCACTCAATTTTGGGATATCTATGAGATCAGTCTTCTTTTAAGTATTCGAGGTCTCATTACATTTTCGGATGATCATCCATTTCTTGCTAGGAATCAAGAAATTAAGAATCAGAAGGCTAAGTTATTGCAAGATCAAGAAAGGACTCTTACACCGTAAGACCGCGAAGACGAGTGAGTGGGCTTCCTTACGATTATTGTTCTGCAGTCTTGACCTTGCGGCAGCTATTACATCCCCCCAGATGATTTTAATCAGATGCAGCCAAATGGGTCCTTGAAGCAGCCAAGACGTCATACAAGCTTGCCAGTCATATTTCGTTTCATCAGACTTAGTAGGCGACCAATCAATGTGGTTATTTTAGAACTAGCTCTTCATAGCACGTATATATCAGCACAATCACAGCAACCAATGTCGACGTACTTATATCACGACCTCGGCCTTCTTCTTATCTTCCTCCCGCTCCCTGAACTTCTTTTGTGATTCTTGCTGCTTTAGCAGAGCCTTGAACTTTCGCTGCCGCTGTCTTCGCCCCTTTCCTCGATTCTTGCCATCCAATACTACAGGTTCCGTCATTTTTTTCTTCCTTTTCGCTGCCTGTTCTACGCGTTGTTTATCTCGCTTTTTGTCTCGCTTGCGTAACGACGTCATGGAGGCTTTTAAAAGGGATCCATAGAGCGCTTGGAATTTGACTAATTGCCTCGAATCAACCTACAATTTCAGAGAATGATAAACCTTTGAATGAGAATTAGGAAATGACGGACTTACTCTTGTCGAAAATTTGGTAGATTTACCATCAGTTACTCGCACGAGACAAGGATATTCACGAGTATCTGAAGATCCCTCCTCAAACTTCATGGCAGCGTCGTCACCATCGCGAGTCACTTTATAAATAAATAGATAAGTTCTAGGATTCCTTCTGAGGTCAATCTTGAAAGGCTCACATCGTTTATGAGTGAGCCAGATCGTACCCTGCTCTTTCGTTGACTCAAAAAGAGCAGTCAACTGTTTTAAGAACTAGAAGGGATGTTTTTAACATCGGGATCCACTATAAAAGATACATGACCTACAATATGGTGGTCGACCAGCTCCATCGTAAGGGAAACTATAATAAATTACAATTTTGTAATTACAAATAATCGATTTAAGCTTACCATATCTGGCCCAGTAAGGACGCTTTCCTAGTCTCGTACCAAAACCGTCCACGTGTTGGAAGGGATTTGATTGAGCCTACGACCTTTCCTTGATTTCAACAAGTCGATTGTGAATATTTTTCGAAAGTAAGTCGAAACGCGCATCATGATAGAAACGGGTCTTCAAATACAAGTAAATTCATAGCTAGTTCAACCTGCTTATCAGTAGTGATCAACGCTGACGACGTCCAGCACCGCTCATCATCTCTTCACCTATCCGCAACCATTTTTACGATGCCTTTGGCTCAATATATGACATGAAAATCAGAATTTTACTTGGGTCGCAATTACCATTCGAAAAAATCTGATAAATGTTCAACATATCCATTGTAATTAGCGTCTAATTCCAAGTTTTTACGTTCAAAAATCCATGATAAGTTACGCTGACAATTGGACTCAGAATTCAGTAACAGGCAAGGCCGTTGCAGCATTAGATCTCAACGAGCTTGTTCCACAGGAAAGCGGAATATTATATATTCTTCATTTCTAGCACTAAGCAGACATAACGGTACCCTTTCCTCCACAAATTCTAACTGTAATATTGCAGTAAAGGTTGTTTCTCCGTTCGTTGCAGGTTGGTATTCTCTATATAAAAAAAAAACCGTATCCATGATTTTCTTCATTTGAAAGCAATTCAAAAGCCAAAATTTCGAAGGAAATGTTTCTAAATCACATTCTACTACTTCTCTTCCTAGAAGTCAAAAAGCCGCCTGGTATATGTTTAAAACCCGTCAAAGAATCTGCTTTTGACCAAAGGCTAAGTTCAAAAGATTTTGCTCATCTCTAGATATGCAATTAGCACGACAAGTTGAAGACCTTCAGACGTAACGTTGGACCAGCACATTGATACGTACAAGACATGCACGATCCTTGTCGTAGGTCATATCAGACATCCGAGTCCCGAGAATCCAAAGAAAACAAATGGGCTGTCCAATCACCCCAAGGCGATGGCATAACCTTTGTGCCCCTGTGAGTAAAACCGAGTGCAAGATATATAGGCACCTTGACATCAAAATCAGTAAGGCCCAGGAATGGCCAATTTCCCTTTAGTTTTGTAACGCACGTTTGTATCACGCGTTGTGGTACAAGCAAGAGTTTCGCCAGCGTTAGAGGCCTATATATCTAAAAATGTCAGAAGTAAACTGTTGGGACGACGCGTTTTTTAGACCTTTTTGTGTACATGGTTAAACAAAGCTCTGAAAACACCTTGCCGCTGACAGTCGGACCGAACCATCGCCATATGCAGCCACCAAGCATCTTTCTTTCCCTGTCAAGACTATATCATTTTGTCTGTAAATCAATTTGGGAGGATTAACGAACTGTAGGCCCAAGATGGCTGTTGACAAACTCTACAAAGTGAACCAGATACTGTATGGATCCGATAAGGAGCCGTCAACAATTGTAAATGAGTGTCTTACCTGCGTCTTGAAATACTCTTGTCCTTGGTCTGAGAGGCGCACCATAAAGTCGTTAAGCCCAAGAGCGCGTTGTTCCTCCCTTCGATGCAGGATAAGTAAGGTGTGTCGATGACCATGACTACAGGACTGACGTGCTGAATATTTCCTGTCCGGGAGGCATCCATAATGTATACCCTATGATCTCTCCATTCTCATTCGTAGCCGTATAAAATTCACCCGCTAGTGCTCCCGCCCGTAACATTGCGGCAGCTTGCAATTTTATCAAAGAGAAGTCACCACCCGCAAGACTAATTGCAGCATTATCTACATTGCTCTGGTGTAAATAAATGAATGAAATCACTGAAGAAATTCTTACCAGTACTGTGCATGAGGTCATAGAACAACTGGACGGATTCATTTATTTGCGCCTCTATATTCGAGTTTCGAGTCGATGATCAGCCTTTCGTCGTTGGGACTGATAGAAAATACATTCCACCTGAAGCATTTTCGACCTTTTGGACAGTAAATTTCGGTTTCATGCCTGATGAAGCTGAAGAGTTAAACGGCTAAGAGATGTCACAGATGACCGCCATAGGATGCAATTCATATATAACTATGCCACGAAATACCGTACGTAAGTTATGTTGTATAACCCGGGGTTCACAGCTTGTATAAGCTACCGATATGATCATGTGTAACGAACGGCGCCAACGCCCTTGTTCCCATCTTTAAGCTTAGTCACTCATTTGCTACACTGTCTCTATGTTTCGATTCCACTTCTTTCGTTCTTGCTGTTACAAGTCTTATGTAGATTATCGATACCCATATGCTTGGTGGAGTTGAAACTACTTCCGAAGGCTCCTGTTCCATGCTTATGTTTCATCTCCCCTTTAGCTTATCTTTACCCCCACGGAATCAGTTATCTACTAGCTATATAACCCGAGAGTATCATAGCGATGAACCCAGTGACTTTTATACGCTTTACACCCGTTCTGATTTACTCTGTGTGTCGAGACTACTCCCCCGTTACTCCCCGTCACAGGCGTCATCTCGTCACATCGATGTGACGGTTACGGTTCCCGTCACGGATTAGTAGAAGCATGGTTTGGTACACCGGAGTAACGGGTGCTCATTGGTAAAGTAACAAGGCTGGTAAAATGGGACAGATAGTCCAACGGTTGTGCCGTGTGCAATTCCGGCGTGTTCCAGTTTTATTCAGTTTGTTGCATCATGCCACTTCTCTTTCATTCGTATGACGGTACGGCTAACCAGGTGTTTCTCTTCTCCTGTGCAGACATGAATGGCCCGATGCTAGGCGTCCACAGACGCTCTACTAATTCTGCCTCTGCGCCGCACGTTTTTCGAGTTTTTTTTTTTCCGGTACTGGTAATCTTTTTAGGATGGGTCAGCCCGACAATTATGACAGAGCATGACAGAGCATGACTGCTCAGCTGGCAGCTGGCAGAAACGCACCATGGGGAAGGTACAACTCATAATAAGATTCGAATCACGAGTGGTTTGGGTGACATTATATTATAATTTATTATTGACTTCTTCGTCCGACGTCGCGTTTGCGTCGCGTCGCTGGAAGTTGACACATCCTGGGAAAACATGCGTACATGTCAAATATGTACAGAGAGGGCTACGCTTGGAAGTTTCCTCCAGCCCCTCTGTTCCACAACTGGAAAACCTTGAGAACTTTCGCGTGACCAGACTCACTCTTTGCTATCGGATTTACTTGTCAATTCCGTTATGAGTACGGTAATTGGCACCGACAATGGTCAGAAATCGGCACCCATTTCTTACTACATACTTGGAATCGCTGGATTCTGGAATGTGGAACCAGAAAGTAAACATGTAATATGATGCAGTTAAACACCGGTTGCCAGTGGCAGCAACTTGAAACTGGGTTATAAGAATAACACGATGTCGCACTTACGGTTCACTAACTTTCGAAGTTGGATGCATATTGTCGTTGTGCAAAATATGTAAGTATTTACAATTTTATTTTTCCAAAAGCATCCTACTGAACTTTCATTTCTGTTAGAAATAGGATGCTTGTCACCATCTCGGAGTTTATTCAGGCAAACATCCTCAGACATCCTCTCCGTTCAAAACGTGTTATTTATTAACCTTAATTGTAAAATTTCAACACTACTTACTCATGCAATCTTTTAATTTTGGGAATTTAATTATATTATTAGAACGAGTTGTGTGGCTTGTTGCCACAGTCGTTATTTTTCCGATTTCATAAAACACTAATCATGGCGATTCTTCTCGATTCTCATGGTTTCTGGGAAGAATTTAGATACTTTCACCTAAATTCATGGTGGGTTCGTGTGCAGTGAGTTTAGCTGCGGAAAGTTTCCATGGTGAAGTTTCAGGTGGGAGCTTTCTGGAATATTTATGTCTCTATTATTCAATTGACCTTGCAGAATTTGATCATATGTGGCTTAACTACTATGTGTTTGACCAACATGTGCATGTTTTTTAAGCCACGGAGTATTGCACGGGTGGATAATGAAAGCGACTAAACCACGAAAGGCATTGTAATTAATCTCCGAATCTACCCTGGCAGGCTGCTCAACTGATCGAATATGCAATAAAACAAGTTTAGATCTCTAGACTTGTTCAACTATAACCTAAGCCGGCAAGTCCTTTGTCAGAAGCACAGTTCCAAAAAATATTGAAGCTGCGCTGTCAAGCAAGGTGCCGTCGGCAGGGCATTACTTCATACATATTTTTGGTGGATCGAAATCCTCCAAATGAATATTATGAGATGTTTGACAATGGTTCACCGTCGAGGACGCAGCACCAATAGAATTTGTGACAAACTCCAATGGTTGTCTTGTTGTTGTTGTTACAGCGTCGTCTCTCCAAGCTCTGCCATTAACCACGCGGAGAATGATTAATAAAGGGGAGATGACCTGGGAATTAATGAAGCTTAACGTTGATTGTGAGAATTTCTATAAAGAAGACCTACACTCATTTTTGTCCAGATTTGCCCAAACAAAACGCACAGATCAAGCCCCATAGCATAGGGTACCAAGTACATGATCCCAGAGGCACTGTAGAACGCAGCAGATTCAACAAGGATGGCAGCGGCACTTAAGTATGCCCTCCCGACATCTTCATCAAGAAGATTGGAGATGTACTTCGATATGCGGATTAGACGAGCGCAAATGAGAATAGTTAGGACGATATTCATGGATATTGTGATGGCGTAGTACGAAACGGCGATCTTGACCACTTGCACCCCAAAGAAGTTTCCATGGGGTTGGCCCGATACAACGACCTGTACGATCGCTAATGCTAGAGCCATATTGTAAGTGGAGACTTGATAGCGGGTGCACTGAGGCTTACCGAATGCGATAATATAAGCCAGCAGAGGAATTGCAAGGACTACAAACCTGCTGCTGTAAACAACGAAAAGACGATACAACTATATTATCATCATCAACGATTAGGAAATACCATTAGAAGAGGTCGGCATACCAAGAGAGCGTCACCCAGGAAAACACAGGCTATGACCGCACCAGAAGCCAAAGTTTCATACCATATCGAAACCTGAGTCTCGATGTATCTTTGCACACCACCAGAATCTTCACGATGTGTGATCCACATCTCTTCGCCCCAGACTGCATTGCAAGAAACATTGATGGTAGACAGCATGACCATCACCGTGCTATAGATGGTGCAGAATCGTCTACTTCTGGAAGAGTTTCTGTTTCCCCTCCGATAAAGGCCCCGCAAAACCAAGTAATACAGGGTCAGCTCGAACCCTGGCCAAAAGGCATGCGTCAGCTTTCCCTAACACTCGAATGGTAGAACGAAAATAGTCACCATATAAAATTGCACCGAAATAATTGCCAATGTAAAGTGAATGCTCAAAGCCAGATGTTTTTGACGACATTTCTTATCAGCAAGGCTGGCGAGGTTGTAGACAGGTTGTGGCCAGGAGTGGGAGGTCGTGGGTTACGGGAAACACGAAAGCACCATATCAGACACCTTTTATGCTTTATTTTAAGTATGTGGAAAAAGGAAGCTGACAGTGACATAAGGGCCCGAAATTGAGGGTGACTGAGCCAAGACTGAGCTTTGAGAAGCCTTTGAATCCTCGCCCCTCGGCGCCGCCCAGGCCATAGTCTAGTTGGCCTAAGTAGGATAATCGTCAAGACCAAAGTCAAATTGACGCTCAACAGTATCAAGTTATTCGGTGTGCTTCTCTCATTGTAGGCATGTGGGAAGCTGTTAGATACAGTGCTCAAATTCGAGCAACAACCCGTGACAACGTGGGTACCCGGTACAAATGTCACGTCACCGGAGTTCAAGGTGTCACAGCGCTAAAACAAAGGGGTGCAAAAAAGGTTATTCTATTAAATCTACCAAGTTATAGAACAAAGTGTAACTAAAATATGGGAATAGGAAATGATAGTGCATAATTGTAATTCAACAAAGGCTTCCAAGCTGTATTATTGACGCCATGCAAGATAGATAACCTTTTCATCCTGTAAGTCACCAATGACTTTTTGGGTCTCGAAGGCCGGGGCCCGGAAGGCTGAAAATGTCGAATTTTTTTTAGGAGATACTTAAAAGTGACCTCGTTTGCGACGAAATGGACATTTTCTCAAGCTGTCGAAAGGAAGAAGATAGGCTGTCTAGCAAGGTAGTTTCATTGGACACATTATCCCAACTCTGATGGTGTTTCAACCTTCATTTTTCGAGAGTTCGGATTTCGCGGCGGCCGACATCCATGAAACCGCCGGAGTGGAAACGTGACGTGACATGTTGCTCAAATTTGAAGCGATGACATTGTATACCACCACCAAACAAATACAAGTTGCTCGAAAGAGATTTTCCCTGGCTCAAGGTAATTTGGTCAAATTTACAGTACCCTCAGCCACTGTCTCCAAGCTCTCACCATACAAAGCTATTTAGGTCATAGAGGTATTTTATTTTTATTTTTATTTCTTTGGTGGAGTTTTATAACAATCGACGGCTATTTACGGCTACTCAAGTAACACAAGTTTACCTCATTTCAGCGGAGTCGACGGAGATTTCACTCCGTGTTGTTTTTGCGGAGAAATGCGATTACGGATGCGGGGCCACTATTTGTAAGCTACTTAATCAAATTCTGCAAACATATAAGAACCCTAGTAACTCTTTAACGTTTTACTGTAATAGACTGTAACTTACAAAATGCATCCTGTCATCACGAGACGTTATAATCCATTCAACAACTAAATATGGAAGGTTTGGCTCGGTAAAAGTCATTTTGTGAGACTGGGAGTGAAAATGTGCCTCCTGCGAAGGGCCGTTAAGAATGAGATGTCAAAATTTTGTGAGGATCGGATAGTTATTTCCCAAAGAAGGTGCATTGCCTATTTTATCATTGATGCGATAACGTACATTGATAAGCTCTTTCCAGCAAGGGGTACGCACCGGCAAATGCCGAGGCACGGTGTAGGGGCTGATGAGCTCCTTAGAAAAAAAATTCCCAAACTTAGTATTTAACGGTGCAAATGAATTTCATTTGACTTTCTAAGCAAGATCTAATGTCTAAAAGTCTTATTATCTCCTGAAGCACGCGTATAAGGCAGAGCTGAGTCATCTACTGACCGAGACCACCGTAAAAAAATTCTCAAATAGGCTGTAACTTCTTGTCGAACTGTCAAAATGCCAAAATCATCAAAGAAAGCTATATCCGTACGCCACATGCTGACGAGGGCTGCAAAAAGACTGTTGAAGAGTCCGTTGCAATGCACCTGGCTGCGATTTAAACAGTAAGCTGATATTCCCTAGTATACTCACTGCTTGGACTTACCACGGGTATAGTATCACCTAACGTGTCAAGGTCTCTTTGAAAAACTTTCCGGCGGGCGGTTTCGACGAATGTAGGAAGAATGCAGGGTTGCAGTTCGAAAACAAAGGAGAAAGGACTAGATTACGTGTCGTCATCACAAACCTGTCATCGGAAAGCCGTCGGAACTTGCCGAACCTTCCTAATTAGGAAGGAAGGGAGGTACTTAATCGAAAAAATCAACATAGTATCTAACAAAAAAATTCCGCGTACCCCTTGCTTTCCAGAGCCTCCCTTGATATTTTGGATGCCAAGCATCTGCTACGTTTTTAGTGTCCAATGGTGAAAATTGAAGGTTGTCTGAGGATAGCATAGAAGGTATGGATGGCCAAACTCATTTGTTTGAGGACGAGTTGGTCTTGTTTGGCAATAATTATAAGCCTACGAAATCAATGTATTTCTTGGTTTTAGTGCGTTTTATCGGTTTTAAAACGTTAGGTTTACATGAGACCAATGGATGGCCTTTCGAGTCGCGCGGGTTCCGGATGGGGTTTTGAGCTAATTTCCTGCCCAGCGGCACATTAGCACCAGCTGAAGCCTCGGTGTTGAGGGTCACCGGAGCTGGTAAGGGAAATTTGTAAGCAGGGGTCTGAGAGAGTTCTTTCTCCTTGGTTTGTGTAACCAGTTGGACTTAACCTTTCTCCTGCTTACCGTCTCCGTAGAGACAAAATCTTTGTTATAATTTTATTTACCCTCCCTCCTCTCCCTCATTTATAGAAGCATTACCTGTACTCGTTCATCTTCGAACTCTTTAAAAAACTGTCAATACATGTCATTGGAGGCTCGTCCGGCTCCTTGCCGCCCGACTTTTTCCCCGCTATTTTCCTCTCCAGCGTGAGGGTTTAGGCCTTTAGGCCGCTGCATCCATTGGCATGGCGAGTCTTTTTTTTTTTTTTCAAATTCCGTTGAAAAGCGTGGGCTTGTACCTCCATATTCATAGAACACGTGACGTTGGATAGATCTAAGATAGATTTATACATGATCAATTGACGATACATGGCGAAGGTTTTCATGTAGTTGTGTACTTTTTTTTTTCCGTGTTGATTTGTTTTCGCTATGAATTCCCGAGGAACTAGAAGCTCATAATGCATCAATGCCTTTTGGCCTAGGTAGTTGGATAGCAGGACGACCCAAGGGTGGATAGAAAATTTCCCAAAACCAATAAACAAATTACCCAGTTCGACAGAGGATGGAGTTTCAGATTCGACAATTCAACTACAACTTTGACGGTAACGGCAACAGTTTGGTCGTATCTCCATCCCACAAGCTCCAAATGAGCCCTTTGTCAGGACCAAGGCCCTCCTTTGATAACTTCCTATAAGCTTCTTCGACCCCAGTCGCTCCATACACACGTTTCAACTCAACCCAGTTAGTGCAATCCTCCATGAGCTCCTTCCAAGCTTCATTTTGCCGACGGAAGATCTCCAAGACAGGAATTTTATGCCGTCGAATGTCAAGCCATTCAGGCATGAAGAAAAATTCCTCCTGAGGCCAAAATGCTGATGTCGAATAAGTGTTGGGATCAGATGTA
>Ga0193743_1002724_pt1 | contig 12247 bp, 3 predicted proteins | sample L2c2metaG_FD_143038 | JGI IMG/M metagenome (GOLD analysis project Ga0193743, IMG submission 143038) | Soil microbial communities from a riparian zone of the East river system, Colorado, United States - L2c2 | ecosystem: Environmental > Terrestrial > Soil > Riparian zone | place: USA: East River... | reverse complement strand
CGAGGCAAAATTATTGCGGCCCGCGTTGCCGGTGGTACCGATGGGTTCGAGCGCGAAGGTGTTTGGATCGAACCAGTAGTTCGGAAGGGAGGCGGTGTTGCGCGGATCACGAGTCTTGTTGATGTAATTCGACGTCCGTGGATCAGATATGGAAACGGGAGCAACGACATTTGGTGCGTCGGCACAACCGTAGAAGCTATACGCGTCACAGGAAAGAGAACGGAAGCCGGTATTCGCGATCAAAATTGGGAAGCCACCCTGCAGGGTGGTTATGCCGGCTACGTGCCAGCCATTGATCGCGTTCGACAGTAGTATGTTGTGCCGGATGCGGTTGACAGAGGGGATCTCATAGTCATAGCTGACTACAAAGCGCTGCCGGGCATCATAGGAGGAATCGCCTTTATTGGAAGCGAAGTTAAACGGGTTTATGCCGCGGAATCCGAAGGAGCTGTTTTCATAGCCAGAAGTATTATCAATGGCATGGCTCCAGGTGTAAGCCGCCAAGAAACTAAGGCCATTGCTGAGGCGTTTATTCAGGCTGGCCTGGAAAGAATGGTAACTCGAGATACCGCTGCTGCCCTGCACGCCGACCGAGGCAAACACGTCGCCCGGCGCGTAGAGCGCATGTGACGGATAAAGGACATGTTGATTGGCGCGGTTCTGGACGCAGGCGGGATCGGCGGCGCAGGCAGCTTGACCGGCCGGCGAAATCGGGTTGCCTTCGTAAGTCATTGTCAGGTGACGCCCAAGAGAACCGACATAGCCGATTTGCAGCAGCATCGAACTGGGCACCTCGCGCTGCAGGTTCAGGTTGTAGTTCATGGCGTAGGGCGCCGTAAAGTTTGAATCGATGGTATTGATGTCGAACGGCAAGTAGGACGAGAAATCGACGTTCGCGCCTTTTACAGCGGGAGTGAACGGGAACGGATTGGCGGTGGTTTGGCCGGTTGCGATGTCCCGGTAGGGATTGGCGAAGCTCGGACTTGGGTTAGCGATTCCAAGAGTGCCGGCGGCGCCCGCTATCCCAAAAGACGTCAATGAGAACGGTACGGCATTGAGATTCTGCAACGCCAATTCTTCTTCCGTGCGGTTGAAATAGATGCCAAACCCGCCCCGGATCACAAACTTTTTGTCCGAACTTGAACCGGGAGCGTAGGCGAAGCCGAGGCGCGGGCCAACGTGAGTGTAACGGCTGTTATAACCGGAGGCGGTGCAGCCGGCATCCCCAGGGAAAACCAGACCTCGCGGGGCAGTCGGAAAGATTACCGATTGCTCCCCGGGGTGAAAGCAGTTAACCGCTTGCCTATCATAATGCTGGTTCACCACCGGCGTATCGATCTGATAGCCGACGCCGTAGTTCAAGGTCAGATTCTGGTTCACGCGCCAAGTATCTTGCGCGTAGGCATAATACTCGTAGGTCCGGGCAACGATCCATCCGCCGCTCGACTGCTGATACGAATCGGGAATGCCTAGCAGAAAATCCGCGCCGGGATTGCCGGTGCTGTAAGGACCGCTGCCTGCAAAGTTGAAGTTCCCGCTGTTATAGCTCAGGAACGGATTATTGATGTTGTAGCGCTTGCCGTTGAATCCAAACTTCATGGTATGAGCACCCGCTACTTTGGAAAAATTGTCGGCGATTTCGTTGGTTTCATTGATCCGCGGCTGCGGCCCGGCGGGACTGAATCCGAGTTTGAAGAGACCATTGACGTTGATCAGCGGCAGCCCTGCTCCCTCGGGATACTGCGGCGTTATCCCGGTAAAACCGAGACTGGAAGGGAGAGTGGGTGTCTGGGGGTACACGGCCATATAGTTGAATCGCAAATAGGACGCGCGAAACTCATTGAGCATGGTGGGACTAAACGTGTGTGTCCAACTGGCGGTGAACTGTTTGTACGCCCGGCTATCGAGCTGCCCAAAACCGGGCAGCGAGGCTCCCTGTGCCGGAAGAGTGCTGCTTGTGGGTGAGTTCTCGATAAACAGGGTTCCCCACACAAGATCCTTTGCGCTGAAGTTGTGATCGAATTTTGCGATCCCCTGATCCTGCTTTCCAATCTGCGTGGGATTAAAAGAAAATACACCACCCGGCGAATTGGGCAGCGGAACGTAATTCAGGAGGTTCTGAGAAATCGGATTGAAATCGGCAACTGGAATGTGGCCGGTCGGAAAAATCTGAGAGTAAGGCGTTCCGGCAGCAAAGGTCGTTCGATTCTCTCCCAGGAGCGGTATCGGAGAAGTTCCCGATGACGCTGCGAGGTCGGGGAAATATCCGTTACGTTGCTGTTGCGTGAAGACACTGGCTTGACCGCTGGCACTGGCTTGGGGCGTCCGAAAACGCGCACCCTGATAGGAGAGAAAAAAGAAGGTGCGGTTCTTCAAAATGGGACCGCCCACAGTGCCGCCAAATTGATTCTGGTGGAACACCGGGCTGGATTGCTGGAAAAAGTTGCGGCTGTTCAGGAAGCCATCCCGATAAAACTCAAATGCCGAACCGTGGAATTCGTTGGTTCCCGATTTGAGAATGGCGTTTAGTATGCCACCTGAGTTGCGGCCGTACTCCGGGCCTATCGTGCTATCGATCAAGTTAAATTCCTGGATGGCGTCGGGACTGGGGATGACGGAGGGCAAATTCCTTTGGAGATCCATGCTGTCGGCGCCGTCAATGAGGTAGGAATTTTGCTGGGATTGACTACCATTGGTGGCATAGGTGCCATTGCGGTCACTGGCGGCGACTGTTCCTGGAGCTAACTGTTGTAGTTGTGTCCAGTTGCGCCCATTTAGCGGCAAATTGACGATAGTAGCGCCGGCGATAACCGTGCTCAACTGGCTGGTAGACGTTTCCACCTGTGCCGGGTTGGAGTGGACCTCGATCGACTCATTCAATTGGCCTACCTGTAAGACCGCCGAGATTTTGTAGACCTGGTTCAACAGCAGTACTATCTGATTTTCTTTGAACAGGGCGAATCCCGGCTTGTTTACGGTGACTTCATAATTGCCGACGGCCAGCTTCAGAAATTGGACGATGCCGGTAGGTCCCGTGAAGACAGTCTGGGCGCGTGCGGTGTCAACGTTTGTGGCCGTTACCTCAGCCTGCTGAACCGCTGCGCCTGAAGGATCAATGACGGTTCCCTGTATCTGGGCGTAAAGCTCTTGCGCTGAGGCTGCGTTTTCCAGGACGCCTGCGAAGAAGAATAACGAGTATAGAAGGGTACTAAATATAACTCTAGGTTTTCGTGCTCGCATCGTGAAGTTTGCCGCTCCCAACAGTTGTATCGGCAGATTCGGGCTAAACCGTCAGTCCGGAGGGGCGGGGGCGTACGGACAATGCCGTTTACTTAGGGCGTTCGTGAGGAATGGGACATCGTGGGCGCTTACGCTTCCTGCTCTGATTCGGTATTCGGACTTTCGAAAAATGAAGCTAACTATGAGCTCCACATTGGCAGTGCGGGTATTTAATTCAGCGCGCCACGCCGGATTTTGATATCACTGGCGGCATAGTCCCGTTGCACGTAGAGCAGCCACTCGCCATCCGGCGAAGTGGTCATGCTCGGTGTGTGTACCAGCGGCTGCCCCGCCCTTCCGATCGCCCGGATGCGACCGTCAGAGAATCGATAGAACGAAAGAGTTCGCAACTCTGTTTCTTCCGCGTCGCCGCCGGCAAAATAGATTCCCTGGTTTGACACGGTCCAATTGGAATAGGAAAGCACGTGCGTCAACCCGGGGAGCGTTGCCGGATGTGCGCCATTCGGAAGGCTCCGCCATATTCCTTCTCCGTTACCCTGGTCGAAGTACAACTCATGACCGTCAACCGACTCTAATGAAGCGAAAGCCGTCGAATGTGAAACGCGCGTCACTGCGCCATCGGCCAGGGATCTCTTCCAAAGCGCAACCGAACCATCCCGGTTTGAATTGAAGTAGATAAACCGGCCGTCCCGCGACCACACCGGCAAGCGCTCTTCAAATGAATCTTGTTCTAGAGGGTAGGCGGGACCGCCGTGGGCGGAGATGACAAAGATATTGGAATGCTGGTTGGGCCGTGCATCGAACGCCAGCATCCGGCCGTCGGGAGACCAGCTCAAGCCGCCTAACCAGGAGCCCTTGAAATGAGTAAGTTGCTGGAGCCCTGAGCCGTCGGTCTTGGATAGCCAAATTTCCCAAGCCCCCGACCGGTCCGATACGAAGGCAATGTGCTGTCCATCTGGAGAGTAACGGGGAGTATGATTCCGGCCCGACGAAGAAATAAATTGCTCGGGCGCGTTCATTCCCGTGTTAGTAAGCCGCGCGCGCCAGATATTCCAATTTTCGTTCGTCTCGACGTAGGCTAGCCAGTCTCCACCCATTGCCACGGATGGATCAGCCGCGACTGCGCTATTCACGTGAACCGGACTCCGCTCCCGGTTGGAGCAGTCAATGGACCAAAGTTGACCAGCGCCTGCCCGTTGTTGTGCGTAGATTAATCTCCGGCTATTGGGCGTCCATGCGATCCCACGAATGGCGGCGCCGTCAGCAGTCAACTGGTGCGGTTCCCCACCGTCTGCCGGCATGACAAAGAGTTTGCCGGCGGCATGGCTTGAATACCGGACGAAAGCAAGCCTCTTTCCATCGGGAGAGAATCTGGGATAGAAGTCGTGGTCCTCGCCGGGCGGATCCGTGAGCTTTTTTTGCCCTCCAGTGGAAACCGAAATCAGATACAATCCATAGCTCAGCTTCGACTCATCTGCATGGGCTGAAACCACCAAGCGCCGGCCATCGGGCGACCAGGCCGGTCCAGAATCGCCTGTGAGGGGACCGGTGCTGCCGGTCCAGGTCCCGGACTGGGTTCGAATATGCGCGATCAGACGCTCCGGTCCGCCCGATGCCGGTTTGACAATGAGAGCGGAAGAAGCGAGAGAACTACGCAGGAAGGCGATGAACCTTCCATCGGGCGACCAGGCGGGAGACAGATCCGCGGCGCTATCCATAGTAAGCCGGGATCTCAGGCCAGTGATTACGGATTTGAGATAGATGTCGAGATTTCTGCCGTTGCCATCCCATACATAGGCGATGGTCTGGCCATCGGGAGAGACGGCGGGGCTGAATTCCTCGCCGATTTCGCCGGCAAAAGGGATTGTTTCAAAGGAAGCGTTTGTTTGGGCAGCGATCTCTTTCTGCTGCCGTGAAAATCTGTAAATCCAAAATGCCAGCAGGAGAAAGCCAACGGAGAATAGGAGAGGAAGGCGCCAGTTTCTGCTCCCTTTACTGGAGCCTTGTACCGGCGGCAGCAGAGCGGCGCTGGCTGTATCCGTCAAAATTGCCAATGTTTCAAACTGGGGCTTGTATCCTCCCTTCGGAATGCTGATGCGGACTTGATCAAAGCAGCCTTCGCTTTCGTAGTATTTTTGTAACTTTTCCCGAAGACGCCGCGCTTCAATTCTGACAATTGGATCGAGTTTTGGATCGTATTCAACGGAGCGATCAAAAACCTGGATACCAATGAGCTTCTCTTTCAAGCGTTCAGAACGCTCCTCCAGCGTATGTGTCACCACCAGGCGCAGAAACCTTACCATGCGGCCGGAGCGAAAAAACTCTGGGCTGGCGGAGATCTTATCGAGATAGAACTGAAGAGTCTGCGGCTCGACTGGCATATCGAACGAGAATGTATTGGCTAGTGAATCGACACCAGAATAACATTCCGCTGGCTGTAACAAGACTGCAATAAACCAGGTATCTATTAAGTACGGACGCGTAAGACGCGATCTTACCCCAGCCGCGAAATGATCTTACCTCTATTCATACTGTACTTACCCAGACTGTTGCTGCCAAGATCATGAGTTACTGCGAGCATGCGGATAAAGCAAGGGGAATGTAGATTGTTTACAGACAGGTTAACGGGGTTGTTGCATTTCAGTTTGGTGACAGCGTTTTTGGGACTGGCGGCTATTCATCCGGCGCAAGCTCAGGTGTTGTACGGAACGCTGCTCGGCGCGGTTAGTGATCCATCCGGTCACGCGATCAGCGCCGCGAAAGTAACCGCCACAAATACTTCAACCGGACAAAGCAGGGCAAGTGTTACAGATGACCGGGGGTTGTATGCTTTTCGCGATCTTCAGCCCGGCAACTATACGCTTCGGACCGAGGCTTCCGGGTTCGCCCCAGTGGAACGGACTTCGATCGTCCTATCCAGCAATATCGATACGCGCATCGATGCGGCTATGCAGATTCAAAACGTCTCGCAAAGGGTAGACGTCTCGGGCGCTCCGCCGCCCCTGCAGACCGACAGCGCGGATGTCCACACGGACTTGACCTCGCAGCAGATTTCTAATCTGCCATTGAGCGGGTACCGGAACTACCAGAGCCTGCTCAATCTGGTTCCGGGCGCCACGCCGACGCGCTTTCAAAACGCGTTGATGGATACACCGGGACGCTCGCTCACGACCAACATTAATGGGTCTTCGCGCACGGGCAACAATACACGGGTGGATGGCGCAACGGACGTATTTCCGTATCTGCCGCACCACACGATTTATAATCCTCCGGCTGAAGACATCGAGACCGTCAATGTCACGACAAACAGCTTCGCGGCGGAACAGGGTATCGCCGGCGGGGCCGCCATCAATGTCATCACCAAGTCCGGAACCAATACGTTCCACGGCGTAGCTTTTGAAGATCACAATGATTCCGACATGGCCGCGCGAAACTTTTTCTATTCGAATAGGAACCGGCAAAAGAACATTCTGAACCAATTCGGAGGCACATTGGGAGGACCGATCGTGAAGAATAAGGTGTTCTTCTTTGTCAGCTATGAGGGATTGATCCAGCGGCAGGAGTACTCCGCCATCACGACTGTTCCCACGGCGGCCGAGCGGGCCGGCAATTTTTCCGGTCTCTCTACTATTTTTGATCCGACTACTGGAACAGCCACGGGCCAGAATCGTACGCCCTATGCGAATAATTCGATTCCAACGCAGCTTCTGAATCCCAGCACGCTCAAGATGCAGTCGCTGGTGCCACTACCCAACCGTCCAGGAAATTCCAACAACTTTTTCGCGCAGGGCAATGACATTTTTGACCGGCACAACGGCGATGCGAAGGTGAATTGGAACATTAACGACAAATCCTCTTTATTCGGCAAGTACAGCGTGATGGACGCGACTGTTGGCGCTCCGTCTTCACTTGGCACGGGCGGGGGCAACGGATTGGTAGCGGGCGGCGGTTCCGGCAACAGCCATACGCTGGTCCAGGTGGCGGGCATTGGATATACGCATGCCTTCACTCCGAGCCTGCTGTTTGACGCAAATATCGGATTCGCACGGATTGGCGAATACGTTACCGAAAATGACTACGGTCAAAATCTGGGCCTCAATTTTCTGGGGATCCCCGGAACCAATGGGCCTTCCATCCAACAAAGCGGCCTGCCCTCTTTCGGCATTACCGGTTTTGAGCCGTTCGGAAATCCGGACACCTGGACGCCGGAATTCCGTAATGACAATGTCTTCACCTATGTTGCCAATCTGGCCTGGACCAAGGGAGCACATAATATCCGCTTCGGTATGGACATCAACCACACGGCGATGAACGATTATCAGCCGCAGCGCGGCTTTGGTCCTCGCGGCGGCTTCACGTTCACCGGCGGCGTGACTGCGTTGAACGGAGGAGCGGCGCCCACGCAGTTCAATGCTTATGCGGATTATCTGCTCGGATCGCCCATTTCCTACGGAAAGAGTTATCAATATCTGAACCCCATGAGCGTTCGTGAATGGCAAAACGGTTTGTATGTACAGGATCAATGGCAGGCGACGCGCAACATTACTGTCACATTGGGCTTGCGTTGGGAATACTACCCCATCATCCAGCGGGCGAACCGCGGCATTGAGCGCTATGACCTGAGTACGAATCAAGTTTTGCTGGGATGCGTGGCCTCCGTGCCTTGCGATGCGGGCTCCAGTGCGAATCCGCATCAGTTCGTGCCTCGTTTGGGGATTGCCTGGCGGCTCAATCCGAAAACCGTGTTCCGGGGCGGCTACGGTATGAGCATCGATCCGTATCCATTCTCGCGCGCCATGCGCGATCCTTATCCCGTCACCGTAGCGCAGCAGTTCAACTCCAACAACTCCTATAGCGCAGCGGGGAATCTATCGAACGGTATTCCCGCGCTTGCGCCGATTGACTTCGGCAACGGTACAATCCCGCTGCCGCTCGATGCATATACCAAAACCCTGCTGCCCGGCCAATATAATCGCGGATACGTGGAATCGTTCAACGTCACGCTGGAACGCGAACTGGGCGCGGGATTTGTGTGGGACACAGCTTACGTCGGGACCAGGACCATCCGCCAAACGGTGTATGCGGAACTGAATGCCGGGCAAATTCCCGGTGCGGGAGCTGCAGGACAGCCGCTCTATGCCGCGTTTGGAAGGAAAGCGCAAACACAAGGCATCATTCCCTGTTGCAGCGCCGAATACAACTCATTGCAAGTCAGCCTGAAGCGCCGATTCACTAACGGCATCTTAGCCACCGCTTCTTATACTTATTCCAAATCGCAGGACTACAACACGGATAGCGACAGCTCTTTCCTTTTCAATATCACGGAGGACCAGTATCGCAACAGAGCGGTGAGTGATTTTGACCGCACACAGGTCTTCCAATCGAGCTTCGTGGCAGAATTGCCGTTCGGAGGAGGCAAACGCTGGCTGGCTGATCGCGGCTGGAAGCGGGCTGCGTTTGGGGGATGGCAAGTCAACGGAATTTTCAGCGCGTATACTGGACTTCCGTTTACTGTCTACGCCTCTGGCGCATCCCTCAACGCGCCGAACAACACGCAAGTCGCCGATCAGGTTTTGTCACAGGTCAACATTCTTGGGGGTGCAGGCAGCAGTCCGTGGTTCAACACTGCTGCGTTTGCCGCCGTGACACAACCGCGATTGGGGACGGCGGGGCGTAATTCACTCAGAGGACCAGGCGCGGTGAACTTAGACCTGAGCCTCTTCCGCCGCTTCAAAGTGGGGGAAAGATATGGCCTGGAATTGCGGGGAGAAGCGTTCAATATCTCGAACACTCCGCATTTCGGTAATCCAAGCAGTACCATAGGCTCTGGAACCTACGGCTACATCACATCCACGGCAGGTGGTGCGGCTGATTCCCGCGTGGTTCGCGTCGACCTACGATTTAGTTTCTAAGCCGGTTCACCCGTATGCGTAAATCACTGCCAGTGCTGTTGACTGCGGCGCTCCTATGCGCCGCCGCCGTCCTTGCCCAAAAGTTCGAAGTATTTCCGCTATTGCGTTCCGCCGTGAGAGCGGGGAAACAGGTTGATGGTTCGCTGCTGGTAGTGACGCAGCAACTGATTCGACCTTGGGGAGAGCAAACATTCCTTCCAGGACGGCCCGTCGATTTGGCCTTCGATTCCAACAAGTCCCTGCTCGCGGTTTTGAATATGGAAAGCATCCAACTGGTGGATGGCGGGACAGGTGTTCCGCAAGGTGAATTCAAAACAAAAACTACCTCGTATTGCGGAATTGCGTTCCGGCCGGGTAACCATGAAATCTGGGCTAGCGAGACTACAACAAAGGGCACGGACAGTATTTTCATCGGCAAATTGAATGCTGCCGAGACGCCGGACGGTTCAGAGAGAATTGCACTGCCTGGACACGCCGTTCCGGCAGGCATCGTGTTTTCGCCAGACGGAGACACGGCTTACATCGCTCTCAACCGCAACAATACCATTGCGATTGTCGATGCAAGAACGCGTTCCGTAAAAAAAGAGATCCCGGTGGGATTAGCGCCGTTTTCCGTGGCGCTGTCCCCCGCGGGGGACCGTCTGTATGTGTCGAATCGTGGTGGTCACGCTCCCTCGCCTGGCCAAGCGCAGGGCTTCAGCAGCGGCGCTGCGCTCGCCACCGACAAGCAGACGGGCGCCGTGCTCAATGGAACAGTCAGCGTGGTGGATGTAAACAGCGGCGCTGTGCGGGAAGTGACGGTAGGCCGTGCTCCTACCGGCCTGGCGCTTAGTCCCGATGGACGGACGCTGGCCGTGGCGAACTCCCATTCCGATTCCATCACTCTCATCGACACGGCGAAGCTGACCGCTACCGCGGTATCCATACCGACTTGGCCAGAGGGCTTACTCGGCAGTGAGCCCGTTGCTGTCGCTTTTGCTCCGAAAGGCGATCGTCTGTATGTTGCCGCCGCCACGAACAACGCGGTCGTGGTGCTCGACAAGAAGAATGGAAAATTTACGCCTGTGGGAGCAGTTCCAGCCGGCTGGTTCCCGGATGCGATCGCGCTGGACCGGGAAGGCAACCTTCGCATTTTGAACATCAAGGGCCGCGGCAACACCGATAATGGACACGGCGCCTACCAATCACGCGCATTTGAAGGTTCTTTGTTGCGGATACCTGCGCAACTGGACGCGCGGCTGGCAGCGGCTACGCGTGAAGTGCGTGCCGCCAACAATCCCAAATTCGAGCCGGCCGGCGGCGTTCAAAATCTGGAATCGCTGGGCATCCATCACGTATTCCTGATCGTGAAGGAAAATCGCACCTATGATCAGGTCTTCGGCGACATGCCGCAAGGTAACGGCGACGCAAAGCTTGTCATGTACGGCCGCGACGTTACGCCGAATCACCATGCGCTGGCCGAAAAATATGTGCTGCTGGATAACTTCTACGCGACGGGCGCCATGAGCTTCGACGGCCATCAATGGCTGGAACAAGGCTTTGTCAGCGACAATGTGGAGCGGGCGCTGACGGATTCTCCCCGCGGATATGCCTGGAATCTTTCCGATGCATTGGATGTCTCGCCAGCGGGTTTCTTTTGGCAACACTCTGCGCGCCCGCTGGATGTGCGAGTAGGAGGCGTGCTTTCCCTTCCCGCCGAGTGGGACCCCAAAACGCAAACGGCGCGCGATATTACCGAGGATGACCTTCATCCATGGGCCGAATACTGGAAGCATTATCTGGATGGCTCCTGGCCGGGCGTGGTCGGCAGCCGCGCCGCAGTACCGGCCTTGGCTTCGGTGATGGATCTACGTTATCCGGTCAACGCCATGAAGATTACAGATCAAATACGCGCGACCGTGGTGGAGCAGGAACTCGCGGAGGCGAATAAGAGCGGTTATCTGCCGGACCTGCTGGTTTTTGGCATGACCAGCGACCACACCATGGGGACAGACCCGCAGTCACCGACGCCTTCCGCAATGGTGGCTGATAACGATCTTGCTCTGGGACGCATGGTGGAGGCTATTTCGAAGAGCCGCTTCTGGTCCACCAGTCTCATTCTGGTAGTGGAAGACGATGCGCAAAACGGCGTGGATCATGTGGACGGACACAGAACTGTAGCTTTGGCGATTGGCCCGTCTATCCGGCACAATGCGGTCGATTCAAATTTTTACACGCAACTCTCCATGACGCGGACCATTCAAGACATATTTCATATCGAACCGCGAACACACTTCCTCAAAGCGGCGCGCGCCATGACCAGCATATTCACGGCTGCGGGAGCGAGGGATTTAAGTACTTATTCCGCATTGAAGCCACAGATCCCGCTCGACACCATGAACCCGCCACTTGCGGCGCTGAATAACCGGCAACTTTGGGCGGCCAAGCGCTCCGCCACGATGGATTGGAACCATGTCGACGACGTGCCGACGCAGATTCTCAATCAAATTTTATGGTGGGACCGTAAAGGGTATAACAGCACCGTTCCGCCCACGCGGTCTTCGCTGAAGGAGTAAGCGTTCTGGCCGGCGCCGCTCAGTTTGGCAGAATCTGACCGGCGCCTGTCATTGCCCTCGGGCTAATTGCGGCTTAGACTCCAGGTATGAGAAGGCAGCCGGGAGCAGCAATCGCAACAACACAGGCGTTAGCCGCCGCCGATCGCCGCGTTGTGATTCTGGCGCCGGCGCCGTCTTGCAGAAGAAGCGTTCGACTTCATTGATAGAGTGGCCGCACAGGTCGGATTCGGAAGCTCGGGGTGGGGCATTGTCACGTTGGGCGATCAACAAACATGGGTGACGACGGCTCGGGGACAAGTAGTGGTTCGAACGTCGCCGGTGACTTACGCGAGGCAGTCGCCCCGGTGATCTAGAGCTACTCCTGGAGCCGCTCACTTCAAAGCGCGTCGAAGTGCAGCTTGGGCGCGGCGGTTCTCTTCGGGCAAACCTATCGTAATGCGCGCCCAATTGGCATACGGCGGGTGCGCCCGGCCGATGTCTATGCCCTGTGCGCGCATCCCTGCCGCAAGTATCGCTTGCGGTTGGCCTACATGGGTTTTC
>Ga0193743_1002723_pt1 | contig 12250 bp, 9 predicted proteins | sample L2c2metaG_FD_143038 | JGI IMG/M metagenome (GOLD analysis project Ga0193743, IMG submission 143038) | Soil microbial communities from a riparian zone of the East river system, Colorado, United States - L2c2 | ecosystem: Environmental > Terrestrial > Soil > Riparian zone | place: USA: East River... | reverse complement strand
GATGGATTCTGTTGTTGTCGAACTCACGGTCCGACGATGCACCGAGATGATACTTGACGTCGCCGGAGCCCTCGACCGCGTCCGGATTGGCCGAGCCGCCCTTGAATTCATGAAACAGCGCCCGATGCGGCTTGCCCATCACCTGCGTCAGCACGTTCAGGCGTCCGCGATGCGGCATGCCGACGACGATTTCCTTTACGCCAAGATTGCCGCCGCGCTTGATGATCTGTTCCAGCGCCGGGATCAGCGATTCCGCGCCGTCCAGCCCGAAGCGCTTGGTGCCGGTGAATTTGAGATCGCAGAATTTCTCGAAACCTTCGGCCTCGACCAGCTTCATCAGGATCGCGCGCCGGCCCTCGCGGGTGAAACTGATTTCCTTGTCCGGACCTTCGATGCGCTCCTGAATCCAGGCCTTCTGCGCGCCATTCGAGATGTGCATGAACTCAACGCCGAGCGTTTGGCAGTAGGTGCGTTCACAGATCGCAACGATTTCGCGCAAGCTTGCATATTCGAGGCCCAGCACATGATCGAGGAAGATCTTGCGGTCGAAATCGGCTTCCGTGAAGCTGTAGGAGCGCGGATCGAGTTCCTCGCGATCGCGCGGCGGTTCGATCCCGAGCGGGTCGAGCTTGGCGTGAAAATGGCCGCGCATGCGGTAAGCACGAATCAGCATCAGGGCGCGCACCGAATCGCGCGTCGCCTGGTGGATGTCGGCTGCAGTAAGCTCAGCGCCTTTGGCCTGCGCCTTGGCCGCGAGCTTGGTGCCAACGGTCTTTTCGACTTCCGCCCAGTTGCCGTCGAGCGCGGAGGTCAGGTCGTCACGCGGCGTCAGCGGCCAGTTGTCCCGGGCCCAGGATGGTCCTTCGGCGTTTTTCCGGACGTCGGCCGGCTGGTCTTTCAGGCTCTTGAAGAACTCCTGCCATTCGGTGTCGACCGAGGCGGGATCTTTCTCGTAGCGGGCGTAGACATCATCGATGTAGGGGGCGTTGGTACCTTGAAGGAACGAAGAGAGAGCAAATGCGGCGTTCGCGTCCTGGCGAGACATGATTCCGTCCTGGTGATTTCGGTTCGCGCATGGAATACGGCGCAACAGCCGATCCGGGCACCGGATCAGCGTGATAGGAGACCTTTACCCTATCTAGGACGAATGTTCGCGCCGAAAAGAGCCAAAGATTGAATTAAGACTTCAATTTTTCGACAAGAGTCTTGCCGAGCCGCGCCGGCGACGGCGACACCGTGATTCCGGCAGCTTCCATCGCCGCGGTCTTGGAGCCGGCATCGCCCTTGCCGCCGGAGATGATCGCGCCGGCGTGGCCCATGCGGCGGCCGGGAGGCGCCGTCACTCCGGCGATAAAGCCGACCATCGGCTTCCTGCGGCCACGTTTGGCTTCGTCCTTGATGAACTGCGCGGCGTCTTCTTCGGCCGAACCGCCGATTTCGCCGATCATGACGATCGAAGTTGTCTTGGGGTCGGCCAGAAACATCTCAAGCATGTCGATGAATTCGGTGCCCTTGACCGGATCGCCGCCGATGCCGACCGCGGTGGTCTGGCCGAGGCCCTCCTGGGTGGTCTGGAATACCGCTTCATAGGTCAGCGTGCCCGAGCGCGAAACGATGCCGACATTGCCGGGCTTGAAGATGTTCGCCGGCATGATGCCGATCTTGCATTCGCCCGCGGTCATCACGCCGGGACAATTCGGCCCGATCAGCCGCGATTTCGACCCCGACAGCGAACGTTTCACCCGCACCATGTCGAGCACCGGAATGCCCTCGGTGATGCAGACGATCAGCGGGATCTCCGCATCGATGGCTTCGCAGATCGCATCCGCAGCACCCGGCGGCGGCACATAGATCACGCTGGCATCGGCGCCGGTTTTTTCGCGCGCCTCCTGCACAGTGTCGAACACCGGCAGGCCGAGATGCACCGCACCGCCTTTGCCAGGCGAGGTGCCGCCGACCATCTTGGTGCCGTAAGCGATCGCCGCTTCGGAATGAAAGGTACCGTTCTTGCCGGTAAAGCCCTGGCAAATGACCTTGGTGTTCTTGTCGATCAGGATGGACATGTCTGGGATTGCTTTCGCGAAACGATCGATAAAGGGGTCAGTGGATCCGCCGATAAACGCCGGTGAGCACGTCGGCCCACCCTTCTGCGTCGGGCGAGAACTGGATTTTCAGCGTGTAGGAATTGTCGTCGATGACTTCATAGACATGGCGCGCATTGCCGCGCAGCGAGCCGCGCACCAGCGTCAACGTCTTGCCGTTCCAGCCGCCGGAGGCCGGCGATGGCGGGTAGTAGCCGAGCGAATCGTGCCAGAACAGCTTGTAGAGCCGGTCCTCGCGATCGTAGGTGAACACGCCATGGGTGGCGAAGCTTTCCTTACCGTCGCGCGTCTGGCGGGTATCCTGAATCAGATAAAAGCCGTTGAGATCGATGCGTGCGACGACATGCGAGGTGGCGGGCCCTCCGGCGGTCCAGCGCGATGGTTGAACCATCTCTTCACCATTCCACTCGCCCGCGAACGCCGCGAGCTTGCGATGCTCCTCCAGCGGCGTCGGTGCGGCGAGATGGTCCTGGGCCATCGGCTTAAGCCCCCTTCACGGCCTTGACGATCTTCTGCGCGGCATCGTCGAGATCGTCGGCCGGCAGCACGTTGAGGCCGGATTCCCGGATGATCTTCTTGCCGGCGTCGACATTGGTGCCTTCGAGCCGCACCACCAGCGGCACTTTGAGGCCGACTTCCTTCACCGCAGCAACCACGCCTTCGGCGATGATGTCGCATTTCATGATGCCGCCGAAAATGTTGATCAGGATGCCCTTCACGTTGGGATCGGCGGTGATGATCTTGAAGGCCGCGGTGACCTTGGTCTTGTCGGCGCCGCCGCCGACATCGAGGAAGTTCGCCGGCGCCATGCCGTAGAGCTTGATGATGTCCATCGTCGCCATCGCAAGACCAGCTCCGTTGACCATGCAGCCGATGGTGCCGTCGAGCGTGATGTAATTGAGATCGTATTTCGACGCCTCGATTTCCTTGGCGTCTTCCTCGGTCTCGTCGCGCAGCGCCACCACTTCCGGGTGGCGGTAGAGCGCATTGCCATCGAACGTTACCTTGGCATCGAGAACGCGCAGATCGCCCTGCTTGGTGACGACAAGCGGATTGATTTCCAGCATCGCCATGTCCTTGGCGACAAAGGCTGTATAGAGCTGCGTCACCAGCTTTTCCGCCTGTTTGGCGAGATCGCCGCTGAGGCCCAAAGCCTTCGCCACCGTGCGGCCGTGGTGGCTCATGATGCCGGTGGCGGGATCGACCGAGAAGGTAATAATCTTCTCCGGGTTATTGTGCGCGACGTCCTCGATATTGACGCCGCCTTCGGTGGAGACCACGAACGATACCTCGGAGGTTTCACGGTCGACCAGGATCGACAGATAAAACTCCTTGTCGATCTCGGAGCCTTCCTCGACGTAAAGACGATTGACCTGCTTGCCGTGCGGCCCGGTCTGCACCGTGACCAGCGTCGCTCCCAGCATCTGCTTGGCGAATTCATTGACCTCGGCGATCGATTTGGCGATGCGGACGCCACCCTTGTCGCCGGCCGAAGCTTCCTTGAATTTTCCCTTGCCGCGGCCGCCGGCGTGGATCTGGCTCTTTACCACCCAGACCGGACCGCCGAGCGTCTTCGCGGCCACGTCGGAGTCCGAGGCCCGCAGCACCGGCACGCCCTTCGAGATCGGCACGCCGAATTCATGCAGCAGCGCCTTGGCCTGGTATTCATGGATGTTCATTTGGACGCTCCCGAACCCTCTCGTGCGGTGAATTTTGAAATTTCACACCAGTTTTGCGACTGGCATACCATATACCAGAGGAACCACAAACTCAAAATCGCTTCGGCATGTCATCGCGCTTGTGCTGCTTTTGGTTCCGAAGTCCGCGCTCGATATTGCGGATTTCGGCAATTGGAGTGCCGAAAATCGATCAGTTCGATCTGCGGGCTAATGGCTAAACGCTGTTCAGCGGCCGAGCAGATCCGGCGCGATCTTCTTGCAGGCATCGACCAGACCCTGCACCGCGCCAACCGACTTGTCGAACGCTTCGCGGTCCTTGCCGGCCAGTTCGATCTCGACAATACGCTCGACACCCTTCGATCCGATGACAACGGGCACGCCGACATACATGTCTTTCACGCCGTATTCGCCGTTGAGGTAGGCCGCGCAGGGCAGCACGCGTTTCTTGTCCCTGAGGTAGCTCTCGGCCATCGCGATCGCGGAGGCGGCCGGCGCATAGAATGCCGAACCGGTCTTCAACAGGTTGACGATCTCGGCGCCGCCGTTGCGGGTGCGATCGACGATCTCGTCGATCCGCGTCTGCGAGGTCCAGCCCATCTTCACCAGGTCCGGCAGCGGAATGCCGGCCACCGTGGAGTATTTCACCAGCGGCACCATGGTATCGCCATGGCCGCCAAGCACGAAGGCGGTGACGTCTTCGACAGAGACATTGAATTCGTCGGCGAGGAAATAGCGAAAGCGCGAAGAATCCAGCACGCCCGCCATGCCCACCACTTTCTTGTGCGGCATGCCCGAGGCCTTCTGCAGCGCCCATACCATGGCGTCGAGCGGATTGGTGATGCAAATGACGAAGGCGTCGGGGGCATATTTCTTGATGCCGGCGCCGACCTGCTCCATCACCTTGAGATTGATGCTGAGGAGATCGTCGCGGCTCATGCCGGGTTTGCGCGGCACGCCGGCGGTAACGATGCAGACCTTGGCGTTGTCGAGCGCCTCGTAGGAATTGGCGCCGGTAAAATGCGCGTCGAACCCGTCTACCGGAGAGGATTGCGCGATATCGAGCGATTTGCCCTGCGGCACGCCCTCGGCGATGTCGAACATCACCACATCGCCCAATTCCTTCAGGCCGACGAGGTGAGCCAACGTTCCGCCGATCTGACCGGACCCAATCAAAGCAATCTTGTCACGCGCCATGGGAAATCTGTCCTTTGAACACGAAGGAGGAGGGTGGAAGGAAGCTGAATGGCTGGTTATCCCTTTCGACGGACCCGTTCAAGTCGCGGCTTGCTCAATTGTCGGCGTTGCCTTGATTTCAATCAGGGCCGTAACCCCCGGACACCCGCCGTCATTGCGAGGAGCGCAGCGGACGAACCAATCCACTCTTTCTTTCTGTGGTGGCATGGATTGCTTCGCGAAGCCTGTCATCGGGCACGCATCCGCGTGACCCGTTGGCTCGCAATGACGGGACGCACATCAAGTCTCCACCAATCCGGTGCTGGACCCGCTCGCCGCGGAATCCTTACGCCCGTGAGGCAGCGCCAGATAGGATTCCGAACTCATCTCGATCAGCCGCGATGACGTCCGCTTGAACTCGTTGGCCTCATCGCCCTCGGTCGCCAGATACAGCGACAGCGGATCGGCCTCCGCCGACGCCATCAGCTTCACGGCGTTGTCATAAAGCGTGTCGATCAGTGCGATGAACCGCTTGGCGGCATTGCGCTCGGCGTAATCCATGACGGGAATGCGGTCGATCATGATGGTGTGATAATCGTGCGCGAGCCGGAGGTAGTCCGACGCGGCGAGCGGTTTTTCGCAGATATCTGCAAACGAAAATCGCGCGACGCCGTGCGCCGAACATGGCACCTGCAGGATACGGCCCTTGATCGAAATATCGCGCGGCTTGCAGGGCGCCTTGCCGGTCATCCTCGCCCACGCTTTGTCGAGTGCGGCATCGGCGTCGCGATCCGCCGGCACCAGCCACATCTTCACGCCCGCGAGCTTCTCCAGCCGGAAATCGGTGCGCGCATCCAGCCGCAGCACATCCATATGAGCCGATATCTGCGCGATGAACGGCAGGAACAACGCCCGGTTCAGGCCCCCCTTGTAGAGGTCGTCAGGCGCAACGTTGGATGTTGCGACCACCACGGTGCCGAGTTCGAACAGCTTTGAGAACAGCCGTCCCAGGATCATCGCGTCCGCGATGTCGGTGACATGAAATTCGTCGAAACACAACAGCCAGGCCTCGTCGAAAATCGACGCGGCAGTGAGCGCGATCACATCGCCGTCGGCGATCTCGCCGCGCGCGATGTTCTGACGAAAGCCATAGATCCTCTCGTGCACCTCGGCCATGAATTCGTGGAAGTGCGCGCGGCGCTTGTGCTCCACCACACTCTGCTGAAAAAACAAGTCCATCAGCATGGTCTTGCCACGCCCGACTTCGCCATGAACGTAGAGGCCGCGTGGCGGCCCGTTGTCCTTGTCAGCAAACAGCCGGCCAAGCAGGCCTTGCTTGCGCACCGGCTTGTAGCGCGCGAGCCGCTGCTCGAGGTCAGCGAATGCCTCGGCGGCGCGCGCCTGCGCGTCGTCGGGCTCGATCGCGCCGGAGGAAACGAGGGCCTGATAATGGGCGCGGAACGAGGCTGATGGGGTAGACAGCATAGCCTACCTTACGGCCCCAGCGCGGCGGAAATTGCAAGCCGCGAATCGGGGCAACGGCTATGCGGAGACGGGCGTTGAAGAGCGCTGCGCCGGTCTACAGCAAGCTTTCATACCCGGTCCGGCCTTTGGCCAGCCGGATGACAGGCCCCAGCGGTATCCAGTACGCCGCAGCCTTTCGATTTCATCACCGGCGCTTTGGAATACTGGGGTCGCCCGGTCAAAGCCGGGCGATGACAGCTGAAAATGTTGCCGGCGCGCTTCACGCGCTCAGCGCGTAGGAATCCTCGACCACATAAGGCCCGCCGCCGGTGGACGCCCGAGATGAAAACAGCACGAACCGCGATGCCGTGAACACCCTGGTCGGAAAATATCCGCGTACCGACAGATAGTCCGCAACATCCTGGTTGGAGGCATCGCGCAGCCGCGCCAGCGTTACGTGTGGCGTGAATTTGCGGCCCTCAGGGTCGAGCCCGAAGCGCTGCATCAGCCGCTCGAGCTCGGCCTGCAACTCGATCAGCGGCCGGCTCGGCACGATGGAGGCGACCACCGCACGCGGCTTGCGCCCGCCGAAGCTCGACAGGCCCTGCAAGGCAACCTCGAACGGCTTGCGATTGATCCGAAACAGCAGCGAAGCGATTTCGTTCGCCGCGACTCCGTCGATATCGCCGATAAAGCGCAAGGTGACGTGATAATTTTCGGGGTCGATCCAGCGCGCGCCTGGGAGGCCGCCACGCATATTGGAGAGCGTCTGGCCGATCTCGGCCGGGATTTCCAGTCCAGTGAACAAACGCGGCATCGTAAAATCCTCGATGCTGAATTCCAGCGACGAATCACCGATGACATTTTTTACCGTAGTTATGTGACTCTGCGAAGCATCCGCAGGTCAGGGACCGCAAAGCTCCCAAGAAAACCCGGCGTTAGGGTTATTGTTGCCTGTTTTTCAACTGCGTTGCCCGGATATCGTGCCCAGAAATGCCTCCACGGTGGGCAGGATATTTTTCACGATCACATCGATCCCCTCGGCGGTCGGATGCAAGCCGTCCGCCTGATTGAGCTTGGCTTCGGTCGCGACGCCCTCCAGGAAAAACGGATACAGCGGCACCCCAAACGCTTTTGCGAGTTCCGGATAGATCGCGTTGAAACGGGCCGAATAGTCGCTTCCGTAATTCGGCGGCGCGTACATCCCGCACAGCAAAACCGCGATCTTGCGTGCCTTCAGCCGCGTCAGAATATCGGATAACGCGGCGCGGGTGACCTTGGGATCGGTGCCGCGCAAGGCATCGTTGGCGCCGAGTTCAAGAATCACGGCCTCGGTTCCCTCAGGCACCGACCAGTCGAGCCGGTCGCGGCCGCCGGAGGCCGTATCGCCGGAGACCCCGGCATTGATCATGTCAACCGCTATCCCTTTGAGTTTTAAAGATTTTTGAAGCCGCGCCGGGAACGCGGCGACCCCCGACAGGCCAAGGCCGGCGCTCAGCGAATCACCCAATACGACCATCTTGATCGGTTTCGGGTCCGCAGGTGCCTGCGCAAATGCTGCTCCCCCCGCCAACAGAACCATGCTCCACACCAGGAAATGCACGAACATCCGCCGCTGCCCCTCGACCGCGGCCGCGGAAGTGCCATATGAGCGAGCCATGGACAGTCTCATCGAACCCTCGTCACTGGCCGGCCTTGCGCCGGACACCATTTCCATCTCGAACGTCAATCTCTCGCTCGGCGCGGGCGCGGCGCGCGTTCACATCCTCAAGGATATAAGCCTGCGCGTGGCGCCAGGTGAAGCGATCGGCCTGATCGGGCCTTCAGGCTCGGGGAAATCCACCTTGCTGATGGTGATGGCGGGATTGGAACGTCCTGATAGCGGAGAAGTGGTGGTCAACGGCACCCCCTTCAATGCCCTCGACGAGGACGCGCTCGCGCGTTTTCGCGGCCGCCAGGTCGGCATCGTATTCCAGTCGTTCCATCTGATCCCGACTATGACGGCGCTGGAAAATGTCGCGGTGCCGCTGGAACTGGCCGGCAATCCCGATGCGTCACAGCGCGCGGCGCAAGAGCTGACATCGGTCGGTCTCGGCGACCGCCTGCATCACTATCCCACCCAATTGTCCGGCGGCGAGCAGCAGCGCGTCGCGCTGGCCCGCGCGCTGGCACCGGATCCCGCCATCCTGGTGGCAGACGAGCCCACCGGCAATCTCGACGAAGCCACCGGCAAGCAGATCGTCGATCTCTTGTTCACTAAACACGCCGAACGCGGCATGACTTTGGTGCTGGTGACCCACGATACATCGCTGGCGCGACGTTGTGATCGCGTGGTGCGGTTGCGCTCGGGCCGGATCGATCAACCCATTGCGGATCGCGAACCCGCTGCATGACCACTGCCTCCGAACCCGCGTATGGCAGCCGCGCGACGTCGCTCGCCCTGCGCTATGCCTTGCGCGAATTGCGCAGCGGGCTGCGCGGCTTTTACGTTTTCATCGCCTGCATCGCGCTCGGCGTGATGGCGATTGCCGGCGTCGGCTCGGTCGCGGCGAGCCTTGGCGAGGGATTGGCACGCGAGGGCCGTACATTGCTCGGCGGCGACGTGGCATTCTCTCTCATCCAGCGCGAAGCCAAGCCAGACGAAGTCGCGTTTCTCCGTTCGCGCGGAGAAGTCTCGGTCGCAGCGACGCTGCGCGGCATGGTGCACGCTGGGGATGGCCGGCTTGCACTGGTCGAGCTCAAGGCGGTCGATGGCAACTATCCGATGCTGGGCGAGGTGAAGCTCAATCCGAAACTGCCGGTTGCCGATTTGCTGGCCGAGCATGACGGCGCGTTCGGCGCGGCGGCCGATTCGACCTTGCTGGCGCGGCTCGATCTCAAAATCGGCGACCGGGTCACGGTTGGTAGCGCGACATTTCAGATCCGCAGCGCCGTCGGCGCCGAGCCCGACAAACTCGCCGGCGGCGTCGGTCTCGGCCCGCGGTTCCTGGTCAGCGAAGCCGGCCTGCGCGCGACCGGGTTGCTGCAACCCGGCAGCTTGGTGCGCTGGATCTATCGGGTAAAGCTGCCGGACAATGCGGCCAATGATCGCGCCGCGACCGCGCTGGCCGACGATGCGAGAAGCGCGTTGCCGGAAGCCGGCTGGGAAATCCGCAGCCGCGGCAACGCCTCACCGCAGCTTGAGCGCACCATCAGCCGTTTCACCCAATTTCTCACGCTGGTCGGCCTCGCAGCGCTACTGGTCGGCGGCGTTGGCGTCGCCAACGCCGTCAAAAGCCATATCGACCGCCGCCGCGATGTCATCGCGGCGTTCAAGGCGCTCGGCGCCACCGGCCGCGACGTCTTCACCATCTATCTCACGCAAGTGACCGTGCTCGCCGTGATCGGCTCGGTGATCGGTCTTGCTGTCGGCGCGGCGCTGCCCTTCATCATTGTCGGCCTGTTCGGCAAGCTGCTGCCGCTGCCGGTGGTGCCGGCGCTGCACATCGATGAACTCCTGCTGTCGTTCGTCTACGGCCTCCTGACCGCGCTCGCCTTCGGACTATGGCCGCTTGGCCGCGTGCATGACGTGCCGGTGGCGGCGCTGTTTCGCGAAGCGGTGACCAGCGAGTGGCATCGCCCGCGCTGGCGCTACCTCGCACTAATGGCCGTGGTGATCGCGTTGCTGATCGCGGTGGCGATCGGGCTCGCCTATGACAAGCGGGTTGCGGCCGTGTTCGTCGCGTCCTCGATCGTGGTGTTTGCGCTGTTGCGCGTCATCGCCGTCGGCTTGATGGCGCTGGCGCGGCGCCTGCCGCGCACCCGCATCACCATGCTGCGGCTGGCGATCGCGAATATCTATCGGCCCGGCGCGTTGACGCCGTCGGTGGTGATGTCGCTCGGCCTCGGCTTGGCGGTGCTGGTCACGATCACCCAGATCGACGGCAATCTTCGGCGGCAATTCCTGGCAGCGCTGCCGGATCGTGCGCCATCGTTCTATTTCATCGATATTCCCACTGCCGAAGCCGACCGCTTCGGCGCCTTCCTCAAACAGACCGCGCCGCAATCGACCGTCGAGGACGTGCCGATGCTGCGCGGGCGCATCGTCGCGGCCCGTGGCGTCAAGACGGAAGACCTCAAACCATCGGCCGACATCGAATGGGTGCTGCAGAGCGACCGTGGCCTGAGCTATACCGGTGAAATTCCCAGGGGCTCGAAGGTGGTCGAGGGCAAATGGTGGGACGCCGATTATGACGGGCCGCCGCTGGTCTCGATGGAGAAGAAGATCGCCGACGGGCTCAAGCTCAAGATTGGCGACGAAATCGTCGTCAACGTGCTCGGCCGCGATATCCCGGCCACGATCGGCAACATGCGCACGGTGGACTGGCAAAGCCTCGGCATCAATTTCGTGCTGGTATTCTCGCCCAACGCCTTCAAGGGTGCGCCGCATACTCATATCGCGACCCTGACCGAGACCCACCCGGACTCCGCCAGCGACGCCCGGATCATTAAATCGGTGGCGGACGCATTCCCGATGGTGACGAGCGTGCGGGTTCGCGAGGCGCTCGAAACCATCGGCACCGTCGTCACCAACCTGGTGCTGGCGATCCGCGGCGCCAGCGCAGTCACGCTGATCTCTGCCATTCTGGTGTTGGGCGGCGCGCTCGCCGCCGGCCATCGCCACCGGGTTTACGATGCGGTGATCCTGAAGACCCTCGGCGCTACCCGGGCGCGCCTGCTCGGCGCCTACGCGCTGGAATATCTGATGATCGGCTTTGCTACTGCAATTTTCGGCGTGATCGCAGGCTCCGTCGCGGCCTGGCTGATCGTGACCCGGCTGATGACGCTGAGCTTCGTCTGGCAAGCCGGCAGCGCCGCGGGCGTGGTGGCGGCGGCGCTGATTGTCACGGTGGGATTGGGGCTCGCCGGCACATTGCTGGCCCTGAACCAGAAGCCGGCCACAGTGTTGCGGAACTTATGACAAATTGAAGCAGCCAGCGCCGCCAGGGTTAACGCAGATCGCGCCAGCCCCTTTTCAGGGGCGTTTGGCGCATTCGGTCATCCACTTGGTCCGAATCGTGTTGCGGAGCGACATTCAGCCGCGCATGGAAGCTTGATTGGAATGTGCTAGTTTCCCACATACCAACTTGGGTCAGATGCCGGTTTGATGATGACGTGTGGTTAATGTCAGCAAATGACGGTATCTGGGATAGTTTCTTAATTGGCGCCGTAAACCCTTTGCGCTCCGCCAGACAACCAACGGGAATTCGACCATGTCGGACCTAGACCGTAACTACGCTTCGCCTTTCGGCCGGGCCGCCGGGCGCGTTGACGCCGCGACCGTCGATGCCGGTCTGCGCGCCTACATGCTGCGCATCTACAACTACATGACGATCGGTCTGGCCATCACCGGCCTGGCCGCGCTCGGCGTCTATATGGCCGCCGTGACAACCGATCAGGCCGGAGCCGCTGCCAAGTTCGGCAACGCCTTTCTGACGCCGTTCGGCTATGCGATGTATGTGAGCCCCCTGAAATGGCTGTTCATCCTGGCGCCCCTTGCCATGGTGTTCGCGATTTCGTTCGGCATCAACCGGCTCAAGCCCGCGACGGCACAGTTGCTGTTCTGGGCCTTCGCGGCGCTGATGGGCATCTCGCTGTCGTCGATCTTCCTGGTGTATACGCACACCTCGATCGTGCGGGTGTTCTTCATCACCGCGGCCTCGTTCGGTGCGCTGAGCCTCTACGGCTACACCACCAAGCGTGACCTGACCGGCATGGGATCGTTCCTGATCATGGGCCTGTTCGGCATCATCATCGCGAGCCTGGTCAATATCTTCCTCGCCAGCTCGATGC
>Ga0193743_1002722_pt1 | contig 12250 bp, 11 predicted proteins | sample L2c2metaG_FD_143038 | JGI IMG/M metagenome (GOLD analysis project Ga0193743, IMG submission 143038) | Soil microbial communities from a riparian zone of the East river system, Colorado, United States - L2c2 | ecosystem: Environmental > Terrestrial > Soil > Riparian zone | place: USA: East River... | reverse complement strand
CAGGCTCGGCCTTGAAGTGGCGCTTCTCGCCGGGCTTGGCGAGGACGTGGCCGCCCTGGCGCACCGTCACCAGTTCGCGCGCCTCGCCGAAGCGGCCGTGCAGCAACGTGTCGGCGCCCAATGGTTCGGCCAGCTCGACGTCGAACTGCAATGGGCCGTCGCTTGCCGGCAGCAGATGCTCGGGCCGGATGCCGAGTGCGATCGCCGTGCCCGGCGGCGCCGAGGTCGGCCGCGCCAACGGCAGGCTGATGCTCGCCGTCCCGGTGCCCGCGAGATCGACCGATCGGCCGCCCTGCCCGACCTTGGCCGCCAAAAAGTTCATCGCCGGCGAGCCGATGAAGCCCGCCACGAATACCGAGGCCGGCCGGTCGTAGACATCCATCGGCGTGCCGATCTGGTCGGCGACGCCGGCATTCATGACGATCAGCCGGTCGGCCATGGTCATCGCCTCGATCTGGTCGTGGGTCACATAGATCGAGGTGACGGCGAGCTCGCGCTGCAGGCGCTTGATCTCGAGCCGCATCTGCACGCGGAGCTTGGCGTCGAGATTGCTGAGCGGCTCGTCGAACAGGAACACCGCGGGCTCGCGCACGATGGCGCGGCCCATGGCGACCCTCTGGCGCTGGCCGCCCGAGAGCTGGCGCGGCCGGCGATCGAGGAACGTGCCGAGCTCGAGCGTCTTGGCGGCCTTGCGCACCCGGCGGTCGATTTCGTCCTTGGCCATGCCGCGGATCTTCAGCCCATAGGCCATATTGTCGTAGACGCTCATGTGCGGATAGAGCGCGTAGTTCTGGAACACCATGGCGATGTCGCGGTCCTTGGGCTCGAGCTCGTTCACCACCCTATCGCCGATCGCGACCTCGCCGCCGGTGATGCGCTCCAGGCCCGCCACCATGCGCAGCAGGGTGGACTTGCCGCAGCCCGAGGGGCCGACGATGACGATGAACTCGCCGTCGGCGATCTCCATGTCGATGCCGTGGATGACCTCGAGCTTGTTGTCGTAGCTCTTCTTGACGCCGCGCAGATGGACTTGCGCCATGGCCTGTTTCTCCGTCTCGCCTACTTCTCGGTTTCAACCAGGCCGCGCACGAACAGGCGCTGCATGAATACGACGACCAGCACCGGCGGCAGCATGGCGAGCATCGCCATGGCCATCAGCAGATTCCAGCTCGGTGCCGCATCGACCACATTGGCCTGGCGCGACACCGTCATGACCACAGTGGTAAAATTCTCCTTGGTCGTGATCAGCAGCGGCCAGAGATACTGGTTCCAGCCGTAGATGAACTGGATCACGAACAGGGCCGCGATCGTGGTGCGGCTCATCGGCAGCAGGATGTCCCAGAAGAAACGCATGGGCGAGGCGCCATCGACCCGCGCCGCCTCGGCGAGCTCATCGGGAACGCCCAGGAAGAACTGCCGGAACAGGAAGGTGGCGGTCGCCGAGGCGATCACCGGGATGATCAGGCCCGAATAGGAATCGAGCATGCCGAGACTGGCGACGACGCCATAGGTCGGCACGATGCGCACCTCGACGGGCAGCATCAGGGTGACGAAAATCGCCCAGAAGAAGGTCATGCGCAGCGGAAAGCGGAAATAGACGATGGCGAAGGCGGAGATGATGGAGATCGCGATCTTTCCCAGCGCCACGCCCAACGCCATGATCATACTGTTCATCATCGTGTGCCAGATCGGCGTCTCGCTATAGCCCCGGCCGAAACCCACGGTCAGGATCTGCGTGTAATTGTCGATCAAATGCGAGCCAGGCAGAAGAGGCACGGGCGACCGCAACATGGTTGCCTGGTCGTGGGTCGAGGCGACGAATGTCATCCAGATCGGGAAAGCGATGATGATCACGCCCAGCAGAACGATGGCGTGGCTGAGCCAGGTCAGGAAAGGCCGGTTCTCGACCATCAATAATGGACCCTGCGCTCGATGAAACGGAACTGCACGAAGGTGAGCACGATGACCACGATCATCAGGATCACCGACTGCGCCGAGGAGCCGCCGAGATCCTGGCCGCGGAAGCCGTCATTGTAGACCTTGTAGACCAGGATGTTGGTGGCCTGGCCCGGTCCGCCCCTGGTGAGCGCATCGATCACACCGAAGGTGCCGAAGAAAGCGTAGAGGATATTGATCACCAGCAAAAAGAAGCCGGTCGGCGAGAGCAGCGGGAACATGATGTCCCAGAAGCGCCGGACCGGTCCCGCGCCGTCGATGGCGGCGGCCTCGATCAGCGACTTGGGGATCGACTGCAGACCGGCCAGGAAGAACAGGAAATTGTAGCTGAGCTGGTTCCACACCGCGGCGATCACCACCAGCAGCAGCGCCTGGTTGCCGTTACTCACGTAATTGAACTCGATGCCGAGGCCTTGCAGCATCCAGGAGACGACGCCGACCGAGGGGTTGAACAGGAAGCCCCACAGCACGCCCGCCACCGCCGGCGCAACTGCATAGGGCCAGATCAGGAAGGTCTTGTAGACAGTGGCGCCGCGGATGACGCGGTCGGCCATCACCGCCAGCAGCAACGACAGCGCAAGCCCGATCGAGGCGACGAGCGCGCTGAACACCACGGTCACCCGTGCCGAGGCGTAGTAGGCCGGATCGCTGAAGAGCTGCAGGAAGTTGTCGAACCAGACGAACTTCGAGTTGCCACCGAAGGCGTCCTCGACCAGCAGCGACTGCCAGATCGCCTGGCCCGACGGCCAGAAGAAGAAAACCAGGGTGATGACGATCTGCGGCGCCACCAGAAGGTAGGGCAGCCACCGCTCGTTGAAGGTGACGCGCTTTTCCATGGTCAGCGCGCGCGACGTTGGTCATACGCCCTCTCCGCCGCGCAGCGGGGGAGAGGGAGGGGCCCATTGCGAAGCAATGGGAGGGTGAGGTGGTCGTCGATCAAAAGGCGATGCGGGTCGGACGAACGCATGACCCACCTCACCCTCCGCGCGCTCACGCGCGGGTCCCCTCCCTCTCCCCCCGCTGACGCGGGCGGAGAGGGCGTTTTAGGAGGAAGAGCCGGCAACGCCAGCAGCCTACTTGTTGGCAGCTTCGAACTTGCGCAGCAGCTCGTTGCCGCGCTTGACCGCGTCATCGAGGGCGGTCTTGGCGTCCTTCTTGCCCGCCCACACCGCCTCGAGTTCCTGGTCCTCGATGTCGCGGATCTGCACGAAGTTGCCGAGCCGCAAGCCCTTGGAGTTATCGGTCGGCGGATTGAGCGTGAGCTCCTTCACCGCGACGTCGCGGCCAGGATGCGTCTTGTAGAAACCCGAATCCTCGGTGAGCTTCGCAGCGGCCAAGGTGGTCGGCACGTATCCGGTCTCCTGGTGCCACTTGGCCTGCACGGCCGGGCTCGAAATGTAGCTCAGGAACTTGGCGACGCCCTTGTATTCCGCCTTCGGCCGGCCTTGCAGCGCCCACAGCGTGGCGCCGCCGATGATCGAGTTCTGCGGCTGGGCCTTCACTTCCGGCGAGTAGGGCATCATCGCGATGCCGACCTTCTCAGGGCTGAGCGACGCGAAGAGCTGGGATGCCGTGCCTGACGAGGCGAGTTCCATACCGCAGTCGCCCGAGGTCATCAGGGACGTCGGCTTGCCCTCGCGGCCGCCGTAGACGAAACGCTTGTCCTTGGTCCAGTCGGCCAGCATCCCGATCAGCTTGATTCTCGGCTCGTCGTTGAACTTGAGCTCGGTGTCCAGGCCACCGAAGCCATTCTCCTTGGTCGCGAACGGCAGGTTATGCCAGGCGCCGTAGTTCTCGAGCAGGATCCAGGTCTGCCATTCGGCGGTCAGGCCACACTTGGCGCCAGAGGCCACCAGTTTCTTGGCGAAGTCGCCCACTTCACTCCAGGTCTTGGGCGGCGTGTTGGGATCGAGCCCAGCCTTCTGGAACAGGTCCTTGTTCCAGTAGAAGACCGGCGTCGAGGAGTTGAACGGCATGGAGAGAAGCTTGCCGTCGGTCGTCGAATAGTAGCCGTAGATCGGGCCGATGAACGCCTTCGGATCGAACGGCTCCTTTTCATCAGCCATCAGCTGATACACAGGATAGATCGCGCCCTTGGCGGCCATCATGTTCGCAGTACCGACCTCGAAGACCTGCACGATGTGCGGCGCCTGCTTTGCGCGATAGGCGGCGATCACGGCGGTCATGGTATCGGTATAGGAGCCCTTGAAGACCGGTACGATCTTGTAGTCCGTTTGGGTCTTGTTGAACCCCTCGGCGATCTCATTGACCGTCTCACCGAGTTTGCCGCCCATGGCGTGCCACCACTGGATTTCGGTCTGCGCCTGGGCTCCGGACGCGCTGGCGAGCATCGCCAGCGCCGCGGCGGACGATAGAAGAATCCGAGTCATTGGCAAAAAACCTCCCTGAGAACCCCGCCGATGTATCGACGGGCCGCAAGACTGCGATGTGTCTATTTTTTTGCGGTCTGATGACAGTCCACCAAGCCTGTGTAGAGAACGCAACCCTCAATTTGACGTCGAATCAGCCGAGCGCCGCCAGGATCACGTCGGGCGCGTCGGTGATGACGCAATCCACGCCCATGCCGACCAAGGCTCTGGCCACGTCGCCGTCGTTGATGGTGTAGACGGCGAGGGCGAAGCCGGCCTGCTTGATCTCGCAAGCCCAGGGCGCCGTGAGCTTCTGGCCGTTGGTATTGACGCCCACCGCGCCCGTCGCGTCGGCGCGGGTCCGCCAGTCGGCCACGTATTCCCTAAGCAGGATGGCACGGGCGAACTCGGGCGCGGCCTGGTAGGCAGCGGCGAGCGAGGCGTCCTTGAAGCTCGACAGCAGGGGCTGTGGCAGATGGCTCGGCCAGCAGCGCCGCAGGGTCTCGACCACCGCGCGCGCGGTCTCGGCTTCGCGGCCTTCAGAGGGCTTGATCTCGACGTTGCAGCCCAGCCCCAGCTCGCTCCAGCAGGTGATCGCCTCGTCGAAGGTCGGCACGTCGCGCGGCAGGTCGGCGCGCTTCGTCTCGGCCACCAGCCGGTCGATGCCCGTGGTGCGCCTGAGCGATTCGTCGTGCATCAGGATGGGCACGTCGTCGGCGGTCAGCACGACGTCGGTCTCGACCCAGGTGGCGCCACGCCGGCGGGCCTCGCGGAAGGAGGCTAGCGTGTTTTCCGGGGCATAGGCGGCTGCGCCGCGATGACCAATGACTTTCGGCAGTTGCAGCATTTGCCAATACAAAGCTAAGTCGGGCTGTCGCAATAGATGAATGTCCCACCTTATGTCGACCTTTCCCGACCGATTCAGGCTCGATGGCCGCACCGCTTTCATCACAGGCTCGGGCCGCGGCCTGGGCTGGGAAATAGCCAAGGGGCTGGCCGAGGCCGGCGCCAAGGTGCTGCTGCACGGCCGTTCGCACGAGCGGCTCGCGCCCCGTCTCGAGCAGCTGGCCGCCGCTGGCCACGCGGCCGAGGCGCTTTGCTTCGACATGGCCGATCGGGCCGCCATGCAGGTTGAAATGAGCCGAGCCGGGCCGATCGACATCCTGGTGCACAATGTCGGCGAGCGCGATCGCCGGCCCTTCGCCGAGATCGAGCCCGACGCCTTCGCCCATCTGATCGATGTCGACCTCACGGCCGCCCACGCCCTGGTCCGGCTGGTGGTGCCCGGCATGATCGAGCGCGGCTGGGGACGCCTGATCCTGGTGACCTCGATCGTGGCCAACCTCGCTGTGCCGGGCGCCTCGTCCTATATCGCGGCCAAGGGCGGCCTATCGGCGCTGGCGCGCGCGCTCGCGGCCGAACTTGGGGCCGCGGGCATCACCTCGAACGCGCTGTCGCCCGGCTTCTTCGCCACCGAGACCAATGCACCCATGATCGCCACGCCGGCCGGCGAGCGGCTGCGCGAACGCTGCCCGGCCAAGCGCTGGGCCGAGCCGTGGGAGATCGCCGGAGCGGCCGTCTTCCTTGCCTCGCCGGCCGCCGCCTACGTTAACGGCCACACGCTCACCGTCGACGGCGGCGTGTCGGCGACCTATCTTGCCTGATGAATGCCTGAGGCGTCAGTGAGACATCAAGGAGGAGTCATGTCGGCCTTGTCCCATCCCTTGTCGGGATTGAAGAGGACGATCGACCCGGCACGCTGCGCCGTCTCCGGCCCGAGATCCTGCTCGTAGACATCGCCGGCCTGGCTGACGATGAAGGTCATCACGCCGGTCTCGCCATAAGTCACCGGCCAGGCGATCACGCCGAAGCCGCCGATCATACGGTTGTTCACCAGGTAATCGTGCGCACCGCCCGGCGCCGCCGCGCCCTGACCGTAGAGCAGGCGGAAGTGATAGCCGAAATAGCCCTGTCCCGGCCCGTCGCCGGGCTGGGCCTTGGCCACCAGGGCGCCCAGGGGACTCTGCGGTTCGCCGGGGGCGGCCTCCCAATAGAGCCCGTCCTTCTTGCCGGGTGAGCTCAGCAGGCGGCGCGCGTAGGCCGTGCCGCCGGTCTTCTTGGGATCGAGCGTGGCGTACTCGCGCTGGGCGTCGACGATCGCGAGCAGGACCTGGATGACGGCGAGCTCGTCGCGGCCGATCTCGCGCGCGACGATCTCCTTCGCTCCCGCCTCGACATCGTAGCGCCAGCCGGCAGCATCCTTCACCAGCGGAATCGGCATCTGCCAGCCGGTCGTGCCCGCCTCGATGATCGCCTTGTCGTCACCCTGCGGCACGATCTTGTGGCCCTGGTCCCACGATTCGAGGAAGCGCGTGCGCGCCTCGTCCTCGTGCGTCTTGTTGCCCGGAACCAGATCGCGCCAGCCCGTGCCGAGGATCGCCGCGATCGCCTTGTCGTCGTCCTTGCGGATCGCCTCGGTCAGCGTCGTGGCCGCGGCCTCGGCCGAGGGAAAGCGCTGCTGCTTGTCGGCCTGCGCAAAGGCGATACCGGCGAACCCGGCGAGCAGGGCCAGGATGACAATGAGACTCCTCGGGAACATGCTCATCGCCGGCCTCCTCTTGCGCCACCGCCCGCCGCTACTCCGCCTGCGCCGCGCGTATAATTAGGATGCGACTGGGCGCGGGTCTGCTGAGCTCGGCCGCGCGCGGCTTCGCGGTTGACCTGCTGGCCCCGGTCGGTGCCGCTCAGCGCCGTGGGACGGTCGCCTGCGGCGAGGTTGCCCCGAGTCTGCCCGGCAGCCTGACGCTGTTGCAGGTTGGCTCCGGTGCCGGGAGTGCCCGCGCCCGGCCGATTGGCCGGCGTGCGATTGGCGGGCGTGCGGTTGGCGGGCGTCGTATTCGCGAGCTGCCCGCGGAACTGCTGGCGCTGGTCGGCGCCCGGGCGAGCCTGGCCGAACTGCTGGCGCGTCGCGGGATCGCGATAGGCGACGCCGCGGCGGTGTCCGGCATCGTGCTGCCAACGGTCGTTGTTGGCGTAGGCGTTGCGGTTGAAATTATTGTCGATGTTGACGGCACGATTGACGTTCACGTTCACGTAGCTGTTGCCGTGCCCCCAGTTCCAGTTCGAATACATCGCATTGGAGGCAGCAATGCCGAGGCCGAACATCAGGCCGCTGGCCAGCAGCGCGCCGTAGCCGTAGTTCGGCGGCGGCGGATAATAGATCGGCGGATAGGCGGCGTAGGGCCACGGGCCATAGGCCCAGCTGGGATTGTAGGCCGGCACATAGATCACGTCCGGATTGGCCGGTGCGATGACGATGGTGCGGTCGGCGCCGGTGCCCTGCGACGTGACGGTCTGCTGCGGGCCGGTCTTGAGGTTGCCGGCGTCGGTCGCCTTGGCGCGCAGCCGCTGGATCGAATCAGCCACGTCGGCCTGCTGGGAGATCATGGCGTCGCCCAGTTTCTGCGTCCAATCGAGGTGATCGTTCAACTGCATCAGGACCGACGGGAAGGCGACCAGCGATATCACGCTCGCGTCCCAGCTCTGGTCCTTCACCGCCGCGACGGCGGCATCGCCCTTCAGCGCCGGATTGGCCTTGGACCAGCGCGCCGCCTCGACGATCTCCAGCGGATAGCTCGCCGCCATCAGCACCTGCGACAGCAGTGCGTCGGGATAGAGCGCGATGGGCGCCAGCATCTGGTCGAGTTCCTGTGGCGTGAAGGCCCTCTTGCCGTCCGCAGCGGCGGGCTGAGCGGCAGGCGGGATCTGGGCCCGGCCCGTCGTGCCGAGCGCCAGCAGCGCAAGCGATGCCAGCAACAACGTGCGCCGATCCATGTCTCGTCCCCCGACGCTCAAAAGTGATACCCGAACGGTGTCGAGTGGCGGCAGCTTCGCCGGCAACCTACCGGCGAACCGGACGCCGCGTCCACCGAACCGCGGCGCGGCAGAGGAAGATCACGTCACCAACCCAGTTCCTTCAAGGCCCAACCGGAATTCCAGATCTTGGTCATGTGCCGGATTTTGTCGCCGTCAAACTCCATCGAATAGACGTAGTCCGATCGGGTGCTCTTGCCGGTCGGTGGCGGGCCGCCCTCGCCGGTATGGGTGCCGGAGAACACCGCATAGGCCGTTACGGTGTCTCGTTCGGCATCCGTCGCGAACGATTTAATGTCGTAGTGGCCGTCGGGCATCATCTTCATCAAGCCCTGCATCCAGTCGGCGTATTGCTGGAGCGTGCGAACCTCGACCAGCGGCTCGGCTTGAGCGGAAAACGTGGCGTCGGGCTTGCAGTAGGATTTGCACCCTCCCCAACCCTTGCCCTTTTCGCAGGCGTCGAAGAATTGCATGGCGACAGTGGCTATGGCTGACATTCGCTCTCTCCTTCCGGCTACGGCGCAGGCGCGCCAAAGCATACTTCAATCGTCGCCTCAGCGCGCCGGCGAGAACAGCTCGGCCAGGGTCTTCACGGCCCGCTCCGCCTCGGCGCGGTCGGGCGTCTCGTTGGCGTCCCCGTAGCCCTTCATCTCGCCGCCCTCGAAAGACTGGACGACGATGCCGTCGCGGCGCGGCACGGCAATGACCTGGCGGTAGGTCAGTCCGTAGCGCACGTCCGGCTGCGGGATCAGCCGTGCGATCTGACCGCGCACGGGGGTGAGGGTCTCGTCCTTCCACAGCGCCCGCGCGCCGTAGCCCGTGCAGTTGATGACCACTCTCTTGCCCAGCGCGGCGATCTGCGACGGGGCGTGGAATTCGGCCTGCCGGAACTGGCCGCCGGCGATGAAGAAGTCGTTCAGCAGGGTATGGCCGTAGTCGGCGATGTTGAAGATCATCAGCTCGTTGCGCGCAACGGACGCGCCTTTGAACGGCGTGGCGCCGGCCGGTACCCGCCGCCATTTGGGCACGAGGTCGGCGATGCTCTTGCCGTACTCGGCGAACGCCGGGCCTGACGGCGCGCTGCCGCCGCTGCTGCTGCTGGGCGGAGTGTCGTCGGTGACCGAATATTGATCGATCCACTCCACCGGCGTGCCGGGCAGGCCGAGATAGTTCCGGTGGGCCTTGAAGGCCGTCCGCGCCATCTCCTCCCACACCGCCGCGAAGCCCGGCGCCGCTGCGTCGGCAAGGGCGATGCGCGAGTCCGGCGTCCATTCTCCGGTGGCCCGCGCCGATGTCGTGAGCGGCAGCTGCTCGCTTGCGTAGATCGTCACCCGCGCGCCGGCACGTTGCGCGAGGAGCGCCGAGGTGAGCCCCAGCACGCCGCAGCCGATCACCGCCACCTCGCTGGGGCTGGCCTGCATGGCCAGGCGCACCGCGCGGGTGCTGGAGCCCCAGGAGAGCGACCAGCCGCTGCCGCCGTGGCCGTAATTGTGCACGACCAGGGTATCGCCCAGGCGCTCGGTGTCCACGCGCGGCCCGGCCGGACGAAATGGCCGCAGGCAGACGGCGATGTCGAAGATCCGGTCGGTCCGCGCCCGGATCGGCACGAGTTGCGGGCTGGGCTCGAAGGAAGATCCGCCGGGCGCCGTCGAACAGCCCGCCAGCACGCCGCTGCCCAGCAGCGACGCCCGCAGCAGCCCACGCCGGCTCATTCCACTTTGGCGCACCGCTCACCCTCTCTGCTAGACCGAAGCGGCCAAGACTAGGCGCAGACCAGACGACACGGAAGTTCTTGAACTTTCGTGGGCGACAAAAGAGTCTGTTGTTCAACGATGGATCAGATCCCACCCAGCCGGCCACTCGAGCAGACTGCATCTTCTAGGGAGCCTACTCATGTTCCGCCTCGCAACGATCCTGTTCGCCAGCACCCTCTTCCTCGCCGGTCCGGCCGGGGCCCAGCGGCGCCTGCCCGACATTCCGCCCGCGCAGTACGACGCCGAGCAGAAGAAGGCCGCCGAGGAATTCCAAGCGGCGCGCAAGGTCGCGCTGTCGGGCCCGTTCCAGACGATGATGTACAGTCCGGAAGTCATGAGCCGGGCGCGCGCCATGGGCGATTACCTGCGCTACCACTCGGCCATCGGCAACACGCTGAGCGAGCTGGTGATCCTGATCACGGCGCGGGCGTGGACGCAGGGCTACGAATGGTCGGCGCACCAGCCGATCGCGCTGAAGGCCGGGATCTCCAAGGACATCGTCGACGCGATCGCCGAAGGACGGCGGCCCACCGCGATGAGCGCCGACGAGGAAATCGCCTACGACTTCACGATGGAGCTGCAGAACAACAGAAGCGTCTCCGACGCCACCTTTGCCAAAGCCGAGAAGCGCTTCGGCAGGAAGGGCGTCGTCGATATGGCGGGCATCAGCGGCTACTACACGTTCCTCGCCATGCAGCTCAACATGGCGCGCCACCCCGTCCCGGCCGACGCGCCGCCCCTGCCGCGCTTCCCGAACTGATCGCAGGAAGCGCGTCCGCGGGTGCCCGTAACTTGGCGCCCGGCCTCCTTCAAGCTGCCAGGATCTCGCGGATACGCGGCAGATGCTCGCGGCCCCAGTACAGATCGCCGTCCGGGAAGAGGAAGCTCGGCACGCCGAAAACGCCCGCAGCCTCGGCTGCTTCCTGGACTGCCTTGAGCTCGCGCCGGCTTTCGCCCTCCAGGAACGCGTCGAACCCGGAGACATCCGCGCCGGCGCGCTTCAGCACATCCTTGAGCGCCGCGGGATCCTCGATGTCGAGTTCTCGCTTCCAGAACCGCTCAAAGACCTCGTCATTGTAAGCGCGGTGGGCGCCCTGCCGCCTGGCATGGAGCAGCCCGATGCCGGCCAGCGAGGAATCCCAGATCTTCTGCGTGCCGCGGATGGTGAGTCCGACACGGTTCGCCTCCCGGCGCACATCCATGTAGCTGTACTTGACGCGGCGCCATTGGTGGGCGTTGCGGTTCTGCTCCAGGACGAGGCCCTCGGCGTCAACCTTGGCGCTCCCCAGATAGGCCGGGATGTCCAGGATGTACGGTAGCCAGTCGATTTCGATGCCCGTGTCACGTTCCAGCCGATAGGCCGGGTCCTTGGCCAGATAGGCGTAGGGGCTCTTGTAGTCGATGTAGAGCTTGAGCGTTCGTGCCTGCATGCAGCTTAGGCGCTCCCCTGCCGCCATGTTCGGTAGCTCGCTAAACCACGCGGAAGTTCTTGAACTTTCGCGGGTCGCAAATGTAGCCAATACTCTCAAGTGCTTAGCGATCACCGAGCGTCAAAAATGACCTACGCAAGACCTGTGCACTAACAAAACGGGGCTAAGACCTCGGCAAAACCTAGGCACCTCTTTACAGGTCCTCGTAGCGGCACAGGCTCATCGACAATGCTCACCGCTTAAAACGGGCAATAATCGAGCAAATCATGAGTCTGCTCCGGTTGCTCGCGCTCAATGCAGGTCACATGGAGGCACCGTCAAGGGCTAGGTGTCACCAAGCATTGTCTCAGAACTCCTTTAGATTGTCGGCGAGGTGCTTGTGCGCGTAGGCCTTGCGGGTCAAGCCACGGCGCTGCAACTCGGGCACCAGCCCGTCGCAGACCTCCATTACATACCGACGGTCGATAGCGGTATTGGATATCAGAAAGCCGTCGCCGCCCACCTCCTCCATGATGTCCTGCATCATCCCCGCCACGTGATCAGGCGTGCCGGTGTAGTCAAGACTGCCCTTGCTGGAGTAGGTGCGCACGATCTCGCGCAGAGGCTTGCCAAGCCACTTGGCAAGCGTGGATTGGTGGCCATTGGTCGTCAGGGTGAGCGGCAGCGGTTCGTCGAGATCGAACTTGGAGAAGTCGATGCCGGTCAACCGCGACATTCCGGAGAGCTGCATGTCAACGTGCTTCAGCGAATCTTCTTCCTGCAGCCGGCGCCGCTCGATCGCCGCCTCCATCGTCGTGTCGACGATCGGAGAGCATAGAAACAGGAGCTTGATGTCGTCCGGATTACGGCCGATCGCGGCAGCGTTGCG
>Ga0193743_1002721_pt1 | contig 12250 bp, 9 predicted proteins | sample L2c2metaG_FD_143038 | JGI IMG/M metagenome (GOLD analysis project Ga0193743, IMG submission 143038) | Soil microbial communities from a riparian zone of the East river system, Colorado, United States - L2c2 | ecosystem: Environmental > Terrestrial > Soil > Riparian zone | place: USA: East River... | reverse complement strand
CCACGGCATCGGCATCGGCATCCGGCGCCCGGCCAGGGCGTCGTAGGCAAGAGCGGCCCGCCGGCGGGCCTCGTCGGTCGCACCGCCCACGACGCTCGCCGCGTCACCGACCGCACCGACCGCGCCACTGACGGCGCTCCCGGCGTCGCTGGCCAACCCGGCCAGCCCGGTGGTGCGCGACCGCGCCGAGTCGACGAACGTGCTCAGGTGGTCCCACGCGTCGTCGGTGATCCGCTCGGTCCTGCTCCGGCGGTCCATGAGGTTGGTTCCGAACATCCTGCTACCTCCTCGGTCGCCGAACCCGCCACTTCGGACTCGCGTCCGCTCGCGAGCGAGCGCTGTCCGGCGTTTGGAGAGTGCCCGGCGGTCGGCCGGCGCAAACCCCTCTGACCTACAGATCGGCACCGTAACGCGACGGAGGTCGCACTGGTGCCGACTGTGGACAGTCCGGGTCGGCTCACCCAGTGTGACGGTCGACACGTGCGGTAGGCTGCTGGCGGCCGGAATTCGGCACGCGTGCCCTGTTGGTCGGGTGCACACGAGTCGAAGGTCACATATTCACAGTTTGATCGGCTATGCCGGTTTCGGATTACGAGAAAGGGGAAAGTACGCGGCGGCAAGACTGGCGACCATGTGATGCATGCGAATACGCTCGGTCGCGGTCCGCGTACTGTCGAAAGGTCCCCTGGATGCGGACCGAGGTTCGAGCTCGGAGGTAGTTGCGTGAGTCTGTCGATCGTGACAACTCGACGTGCCAACGGAGTCCTCGAAATCGCCCCCCGTGGTGAGATCGACGTTGACTCCGCCCACGAGGTCAAAGAGGCCATCGCCGCGGCGCTGACCGATGACCGCCCCACCCGGATTGAGCTCAACCTGCGCCTGGTGAGCTTCATCGACTCCGTCGGCATCAGCGCGATGGTCGCGGGTTTCCAGACCGCTGAGGTCAGCGGCATCAAACTCGTCGTCACCGAGCCCAGCCGCTTCGTCCATCGCCAGCTCTGGGTCACCGGCCTGCTCGGGCTCTTCGGCGCACCGGAGCCCTACCTCGGCGACCTCAACACCCCAGCCGGCGCTTAAGAGCCCCTAAAGCCCGCCCGGGAACTCTTGTCCGGGCCACGGCGATCCGGAAGAGTGCCGGGTCGTGGCGTGGTTGCGGATGGGCACGACGTTCCTCCGGCGATACGTCCTGCTGGGCCCGATCGCGCGTGGTGGCGTGTCGACCGTCTACCACGGCTTCGACAGCCACTCCGCGCGCCCGCTGGCCGTGAAGGTCATCACGCCGGCGCACGCCGACGCCGCCGGGCGTGAGGCGGCGATCACCGAACGGCTGCGCCATCCGAGCGTCCCGCGGGTCTACGACCACGGTGTCCAGCCGCTGTCCGACGGCTCGGTCGCGCCCTATGTCGTGCTCGAGTTGCTCGACGGCGTCGCCCTGGCCGGCCGGCTGGTCGGCGGCCCGCTGCCCTGGCCGGAGGCGGTCCGGATCGCCGCGACCGTCGCCGACGTGCTCGCCGTGGCCCACCGCCGCGGTGTGGTGCACCGCGACGTGTCCGCCCGCAACGTGATGCTCACCCGGGCCGGCGCCAAGATGATCGACTTCGGGCTGGCCGGCCCGGCCGGCGCGCCCGGGCTGCCCGCCGACGATGTCTTCGCCCTCGGCCTGCTGCTGCACCAGATGCTGACCGGCCGGGCCGCCGGCGACCCCCGCCCGCGTACCGCGCCGGCACCGGTGCTGGCCGTCCCGGGGCTGCCCCGCGCGGTCGCGGAGCTCTGCCGGGCGAGCATGACCCGAACGCCGACCGAGCGCCCGTGCAGCGCCGACGTCGCCATCGGCCTCTGGTCGTCGATCATGGCGGCCAGCGCCCCCGCACCCCGCGCCCTCCCGGCGCCGGCACTCCACCACTTGAACTAGGGAGCCCCTTGGCGAAGACCGGCACCTTCACCTACGCGCTGCGGCCGAAGTGCGCGGCCGCCGACGCGGTCGCGCTGCTGTCCGACTTCAGCCGGCACACCGAGTTGCACCCGTTCATCGTCAAGGTCACCGAACTGCCGCCGGTCGACGGTGCCGTGCGCAGCTTCAGGATCAACGACCGGTTCACGCTCGGCCCGGTCGGCTTCACCACCACCTACACGGCCGACGTCATGCGGGTGACCGACGACGAGGTGGTCACCGTCGCGCGGCAGCGGCCCGGGACCACGCTGCACAACCACACCCGGCTGCACCCCGAGCCCGACGGCACCGTGCGGATCGAGGTGACGATCACGCTGACCGCGCCCACCCTGCTCTTCGGGTATGCGTTCAAGCAGGCCCAGACGGCCCACCACGCGCTCGCCGAGCGGCTGCAAAACGTTCTCGAAAGCTGAAACATCCGGGGTACGCCGCACGGCGTATCCCGGATGTTCCTCAGTAAACGGACAAGTGCACGTGGTTGGTGTGGTCGCAGGACGGGTCTCCGCACGCCCCGCTGTAGGACTTCCAACCGCTGCTGGGCAACCAGATCTGTCGATACCAGATGACGTAGAGCACGGCCAACCGGTCTGAGTTGCGGATGAAATAGTTGGCCAGGTTGGTGCCGTAGGTCTTGTCGGCACCGGTCGCGTCGCCCTCGAAGCCGCCCTTCGCGGCCGCGAAGTCACACGCCCGGCCCTTCGGATGCTCACCCGAGCCGCCGTCGCGGTGACACGACACGTAGTGCGTGAAGCCGGCCTTCTTGGCCTGTTGCAGCGCGTGCAGGGTGCGCGGGGTGATGCAGCCGGTGGCCGGGGTCGGGTCGTTGATGCTGCACGACTCGGTCGGCCAACTGCCGTCGCTGTTGCGCTTGGCCGGCGTGGCGGTGGCCCCGCCGGAGCCGCCGGTGTTACTGCCGCTGCCGCCGGACTGCGCCGCTTTCGCCGCGGACGCCTTCTGTTGCCGGGCGGCCACGTCCAGGGCCCGCTCGGCCTGGTCCTTGCGGGCCTTCATGAGTGCTACCTGGCGCTGCTGCTCGCGTACCTCCCGGTTGATCGACGCCGTCGCGCGCGCGGCGCGTTCCTGCGCGTCTTCCAGGGCGTGCACCTCGCGCTGCTCGTTGGCGGCGACCATGCCGAGCGCGTTGGCCCGCTCCAGGAAGCGCTCCGGCGAGTCGCTGTTGAGCAGCGCGGCCATCGGGCTGAGCCGGCCGGTGCGGTAGGCGGACCGGCCGATGTCGGCGAGCGCCTCGGTGTGCGTCGCCAGGTCTCCCTCGACGAGCCGCAGTTCGTCTTCCTGCGTCCGCTGCGCGCCCTGAGACTTCTTCAGCGCGGCCTGGGCGTCGAGGTAGCCCCGGCTCGCCTTGTCGAGCTGGTCGCGCAGTTCGGCCGTGGCGCCCTCGCCGCCGTCCGGGTCGGCGCTGGCCGGTGTCGCCGGGCCGACGAGGCCGAGGGTGAGGCCGAACAGCATGACGGTGGCGAGGCGGGTCCATCGTCGTCGGGTGTGCGGGGCTTCGATCATCGTCGGGCATGTCCTTCCGTCAGCCGCCGGCCGGGTTAGCTGACGGGTTCGGGACGGAAGTTGATCCCTACCGCTCGCGCGGATTCACCCCAAAAACATGGTTTCCCGGCTCGCCGTGACGATTAGGCGGCGACCTCCACAGGCACCGGGGGGTGCCGTCCAGCGAAGATCGATCTGGAGGGTACCGAGGACTGCCTACGCTGCGCGAGGGCCCTTAAATGCGGATTGGCGGAGCTTGACCGGATTTATCCGGGCAAATGTCCGCTGAAGGTCACGAAAGTTAAGGCCGCGCTAACCACAAAGGGTCACCAACTGGCGGTACGGCAGTCGCCCGTCGAGGCGACCGGCTCCACCTGGAGGGTGGCGTGCTCGATGCCGAAGCCGTCGTGCAGCGCCTCCCGGGCAGCCGCCAGCACCGCGCCGACCTCCGCGTCGCCCTGGATGCCCAGGTGGGCCGACGCCACCTCCATGCCCGAGGTCAGCGTCCAGACGTGCAGGTCGTGCACGTCGCACACGCCCGGCACGGCGCCGAGCGAGGTGCGCATCGCCGCGACGTCGAGGTGTTCCGGCGCGGCCTGCACCAGGATCCGCACCGCTTCCCGGCCGAGCTTCCAGGTGCGCGGCAGGATGAACAGGCCGACCGCGACCGCCACCAGCGGGTCGACCAGGAACCAGCCGGTGCCGGCGATCACCGCCGCGGCGCCCAGCACGCCGACGGAGCCGACCAGGTCGCCGAGCACCTCCAGGTAGGCGCCGCGCACGTTGATGCTGTCCTTGGCGCCCCGGCGGAGCAGCACGAAGGCGATGATGTTGGCGACCAGGCCCAGGCCGGCGACCACCAGCATCGGCCCGGTGCTCACTTCGGGCGCGTCACCGAACCGGCTGACCGCCGCGACCAGCACGTAGAGCGCGACGCCGAACAGCAGCACGGCGTTGGCCAGGGCGGCCAGCACCTCCAGCCGGTAGAGGCCGAAGGTCCGTTGCGGGTCGCTGGCCGCGCGGCGGGCCGCGGTGATGGCGGCCAGTGCCATGCCGATGCCGAGGACGTCGGTGAACATGTGGCCGGCGTCGGAGAGCAGCGCCAGCGAGCCGGTGGCGAAGGCGGTGACCGCCTCGATCACCATGAAGACGGCGAGCAGGGCGAACGCGGCCCACAGCCGCCCGCGGTGCTGGGCGGCCGCGTCGCGCGTGCCGTGGTCGTGCCCCGCTCCCACCGGTCCTCCCTTCGCTGCTCGCCCTAGTCTTATGCAAACATCGCTATGTATGCAAAGGTGACACCGGGAACCATTCCCATTGTCCGCCCGGCGACCCTGTCGTCATGCCGACAGGCGGGGCGCCGCAAGACGCGTGTGGCGGTTGTTCAGACTGGGCGACGTGAAACGGCCTCTGCTCCGCCTCGCCGTAACCGGTTTCCGGGCGCACGCCGTCCGGCTCGTGCTGACCGGTTTCGCGGTGATGGTCGGGGTCGGCTTCCTCGCCGGCACCCTCGTCTACGGTGACACCGCCCGGGCCGCGTTCTACGACGACCTGGCCCGCTCGGCCCGCGGCGTCGACGTGGCCGTCGAGCCGGCCGCCCTGCTCGCCGAGCGCGACACGGTGGACACCATCGCGGCGCTCGACGGTGTCGCGGCCGTCGACGGCCGGATGGCGGCCTGGCTGAGCATGCTCGACCGGGACGGCAAGCTGATGATGGACCACGGGCACGTCGGCTACGGCCTGTCGGTGCCCGACGTCCCGTCGATGGCCGCCTACGACCTGCTCTCCGGCCGGCTCCCGCGCGGACCGGGCGAGCTGGCGGTGGAGAAGCACACCGTCGAGCGGGCCGGCTTCACCGTCGGCGGCCCGGTCACCGTGCTCGACGCCGCCGGCCAGCCGCGCACGCTGACCCTGGTCGGGGTGCTCGACCTGGGCGTCAACCGGTTGTACGGCGGCTCGACCGTGGCCGCGCTCACCGACGGCGAACTGACCGCGCTGACGGGCACCGAACGCTTCGCCGAGGTGGTGGTCGCCGCCCGGCCGGGCGTCTCCGCGACGGTGCTGCGGGACCGGGTCGCGGCGGCGCTCGGGCACGCCTACCCGGTGCTGACCGGCGCCCAGCTTCGGCAGCGGCTGGCCGTCGAGGCCGGCAAGTACGTCACCGGCTTCGTCGCCGTGCTGCTCGGCTTCGGCCTGGTCGCGGTCACCGTCTCCGCCTTCGTGATCTACAACACGTTCGCGATCCTGGCCGCCCAACGGGCCCGCGAACTGGCCCTGTTGCGGGCCATCGGCGCGACCCGCCGCCAGGTCACCGGCACCGTGCTGATCGAGGCACTGCTGCTCGGCCTGGTCGCCTCGGTCGGCGGCCTGGTGATGAGCGTGGTCATCGGCTACGGCCTGATCTGGGGCCGCGAACTGGTCGCCACCGACATCCCGCTGCACCCGCCGGTGGTCCGCTGGCCCACGTTCCTGGTCGCGGTCGGCTTCGGCACCTTCGTGGCGGTGGTCTCCGCGCTGGTCCCCGCCATCTCCGCCGGCCGGGTCGCGCCACTGGCCGCCCTGCGCGACGCGTCCCTTGCCGAGCCGCGGGCGGTGGCCGGCGGCCGTCGTACCGCCCGGGTGGTCGGCTCTTCCCTGCTCGCCGCGTTGGGTCTGCTCGCCGTCGTCGGCGGCGTCCCGCTCGGCTTCACCGGCCTGCCACTCGTCCTGGGCGGCGGGATGCTGTTCTTCGTCGCCGCCGTGGTCGCCGGGCCGCTGATCGTGCCGCCGTTGGTCGCGTTGGTTGGCTGGGTGCCGGTCCGGCTGTTCGGCACGGTGCCGGCGCTGGCCGTCGCCAACGCCCGCCGCAACCCGCGCCGCGCGGCCGCGACCACCCTCGCGCTGGTCATCGGGGTGGCGCTGATGTCGCTGTTCGCGGTGCTGCTGGCGACTGCGCGGGATCAGAGTGGCCGGGAGCTGACCGAGAACTTCCCGGTCGAGTTCACCCTCAACCGGGCCCGCACCGACGGCACCTTCGAGTCGATGCGGGCCGGGATGCCGCCGGGCCTGGCGCCGGCGCTGCGCGGTCACTCCGCGTTCGCGACGGTCGCCGAGGTGCGCTCGGAGGCGCCGCTGGCGGGCGACCGCACCCGGGTCGCGGCGGTGCCGCCCGACCAGCTCCGCGGCGCGATCCGCCCGGAGGTGACCGCCGGCTCGCTGAGCGATCTCGGGCCGGGCACGGTCGCGCTCAACCGCGGCTATGCCGCCGACCAGGGCCTGACGGTCGGCTCGACGGTGCAGTTCGGCACCCTCGGCCCGCTGCGGGTGGTCGCGCTGTTCGACGACTCGCCGCTGGACGGCTCCGCGCTGGTCAGTTTCGACACCTTCACGGCGGCGTACGGCGACCGCCCGGCCGTGGAGATCCTGGTCGACCTGGCGCCGGGAGTGTCCACGGAGGATGGGCGCCGGCTGGTCGACGCGGAGCTGCGCGCCTACCCGGTGGTGCAGGTGACCAGCCCCGCGGCCGAGGCCGACGAGCTGGCCGCCTCCCTCGACGAGCTGCTCGGCATCTTCGCCGCCCTGCTCGGCATGTCGGTGCTGATCTCGCTGTTCGGCATCGGCAACACGCTCTCGCTGTCGGTGGTGGAACGCCGCCGCGAGTCGGCGACGATGCGCGCCTTCGGCCTGTCCCGCCGCCAGCTACGCGGCATGCTGCTGCTGGAGTCGGCGCTGATCGCGGTGGTCGGCGCGGTCGCCGGTGTGGCCCTCGGCGGCGGGGTGGGCTGGGTGGCGGCGGCCGCCCTGATCGACACCTACGGGCATGGCGTGCCGGTCATCCCGGTCGGCCAACTCACCTTGGTCGTGCTCGCCGCCGCCGGTGCCGCCCTGCTGGCCGCGGTGCTACCGGCCCGCCGCGCGGCCCGCCTCCCGGTCATCGCCGCCCTGGCCGACGACTGAGGGCCGCCTCAGCCCGCGGTCGATGGTCGCGGCCAACATGCGGAACGGCACACAGGGTCGCGTTTGGTTGATCACCGGCTGGCCGAGGTTTCCGAGTGGGAGCAGGTCAGCCGTTCGACCGCGGTCTAGGGCTGCGGCGTTAGCCGGACGCGGCGGAGGAGTTGGGCGTTGAGCGCCACCAGGATGGTCGACACCGACATCAGCACCGCGGCGATGGCCGGGCTGAGGGTCACCCCGGCCCAGAAGAGCACGCCGGCCGCCAGCGGGATCGCCACCACGTTGTAGCCGGCGGCCCAGACCAGGTTCTGGATCATCTTGCGGTAAGCGGCCCGGGACAGCCGGATCGTCCCGACGACGCCGCGCGGGTCGGACGAAGCCAGCACTACGCCGGCGGACTCGATCGCGACGTCGGTGCCCGCGCCGATCGCGATGCCGACGTCGGCGCGGGCCAGCGCCGGCGCGTCGTTGACGCCGTCGCCGACCATCGCCACCCGCAGCCCGCGGGCCTGCAGGTCGGCGACCGCGCGGTCCTTGTCGGCCGGCAGCACCTCGGCGAACACCTCGTCGACGCCGGGCCGGAAGCCGAGTTCGGCGGCCACCGCCTCGGCGACCGCGCGGGAGTCACCGGTGATCATCGCGATCGTCCGGATGCCCTCGGCGCGCAGCTCTTTGATGGCCTCCCGCGCCTCCGGCCGCACCTCGTCTTCGAGGGCGAACGCGCCGAGCACCCGCGCCTGGCCGCCGTCATGGTCCGCCAGCCGGAGCAGGTGCAGCACGACGGCACCACGGTCGGCCCAGCCCGCGCCCAGGCCCGCCGGCGCCTCCACCCGCAGCTCGCGGAGCAGGGCCGGGCCGCCCACGGCGTACGGCGTGCCGTCGATCGTGGCCCGCACACCGCGCCCGGTGAGCGACCGGAAATCCGTGGCTGTCGCCGGCTCGCCCGCGGCCGCGACGATCGCCTTGGCCAGTGGGTGCTCGCTGTCGGCCTCGACGCCGCCGCCCCAGCGCAGCAGCTGCCGCTCGGTCACGCCGTCGACGGCGGCCACGCCGGTGACCGTGTGCGCGCCCTTGGTCAGGGTGCCGGTCTTGTCGAACAGCACCGCGTCGACGACCCGCATCCGCTCCAGCGCGAGCCGGTCCTTGACCAGGATGCCGGCCCGCGCCGACAGGGCCGTCGACAGCGCGACGACCAGCGGGATGGCCAGACCCAGCGCGTGCGGGCAGGCGATCACCAGCACGGTGACGGTGCGCGACACCGAGTCGTCCAGGTTGCCGGCCGCCCACCACGCGACGAAGGTGAGCACGCCGACCGTGGTGGCGACGTAGAACAGCCAGGCGGCGAACCGGTCGGCCAGCGCCTGGGCCCGGCCACCCGAAGCCTGCGCCTGCGCGACCAGCCGCTGGATCCCGGCGAGCGCGGTGTCGGCGCCGACCGCGTCGACCCGGAGCCGCAGCGCGGCGTCGGTGACCACCGTGCCGGCGACCACCCGGTCGTCAGGCCCGCGCGGCACCGGCTTGGACTCGCCCGTGATCATCGATTCGTCCACTTCGGCCGAACCCTCGACGACCCGCCCGTCGGCGGGCACCCGGCCGCCCGGGCGCACCAGCACCATGTCGCCGAGCCGCAGCGCGGCCACCGGCACGGCTTCCACGCCGTCGGCGGTGACCCGCTCGGCGTCGTCGGGCAGCAGCGCGGCCAGCGCGGTGAGGGCGCCGCGGGCCTGGCCGACCGCCTTGAGCTCCTGCCAGTGGCCGAGCAGCATGATTGTCACCAGCGCGGCCAGCTCCCACCAGAAGTCGAGGTCGAACGCGCCGGCGGCGGTGGCCAGCGAGGCCGCGTAGGCCACCGTGATCGCCATCGAGATGAGCAGCATCATCCCGGGCGTGCGGTCGCGGATCTCCCGGACCGCGCCGGCCAGGAACGGCCAGCCGCCGTAGAAGAACACGATGGACCCCAGCACCGGCGCCACCCAGTCGATCCCCGGGAAGTCGATCGAGTAGCCGAACCAGTCCATCACCGAGTCACTGGTCACCACGATCGGAATGGTCAAGGCCAGCGACAGCCACAGCTTGCGGCGAAACTGCTCCGGATCGTGCCCCGCGTGCTGGTCGTGCCCGCTCCCGTGCTGCATGCCGTCATGGTCTCCCGGCTCGCGGATCCGGATGGGTAGGGTCGCCGCATGGAGCCGATGACCTTTCGCGCCGTGGCCGACTGGGAGGCGTGGCTGGCCGACCATCACGAGAGCGCCGCCGAGGCGTGGTTGACGATCGCCAAGAAGGGCGCCGCCACGCCGACGATCTCCGCGGATGAGGCCGGCGACGTCGCGATCTGTTTCGGGTGGATCGACAGCCAGCGGCGCGGGCTCGACGCCGCGCACTTCCTGCAGCGCTACTCGCCCCGGCGCAAGAGTGCGCGCTGGTCACAGGTCAATGTGGACCGTGCCGAGGCGCTGGTCGTCGCCGGGCGGATGCGGGCGGCCGGGTTCGCGCAGATCGAGGCGGCCAAGGCCGACGGTCGGTTCGCCGCCGCCTACCCCGCCCAGCGGGACGCGAAAACTCCCGAAGACCTCGAAACGGCCCTGGCTAGCGATCCGGCCGCGGCCGCGCGGTTCGCCGGGCTCGACAAGACCAGCCGCTACGCGGTCATCCTCAAGCTGACCAGCGCGCCCAGCCCGGCCGCCCGGCAGAAGCGGCTGGCGGCGCTGATCGACCTGCTGGCGAGCGGTGCGCCCATCCCACCGCCGCAGGTCGGCTGAACCCGAGCGGCCTCACGTGCGTGAATCTCTGAACGGAGGTCGTCGAGAGGAGAAGCCATCGTGCGCCATCGGCTAGCCACCATCGCGCTGGGTCTGACCGCGGTTCTCGCCGCAAACCTGCTTGGACCGGCCAGCACCGCGACCGCACACGACAAGAGCCACGACCTGTTCCCGAGCACCATCGCACTGCCCAACGGGTTCCAGCCCGAGGGGATCGCCATCGGCAAACTCCCGTACGCCTATTTCGGCTCCCGGGCGACCGGGGCCATCTACCGCGCCAGCCTGGTCACCGGGCGGGGCGAGATCATCAATCCGGGCTTCGGTGCCGGGTCGCTCGGCCTCAAGCTCGACCAGCGGGGCCGGCTGTTCGTCAGCGGCGCCGGCAGCGGCGACGGCCGGGTCGTCGACGCGCGCACCGGCGCGACCCTCAAGACCTGGAACTTCACCGACGCGACCAGCTTCGTCAACGACGTGATCCTGACGCCGGACGCCGCCTGGTTCACCGACTCGCAGAACCCCGTCCTCTACCGCGTCCCCAACGGCCGGCACGGCAAGCTCGGCGACCGGTTTGACACCGTCCCACTGTCCGGGGACTTCGTCTTCACCCCGGGTGCCACCAACGCCAACGGCATCGCGCGTACGCCCGACGGCCGCAACCTGCTGATCGTCCAGTCCAACACCGGCCTGCTGTTCGTGGTCGACCCGGACACCGGCGGCACCACGCGGGTCGACCTCGGCGGCGAGCTGATGACCAACGGCGACGGGCTCTGGCTGGACGGGCGCCGCCTCTACGTGGTGCAGAACCGGCTCAACCAGATCGCCGTCGTCGACCTCAACCGGGCCGGCACCCGGGGCACCGTGGTCCGCCGGATCACCAGCCCGGGTTTCGACGTGCCGACCACGATCGCCGCGTACGGCAAGCGCCTCTATCTGCCGAACGCCCGCTTCACGACCCCACCGGCCGCCGACACGACCTACACGGCGGTCGCCGTCAGGCAGTGACGTCGACGGTCACCAACCGCTGGGTGGCGCGGGACAGGGCGACGTAGAGCGTACGGACGCCCGCCGCGCCACCCGCCCGGATCTCGCCCGGCGCGACCAGCACGACACCGTCGTACTCCATGCCCTTGGCCTGCAAGCTGGTCACCACCTGGAGCCGCGGGTCGCCGATCTCGGCGAGCCAGCCGGCGACCTCGCCGACCCGGGCCACCGGCGTGATCACGCCGACCGTCCCCTCGACCTCGCCGAGCACGTCGGTCACCGAGGAACGCACCGCCGCGGGCAGTTCACCGGCCGGCACGGACAGCGCGACCGGCGGCACACCGGTCGAGCGCACGGCGACCGGCAGCGGCAGGTCCGGCGCGATCGTGCGGATCTCGGCCGCCGCGACCTCGAAGATCTCCGCCGAGTTCCGGTAGTTGGTGGTCAGCGAGTAGGGGTTGCGGGCCCGCGAACCCAGCGCCCGGTCGCGGGCCCGGTCGAGCTCCTCGAGGTCGCCGGTCCAGGCCGTCTGCGCCGGGTCGCCGACGATCGTCCAGGACGCCAGCCGCCCGCGCCGGCCCAGCATCCGCCACTGCATCGGGGTCACGTCCTGCGACTCGTCGACCACCACGTGGGCGTACTCCCGGTAGTCGTCCGGCCGTTGGGTCGCCGCGGCCCGGGCCGCGCGGGCCCGCTCGCCGGACGTGCTGACCTCGTAGACGCCGCCCGCCACGTGGAATGGGTTGCGCTGCGTGCGGGTCGGCTGCTTCGGGTGGCCGAGCAGCTCGTCGAGCTCGTCGAGCAGGGCGACGTCGGCGATGGTCGGGTGCTCCAGGTCGAAGCTGCCAATCAGCAGGTCCACCTCGGCCGGTGACAGCAGCCCCTGCCCGTAGCGGCGCAGCCGCGCCGGGTCGGCCATCCAGGCGAGCACGTGCCGGGGGCGCAGCCGGGGCCACCACTCCTTGATGAACGAGCGGAAGTCTTCCCGCTCGGCCAGGGTGTCCTCGAACTCGCGCCGGCGCGGCAGGCCCGGGATCTTCTGCTCCAGGGCCTGCGCCCAGAGCGCGTCGAAGAGCCCGTCGATGCCGGCGCGGCGCACCTCGTTGCGGCGGGCGCCACGGGGCCACGCCCG
>Ga0193743_1002720_pt1 | contig 12252 bp, 12 predicted proteins | sample L2c2metaG_FD_143038 | JGI IMG/M metagenome (GOLD analysis project Ga0193743, IMG submission 143038) | Soil microbial communities from a riparian zone of the East river system, Colorado, United States - L2c2 | ecosystem: Environmental > Terrestrial > Soil > Riparian zone | place: USA: East River... | reverse complement strand
CGAGGGCATCCAGTAATCCGGTCACCTGGCCGACGAACGAGCTTCGCAGCCGGCTGAGCAGCGCATCCGGATCCACCGCAGCCAGCAGTGGCCCCCCGACCCAGTAGTTGCGCACCACCGCGGCATCCAGTGGATCGGTGACGCCGGCCGCGTCCGCGATCGCACCCAGATACGGCCACGCTCCGTCGAACTCCCTCGCGCGCGAAGCCAGTTCGGCGACACTCCCGCCGCTCAGCAACGCATCGGTGTCTGCGGGGCCGCAGTACCCGAGCTCGTTGGGCGGAAAGGCGTAACGAGCGAACTGCTGGTAGCCGGCGGACAATTGCCGTTCGGTCGGCGAGGCCATGTCAGCAGATCCGGGGCAGCTGTTCGCCGATCGGCAGGTCGACGACCCGGGTGCCGCCCAACGCCGTCCGCGCGACGACCATGCCCGGGTGCTCGGGGACGCAGGTGCCGATCACGGCGGCACGAATCCCCAACGGATGGTTGCGCATTGCGGCCAATACCCGATCGGCGTCATCCGCAGGCACGAACGCAAGCAGCTTGCCCTCGTTGGCCACCTGGAGGGGGTCGAGGCCCAGTAACCCGCAGGCATCGCGCACCTCCGCGGGGATCGGGAAGGTGCGCTCGTCCAGCGCGATGCCAACGCCCGCGGTCTTCGCGATCTCGTTGAGGGTTGCGGCCACCCCGCCGCGGGTGGGATCACGCAGGACGTGCAGGTCTGCGCCGGTGTCGAGCATGGCCGCCACCAGCCCGTGCAGCGGTGCGGTGTCGCTGGCCACCGTGGTCGCGAACTCCAGCCCCTCCCGGCAGCTCATCACCGCGACCCCGTGCACACCGATGTCGCCGCTGACGATCACCACGTCGCCCGGTGTTGCGCGCTGGGGGCGGATGTCGGCTCGCTCGTCGACGATGCCGATCCCTGCGGTGTTGATGAAGACACCGTCGCCGTGGCCGGAGTCCACCACCTTGGTGTCCCCGGTGACCAGCTTCACCCCGGCCGCCATGGCCGCCGTGCCGACAGCCTGTGCCACGTGCGCGATCTCGCTGAGTGCGGTGCCTTCTTCGAGGATGAACGCCGTCGACAGCACCAACGGTCGGGCACCCGCCATGGCCAGGTCATTTACGGTCCCGTTGACTGCGAGATCGCCGATGGAGCCGCCGGGGAACACCAGCGGTTTGACCACGAACGAGTCGGTGGAGAACGCCAACCGGACACCGTTGACCTCGATGACGGCCGCGTCGCCCATTCCGGCGTCGGCGGCGGGTCCGAATGCGGGCAGGAACAGGTGCTCGATGAGTTCACCGGACATCGCCCCGCCGCCACCGTGCCCCATCACGATGTTCGGCGAGTCCCGCAACGGCATCGGGCAGACCCACGCCTCCATGTCGATGGTCGCCTTCGGCTCCGTGTCGACCGGTGCACCCCTCTCAGCCGACGTCTCAGGCATGTGTCACCTCGAGCCGCCGATACAGGTAATAGGCGGCGCAAGCCCCTTCGGACGACACCATCGTCGCGCCAAGCGGATTGCGCGGCGTGCACTCCTTGCCGAAGGCTGCGCACTCGTGCGGCTTGATCATGCCCTGCAATACCTCGCCCGAACGGCAGATGTCCGACTCGGCGGTGTGTATGCCGGTGACCGAGAATCGGTGCTCGGCGTCGTACTCCCGGTAGGCGGGCGAGAGCCGCCAACCGCTTTGCGGGATCATGCCGATGCCGCGCCAGGCGCGGTCCGTGACCTCGAAGACATCCTCGAGCATCGCCTTGGCTGCCTTGTTGCCCTCCGCCTGTACCGCTCGCGGATAGGCGTTCTCGAGCTCGTGGCGTCCGGATTCCAGCTGAATCACCGTGCGCCGGATGCCTTCCAGGATGTCCAGCGGCTCGAACCCGGTGACCACGATCGGGATCTGGTACTTCTCGGTGAGCTCCGGGTACTCGTCGGTCCCCATCACGCAACACACGTGCCCGGCGGCAAGGAACGCTTGCACCCGACAGGTCGGCGATTCCATGATCGCGGCGATCGCCGGCGGCACCAGCACATGCGACACCAGCAACGAGAAGTTCTTCACCCCAAGTCGTTTGGCCTGATACACGGTCATCGCGTTGGCGGGTGCGGTGGTCTCGAATCCGATGCCGAAGAACACCACCTGCCGGTCCGGATTCTCCCGGGCAATGGTGAGAGCGTCCAGTGGCGAGTACACCACCCGGACGTCGCCGCCCTCGCTCTTGATCCGGAACAGATCCTTCTTGCTGCCCGGCACGCGCAACATGTCGCCGAACGAACAGAAGATCACATCGGGCCGGGATGCGATCTCGAGTGCCTTGTCGATCATCTCCAGGGGAGTGACGCACACCGGGCAGCCAGGACCGTGGATCATCTCGATCTCATCGGGTAGGAGCTGGTCGATCCCATGGCGGATGATCGAATGCGTCTGCCCGCCGCAAACTTCCATGATCGCCCAGCGCCTGCTGGTGGCCGCGCGGATCTGGTCGACGAGCTTGCCGGCCAGCTCGGGGTCGCTGAATTCGTCCAAGTACTTCATGACTTCACCTCGGTTGTTGCAGTGCTGCCCGGAACGGGCACTCCGGCCTGTTTTGCCGCGATCTCGAATCCGTCGCCGAATTCCTCATTGAGCACGCCAAGGTGCTCGAACTCGGCCAGTGTTCGTATCGCCGACTCCTCGTCGAGTCGTTGGATTGCAAACCCCACATGCACGACGACGTACTCTCCGATGGCCGCATCGGGGATGTACTGCAGGCAGACGTCCTTCTGAATGCCGCCGAAATCGACGAGCGACATCAGGGTGCCGTCACGGTCGGACAAACTCAGGATCCTTCCCGGAACCGCTAGACACATGGGCGTCCACCTTCTCTCATACCGAATTCCCCACCAACAGTTGGCCGAGCGCGATGCCGCCGTCGTTCGGCGGAACGTGGCGGTGCGTGATCACGTCAAATCCCTTGGCCTGCAGCCCGTGTACGGCCAGGCGTAGCAGCAGGGCGTTCTGGAACACCCCACCGGACAATGCGACGGTGCGCGATCCGGAGACATCGACGTGCGCGAGGTCCACGATCAGGTCGGCGACCGCCCGGTGGAACCGCGCGCCGATCACACCCGCGCACACTCCGTCGCGTACATCGGCGATCACGGCCGACAGCAGGGGAGCGGCGTCGACTACCGTCGGCCGGCGTCCGGTGTCGATGCTGAAGACGTACCGGCCGAGGCCGCCGTCGACGCCGCGGCTCAGACCTTCGAGTTCGATCGCCGCCTGCGCCTCGTAGGCGACCTCCTGACGCACGCCGGCCAACGCCGCGACGGCGTCGAACAGTCGGCCCATGCTGGAGGTCGGGGCGCAGGCCAGCCCCGTCTCGAGTTGATGGCGCAGCACACGGCGCTCGTCCTCGGGACAGGCCCGCACCGGCGGCAGGTCAGGGTCCCAAGCAATTCCGGCCGCCCACAGGTGAGCCAACGCCATCCGGTAGGGACGTAGCACGCTGATGTCGCCACCGGCCAGCGGGACGTACTTGAGGTGAGCCAGCCGGCGGTACTCCTTGTAGTCGGCGAGCAGCATCTCGCCGCCCCAGACGGCACCGTCGGGGCCGTAGCCGGTGCCGTCGAATGCGAACCCGAGCACCTGGTCGGAACCGTCGAGCCCGTGCTCGGCCATCACGGATGCGATGTGCGCGTGGTGATGCTGCACGTGCCGGACGGGTAACGCGGCGCAGTTGCGGCTCGCCCAGGCCGTCGAGCGATATCCCGGGTGAGCATCAGCGACAACGACTTCCGGATCGACGCCGGTGAGTGCACGCAGATGACGCTGGGCTGAGTCGAATGCCGAGAGCGTGGCGAGGTCGTCCATGTCGCCGATGTGCTGGCTCAACCACGCGTACTTCCCCTCGGCGACGGCCAGCGTGTTCTTCAGGTCGGCGCCGACCGCGAGGGTCGGCGGCACGTTGACCGGCAAGGCGACCGGCAGCGGGGCGTAGCCACGGGACCGCCGGATGGGGAGCTCATCGCCGTTCACGACGCGGACCACGGAGTCGTCGCACGGCACCAGGATCTCCCGGTCGTGCATCAGCCAGCCGTCTGCCAGGCCTGCGAGCCGCACGAGTGCATCGTCGTCGGCGAAGCAGATCGGCTCGCCACCGAGGTTGCCGGACGTCATCACCAGGACCCGCGGACCTGGCTCGTCATCGGAAAGTCCAAACAGCAGTGCGTGCAAGGGTGCGTAGGCCAGCAACACGCCGAGGTCGGGATTGTGTGGTGCGACCGCATCGGCCACCGGCGCCCCTGCGCGGCGCGGTAGCAGAACGATGGGGCGCTGCTGCCCGGTGAGCACACGGGCCGTCGCGGCGTCGACCTCGCCGACCTCGCGCGCCCCTTCCAGGTCGGGCACCATCACCGCGAAGGGTTTGTCGCCGCGTTGCTTTCGCAGGCGCAGTTCGGCAACGGCGGCTCCGTTTCCTGCGTCGCAAGCCAGGTGATAGCCGCCGATGCCCTTGACGGCGAGGATCCCACCGTCGCGCAGTAAGCGTCGGGCACGGTGCAGGCCGTCCTCCGCGTCGGCGGTGAGGCCGTTGTGGGCCCGAAAGCGCAGGGCGGGACCACAGTTGGGGCAGCAGACGGGCTGCGCGTGGAAGCGGCGGTTGCCGGGGTCGGCGTACTCGCGGGCGCAGTCGGCGCACATCGGGAAGCGCGCCATCGTCGTCCCGGCGCGATCGTAGGGGAGTGAGGTGATGATGGTGAAGCGGGGACCGCAGTTGGTGCAGTTGACGAACGCGTGTCGATAGCGCCGGTCGGCAGGATCGCACAACTCCGCCGCGCAGTCGGCGCACATCGCGACGTCGGGGGAGGCCAGCGTGCGGCCACCGCCCGAGCGCGACGTGTCGGCAATTTCGAACCCGGTGCCGCCGACGACCGGGATGTCCTGATCGTCAATGCCTTCGATGACGGCCAGCGGAGGCGGCCGCCGCACCAGCAGGCTCAGGAATGCGGTGATGTCCTGCGCGTCTCCCTCAACCTCGATGATCGCACCGGAGCTGTCGTTGCGCACCGACCCGGACAATCCATGGGCGGCCGCGGCGGTATAGACGAACGGCCGGAATCCCACGCCCTGGACGACGCCGTGGACGCAGATGCGCTTCCTGCGCCGGACGGTCATGGCGGTGGTTCCTCGGTGGCGCCGCGGCCCATCAGTTCGAGGCCGGCCATGGCGGACTCAGCCCCTGCCTGGTCGGTCTTCTCGACGACGAAGCCCATGTGGATGATCACCCAGTCGCCTGCCCTGAACGTCTCTTCGGGCAGCATGCCGATGTTCACCTTGCGGGGTTCCCCTGCCACGTCGACGAGTGCCAGTTGGTCGCCGTACCCATCGACCATCCCGAGGACCTGACCGGGGATTCCCAGACACATTGCTCAGCCCTCCGCGGGTGTCGTGATGGAAGCGGCAAGGTCGGCGACGACATCGTTGATCGCCGCAACGGCACCTGGTACCGCCGCGGCCACCGGTTCGGACAGACCCATGCCCTCCTCGATGTTCTCCACTTCGCAGCCGACGACGATCGTTCGCGGCGCAGTCCCACCCAATGCCGTCAACATGGCGAATACGGCCGCCGGATCCATGCTGTGCGCTTCGAGACCGGCTGTAGCGGAATGGCTTTCGTGGTCGGCTTCGAAGACGTGCAACGTTCCGGGTGCGCCACGATTGGGCACTGCATCGACGAGTATCAGCGCGCGCCACTCGTCGAGCAGGTCGTAGGCGAGGTGCATGCCCCTGATCCCGTAGTCGACCGGATGCACTCCAGCCTCGGGTGGCCACCCAACGACATGCCGCATCACCTCGGGTCCGAAGCCGTCATCTCCGAGGAAGATGTTGCCGATTCCGGCCACCAGGATCCGGGCTGTCATGGGCTGACGGACCGGTGCTACATGTTCCGCATCTTGACGTATCGTCGCACGTCCGGAATGGAACGGAGCCCGACCAGCACTCCTCCCACCAACACCACGGCAACGACACCGGTTGCGACCCAACCAACTACGTCCATCATGAACTCCTATCTGGGCTGACTATTCGAGCATCGAGCGGTTCGACCTCGTCCGGCGCGAAGTACAAATATCGGCCGTATGAGTCGGGCATCTCGATGTCTGGATCGGCCTCGACGATGACGCCGACGTACTTCTGGCCGTCGACGTCCTCGTGCACCGAGGTCACGCGCGCGGACTTCCCCGCGAAGAAGATATCCTGCGCATCGGCGCGGCGACTCGGCCGCAGCCGGACCCGGCTGCCCGCGGCCACCCGCACCCCGTTCACCACCACGGCATCGATGTCAGGACGTACGGCATTGTCGGCCAACGGATCCCACCAGTCGACACCCTCGGGGATCTCCGGGATCAGACCGGCGGATCGCATCTGCTCGTCCAACTCGTCGAGTCTCGGGTCGTTGTGCTCCAACCCTGGCGCGTGGGGATTGCGCAGGATGCCGTGCAACTGCTGCATGGCGTCGGGCGACATCGAATCGCACCGGTCGATGAGTTCGGCCGCCAATGGGTCGGTGGCGCGTGCCTGCGCCTTCTCCTCGTCGGTCATCGTCATCACCCGAAGCGTGAGGATCTCGTCGATCTCGCATGAGTCGAAGAGTGCCCCCTCGCTCTGTTCGGCGATCTCGGGATGGTCGTAGAGGATGATCGGCGAGATCAGCAGCAGGTCGCGTTCGCCGGGTCGCCCGGCCAGCACCGGGAAACAGCGGTGCCGGGTGCAGCGGGATACCGGACCGGCCGCGGAGTCGGGTGGCTCGAGCAGTGAAACGAACTCTCCGCCAACGACTTCGCCAATGATGTGGGTTCCGACCAAGGACGTGGCTATTGCGCTGTCCTTGTCCGCTGCGGCCGGACCGGTATTGCGGACCGACACGCTGACCCGGTTCAGGCCATCGTCGCGCTCGACGGCAATGCTCAGTTCGGCCTGAATCGCTTCTCTGGTGCGGATGAGCCGGCCACCGTCCACGTCCTCGGTGTCGGTGCCCGCGGTGACTGCGACCGGCAGGGTGCGCGGCTGTTCGAGGTCGGCGAGATTGAACGGCCCGAAGGACAGTTCGCACTCCACCGCCTCATCCCAGGTGACCCATGATTGCAAGCCGCTGGTCAGTTCGTCGACGGGCTCGAACGCTCCGCCGCCGACATTGCGCTCGGCGCGGCGGTGCTGCAGCTGAAGGAAGCGCACGACGAGTGTCAGCTCGCTGTCACCGTCGATCAGGAACTGCGCCGACAGGCTGTCGTCCTCACCGAGGCCGGCGTCGGATGCACCCGGCGGCCCCACCACCCCGAACTGCCAGCGGGATTGGTTCTTGCTGGAGGTGGCACGGTAGGGATAGAGCAGGTAGCCCTCGTAGAGCACCGCGTCGGCGATGGCCCGGGCCCGATCCCAGGTGGGTTTCACCGGACCTCCTCGGATTGAGGGGTCCGCATCGAGACCTTGGGCGCCTCGGCCAGCAGCGTGGTGACCGCGTCCTCGAAGTCGAGCATTCCGCGGGCCGACTTGTAGGCGGCCAGCGCCGAGACGGTGTCGTGGCCGAGCCGCACCCAGCCGGCGTTCGGGTAGTGCATTCGAATCAGATCGTTCCAGACCGACGCCGGCATCTCGTGCTGCGCTTCGCACTCCCATGACACCTGACGGACCGAGAACCCACGCTCGCCCTGGACGAAAACCGTTCCGCTGAAGAGGAACAACAACGGGACGGCGCCGTCGCGCAAGGCCTGCAGATACTTCGACGCCGCCACCTCGAAGTCGTACGTGCACTCCAGCGGCATCGAGATCTCGGTGGCGCCGGTGAAGCCTTGCACCATGGCGGTGCTGTGCTGCCAGAGGAACGTGCGTTGGGTGTTCACCCACCGTTGCCGTGGCCCGAACAGGTCGACCAGACCTTCGGCCTCGTCGTCGGAGTAGGGCCGCCGCAACGGTTCGATGCGAATCTGGGATCGCAGCGCGATGGCCTGGATCGGCTCGTCGTCACTGGCGACGATGCCGATGCGAGCGGTGAGTCGTGGCGTCACCGAATACGGTTCGGCGAGCACGTCCAAAATGGTGAAGGTCAGGCCGGTCACATCGAGGCCACCTTGCTGCGCGCCTTGATCCGATCGAAGAACTCGTCGACGAACTCGCGGACCTCGTGGCCACCGTCGAAGCCCCGCCACAACATTCGCAACCTGCCGACGAACTCGTAGCAGGCATCGATGGGCACCAGATAGCACTCGGCGGGGGCATTGAGATCCGGATCCGCGTGATCGCGATCGGGAACGCGGACCAACAATGCTTCGACGTCGTCGGCGAGCATTTGCAGGGCGAGCGAAGCGACGGGGGAATGTGACTGCCGGGTGTCGGCGCCGCTGATGGTGCTCCACGCGTCGAGGTCCAGCTCGGACTCGGTGGCGCCCGCTGGACCCGGATAGAAGGCCACGGTCTTGTCCATCTCCGAGTTGTGGAAGAAGAACGCCAACCCGACCGGAATCTGCAGCGCCTCCCACGCGCGACGGTCCAGCGTGAAGTCGGAGAAGGTGAGGTATCGATCCGGCACCGCACGGTAACGCAGCTTGGCATGCGGATCGGAGAACAACAGATAGCAGCCGCGGCACGTGCACATCAGTTGGCGCGCTGCGACGTTCACGACGTGCTGATGCTCGTCAGCGATCGGCTCGGCGCACATCTCGCACCGCTCGCCTGCGGGCTGGGTGGGACGCTTGTTGGCCCGGATCCGCGCCAACACGTCGTATGCGCCTGCCATCACATCACCCCGGTCGCCTCGGCGATTACCGCCACCGACAGCACGCCGTCGCGAAGTAGCAGGGGGATCGGGTCGAGATGAGGTGCGTTTTCGCCCGCGTCCAGGCCGGCACCGGCGTGCACGACGTCGAAGTGGGCGTGGCAGCGCGGGCAGCGCAGCACGGCCTCGCCGATCGGCGCGCCCATCGGACGATGTAGTGCCGCACCGGCCAGCGTCTCCTCGCAGCTGCCGCACCGGTCGTGGTAGGCGAACCGCTCGTCGCCGACGCGGCAGGCCAGGATCGGCACTCCCGCGACGAGAAACCCGCCGACCTCGCCGGGGCCAAGATCGGAGATGTCGGGAACCGGGTGCCAGGCGGCACCGGCGGTGTCCTTGGTGTGGACGCGGCTCATCAGCGAATCCACCGAGATGAGACCGGACGACGTCGACTCCGTGCTATCTGGTTGGGCCGCTACGACTTCGATCGAGTTGATCTCGGGTGCGGCCGCGCGGACGGCGTCCTCGACGGCGAACTCGAGGGTGACCGCCGACGACGGGCAGCTCTTGCAGCTGCCCGCGAACTGCAGGCGAACCGTCATGCCCTCGGAGTCGTCGACCACCTCGAGTAGCGTGACATCGCCACCGTGCGAACCGAGATACGGCCGGACGCTGTCCAGCGCATCCTCGATCCTGCGCTCGACACCGTGCGGGTGGAGTCCGTGCACTAGCAAGAGGCTCGCGACGAGCTCGTCGCCGGCGAACTGGTTGATCAGTTCGGGAGCCGACGACTGCGCGGCGATCGACACCATTCGCTCGATCGCCGCCCCGTACAGGTCCGTCAGCTCAGCGGCCAGTTGTTCAGTCCGCTCGCGCACGACCGTTCCGCTGCCCGCGCTGGCGTCCAGCAGGGTCTGGATTCGATCACCTGCTGAACGCCATCGCGTGTCGTCGTCGGGTGCCTCCGGGCTTTGTCGTCCTGTCGAGGCCATGTATCACTCCCCAGTCACGGACTGGGTCGGTGAGTGCAGTTTCTCGAGTGTCTTCCCGTCACCGAGGTACATGTGTACCCCGCACGGTAGGCAGGGGTCGAAGCTGCGGACCGTCCGCATGATGTCGATGCCCTTGAAGTTGTCCCGATCGTTCTCCTCGAAGATCGGCTGACCCTGGACGGCGTCTTCGTAGGGTCCCGTAGTTCCGTAGCTGTCGCGCGGGCTGGCATTCCACGGGGTGGGCGGATACGGATGGTAGTTCGCGATCTTGCCGTCCCGAATCACCATGTGATGCGAGAGCACACCGCGTACCGCTTCGGTGAAGCCGCAACCGATGGCCTCGTCCGGCACCGTGAACTTCTCCCAGGTCTTGGTGCGGCCGGCTCTGATCTCGACGAGGGCCTTCTCCGCGAAGTGCAGTGCGCACGCCGCGGCGTAGGCCTGGAAATAGGTGCGGGCACGGTTGCGCTCGATGGTGTTGCTGCCGTGCACGGGAATCTTCCACTCGAACGAGACGGGGCCCTTGAGCGCGGTCTTGGGCAGATTGATCTGCACGCTGTGACCGGTGGACACGACGTAGCCGTCGGCGTTGACGAGTCCGGCCAGCGCCGTCGACCACAGCCGGGCCAACGGACCGCCACCGGTGTCCAAAGCCAGGTGGTCCGTGCCGTCGAACCAGCGCGGCGACATGACCCAGCTGTACTTGTCGTCCAAGTCGCGCTTCTGCGGCTTGGGGTTGGTGTGCTGGTTCCACGGATGACGCCGGTCGACCGGGTTGCCCAGTGGGTCGGTCTTGACGAACATCTCCTGATCGGACCAGTCGTCGTAATAGCTGCTGCCCAACAGGATTCGGATGCCCAGGTTGATGTCGACCAGGGAGTGGGTGACCAGCTTGCCGTCCACCACCACACCGGGCGTGACGAACATCTTGTTGCCCCACTGCTCCATGTCCTTGTAGGCGAAGTTGCAGTACTCGGGATCCTGGAAGGAGCCCCAGCAACCCAGCAGGGTCCGCCGCAATCCGACCTGCTCGTAGCCCGGCAGCGCCTCGTAGAAGAAGTCGAAGAGATCGTCGTGCATCGGCACGACCTTCTTCATGAACTCGACGTAACGCATCAGCCGGGTGATGTAGTCGGTCATCAGCTGGATGGTGGCGACGGTGCCGACACCGCCCGGGTACAGCGTCGAGGGATGCACATGGCGTCCCTCCATCAGGCAGAACATCTCTCGCGTCCAGCGACTGACTACCAGCGCCTCACGGTAGAACTCGCCGGTGAACGGGTTCAGGGCCCGCATGATGTCGGCGACGGTCCGGTACCCGTGCGCATCCGAGTTCGGCGCCAAGGCGTTCTCCGCCTTGGCCAGCACACTCGGGTTGGTCTCCGAGACCATCTTCTCGCAGTAGTCCACACCGACCAGATTTTCTTGAAAGATGTTGTGGTCGAACATGTACTCTGCGGCCTCGCCCAGGTTGACGATCCACTCGCCCAGGTTCGGCGGCTTGACGCCGTAGGCCATGTTCTGCGTGTAGCACGAGCAGGTGGCGTGATTGTCGCCGCAGATCCCGCAGATGCGACTGGTGATGAAGTGCGCGTCGCGGGGATCCTTGCCCTTCATGAAGATCGAGTAGCCGCGGAAGATGGACGAGGTGCTGTGGCACTCCACCACTTCGCGGTTCTCGAAGTCGATCTTGGTGTAGATGCCGAGGCTTCCGACGATCCGGGTGATCGGATCCCACGACATGTCGACGAGGGTGCTCGGGTCCTTCTTGGTGTGCTGGGGTCCGGGAACGGTGGTTGTCATTGAGTTTTGCCTTTCTATGCGATACGCACCTACCAGGTGCGCTTCGCTCCCGTGGTCAGTTCCTTGCCCGGATGCCGCCACTTCGGCTCTTTGTCGACGGTCTTGCCGGTGATGTGGCGCAGATTGCGAATCACCGACCCATAGAGGCCAGACGCGGTCGTTGAGATCTTTCCGCCCGGTGGCTCGTCCATGAAGGGCATGAACTTGTCAGGGAAGCCAGGCATCGTGCATCCGATGCAGATGCCTCCGACGTTCGGGCAGCCGCCGACGCCGTTGATCCAGCCCCGCTTGGGCACGTTGCACTTGACGACCGGACCCCAGCAACCAAGCTTCACAATGCATTTCGGCGATCCATACTCGGTCGCGAAATCACCTTGTTCGTAGTAGCCGGCCCGGTCGCACCCCTCGTGCACGGTGTTGCCGAACAGCCATTGGGGTCGCAGCGCATCGTCGAGTGGGATCATCGGCGCCTGACCGGTGGCCATGTACAGCAGGTAGGTCAACGTCTCGGACAGGTTGTCGCCCTGGATGGGACAGCCGGGCACACACACGATCGGAATGCCGGCCTTGCTCTTCCAGTCCCAGCCGAGGTAGTCCGGCACGCCCATGGCGCCGGTCGGGTTGCCGGCCATGGCGTGGATGCCGCCGTACGTCGCGCAGGTACCGACGGCCACGATCGCGGTCGCCTTCGGGGTGAGCCGG
>Ga0193743_1002719_pt1 | contig 12257 bp, 11 predicted proteins | sample L2c2metaG_FD_143038 | JGI IMG/M metagenome (GOLD analysis project Ga0193743, IMG submission 143038) | Soil microbial communities from a riparian zone of the East river system, Colorado, United States - L2c2 | ecosystem: Environmental > Terrestrial > Soil > Riparian zone | place: USA: East River... | reverse complement strand
CTGCGCCTCGGCCTCGTCGAGCACTTCGCGCCGGGCGGCATCAACATCCTCACCATCCACGCCTTCTGCCAGGCGCTGCTCAAGCGCTTTCCGCTCGAAGCGGGGGTGGCGCCGGGCTTCGAAGTGCTCGACGAGGCCGAGGCGCAGACCCTGTTGCGTCATGCCCAGGACGAGCAGATGGAGGCGCTGGCCCGCCGCGATGCGCCACCCGCCTTGATCGATGCGCTGGCCTCGGTGGCCAACCGGATCTCGATCGCCGAATACGCCGAGCTCATGACCAGGCTTTTGGGCGAACGAGCCTGGCTGCTGGCCCGCATCGGCGACGAAGCGGGACTGCGGCGCGTGCGAGCGCGGCTGGCGGAGGAGATGGGTTGCTCGCCCGACGACACTGCCGACAGCCTCCGGAGCAACGCCTGCCTCGAAGCCGCCTTCGATTCCGCGGGCCTGCGCGCCGCCGCCCAAGCTCTGGCCAAGGGCGGCAAGCAGGACATCGCGCGGGCGGGCCTGATCGCCGAGTGGCTGGCAGCGGCCGAGAACCGGCCGGCGCTTCTGGCGGCCTATGCCAAGGCGTTCTTCACCGCCAAGGGCGAAATCCTGGCGCGGCTCGCCACCAAGGCCGCGATCGCGGCGATGCCCAGGATCGAAGGTGTGTTGCGCGGCGAGGCCGAGCGGCTGGCCCAGGTGCTCGACCGCGTCAACGGCGCAGCGTTGGTCGAGCATACGCTGGCGCTGCTGCGGCTCGGTCTCGACATCACCGGCCGCTATTCCCGCGCCAAGCGGCGGCGTGCGGCGCTCGATTACGACGACCTGATCGTGGCCACCCGGCGCCTGCTGGAGAGCGCGGCCAGTGCCGCCTGGGTGCTCTACAAGCTCGACGGCGGCATCGACCACGTGCTGGTCGACGAAGCGCAGGATACCAACCCCGACCAGTGGGAGGTGATCCGCCGCTTAACCGAGGAATTCTTCGTGGGCGAGGGCGCGGTCGAGCGCCGCCGCACGGTGTTTGCCGTGGGCGACACCAAGCAGTCGATCTTCGGCTTCCAGCGCGCCGATCCGCGCAAGCTCAAGGAAATGCGCGAGTGGTTCGCCGAACAGAGCCGCATCGCCGAGCAGAGATTCGTGCCCGTCGACCTCAACGTCTCGTTCCGCTCGACGCCCGCCGTGCTCGACGCCGTCGATTGGGTGTTCGGCGAGGTCGAAGCGGCCCGTGGTGTCGCCGAGCCGGGCGGCGTGACCCATCTGCCCAGCCGCAAGAACCAGCCCGGCCGGGTCGAGCTGTGGCCGCTGGTCAGTGCGCCCGAGGCCGAGATCGACACGACCAACCTGGAAGGTCCACGCGGCGCGCTCGCGCTGCCGCACGAACGCCTCGCCCACCTGATCGCCGCCCATGCCAAAAGCCTGATCGGCCGCGAGCAGCGCGCGCGTAAAGGCGAGCTGCTGCATGCCGGCCATTTCATGGTGCTGGTGCGGCGGCGCAACGAGTTCGTGAATGCGCTGGTACGCGCCCTGAAGCGCGAGGGCATCGAGGTGGCGGGCGTCGACCGCCTGAACCTGGGTGAAGAGCTCGCCATCAAGGATCTTTTGGCCGCGGCGCGCTTCGTGCTGCTGCCGCAGGACGATCTCAATCTGGCGTGCCTCCTGAAATCGCCACTGATCGGCCTCTGCGAGGAGCAGCTCTTCACCCTGGCCTGGCAGCGCAGCGGCCATCTCTGGCGCGCCCTGCGCGAGCGCGCGGGCGATGCCGCCTTTGCCGCTGCCCATGCGCGGCTATCGGCCTGGCTGAAGCGCGCCGACTACCTCACGCCGTTCGATTTCTTCGCCGAGGCGCTCGGTCCGGAAGGCGGCCGCGTGGCCCTGCTGGAGCGGCTGGGCCGCGAGGCCGCCGACCCGATCGATGAGCTGCTGGCGCGCGCGCTGCAGTATCAGCGCGCCGAGGGCAGCTCGCTACAGGGCTTCCTGCGCTGGTTCGAAGCGGGCGGCGGCGAGATCAAGCGCGATCTCGACCAGAACCGGCGCCGCGAGGTGCGCATCCTGACGGTACACGCATCGAAGGGCCTGCAGGCGCCGATCGTCTACCTGCCCGACACGACTCGCGTGCCGCGCGACGCCGAGCGCCTGCTGGCCGGCGCCGACGGCGAGGCCCGGCTGTGGCTGCCGCGCGCCGACGACGCCAACGAGGCCGCGCGCAGCTGGCGTGCCCAGGCCCGCGACCGTGCGCTCGAGGAGCAGAACCGCTTGCTCTATGTCGCCATGACCCGTGCCGAGGATCGGCTCTATATCGGCGGTTGGGTCGGCGCGAAGAAGCCGGATCGCGGCTGCTGGTACGAGCGCATCGAGGCAGGCTTGCGCGCCAGCAGCGACGCCGGCGTGGTTCGCAGGATCAGCGAGCCGCGCGGCCGCGCCGTGGCCCGCCCCTTCGACTTTGCGGGCCAGCTCGGCGATGAGGGCTGGTCGGGCGACGGTTATGAGCTCACCAACCCCGGCGACATCGAGATGCCCGAACAGGCCGAGTTGCCCCTCGAGATGGCGGCGAGGCTGGAGCCGTGGGTGCACCAAGCCGCGCCGGCCGAGCCCGATCCACCGACACCGCTCACGCCCTCACAACCGCTGCCGGACGAGACGCTCGCGAGTCCGCGCGCCTTCAGCCCCCTGGCGCCGGACGATTCGCGGCGCTGGCAACGCGGCCGGCTCCTGCACGAGCTGCTGCGCCATCTTCCGGCTCTGCCGGTGGCGGCGCGCGCTCAGGCAGCGCGACGCTTCCTCGCGCAGCCGGCGCACGGCTTGACCGACGAGGAGATCGCGCGCTGGACCGAGGAGGTGCTCGCCGTCACCGAAGCACCGGGCCATGCCGCTCTGTTCGCCGAAGGCTCGCGCGCCGAGGTGCCGCTGATCGGCACGGTGAAGACGCCGCGCGGCACCTTCACCGTCAGCGGCCAGGTCGACCGGCTGGCCGTTTCGCCGCACGAAGTGCTGATCGTCGACTACAAGACCAACCGCCCGCCGCCGCAATCGACCTCGGATGTGGCGCTCGCCTATCGCCGGCAACTCGCGCTCTATCGCGCGCTGCTCACTGGCATCTATCCCGGCTGCACGGTACGGGCTTTCCTGCTCTGGACGGCGGCGCCTTTATTGATGGAAATCGACGCCGAAATGCTTAGCAAATCAATGCCTTACGCTGCCGCATCTTGACTCGCCCGGCTGCCGTTCCTAGCTTGGTGTCCAAGGGCGGCGCCGGTCCATCGACCGGCCTGTAGTGTTTTTGGGAGAACCCATTATGACCGTCAAAGCAACCGATACCTCCTTCGAACAGGAAGTCCTGAAGTCCGACACGCCCGTCCTCGTCGACTTCTGGGCGGAATGGTGCGGCCCGTGCCGCATGATCGGCCCGTCGCTGGAAGACATCTCCAAGGAGATGGACGGCAAGCTGAAGGTGGTGAAGGTCAACATCGACGAGAATCCGACGACGCCGTCGCGCTACGGCGTCCGCTCGATCCCCACGCTGCTGCTGTTCAAGAACGGCCAGGTCGCCGCGACCAAGATCGGCGCCGAGCCCAAGCAGAAGCTGGTGAGCTGGATCAATACAGTCGTCAGCTAAGTCAGGCGTTCAGCCGTTGCGGGCCAGCACTTCGCCCGCGACGTAGAGCGACCCGCAGATGAGAATGCGCATCGGCGCGGGCTGGGTGGCCAACAGGTCTTCCAGCGCCGCGCCGATGTCGTTTGTGGGCACGCAATCCAGGCCGACCTCGGCCGCTCGTGCGCAAGATTCCTGCGGCGTGTAGGCGGCGTGGCCCTCGATCGGCACGGCGCGCGCACTACGGGCGTGCCGCGCCAGTGGCCGCAGGAAGCCCGCCGCATCCTTGGTCGTGAGCATGCCGAAGATCAGGTAGAGCGGCAGCGGTGCCGGCTCCTTGGCCCATTCTGCGGCCTGGCGCGCCAGCGCGATGCCGCAATCCTCGTTGTGGCCGCCATCCAGCCAGAGCTCCCCACCGGGCGGCATGGCCTCGACCAGCGGCCCGCGCGACAGCTTCTGCAGCCGGGCCGGCCACTCGACCGCGGCGAGCCCGCGGGCGATCGCCGCATCGTCTATGCGGAACTGCGCGGCGCGCAGCCGCTCGATGCAGGCGACCGCCGTCGCGGCATTGTCGATCTGGTGCGCGCCGACCAGCGCCGGCGCCGGCAGGTCGAGGCCCAAAAGGTCGCTTTCGTAGCGGAAGCCGGCAGCCGTCGGCGTCACCTGCCACTCGCGGCCCATGCGAAAGAGCGGGGCGGCGAGCTTGGCCGCCTCGTCGGCGATCACCCTGGCGCTTACCTCGCGCTGGCGGCCGACCACGCCCGGCACGGCGTGCTTCAGGATTCCGGCCTTCTCCGCGGCGATGCCCTCGAGCTTGTCACCGAGGAAACCCGTATGGTCGTAGCCGATCGGCGTAATGGCCGAGAGCACGGGATCGATCACGTTGGTGGCGTCATAGCGGCCGCCCATGCCCACCTCGATCACCGTGAGATCGGCCGGCACGCGCGCGAAGGCGAGATACGCCGCGGCCGTGGTGATCTCGAAGAAGGTGATGGGCCTTTCCTGATTGGCCAGCTCACACTCCGTCACGATGGCGTCGAGCACATCGTCCTCGACGATGCGGCCGGCGACCCGGATGCGCTCGTTGAAGCGCACGAGATGCGGCGAGGTGTAGACGTGGACGCGATAGCCCGCCGCCTCGGCCATGGCGCGCAGGTAGGCGACCAGCGAGCCCTTGCCGTTGGTGCCGGCGACGTGAACCACCGGCGGCAGCTTGCGTTGCGGCGACCCCAGTGCCTCAAGCAGGCGTTCGATGCGTTCCAGCCCGAGATCGATGGATCGCGGGTGGAGCCGCATGACGCGCTCCAGAAGCGGATCGATCATGGTCGGCCCGGTGGATTGCACTCAGCGGACCGCGACAGCCAGGCCGCGGCCCTCCGACGTGACGGGATCCATGAACAGCGAGACCAGCCGGATCAGCGTCTCGCGCAGCTTGTGGCGGTGCACGACGGCATCGACCATGCCGTGCTCCAGCAGATATTCCGAGCGCTGGAAGCCGGGCGGCAGCTCCTGGCGGATCGTGTCCTGGATCACGCGCGGACCGGCGAAGCCCACGATGGCGTCGGGTTCGGCGACATGGACGTCGCCCAGCATGGCGAACGAGGCCGAGACACCGCCGGTCGTCGGATCGGTCAGCACGACGATATAGGGCAGGCCCGCCTCCTTGACCTTGCGCACGGCAATCGTGGTACGCGTGAGCTGCATCAGCGACAGGATGCCTTCCTGCATGCGCGCCCCGCCCGAGGCCGAGAAGACGATCAGCGGCGCCTTGCGGGCCACGGCGAGGTCGGCCGCCATCACCAGCCCCTCGCCCACCGCGGTGCCCATCGAGCCGCCCATGAAGCCGAAGTCGAGCAGCGCCACGATGGCCATGCGGCCGCCCATCGGGCCGCTCGCCACCACCAGCGCATCGGTCGTGCCCTCCGCCTTGGCCTGCGCCTCCTTGAGCCGCGCGTCATAGCGCTTGGTGTCGCGGAACTTCAGCGGATCGGCGGTGACGCGGGGCAGCGGATGCAACTCGTATTTGCCCTCATCGAAGAGATGCGGCAGGCGCTTCAGCGGACGGATCCGCATGTGATGGCCGCAATGATTGCAGACCTCCTGGTTGGCTTCCCAGTCGCGCATGAACAGCATCTGTTCGCACTTGGGGCATTTCAGCCAGAGATTCTCCGGCGCCTCCTTGCGGGAGACCAGCGCCCTGAGCTTGGGCCGGACGAAATTGGTCAGCCAGTTCATGGCGGCGGTATCGCACAAATGGCACGGGCGGCCAAGATCGACGCCGTCAACGCCAGAAAGCGCCGAACGGCGGCACGATTTCCTCGGGTTTCTTCACCTGGCAGAACAATTTCCGCGCCTGGTAGTCGGCACAGAGCTTTTGTGCCGCGGCGGGTTCGAGGTCGGCGATGATCGCGGCCTGCCGGGTCGCCTTGTTGGCGGAGACGGGCAGGATCCACTCCTTGCCGAGTCGCGCGACTCCGAGTCTCACAAGATCGGCCTGGCCGGTATCGTAGGCGTGGCGCGCCGTTTTCCAGTCGCCATAGGTGCCGAGCCAGACTGCATCGCCTGGCATGTCGTAGCGGATGCCGCCGCACTCGCCCAGAGCGAATACCGTGCCCGGACCGCCGTCGCCATTGCGCAACTGCCAGATCTTGGGCCTGTTGCCGCCGGTCTTCAACGCATAGGCCTCGTCGAACAGGCGGACGATGAATTCGTCGCGCAAGTCGGCGCGGCGGAAGCCGAACGCCACCGCGATCAGCCGACGCCCGTCACGCACCGCGCTGCCCACGATGTTGAAGCCGGAGGCACAGATGAAGCCGGTCTTCAGGCCGTCGGCATAGGGTGCGTAGAGATCGAGGAATTTTATGCCCGGCCCGATCCTCATCTTGCCGAGCATGAATTGCTGGGTGCGGAAGTAGCCGTAATATTCAGGGAATTGCCTGACCAGGGCCATCGCCAGGATCGCCATGTCCCGCGCCGTGGTCGTCTGGCCCGGATCGGGCAGGCCGTTGGCGTTGCGGAACTGGGTGGCGCTCATGCCCAGTCGCGCCGCCGTCTCGGTCATGCGCTGGGCGAAGGCCGGGGAGGAGCCCGAGATCAACTCGCCGAACGCCGTTGCCACGTCATTGGCCGAGTGCGCCACCAGGGATTGCACGCCCTGCTCGACCGTTACCGTCTGGCCGGCGCCGAGGCCAAGCTTGGTCTGCGGCATGGAGCGGGCATACTCGGAGAACGGGACCGGCGTGGTCAAAGTGAGGCGGCCCGCCTTCAGTTCCTCGAAGACGATATAGAGCGTCATCATCTTGCTGAGCGAGGCGGGATACCAGGAGGCCCCGGCGCTGCGCTCCAGCAGCGTCTCGCCCGTGGCCGCATCGACGACGACGTAGGGACCGGCCTGGACGGGACCGGAGGGCGAGGCCACCGCGGCGATCTGGGCGCGGGAGGGAGCGGCCGCGAGGCTGATCAGGCCCAGGATGCAAAGCAGAAGACGCAGGTTCATTGCCGCCAATGCATGAGAGGCCCCAGCATACGCCCTTCCACGCGAGGGCGGGAGGCATTAGATCGATGCCATGCTCAAGGTCCTGATCGCCCCCGTCACCCCGTTTCAGCAGAACTGTTCCATCGTCTGGTGCGACGAAACCATGGAGGGCACCGCCGTCGACCCGGGCGGCGATTTCGAGAGGCTGAAGCAGGCGATCGCCGAGCAGGGCATCAAGGTGACGAAGGTCCTGCTGACCCATGGCCATGTCGACCATGCCTCGGCCGCGGGCACCATGGCCGACCATTACGGGGTCAAGATCGAGGGCCCGCACAAGGACGACCTGTTCCTGATCGAGGGCCTGCCGGACTCGGGCCGCAAGTACAACTTCCCGGTCTACAAGCCGTTCGTGCCCGACCGCTGGCTCGAGGGCGGCGAGACGGTGAGCCTCGGCAACCTCACCTTCGATGTCGTGCACTGCCCCGGCCACACGCCCGGCCATGTCGTGTTCGTGCACAAGCCGGCGAAAGTCGCCTTCGTGGGCGATGTGCTGTTCCGCGGCTCGATCGGCCGCACGGATTTTCCGCGCGGCAATCACGATCAGTTGCTGAACTCGATCCGCAAGCGGCTATGGCCGCTGGGCGACGACATCACCTTCGTGCCCGGCCACGGCCAGACCTCGACCTTCGGCTGGGAACGCAAGACCAATTCATTCGTCGCCGATCTGTTGTTCGACGACGATGAAGAGGAAGCGAAGGCCTAACGCAGGGCGATCAGAGAAGACTGGAAGTCGTGCTGGCCAGCGGCGAGCGCGGGCGGCACTTCGTCGACGGTCTGGGCCAGCCCATAGTGCTGCTGCACGTAATCCAGACCATGGCGCAGCATCGCCTTGGTGAAGCGCGCGGGCTTTGCCGCCAGCGCGGCGAGGACTTCCGGCGATCGTTCAGCGAGCGGCCGCTTGAACGCGGCGAGCTCGACCTCGGCGACGAGGTACATGCCACAGGCCATCGCACCCAACGCGTAGGACAGGCACTCTTCTTCCCAGCGATCGGGCTCACGATGTTCGGCATCGAGAACAGTCAGCGCCGCGGCAAAGGTATCGTAAAGCCTGTCCTTCCGGTCGGTGGAGTCGCGTTGCATGCTTATTCTCCTCGTCGCTGTGTCGGGGCGAATATGAGAACGCGATCGTGACCCGATAATGACGAAACGCGCGATCGCGTGAATGGTCACAGTACGAACAGGAAGGGCGGCGATTTGTCCCGTCGCATTACACGGCGATGACTGCGGCTAAGCTTTGCGTACGCTGCGCACACCTTCTGCAAGCGCCTTGATGAAGGCGAAGACCCCTGGCACGAGATCGGGCCCGGGCTTGCCGTTGCCGTCGAGGCCCGCCTTCACGCGATCGACGATGGCGGTGCCGACGACGGCGGCATCGGCGTGGCGCGCCACGGCGGCGGCTTGGTCGGGTGTCTTGATGCCGAAGCCCACGCCCACTGGCAGCTTGGTGTGGCGCTTGATGCGTTCGACGTGCGCAGCGACCGCGTCCTCGGTCGCCGACTTGGTGCCGGTGATGCCGAGCACGGAGACGAAATAGACGAAACCCGAGGAATATTTCAGGACCGCAGGCAGGCGCTTGTCGTCGGTCGTCGGCGCGGTCAGCAGCACCGTGTCGAGGCCGCTCGCCACGGCATGCGGCTTCAGCTCATCGGCTTCCTCGGGCGGCAGGTCGACCAGGATGAAGCCGTCGACGCCCGCCGCCGCCGCTTCCTTGCAGAAGCGCTCGGGGCCGCGCTGATAGACGAGGTTGTAGTAGCCCATCAGCAGGATGGGCGTGGCGTCATCGCCGGTCTCCTTGCGGAAGCGCCGCACCATGTCGAAGGTCGCGTCGACCGTGATGCCGGCCTTGAGCGCACGCTGGCCGGCGAGCTGGATCGAGGGACCGTCGGCCATCGGATCGGTGAACGGCATGCCGAGTTCGATCAGGTCGGCGCCGGCGCCGGGCAGGCCCTTCAGGATCTGGTAGCTGATGTCGACATCGGGATCGCCGGCGCTGACATAGGTCACGAGACCGGCGCGCCTGTCGGCCTTGAGCTGGGCGAAGCGTTGAGCGATGCGGCTCATGGTCGTTCCTGTGGTGTTATCAGTGCAAGCGGAGGTCTGATGCGAATCCGTTCATCGTCGAAAATGGCGACTCGATTTTTCATATCGATATCCGTCGCCAACGCAAGCGCGCGAAGAGCCAGCGTCATGATCATCGCTTGATTGGCATCGCGAGGACGCAGGACAATAGCGCCGGGATGTCCTCGGGACTCCGTCGCCAACCGACCGAAATCGCGATCCAAAGTCAGCAGCAACCGCTCTTCCCGCACGACCGCGCTCCAAATGATGTCGTCCGGTTTGCCCAGAAGATGCTCGTCGGCCACTGTATGGACGTCATGCCCGGCGCCGCGCAATGTTTCCACTAGCGGGCGCGGCATGTTCTCGTCAAGCTTGAGCCGCATTACGCTGCCGGTTGATCCAGCACAGGCAAGTCATCCTTGGCGCTGTAGGCTGCGAACGCAATCGCGGCCTTGACATGGTCCGGCTTGAGAGACGGGTAAGCCGCAATTATCTCCGCCTCCGCCGTCCCGTTGGCAACGTCGGCGAGAACTTGTCTCAAGAGGACACGCGTTCCTTTCATGGTCGGCAGTCCGCCACAAATATGGGGGTCGCGAACGATATGATCTTGCCATTTGAAGGTCATGCCGCCCTCCATAGACCGGGCCCGATTATACCTTCATGCCCAATCGCTCGGCGACGGCGAACACGTCCTTGTCGCCGCGGCCGCAGAGATTCATCACCAGCAGGTTGTCCTTGGGCAGCGTGGGCGCGAGCTTGGTGACATGGGCCAAGGCATGGGCAGGCTCGAGCGCTGGGATGATGCCTTCGAGCTTGCACAGGAGCTGGAAGGCGGCGAGCGCCTCATTGTCGGTCGCCGACACATACTCGACCCTGCCCTGCTCCTTCAGCCAGGAGTGCTCGGGGCCGATGCCGGGATAGTCGAGGCCGGCCGAGATCGAATGCGCCTCGGTGATCTGGCCTTCCTTGTCCTGCAGCAGATAGGTACGGTTGCCGTGCAGCACGCCGGGACGGCCGCCAGTCAGCGACGCGGCATGCTCGCCGGTCTCCACGCCCTTGCCGCCCGCCTCGACGCCGATGATGCGCACGGCCTTGTCGTCAAGGAAGGGATGGAACAGGCCCATGGCGTTCGAGCCGCCGCCGATGCAGGCCACCAGCGTATCGGGCAGGCGGCCTTCCGCCTCCATGATCTGTGTGCGCACTTCGTTGCCGATCACGCACTGGAAGTCACGCACCATCGCCGGATAGGGATGCGGTCCGGCCACCGTGCCGATACAGTAGAAGGTCGTCTCGCAGGTCGCGACCCAGTCGCGCAGCGCCTCGTTCATGGCGTCCTTCAAGGTGGACGAGCCTGCCGTCACCGGCCGCACTTCGGCGCCCAGCATCTTCATGCGCACGACGTTGGGCGCCTGGCGGTCGACGTCGACCGACCCCATGAACACCACGCAGGGAATGTCGAACAACGCACAGGCCGTCGCCGTGGCGACGCCGTGCTGGCCCGCGCCCGTTTCGGCGATCACCCGCGTCTTGCCCATGCGCTTGGCCAAAAGCACCTGGCCCAGCACGCTGTTGATCTTGTGGCTGCCGGTGTGGTTCAGCTCGTCGCGCTTGAAGTACACCTTGGCGCCGCCCAGGTGCCTCGTGAGCCGCTCAGCGAAGTAGAGCGGGCTCGGCCGGCCGGCATAGTTCGCCAGCAGATAGTTGAGTTCGCCCTGGAACTGCGGATCGGCCTTGGCCTCGGTGTAGGCCTTCTCCAGCTCGAGGATGAGCGGCATCAGGGTCTCGGCGACGTAGCGGCCGCCGAAAAGACCGAAATGCCCGCGCTCGTCGGGGCCGGTGCGGAAACTGTTGGGTGAGATTGGCATCGCTGTTCCTGTCGGGACGCGGACTTAGCAGTCCCGACAGGGTCGGTCAAAAGCCCTACCTGCGCTTGGTCTTGGCCGATTTCCTTTTGGCCCTTTGCGCCGACTTGCGCACGGCGGCGGCGGGGCCTCGAGCCGGCGCTGCGTTGACCTCGACGATCACCTCGATCTCGACAGGAATGCCGCGCGGCAGCGAGCCCATGCCGACCGCCGAACGCGCGTGCCGGCCGCGATCGCCGAACACGGTGACGAAGAGATCGGAGCAGCCGTTGATGACTTCGGGCTGCTCGCCGAATTCCGGCGTCGCGTTGACCATGCCTAAAACCTTGACGATGCGCTTGACGCGATCGAGATCGCCTAACTCGTCCTTCATGACGGCGATCAGGCTCAAGCCTGTCTGGCGCGCGTACTCGTAGCCCTGTTCCTTGGTGAAGTCGCGACCGACCTTGCCGACCGGCAGCGGATGGCCGGGCAGGCCGGGTCCCTTGCCCGCGAGATAGAGCAGGTTGCCGGTGCGCACGGCGTTCACATAATTGGCCATCGGCGATGTGGGCTTGGCGAGCTCGATGCCGAGTTCTTTCAGCCGCCGTTCGGTTTTCATGTCCTGGCTCCCCCTCAGAGCGCCTTCACCCGATCGAGAAAGGCGCGGATCAAGTCAATCGATTTCACACCCCGGCTCGATTCGACGCCAGAGGAAACGTCGACGGTGTGTGCGCCCGTGACCTTCACGGCTTCAGCGACATTGTCGGACGTGAGGCCACCGGCCAGGAACCACGGCAGCGGCACGGCGCGGCCAGAGAGGATCGTCCAATCGAACGCGCGGGCATTGCCGCCAGGCAAGGTGCCTTCGGCGGCGTCGAACATCAGTCGATCGGCCACGCTCGCATAGGCCGCAATGCCGCGCTCGACGTCGCCGGCTTCGGCGACCTTGATCGCTTTCATCACGGGCTTGCCGGTGTACACCTTGATCGCGGCAACGCGCTCCGGCGTCTCCGCGCCATGGAGCTGCAGCACGTCGATGGCGCCGGTCGACAGCCGCTCGGCGAGTAGCGCATCGTCGGGGTCGACGAACAGGCCGACCCGGCCGACGCTTTGCGGCACCCGAGCGCCCAGCGCCCTCAGCACATCGTTGGAGGCGACATGGCGTGGCGAGCGTGGATAAGTCACGAAACCCACCCAGCGTGCGCCGAACTTGACCGCGGCGTCGACCGTCTCCGCCGTCGACAGACCG
>Ga0193743_1002718_pt1 | contig 12258 bp, 11 predicted proteins | sample L2c2metaG_FD_143038 | JGI IMG/M metagenome (GOLD analysis project Ga0193743, IMG submission 143038) | Soil microbial communities from a riparian zone of the East river system, Colorado, United States - L2c2 | ecosystem: Environmental > Terrestrial > Soil > Riparian zone | place: USA: East River... | reverse complement strand
CCGAGTCGGTCACGTTCTTCGGCACCCGCGGCCTGGTGAAGGTGCGCGGCACGATCGACGGGCAGCCGTTCCAGGGTTCGTTCATGGCCATGGGCGACGGCACCCACAAGCTGCCGGTCAAGGCCGAGGCCCGCAAGGCGATCGGCAAAGAGGCCGGTGCCAGCGTGACGGTCGTCCTCGCGGAGCGCGTCTAGCTTTCGCGCTGCCTCGTGCTGAGCAGGCCCAGCGCGAGGATGCCGGCGCCGAGGGCGAGCACCAGCCACCAGACGCCGTGCTCGGCGGTGGTGAAGGCCGCGCCGGTGGAGGCGGAGCCCACGATCGTTCCGGCGATCGCGACGCCCAATGTGGTGCCGGTCTGGCGGCCGGCCGAGGCCACCGAGGCGGCCAGCCCGGCCATCGCGGGCGGCATGCCGGCGACCGCCGAGTTGGTGATCGGTGGGTTGACGGTGCCCAGGGCGACACCGAACACCGCGAAGGTCGCCAGCACCGCCGGCAGGGGAGTGGCCGGTCCCAGGGCGAGCGAGGCGGCGCCACCGAGCGCCAGCGCGGCACCGGCGACCACCAGCGGCAGGCGGGGGCCGCGCCGTCCGACCACTCGGCCGGCGATGGGCGCGAGCGGCACGATCAGCACGCCGACCGGGAGCAGGCACAGTCCCGCCGTCAGGGCTGACAGGCCGCGTACGTTCTGCAGGTAGAGCGTGGTCACGAACAGGAACGCGCTGAAGCCGCACAGCGCGAAGACCGCCATCAGGATCGCCGAGCTGAACGGCACGCCGCGGAACAGTCGCAGTTCGAGGAGCCGGTCGGTGCGGCGCGGCTCGTACCAGCGGATTGCCAGCACACCCAGCACGGCGACGGCGAGCGGGCCGAGGACCACCGGGGAGGCCCAGCCCCACCGCTCGGACTCGATGATCGGGTAGACGACGCAGCCCAGTACCACCATCACCAGAACCTGGCCCACCGGGTCGAACCGGCGGGCCCGGTCGGCCCGCGACTCGGGCACGAACAGCGCGGCGGCCACGATGGCGACGACGACGATCGGCACGTTGACCCAGAAGATGGCCCGCCAGCCGAACCCGTCGACCAGCGCGCCGCCGGCGATCGGGCCGAGCGCCAGCGCGACGCCGGACATCGCGCCGAACACGCCGATCGCCCTGGCCCGCTCGGCCCGGTCCGAGAACGTGCTGGCCACGATCGCCATCGCCACCGGGTTCAGCATCGTGCCGCCGACGGCCTGCACCGCACGGGCTGCGATCAGAGCGCCGATGCTCGGCGCCAGGCCGCACAGCAGCGAACCGACGCCGAAGGCGGCCAGGCCCACCTGGAACACCCGCCTCCGCCCGATCCGGTCGGCGGTCGACCCGGCCAGGAGCAGAAAACTGGCCAGCACCAGCGTGTACGCGTCGACCGTCCACTGCAGACCTGACAGCGAGGCGTGCAGGTCCCGGCGGATGGCGGGCAGCGCGACGTTGACGATGGAGATGTCCATCACCACGACGACGATGCTGGCGCAGCAGATCGCGAGCACTAGCCGGCGGCGGCCGCGGCTGAGCCCGCCGGCGGTGGTCCTTGGCAGCGTCGTCGAAACACTCATGATCTCGACGGTAGGATTTAGAGCGTGCTCGAAGTCAACCCGCGCCAGATCCCCGCGGCCGGCCTGAGCATCGCCGAGGCCGCCCGCCGCACCGGGGTCACCGCACACACGCTGCGTTACTACGAACGCGCCGGCCTGGTCGTCACCACCGTCGACCGCACCGCCGGCGGCCGGCGCCGCTACCGCCAGCTCGACCTCGACTGGATCAAGGTCTGCACCCGGCTGCGGGCGACCGGGATGCCGATCAGGGTGATCCGGCGGTATGCCGAGCTCGTCTCCGCCGGGCACGGCAACGAGCAGGAACGGCTGGCCCTGATGACCGCCCACCGCGCCGAGGTGATCGCCAAGATCGCCGAGCTACGCGAAAACCTGAAGGTCCTCGACCACAAGATCGACGTCTACCGAGGCCGCATGGCCGCCGGCGACGCCGACCAGCTCTGGGCGCCCAGGGCGGGTTGACCGCCATGCGCTGGTGACCATGGTTACGAACCAGCCCTGCACTTGATCATGACCTGGGCCGCGGTAGGCCCACGTGGTCTGCACATGATCGAGGGATAGGTTGACCTTCATGACCGACCCCGACCTGGCCGCCCTGCGCGTCCGTGCCGACAACGGCGACGCGTCCGCCGCCGACGAGCTGATCGAGCTGGCCATGGAGGTGGGCGACCTGGACGAGCTGCGGCGGCTCGCCGACAGCGGTAACCGCACCGCGGCTGACCAGTTGATCGAGCTCGCCTCCGAACTCGGCGACCTCGACGAGCTGCGCCGGCTCGCTGACAAGGGCAACCGCACGGCGGCCGAGGTCCTCCAGGAGCTCACCGAAGGGATCGACTAGGTCCGTGCGCTGCCGGCTGGGCAGCCATTCCACGAGTGAGACCGGGCTGTTGGTGTAGTCGCCCGCTCGCGACTTCCAGATCAGCCTCGTCGAACCAGTGAGGCCGACGTCACCGTCGGTCGCGTCGCCGTAGCGGTAGCCATTGGCCCGGCCGGACGCGCGTACCCGGACCTGGTGGGACAGCGACCCGACCGTCCGCTGCAGCCGCCAAAGCCGCGGTGACCAGGCAAATCCTTCGGACGCCAGGTGCCGTCCAAGCCAACTTCCGGCGGCGGCCACGACGTCACTCGGCACAGTCGCGTACGACACGGCACTCTTGCTTTCTTGACTGACTCCAGAAAAGTGGTCCACACTCTGACGGTGCGCGCGACGTTCGATGCCGAACCCCTGCTGCGCCGGGCCGCCCTGCGGGTGACCCGGCCGCGGGTGGCTGTGTTGGCCGCGGTGCATCAGTATCCCCATGCCGACGCGGACTCGATCATCGGCGTCGTGCGCGGCAGTCTGGACGTCTCCAAGCAGGCCGTCTACGACGTGCTGCGGGCGCTGACCAGCGCCGGTCTCGTGCGGCGGATCGAGCCGCCCGGTTCCGTGGTGCGCTACGAGTCGCGGGTCGGTGACAACCATCACCACGCGGTGTGCCGGTCGTGCGGCGAGATCGTCGACATCGACTGCGTCACCGGCGACGCGCCCTGCCTGGCCGCGTCCGACGACCAGGGCTACGCCATCGACGAGGCCGAAGTCGTCTACCGGGGTCTCTGCCCGGCCTGCACCTGACTGATCCTCCCGGTCCCGGAAGGGCCGGCACCCCGTCTGACCAAGCACATGTCAAGCCAAGGAGAGAGAGCAACATGGCAAGCGACAACAGGGGTCCCGCCGCGAGTGAGGCGAGCGGCCGCGCCCGGTCGAACCGGGACTGGTGGCCGAACCAGCTCGACGTGACGGTGCTGCACCAGAACCCCCGGGCCGGCGACCCCATGGGCGACGGGTTCAACTACGCCGAGGCGTTCAAGACGCTCGACCTCGACGCCGTCAAGGCCGACATCAACACCGTGATGACCACGTCGCAGGACTGGTGGCCGGCCGACTACGGCCACTACGGGCCGCTGTTCATCCGGATGGCCTGGCACAGCGCCGGCACCTACCGGATCCAGGACGGGCGCGGCGGCGCCGGCTCCGGCGAGCAGCGGTTCGCGCCACTCAACAGCTGGCCCGACAACGGCAACCTGGACAAGGCGCGGCGGCTGCTGTGGCCCGTCAAGAAGAAATACGGCAAGAGCCTCTCCTGGGCTGACCTGCTGGTCCTCGCGGGCAACTGCGCGCTCGAGTCGATGGGCTTCACCACCTTCGGGTACGCCGGCGGGCGCGAAGACGTCTGGGAGCCCGAGGAGATCAACTGGGGCACCGAGGACACCTGGCTGGGTGACGAGCGCTACAGCGGCGAGCGCAAGCTCAGCAACCCGCTCGCCGCCGTCCAGATGGGGCTGATCTACGTCAATCCGGAGGGCCCCAACGGCAACCCGGACGCCCTCGCCGCGGCCCGCGACATCCGCGAGACGTTCGGCCGGATGGCGATGAACGACGAGGAGACGGTGGCGCTGATCGCCGGCGGCCACACGTTCGGCAAGGCGCACGGCAACGGGCCGGCCGAGAAGGTCGGCGCCGACCCGGAGGCCGCGTCCATCGAGGAGATGGGCCTGGGCTGGAAGAACGCCCATGGCACCGGCAAGGGTTACGACACCATCACCAGCGGCCTCGAGGGCGCCTGGACCCCGACGCCGGTGACCTGGGACCACACCTTCTTCGAGACGCTGTTCAGCTTCGAGTGGCAGCAGACCAAGAGCCCGGCCGGTGCGGCACAGTGGACGCCGACCGACACGGCCGCGGGTGACCTCGTGCCGGACGCGCACGACCCGGCGAAGCGGCACGCGCCGATGATGCTCACGACCGACCTCGCGCTTCGCGTCGACCCGGTCTACGAGGAGATCTCGCGCCGGTTCTACGAGAACCCGCAGGAGTTCGCCGACGCGTTCGCCAAGGCGTGGTTCAAGCTCACCCACCGCGACATGGGCCCGATCGCCCGCTACCTCGGCCCGCTGGTGCCGGCCGAGCCGCAGCTCTGGCAGGACCGGGTCCCCGCGGTGACCCATGAGTTGATCGGTGCGTCGGACGTCGCCGTGCTCAAGGACGCCGTGCTGACCTCGGGTCTGTCCGTGGCCGAGATCGTCGCGACCGCGTGGGCCTCGGCGTCGACGTTCCGTGGCACCGACAAGCGCGGCGGCGCCAACGGGGCCCGGATCCGCCTCGCTCCGCAGAAGGAGTGGGAGGTCAACGACCCCGCCCAGCTCGCGAAGGTGCTGCTCACCCTGGAGACCATCCAGGAGCGGTTCAACGCGACCGGCAAGCAGGTCTCGCTGGCCGACCTGATCGTGCTCGCGGGTTCCGCGGCGATCGAGCGGGCCGCGAGGAACGCCGGCTTCACCGTCGAGGTGCCCTTCACACCGGGCCGCACCGACGCGTCGCAGGAGCAGACCGACGTGGAGTCGTTCGCCGTGCTCGAGCCGACGGCCGACGGTTTCCGCAACTACCTCGGCAAGGGCCAGACCCGCCCGACCGAGCTGCTGCTGATCGACCGCGCCCAGCTGCTGACGCTGACCGCCCCGGAGACGACCGTGCTGGTCGGCGGCCTGCGGGTGCTCAACGCCAACACGGCGCAGTCGCCGCACGGCGTCTTCACCCAGCAGCAGGAGGCGTTGACCAACGACTTCTTCGTCAACCTGGTCGACGTCGGCACGGTCTGGAAGTCGGCCTCGGAAGACGAGGAGACCTTCGAGGGTCGCGACGCTGCCACGGGTGAGCTGAAGTGGAGCGGCAGCCGTGCCGACCTGGTCTTCGGCTCCAACTCGGTGCTCCGCGCGCTGGCCGAGGTCTACGCCGCCGACGACGCGAAGGAGAAGTTCGTCAGCGACTTCGTCGCCGCGTGGGTCAAGGTCATGAACCTGGACCGCTACGACGTCGCCTGAGGACTGAGCGAACGCACCGTGCGGGCCGGACCTGAACCGGCTCGCACGGTGCTTTGCTGAGCGGGTGACCGACAACGAGGAAGCCCGCCCCGGCCTGGCGCCGGGGTGTCCGCCGGCCGGTGGGAACGATGTTCGCGGCGCTTTATGGGACCTGGCGCCGCATCCGGGGCGCGACCCCGAGGCTGTCCGGCCACGTCCACCTCTACCAGATGCTCGATTTCGGCAGCCTCATCTCCCCGCACCGCCCGCCGCAGATCACCGTGGGTTCCTCGGGCACCGAGCTCGACCCGAAGACCTGGAATGACGGCGATCTGATCAACAAGCCCGTCGACGGTCGACCCGTCGGGCATCTCATCACCATCTCCGAGTTCGGCTACGTGGTGTTGCGGGACAGCGCCGGCCCGACGTGGAAGCTGCGCTACTTCGACCGCGACGGCAAACGGATGCCGGGCACCAACTGCAACCTGGTGGGCGCCCAGTTCCCGAACTGCAACTGACCGCGGCTCAGTCGAGCGGCTGGCGGGCCAGCGTGGGCGGCTCCTTGCCCGCGAGCAGCCAGCCGCCGGCGTAGGCGACCACCGGCAGCCCGACCAGGATCGCGGCCAGGTCGACCACCGGCACGTGGGCCAACCAGTGCGCCTCGCGGTGATACCAGGCCAGCAACGCCAGATACGCGCCGGCGGAGCCGATCAGCGCACCGAGCAGCGCGAGCGACCCGGCGGTCGTGGCGGTGAGCGCGCGGCGGGTGCCGCGGCGTGCACCGGTGGCGGTCAGCGTGCGCAGGTCGCGCGCCGCCTCGGTGCGGATCAGCCCGACGGTCATCGCGAGTATTCCGAGCGCGACCACGATGCCGGTGCCGGTGGCGTTGCCCGCGAGCCGCGCGGCGTCGGCGCCGGTCGGCCGGGTCTCCACGCTGAGCCCGGCGGCCCCGGCCGTCTGCTGTGCCTGGTCGATCTGGGCCTGGGTCAGCGGCCCCGGCGCGGCGACGAGCCAGCCGACCGGGACCGGTGTCAGCCCCAGCGACCGGATGGCGGTCGCGGTGAGCAGGGTGCCGGGCAGGGACGTGTAGGTCGGTAGCGCCGCCTGTTGGATCCGTGGCCGCCAGTCGCGGTGCCGACCGGGGAACAGGTCGTAGCCGTCGATGCCGGCCCGCGACGTGACGATCTCGGTGCCGGGGTCGATGCTCCCGGGTTCGATCCCGAAGCGGGCGAGCACCTCCGGCGTGGCCACGAACAGCGGCGCGGACGCCTCGGTGCTGTAGCGGAAGCCCTGGCGGCCGTTGACCGTCACCGGCTCGGGCTTGCCGAGCTGCACCGGCACCCGGCCGTCACCCTCCTGCGGCCCGGCCGGGTCGACCGCCGCCTGCAGCGGCAGCGTTGACGTGGCGTGCAGGTCGGCCGCGATCGCGTCGACCCGCAGCCGCGCGTTGTCGAGTTGGGCGGGCGTGAGCGCCGGCAGCGGCGTGCCGAACCCGCCCGGTGACAGCCAGACGACGAGTTGGTCGGCCGGCACGTTGCCGCCGGTCGGTGCGGCCGCTTTGGCAACCGCGACGGCGGCGCCGAGCGCGACGGCGGCGGCGATGCCGACGGCGAGGCCGATCGCGGCCAGCGCCGCGCTCGACCGGGCCCGGTAACGAGCCAGGTCGCGCAACGCCAGCCGGGGCGCCAGCGGAGCGAGGCGGGCGAACCGGCCCAGGGCGGCGATCCCCAGCGGGGCAAGCAGCAGCACACCGATCGCCGTCGCCAGCACGCCGCCGACGATCAGCGGTTTGTTGGTCTGTTGGGCCGCGACCAGCAGGCCGGGCCCGCCGAGCAGGAGGAGCACGCCGACCGCCGCGAACCGGTGCGCGGGCCGGGGCGGCGCCGGGCGTGCGGACAGGGCGGCGACGACGGGCAGCCGGGCAGCGGCGCGGGCCGGCCACCACGCCGCGCAGACCGCCGTCACGACCGCGAGCAGCACGGCGGCGACCACCGCCGGCCAGGGCAGGTCGAAGCGGTCGATGCGGTGCCCGAGGAGGGATTCGAGCCGCGGCCCGAACACCAGCCAGGCGCCGAGGCCCACCGCGGCGCCCGCGAGGCCGCCGACCGCGCCGATCACGGCGCCGTTGGCGACCAGCGCCAGCCGGATGTGCCGGTGGCTGGCGCCGATCGCGCCCAGCATGCCGAGCGCCCGCAGCCGGCGTTGGGCCAGCACGGTGAACCCGGCCACCGCCAGCAGCCCGACGAAGAGCAGGCCGATGGTGCCGAGCAGGAGCACCGAGACGGCGGCGGTGTCGGACTCCGGGCCGCGGATCTCGACGCTCGTGCCGTCCGGCAGGGTCTTCGCCGCGAACTCGGCGGGCGTCGCGCGGACCAGCACCGCGACGTGGTCGGGCTGGGCGACCTGGCCGGGCGCCGCGAGGACGAAGCGGTCGCGCAGGTCCAGCGGGTTCTCGACCAGCCCGACGACGCTGTCCTGCCGGCCGGCGCGTGCCCAGGTGCTGCCGATCCGCAGGTGGAAGGTGGTCGCCACGGACTCGGTGACCGCGATCTCGGCCGGGCCGTTGGGGTAACGGCCGTCGGTCAGCCGCAGCATCGATTGCCCGAGCGGGCCGGCCGGGTCCTGCGCCCGCAGGTCGATCGCGTTGGTCGAGCCGGGGACCGGGATCTTCTGGTGTGAGATCGCCTCGGTGGTGGCGAAAGCGCCGCGCAGGGTCGCGACATCCGCGTCGAGGCCGCTGCCGCTCACGGTCACCAGGTAGTCGGCGCTGCCGAACGTGGACGCCGCGGAGCTGACCGCGTTGCCGGCGACGCCGAGGCCGGCCGTGGTGGCCGCGACGGCGACCAGCAACAGCGCCAGCAGCAGCGCCTGCTGCCGCCACTCGCGCCGGAACAGCCGCCAGGCCCAGCGCAGCACGGCCCGCCGGGCCGCCATCCGTGGTCGGCCGTCATCGGGTGGGCCGGCCGGCGAGCAGGGAGTCTGGACCCGGCCGCGGTGCGGTGCGGTCGACCACCCGGCCGTCGCGGATGAACACCACCCGGTCGGCCCAGGCGGCGAGCTGCGCGTCGTGGGTCACCACCACCGCGGCCAGGCCGCGCTTGCAGGCGGCCAGGATCAGCCGCATGACCGCCTCGCCGTTGGCGGAGTCGAGGGCGCCGGTGGGCTCGTCGGCGAGCAGCAACGCTCGGTCGCCGACGACGGCCCGGGCGATCGCGACCCGCTGCCGCTCGCCGCCGGAGAGCTGGTCGGGGAAGCGGGACGCCCGATCGGCGAGGTCGAGATCGGCCAGCGCGCGCACCCCCGCGGCCCGCGCCTTGCCGGCCGACATCCCGTCGAGCTCCAGCGGCATCGCCACGTTTTCGGCGGCGGTCAGCCCGGGCAGCAGGTTGAAGTCCTGGAACACATAGCCGATTGCCCGCCGGCGCAGCCGGGCCCGGTCGTCGCGCGACATCGCCGCCAGCGCCTGCCCGGCCACCAGCACCTCGCCGGCGGTCGCCGCCTCGAGCGCGCCGGCGATGGTCAGCAGCGTGCTCTTGCCGGAGCCACTGGGCCCCATCACCGCCACCATCCGGCCGGCCTCGACGGACAGGTCCACGTCGGACAGTGCGTGCAGCTCGTCGGCACCGTCCAGATAGGTCTTCGAGACTCCGCGTAGCTCCAGCACGCTCATCGGCGTATCCCCGTCCGGCGTCGGATCTGTAGTGTTGCCCGCGCCATGGCGGGCGGGTCGAACGCGGCGCGCTTGAGCCGCCCGTCGGCGCTGTCGAGCCATTTCACGACCGAGTCCAGCCGGTAGAGCTCCGCGTCGACCACCAGCGCCAGGCCGATGTCGAGGTCGGCCTCCTCTTCCTTGAGGTGGGTCCACTCCTGCATCAGCTCGACCAGGTAGCGGCGGTGTTCCTGGATCACCTCGTGCACGTCGACGCCGGGCAGGTGTACCGCGATCAGGATTTTGATCACCAGCTCGTCGCGCGGCGGCGAGGCGAGATCGGGCGGCGTACGCAGCCAGCCGGACAGCTCCTCGGCACCGTCGGCGGTGATCCGGAAGCCCTTCTGCGGCCCGGGATCGGCGTCGTCGTCGGACTCCACCAGCCCGTCGCGCTCCAACCGCTGCAGCGTCGTGTAGACCTGCCCGACGTTGAGCGGCCACACCTCGCCGGTTCTCGCCTCGAACTCCTCGCGCAGCTGGAGGCCGTATTTCGGGCCCTCGCTGAGCAGCGCCAACAGCGCGTGCCGGACACTCACGACGTCACCATGCCGGGTATGATACCCAGTATATTGGCGGCGATTCAAGGCCTCGCGGTGATGTCGGCGGCGACGTCGTGCAACAGGGCGAGAAACGCGCCGACCAGCGGGGTGAGCGAGGTGTCGGTGAGGTCGCGGCGTAGAGCCGGCGGTGCAGCCCCTGCTCGGCAAGTTCACGGTGGACGGTGCCCGGGGTCGCACTCAGCGCCAGCTTCGAGACCAGCGCGACGCCGATGCCGGTGCCGACCAGAGCCTGTGCGACGTCGTACGACGCGGTCTGGAACCGCACCTTCGGTGTGAAGCCGGCGGCCGCGGTGGCCCGGTCGAACTGGGCCCGGGCGGTGTGGCCCGCGACTGGTCACCGGCTGGGTCCTGCTCTGCCTCGGCACCGCGGTGTCGGCCGGCAGCTAGCCTCGGACTGATGTCCACCGTCGTTCTCGCGCTGCCGTTCCGCGGCACCTGGCGTGTCCGCAACAGCCCCGCGCGGCGGGTGCCGAGCCACGGCACGCACCTGTTCGCGACGACGTACGCGATGGATTTCATCGCCGTTCGCGACGGGCGGACGGCGCCGACGCGGGACTGGCGCACGGTGCTCGCCACCGAGCCACCGGACCGGTTCTTCGCCTTCGGCCTGCCGATCCTCGCGCCCGCCGCCGGCACGGTGGTGGCGGTGCACGACGGCGCGGCCGACCACGAGGCACGCCGGTCGCCGTTCGCGTTGGCGGGCTACGCGTTGACCCAGGCGTCCCGGGCCCGGGGCGGCGCGGCGGCGATCGCCGGCAACCACGTGATCCTCGCGGTCGCGGGCGGCTATGTCGTGCTCGCGCACCTGCGGGCCGGTTCGATCCGGGTCCGGCTGGGCGAGCGGGTGCTGGCCGGCCAGGAACTGGGGGGTTGCGGCAACTCCGGCAACTCGACCCAGCCGCACCTGCACATCCAGGCGATGGACGGGCTCGACCCGTTCGCCGCGCGCGGCCTGCCGATGGAGTTCCGGGCCTATCGGGTGTCGGGCCGGCGGGGCGTCGTCGCGCGCGGCGTCCCCGGCGAGTCGGAGATCGTCGAGCCACGCTGATCTCGGCTACGGTGTCCGGTCGTGAGTGTGGACAACTGGCTGGCGGACATCCGGACCTCCTACGACACCGTGGCGGTCAGCTACGCCGCGAAGATGGTGGACTCGATCGCGGCTGCGCCGGACGTGCGGGCGGCGTTGGCGCGGTTCGCCGACCTGGTCCGCGACGCGGGCGGCGGTCCGGTGCTCGACATCGGGTGCGGACCCGGCCACGTGACCGCCCACCTGCACGCGCTCGGCGTCGACGCCGCCGGTGTCGACCTGTCACCCGGGATGGTCGACGTGGCCCGGCGCGACCACCCACACCTGCGGTTTTCGGTCGGTTCGATGACCGCCCTCGACGTCGCCGACGCGTCGGTGACCGGGCTGCTGGCGTTCTGGTCGCTGATCCATGTCCCGGACGACGCCGTGCCCACCGTCTTCGCGGAGTTCCGGCGCGTGCTGCGGCCGGGCGGACCGCTCCTGGTCGGCTTCCACGCCGGCACCGGGTCGCGGCTGAAGACCGAGGGCTACGGCGGCCACCCGATGAAGGTGTACGTCCACCGCCGCCAGCCCGACCAGGTCGCCCGCTGGTTGCGCGACGCGGGCTTCACTATCACCGACGAGAGGCTGCCCGACGTCGACCCGAGCGGGCAGTCGGGGATCCAGTTCGCCCGGTGCCCGTAGCGGGCGCGGCGTGTCGGGTGCGCGCCGCGCCCGCCAGGGTCAGGTCGCGGCGAGTGCCTCGGTAGGCGGGATCCGGGCCGCCCGCCACGCGGGATAGCCGCCCGCGCTCGCGCCGATCAGCAGCGCCGCCAGCACGGCGCCCACCGTGGCCCAGGCCGGCACGACCGCGGGCCAGCCCTGGTAGCTCGCGTACCCGATGGTCACCGCGATCCCCAGCAGCGCGCCGACGATTCCGCCCAGGGCCGATAGCAGCAGCGACTCGGCGACGAACTGGATCCGGATGTGCCGCCGGGTGGCGCCCAGCGACCGGCGCAGCCCGATCTCCGGGCGCCGCTCCAGCACCGAAATGATCATCGTGTTCGCCACGCCCACGCCGCCGACCAGCAACGCCACCGCGCCGAGGCCGAGGAGCAGCGCGTTCAGCGTCGCCTCGGTGGCCTGCCTCGCCTTCAGGGCGTCGGACGGCCGGGACACCCGTACCTCGTTGGGATGTGCCGGGTTGGCGGTCCGGCCAAGGACGCCCTGCACCGCCTCGACGGCGTCGTCCCGGGCCCGGGTGTAGATCGTCGTCGGATACCCGTCGAAGCCCAGGTCGGCGACCGCGACCGGCCAGCCGACCAGGGCCGCGAGGTCGAGCTCCGGGGCGAGCGGCACCTGGTCCAGCACCCCGACGACAGTGAACCAGTGGTCGCCGAGCCACACCCGTGTCTCGGTGGAGGCCGCGGTGACGCCGAGCCGCCGGGCCGCGAGCGCGCCGAGCACCACCGCCGGGTAGCGCTCGGTGGCCGCGTTGAGCCAGGTGCCGCTGGCCAACCCCGCTCCGAGCGTGCCGAGCAGGTTGGTCCGGGCG
>Ga0193743_1002717_pt1 | contig 12261 bp, 8 predicted proteins | sample L2c2metaG_FD_143038 | JGI IMG/M metagenome (GOLD analysis project Ga0193743, IMG submission 143038) | Soil microbial communities from a riparian zone of the East river system, Colorado, United States - L2c2 | ecosystem: Environmental > Terrestrial > Soil > Riparian zone | place: USA: East River... | reverse complement strand
CTCGGGGCCCGCCCCGGTGTCAATCTCGGGGCCCGCCCCGGTACCAATCTCGGGGCCCGCCCCGGTGCCGGACAGCGCGGTGGCCGCGTCGGCGGCCGCCTCCAGCACGGTCAGCGCGCGCCGGGCGTCGCCGGCGGCCAGCCGCACCAGCTGCGCCCTGGCCTCGCCGTCCAGGCTGTGCCGACCGGCCAGGCCGCGCGGATCGGCCACCGCGCGGTCCAGCAGCACGCCGATGTCCGCGTCGGTGAGCGACTCCAGCTTCAGCACCAGGGAGCGCGACAGCAGCGGGCTGACCACGGAGAACGACGGATTCTCGGTGGTCGCCCCGACCAGTAGCACCAGCCGGTCCTCCACCGCGCCCAGCAACGCGTCCTGCTGGGTCTTGGAGAACCGGTGCACCTCGTCGATGAACAGCACGGTGGTCTGCCCGGTGTAGTCCAGCCGGCGGCGCGCGTCGTCGATCACCGCGCGCAGTTCCTTGACCCCCGAGGACAACGCGGACAACGCGACGAAATGGCGTGAGCCGTGCCCGGCCATCAACCGGGCGATGGTGGTCTTGCCGGTCCCCGGTGGCCCGTAGAGCAGCACCGACGCCGGCGCGGCCCCCTCGACCAGCCGGCGCAGCGGAGCTCCCTCGGCCAACAGGTGGGCCTGCCCGACCACCTCGTCCAACCCGCGCGGCCGCATCCGGACCGCCAGCGGGGAGGTTGCGGACGGCCGGACTCCGGAAGCGGTGCCGCGCTCGGCACCTCCGGACGCCGGGCCGACGTCGAGATCGAACAGGCTGTCGCCGCCGTTCATCGGGCCACTCACCGGCCCGACGCTACGCCAGCCGAGTAGCGCGTCTCAGAGCGAGCTGGGCTGATGCGCATAGGCGGCGAGCGGGGTGCCGCCGGGCGGCTCGTCGTCGTCGGTCGAGCCACCCGGCGCCTCATCGGCCGATTCGATCACGCCGATCCGCCCCGCCTCGAGCACCGGCCTGGCGTCCCGACCTGCCAACTCCCGGTCCCGACCGGACAACTCGCGGTCCGGGCGTGCCAACTCCCACTGTTCGCGGGTCTCCTTCCAGCGCCGGGCCGCCTCGCGGTAGCGCTGCCGCTCCTCGGCCAGCCACCTCCGCTCGTCCGCCAGCCGCCGAACCTCGTCCGCGGTCCGCCGCCTCAGGTTGCGCTCCCGAGCCGCGTCCGCCGACCTACCCGCCTGGAAAGCAAGGAACATCAGGAAGCAGAAACCGAAGATCATCCAAAAGGTCCACATGTTGAGCCTCCTTCCAGGGCCTGTGACCTACCCGACAATCGTGTCATCCGGCTCCCTGGTGCAAATCTGCCGTACAGGTGAAATCACCTACATAGCTAGTTACACACGGTCAGGAGAGTCTTAACCTCCAGAGGGTTGCGCCTGAAAAGCCGGCCGAGCACACTCGCCGCAACCCGAAAAGGCCCCGCCTTCCAGGGCAGCCGCACCGCGCACACCCGCGTCCTCGCAACGAAGGGCCGACAGAGCGATGCACCTCGCCGCCGAGATGCCCCCGGCAAAGATCGGTTCCCGGGGCCTCATGGAGCTGCGGATCGCTCGGAAGGTCGCGGCGCTCAGCGGGATTCCGGGCGATCCATCCAGCTCGGACGACGCCGGCCGGGGCCGGAGCTGGCTGGTCGACTACCGCGAGCTGACCACCACGGAGATCACCCTGGGCGGGCCGGTGATCCCGCACGGGGACACTCCGGACGGCGGGCTGTTCCACCGCCCGGAGCGCGGCGGCCGCCGCTTCCGCCACGTGGACGGCGACGCGGTCGACTACGCCCCGATTCCGAACGTCGCGGTGCAGGCCTACGGCCCGGACACCAAGGCCGCCCTGGTCCTCACCGGGGCGAACCGGGTGCTGGAGCCGGTCGCGGCGGCGGTCCGCCTGGCGCTGGACGACATCAGCCGCAAAGTGGACTCCCCCAGCCTCGCCGTCGCCGTCGGCCTGTGCCTGCTGCAGGAGGTCTTCGCCGCCCAACCGATCCTGGTCCGCAACGGTGTGCAGGCCGCACACATCCAGCGGGCGCTGATGCTGCCCGGACCCGACCTCTGCCGGCCGAACCGCACCGGGCGCGCGCTGTCCCGGATCGAGTACGGCGGGCGAATCGAGTCGAAGATCAAGCACAGCCCGCAGCACCTGGAGGTCATCCACTCCACCTGGGACAGCGTCTTCGAGCACGACCAGTACGACGGGCGCGGCCGGCTGCGCGGCAAGCCGGCCCGGCTCCTGTTCAACCCGCTGTTCGGGTTCGAGCAGAACGACACCGTCGCGGCCACCGGGCAGCCGGAGCACCGCACGCTGCTGATCGCCATGCTGGAGGACATCAGCGAGGCGCTGCTGACCGGCAGCATGGCCGGCGCCCCGCTGTCCACCATCCACATCGACGACCCGGCGCAGGGGCCCCCGTTGGCCGAGGTGGTGGTGCCCCGCCAGCGCCAGGTGGAGTTGATCGTGGCCAGCATGGCCCGGCAACTGGCACCGATGCCCGGGCGGCCCATCCAGAAGGGTCAGGTGCTCTTCCTGCCGGAACTGGAGGTCGCGCGGTGGCGGGCCAGCGACCAGCTCACCCGTCGCGCGGTGCTCCTGGCGCACTACTACACACTGCGCGCCGCCGGCTGGTTCTCCGGAATGATCAAACTGGACCTGCGGCGCAGCCGCGAGGACTGCGCGGACCGGTGCCGCCGACTGGTCGAGGCCGCCGACCAGCTACTGCACGCCACCGATCCGCTCGGCGACCAGATCCGCGCCTACGCCTGGGGATACATGCTGCAGTACCAGGCCACCTTCGGCGGCGGCGCCGAGCTCTATCCGAAGCTGACCCGGGTGCTGGAGCGACTGCTCCGACGGGTCGAGCACGGCGATGGGGGCAAGGCGATCCTGATCGAGCTGCTGCCGCTGGTGCTGGACAACCTCCGATCGGTGCGCTGGACGGTGTCCACCGGGTTGGCCGCCGGGCCGGACGCCGGGCGGCTGACCGAGGACCTGCAGCGCTGGTGGAACACCGCGCGCCAGCTGCGTGACGAGCTGATCCGGGAGCCGGCGGAACGCAGCCACCTGGACCACGGGTACGCCCGATTCCTGATCGACCCGGTCAGCGATGACGCCAGCCTGCGCCGGGGGCTGGAGCTGATCGACGAGGTCAGCGCGAGCGGGCAGGACGCCGCGGCCAGGGAGGGCCGGTCGATCGGGCTGCGGATGAGCTACCTGGCCCGGCTGCAGGGCCACGTGGAGGCGCTGCGCCGGTGGACCGACCCGGCCGAGGTCCGTGAGCATGCCCAGCGCGCGTTCGAGGTGGCCAAGGCGCTCAACGACCACCAGGCCACCTGGACCTTCCTGCACCAGCGGGTGGACCCCAGCGAGCCCGGCAAGGCCAGCTACGACGGCGCGGCCATGCTGCTGCTGGTCACGCTGGCCCGTGGCTGGCTGGCCGCGCTGCGCAGCGGGGTGCTGGACGAATCGATGGCCAAGGAGGCCAGGGACGGCGCGGAGCGCGCGGCGGACACCCTGCGCGGCTACCTGACCCTGCTGCATGGTCGCCAGCCGCTGCCACCGGGCGGACACGCCGGGTCCCAGCTGGACCCGCTGCGCGACCGGTTCGCCGAGGAGACCCTTGAGCAGTGGCGAGCCTGGGAGTCGTCCCGACCGGCCGGCTCCGACCGGGCCGAACCCAGCCCCTGACGGCCGCGGGTGTGAGGTGCGCGACATCGACTCAAGATCCGCCGCGAGCGGTCCGACCTAGAAGGCGCACGCGCACCCGGCTGCGTCTCCCCCGAGCGGTGTCGGGGCAGGTCCGGGGCCCGGTTAAGGTCGAGCCCGTGCGCGAGATCCTGGAAATTCTGGCCCGTGACGGGCACGCGACCCCCGAGCGGATCGCCACGATGACCGACATCCCGGAGGCGACCGTCCGCGAGCTGGTCAGCGGGTGGGAGGCGGCCGGCATCATCGTGCGGTACAAGGCGGTGGTGGACTGGGACCGGTTCAACCACACCAACCGGTCCGATCTGCCGGAGACCATCACCGCGTTCATCGACGTCTCGCTCGCCCCGGCCCGAGGCGTCGGGTTCGACGACGTGGCCGAGCGGATCTCCCGGTTCCCCGAGGTGCGGTCGGTGTACCTGGTCTCCGGCAGCCAGGACCTGCGGTGCACGGTGACCGGCACCAGCCTGCGGGACATCAGCGAGTTCGTCTCGCAGAAGCTGTCCACCATCGACCGGGTGCGTTCCACCGCCACCCACTTCGTGCTCAAGACCTACAAGCGCGACGGGGACGCGTTCCTGGAACCGGAACCCGACCACCGGCTGCCGGTCGTCCCTTAGGAGCACGGACAGATGAAGCCGCTCAACCGCGTCATCGCCGCCTGCCCACCTTCGGGTATCCGGCGGTTCTTCGACATCGCCGCCCAGCGTGCGGACGTGATCTCCCTCGGCGTCGGTGAGCCGGACTTCGTCACCCCGTGGCGGGTCCGGGAGGCCGGGATCTACGCGCTGGAACACGGCGCCACCACCTACACCTCCAACGCCGGGCTGCTCCGGCTGCGCGAGCTGATCTGCGCCGAGCTGGCCGGCCGGTATGGCGTCGAGTACGCCCCGGACGGGGACTGCGTGATCACCGCCGGGGTGTCCGAAGGGCTGGACCTCACCCTGCGGGTACTGCTCGAGCAGGGTGACGAGGTGATCGTCCCGGAGCCCTGTTACGTGGCGTACCAGCCGTGCGTCGCGTTTGCCGGCGGCCGCCCGGTGCCGGTGCCGACCCACGCCGAGGACGGTTTCCGGCTGCGCGTCGAGGCCATCGAGGCCGCGGTCACCGAGCGCACCAAGGCGGTGCTGATCGGCTCGCCGGCCAACCCCACCGGCGCCGTGCAGAGCCGCGAAGACCTGGCCGCACTGGTCGCGCTGGCCCAGCGGCACGACCTGTACCTGATCTCCGACGAGATCTATGACCGGCTCACCTACACCGGCCGGCACACCTGCCTGCCATCGCTGCCGGGCGCCCAGGAGCGGACCGTGCTGCTCGGCGGGTTCTCCAAAGCGCACGCGATGACCGGCTGGCGGGTCGGCTACCTGTGCGCGCCTCGGCCGGTCGCCGAGCTGGCGCTGCGGATGCACCAGTACACGATGCTGTGCGCGCCGCACGTCTCCCAGCTGGCCGCCGTCGAGGCGCTCGCCTCCGGTGGCCCGGACGTCGACGAGATGGTGGCCGACTACGACCGGCGGCGTCGGGTGTTCGTCAAGGGCCTGCGGGAGATTGGGCTGGACTGCCCGGAGCCCGGCGGCGCGTTCTATGCGTTCCCCTCGATCCGTTCCAGCGGGCTGGATTCGGAGACCTTCGCCGAGCGGCTGCTGCACGCCGAGGGGGTCGCGGTGGTCCCCGGCAATGTGTTCGGCGCCCCTGGTGAGGGCCACATCCGCTGTTCCTATGCGACCGCGTTGCCACTTTTGGAGGAGGCTTTGGAACGAATCGCCCACTTCCTGCGACACACATGATGTCTACTGGGGCTGGGGAGCCGACCTAGTAGCTCACCGGGGCCAGCCTTTACAGTGAGACCGAGCACGGGCCATGTGACGGAGCGGAGATGGGGGGAGCTCCATGCCAGACCCGGACGCCACGTGGAATCGCGTGCCGGGGCGGGGTGAGGGGCGCTGGCGCCGGTTCAGTGCCTCGCTGCCCATGCGGACCGCGCTGATAGCGGTCGCCTCTGTGTGGATCCTCGGTTGTGTGTGGTCCTATCAGGAGCAGAGCGCGTTCGCCGCGTCCAAGGGCTTCACCTTCCCGCACCTGTTGCCGCTGGTGATCGACGGGTTCGCGGTGTCCATGGCCGGGGTGGCCTGGGCCGCCTCACTGGACGCCCGGCCGGCGATCCCGGCCCGGCTGGCCACCCTGATCGCGGTGGCCGCGTCCTCGGCCAGCAACGGTGTCTGGGCCTACCTGCGCGCGGACCACGACATGGTCACCGTGGTGCTCGGCGTCACCGTGCCGATCGCGGCCAACCTGGCGTTCGAGGTGCTGCTCGCCGAGCTACGCCGGCAGGTGCAGCGCCGTCGGGGGCTGCCGCCGCCGGTCGCGGTGCCCTATCCGCGGATGATCCGAATCGTGCTGGCGCCGTGGCAGACCTTCCGGTCCTGGCGCTCGCTGGTCCTGGAGATCACCGCAATGGATCTCGCGGTGTCCCGGTCGACCGAGGTGCACGCTCCGGAGCGGGGCATCCCGGCCGGCGCCACGGTGATGGCCTCGGCCGGCGTCACCCCCGCCCCGGCGCCCAGCGCTGAATCCGGCGCGCCCGCTGTGGCCGCCGTGGCCCGGCCGGCGGCTACCCCGCTGACCGGCCGCGCCGAAGCCGCTTTGCCAGCGGGCGCCGCCCGCCCCGAGCCGGCCACTGAGCAGACCGCTGACGAGATTGCTGCGGCCCAGCCGCGGTGGCGGTCGCCTGAGTTGGCTCCGCCGCCGGCGCGACTGGCCCCGTCCACACCGTGGCCCGCGCCCTCGGCTCACCCGGCCCCGCCGGTTCACCCGGCCCCGGCCCCTCAGTCGCGCCCGTCAGCGCAGTCGCGCCCGTCAGCGCAGTCGCGCCCGGCGGCACAGGCGGGTCCGGCGGCACAGGCGGGTCCGGCGGCGCAGGCGGGTCCGGCGGCGCAGCTGGGTGCGGCGGCTCACCAGACCCCGGCTTACTCCGCCTCGACCGGCTACTCGACCCAATCCGGCCCGGCAGCGCACTCCGCCCCATCGGTGGCGCACTCCGCCCCGGCGGCGCAGGCGGCTCCTCGGGATCAGTCGGCTCCCCCGACGCGGGGTCCCCGCCCGGATCAGGGCGGCCCGGCTCAATCGGTCCCGGCCCGGGTGTCGGCGCCCAGCCGGCCTAACCTCGGTGCCCAAGCGGAGGAGGCCGCACCGCGCTCCGCCTCGGCGCGCAACGGCGACGGCGACAACGGGCAGTCCCCGGAGCGGCGGCCGCTGGACCCACGGGTCGTGCAGCTGGCCCGGCACCTGGCCACCACCGAGGACGCCGACGAGCTCACCGGCGAGATGGTCGGCCCACTGCTCAACATCGACGTGGCCCCGCGCACCGGGCGACGGCTGCTCGGCCAGGCGCGGGAGCTGGTCAACCGGCGCGCGCAGGCCGAAGAAAGCGGTCTGGACGACCCGGAACTCAGCGTGATCGGCGGCCGCTAGGCGCTCCTAGACCGCTCTCGGCGCGTTGATCCCGTCGGTAATGCCGTCATTGACCCTGTCGGTGATCCCGTCGGTGATCCCGTCGGTGATCCCGTCGGTGTTCCCGGAGCGCCACTCGCGCCAGACGATCGACGCGGCGTAGGGCACCAGGTCGCGGCCACGCCGCCAGAGCCAGGGCAGCCCCTTGAACAACAGCCACACCAGGTGATGCAGCGCGGTCACCTCCCGACCGCCGGACCGGGCCAGGCTGACCGGGCTGGGCACCGCGAACCCGGCCTCGGACAGCAGATCGCCGAAGCCGAGGGCCAGCATCCGGTGCCCCAGCTCGGACGGGTGCAGCCGGTCCACGCTCCAGGTGGCCCGGTCGTACCCGCCGGGCAGCGCGTGCAGATCCAGGCAGCCGATCCGGTGCCGGGTCACCACCGCGTCGGTGACCGCGTTGAGTTCCTCGATCCGCTGGCGCAGCGCCCGCCGCAACGACCCGGGCAGCCAGAACACCTGGCTGTGGTCGTGGAACCGGACGGTCAGCACCGTGGCGCCGACCGCCCGCAGCGCCGCGACCACCGCCTCGTAGTCGCGGTCCAGCCCCGCCGCGTCGAAGTCCGAGCGCAGCGTGTCGTTCATGCCGACCACCAGCACCGCGACCTCCGGGCGCATCCGCAGCGCGGCGGCCAGCTGGTGGCTGCGCACACAGGCCATCCGCGCCCCGGGGAACGACACGTTCGAGTAGCGCACGGTGCCGCGCTCGCCCAGTGCGTCGAGCAGCAGCGGGCCGAATCCTCGCCATCCTCCGCCGGGCAGGGGGTCACCGATGCCGACGGGGGTGGAGTCGCCCAGGACTACCAGGCTGCGCACGGCCCTCGACAGCGGGGCGGCCCCGGGGTCGGGTAGCGGTGCGATGATCTCAGCGGTCACGTCTGCACACGATCACGAACCTGCACTCACCGAGGGTGAGAACGGGATGACGCGTCGTAGACCGGTTGCCGAACGGTCGGTGCTTTTGGCCCTCCAAGCCCCCTGAGCCGCCGTTTGGGCCCTCCCCCGCCGATGTGCACGGCCGTCACGGGGTGACGGGTCAGCGGCGGGCCCGGGTCCGGAACGCCGGGAAGAGGGGCAGCTCGGCCGGGCCATCACCGAGCCGGCCGCGCAGCGCCGCCAGCATCGACTCGGCCAGCTCCGCGGTGGCCGGCCGCCGCGCCGCCGCCGCATCCGTGGCGAGCCCGGCCCAGTAGTGGGTCAACGCGAGCAGTGCGCGCGGCGACCGAGCCGGGTCCCGGCCGATCAGGGCGTTCTCGGCCAGGCCCTTGGGCAGCAGCTGCCGGGTGCACAGCCATACCCAGAGCAGCTGCGCATCGAGCAACCGGGTGGTCAACCGGATCGGTTCATCCAGGTCCGGCCAGACCACAACCACCTCGGAGCGCCAGGCCGCGAGCATCGCCTCGGGCATGCCGGCGGGCAATCCGAAGCTGCTCTCGCAACCGGGGAAGGGCATCCGGGTGTAGGCGGCGTCCAGCACCACGTCCCGGAAACAGCCCCATTCGAAGTCCACGAACCGCACGCCCCGGCTGGTGACCAGATTGTTGTCCGGGCAGGTGTCCGACGGGCTGAACGCGCGGTACCGGGTGCCGCCGAGCAGCCGGGCGGTGGCGTGCGCCTCCAGCGCGGCGGCCGGGCTGACCGTCACACCCAGCTCCGCGGCGACCAGCTCGGGCACCGAGGCCAACGCCGCCCTGGCCTCGTCGGCCATCGGATCCCGCCAGGACCGCTCCCCCAGCCGGCGCAGCAGCGCGTCGAAGTCGTGCTCCCGTCCGGCGGTGACCGCGTGCAGCCGGCCCAGCGCCCGCGCCCAGACGAGCAGGCACCGCTCGGCCGAGCCGGCGTCGGTGCCGAACAACTTGTCGGCCAGGGTGGACGAGCGCCCCAGATCCTCCAGCACCAGCAACCGGTTCGCCGGGTCGTGCGCGACCAGCTCCGGGCTGGTGCGGTTCCCGCCGGACAGCGCGGTGAACAGCTGGAGGCTGGCCGCCTCGTGCCGGAACCGGCCGGCCCGCCCCGCCGAGGGGTCACGCTGGTACTGCTTGATCACCAGGCTGCGCGGCAGGCCGAACGGGTTCTCCGCGACCCGGGCCCGGAGCACCACCGAGCGGCCGCTGCCGCCCAGATCCTCGGGATCCGCCAAGGTCACGGTCGCCCCGTGCCGACGGGTGAGCAGTTGCTCGGCGAGATTGAGCGCCCGCACCACGACCAAAGAGGTCGTCGTCGAGTCGGCCGGCCGACGACCAGCTGAAGGACGGATCATCGCCTCCGACACTACTCGCCGGACAGCTGCCGACCCACCATTCGATGCTTCCGCGCGGACGGGGACAGCCACAGCACCAGCACGGCGGCGAGCACAATGCCGACCAAATTGACCAGCAGCTGGACCACCGAGGACAACGCCCGGTCCCAGCTGGCATCCACCACCGCCACGATGGCGAACGCGGCCGCCGGCACCGTGGTGACCGAGATGAACACGCCGACCAACGCGCTGGACTTCGCCGAGGTCAGCGACAGCATGCCGGCCGCACCGGCGAGCAGCGCGATGATCAGCGAGAACGGGCCGACCTCGTAGATGAAGTCGACCTGGGACAGGTTCTCCAGGCTCAGACCGGCCAACAGCCCGGTGAGGCGGAACACCAGCCAGACCAGCACGGTGATCGCCATGGCGACCGGGAAGCCAACCAACAGCGCGATGCCGCCCCGCCGGATCAGGTCCACTCGGCGCAGCACCAGACCGACCGCCACCGCGGCCAGCGGGCCGAACTCCGGACCCAACACCATCGCGCCGACCACGGTGACCGGCGAGTTGGTGATCACACCGATCGCGGCGAGCAGACACGCGATGGTGAGGAAAGCCAGGAAGCTCACGGTCAGTCGGGAGTCCTCACCGGTACGCGCGATCAGCTCGTCCCAGATCACCGCGTCGGCCGGGTCGCCGGGCACCGCCGCCTCCGCCGCGTCGGCCGAGTCGGACAGCACGGTGTCGATGGCTTCCAGGGTGATGCCGCCGGAGCGGTCCACGCCGAGATTGGTCAGCGCGTCCAGCACATCGTCCGCGCACTCCCTGGTGAGGGTGGCCTCGAGGACGTCGCCAGGCGGCCGCACCGCGACGCCTGGCAGCACGGTCAGGTGGGCGACCCCGGGCGAGTCCAGCAGCAGCTGGCGTACCTGCTCAGACTGCTCCGCCGGGCAGAGCACCCGCAGGTGGAGCACGCTATTCGCCGGCGGGCGTTGGCGGCTCCGGTACCGCGTCGATGCCGGCTTCCTTACGCTGCTCCGGAGTGATCGGCGCGGGCGCCGAGGTGAGCGGGTCGTAGCCGCCGCCGGTCTTCGGGAAGGCGATCACGTCGCGCAGCGAGTCGGCGTGCGAGAGCAGCATGCAGGTCCGGTCCCAGCCGATCGCGATGCCGCCGTGCGGCGGCGGCCCGTAGTTGAACGCGTCGAGCAGGAAGCCGAACTTCTCCCGCTGCTCCGCCTCATCCATGCCGAGCAGCGCGAACACCCGTTCCTGCACGTCCGCGCGGTGGATACGAATCGACCCGCCGCCGATCTCGTTACCGTTGCAGACGATGTCGTAGGCGTAGGCGAGCGCCTGGTCCGGCGCCTCCTCGAAGCGGTCCAGCCAGTCCGCGTTGGGCGAGGTGAACGGGTGGTGCACGGCCGTCCAGCCCAGTTCGTTGCCCTTGTCGTCGCGGATCCGCTCGAACATCGGCGCGTCCACCACCCAGACGAACGACCAGGCGTTCTCGTCGACCAGCCCGCATCGGCGGGCGATCTCGCCCCGGGCCGCGCCGAGCAGCGCGCGGGCATCGGCGGGGTGGCCGGCGGCGAAGAAGATGCAGTCCCCTGGGCCGGCGCCGACCGCCTTGGCGAGCCCGTCGCGCTCGGCCTCGGAGAGGTTCTTCACCACCGGGCCGCGCTCGTCGACCTCGCCGTTGTCGTCGATGAGCACGTAGGCCAGCCCCCGGGCGCCGCGCTGCTTGGCCCACTCCTGCCAGGCGTCCAGCTGGCGGCGGGCCTGGGACGCGCCGCCGGGCATCACCACCGCGCCCACGTACGGGTTCTGGAACACCCGGAAGTTGGTGTCCGCGAAGTAGTCGGTGAGGTCGGTCAGCTCGATCCCGAAGCGCAGGTCGGGCTTGTCGCTGCCGTAGCGGGCCATCGCCTCGGCGTAGGTCAGCCGGGGAATCGGCCGGGGGATCTCGTAGTCGGCCAACTCCCGCCACAGCGCGGCGACGACCTCCTCGCCCAGCTCGATCACGTCGTCCTGGTCGACGAAGCTGGCCTCGATGTCCAGCTGGGTGAACTCCGGCTGCCGGTCGGCCCGGAAGTCCTCGTCCCGGTAGCAGCGGGCGATCTGGTAGTACCGCTCCAACCCGGCCACCATGAGCAGCTGCTTGAACAGCTGCGGGCTCTGCGGCAGGGCGTACCAGGAACCCGGGCGCAGCCGGGCCGGCACCAGGAAGTCGCGCGCGCCCTCCGGCGTGGACCGGGTCAGCGTCGGGGTCTCCACCTCGACGAACTCGCGGGCGTGCAGCACCTCGCGGGCGATCCGGTTGGCCTCGCTGCGCAGCCTGATATTGGCGGCCGGGCCGGCGCGGCGCAGGTCCAGGTATCGGTACTTGAGCCGGATCTCCTCGCCGACCTCGGTGTGCTCGTCCAGCGGGAACGGCAGCGGGGCTGACTCGCTGAGCACGGTCAGGTCGTCGGCGGTGACCTCGATGGCGCCGGTGGGCAGCTCGGGGTTTTCGTTGCCCGCCGGGCGCGCCGCGACCTGCCCGGTGACCTTCACGCAGAACTCGGCGCGCAGCCGGTGCGCCCGCTCGGCCATCTCGCCCTCGCGGAACACCACCTGCGCCACTCCGGACGCGTCCCGCAGATCGATGAAGATCACCCCGCCGTGATCACGCCGGCGAGCTACCCATCCGGCGAGGGTCACGGTGCTACCAGCATCTTCGGCACGCAACGTGCCGGCGGGGTGGGTGCGAATCACGATAGGCCAGGTTAGTCGGCCGCCCGGAGGACCCGGCCAG
>Ga0193743_1002716_pt1 | contig 12262 bp, 11 predicted proteins | sample L2c2metaG_FD_143038 | JGI IMG/M metagenome (GOLD analysis project Ga0193743, IMG submission 143038) | Soil microbial communities from a riparian zone of the East river system, Colorado, United States - L2c2 | ecosystem: Environmental > Terrestrial > Soil > Riparian zone | place: USA: East River... | reverse complement strand
GCCCCCACCATTCGATCATCGCGCGCTTGACGTCGGCGGGACAGGGCGCGGCCGCATGGATGATGTGGCGCAGCGACGACATGTCGTACTTCCTGCGGACATCCTCCGGCAGCTTCATCAGCCGGATAAACATGGTCGGCACCATGAATATCGTGTCGACCCGCTGCGTCTCGATCAGCCGCAAAAATTCCTCAGGCTCGAAGCGCGGCATCAATATCAACGCGCCACCGAGCCGTCCCGCGCGCAGGCCGAACGAGTTCGGCGCGGAGTGATACAATGGCCCCGGCAGGATCGTGCGCGCGCCCGGCTTCAGGCCATAGATCATCGCCCGCATGGCTTCGGCGTTCGCGCTCTGTGCCGGCGTCGGCGCGAAGCGGCGCACACCCTTCGGATGGCCTGTGGTGCCCGAGGTATAGATCATGTTCTGCGGTTGCGGCACCACCGGGCCGTCGTAGCGCGGCTGCTGCCTGATCCAGGATTCGAAGTCGATCGCGAAATCCGGCGTCGCGAGATGATCGGGGTTGATCTTGTAGTTGGCGAGAATCTCCGGCGGCGTCGGCACGCTGAGCGCGGTGACCCCTGATGGAATCGCATCGCGTAACTGATGCAGCATGTCGGCGTGTGCGATCAGCACGGACGTGCCGGAATCTTTCAGCACATAATTGATTTCTTCCGGTTTGAAGTGCCAGTTGACGGGAACGCCATAGGCGCCGAGCCGCATCGCGGCATAGGCCGCCTCGATGAAGGCGATGTCGTTGCGCATCAGCATGCAGACGCTGTCGCCCGGCTTGACGCCGAGTTGATGCAATCCGCTGGCGATACGGTCGGCGCGATCGGCGACTTCGGCGTGCTCGCGCCGGCGCTGGCCGCTGATGATGCCGAGGAAGGGCGTTGGCGTTGTCATTGTCTCGTCCGATCTCTCGCCGGGTTAGTCACTGTCATTCCGGGGCGATGCGTAGCATCGAACTAAGATGTGCAATTGCACATCGGAGAATCTCGAGATTCCGGGTTCGCGTCTTCGACACGCCCCGGAATGACAAGGCAATCATCCCGCGTCCGCAAACCGCGGCACGCGCTTTTCCAGATTGGCGCGCACGGCTTCCTGCTGGTTGGGTCCACCCATCAGCTTCATCTGCTCGACGGATTCGGCGAGCAGCGCCGGGCCGGGATCGACCGACAAATTGTTCAGCATCCGCTTGCAGGCACGGATCGCCTCAGGGCTCTTGCTCGCGATCTCGCGCGCGACTTCAAAGGCGGCGGCGCGGGGATCGTCGCAGATTCGCGTGGCGAGGCCGTAGTTCATCGCCTCCTGCGCCGAGAATATCCGCCCGGTATAGGTGAGGTCGCGCAGGATATCGTCGCGGACGAGACTCGCCAGGATCGGCGTCCCCGCCATGTCAGGCACCAGGCCCCATTTGATCTCCATGATCGACATCCGTGCATCGGGGCTAAGGAAGCGCATGTCGGCGCCGAGCGCGAGCTGGAAACCACCGCCGAACGCCACGCCCTGGATCGCGGCGATCACCGGCACCGGCAATTGTCGCCACCCCCATACCGCCTGCTGGGGAAAATTGGCGAGTCCATGGGTGCGCGCGGAGAGATCGCGCTTTTCGCCGCCCGCTATCCCGTTACCGCCCTTCTCCTTCATGGCGGCGAAACGTCCCATATCGAGACCGGCGCAAAACGCACGTCCCTCGCCGGACAATACTACCGCCCGGACGCCCTTTTCCTGGGCCAGCCGGCCGGAAGTGGCCACCAGCGCTTCGAACATCGCGGCATCGAGTGCGTTCATTTTGTCCGCCCGTACCAGACGGACATCGGCGATACCTGCCGAAATCGATACCGAGACGCGATCATCCATGCGAATTCTCCCCTGCTCTTCTTCGTTGGCGCTTTACAGAAAGGCGTTGTCCGGATTTAGTCAATCAACCAATTAACAGACAATCCCTTTGGGCGGAAACCTCCTATGTTCACTGAAAAGCTCCTTATAGGACGACGCATTCTTGTCACCGGCGGCGGAACCGGGCTCGGCAAATCCATGGCCGCACGTTTTCTCGAACTCGGCGCCGAAGTCCATATTTGCGGCCGCCGCAAAAGCGTCTGCGACGAGACCGCGACCGAACTGATGGACCTCTACGGCGGCCGGGTGACAACTCACGGTGTCGATATCCGCAATCCGCTCGCCGTCGATGAGATGATCGAGACCATCTTCACCGAAGGCCCGCTCACCGATCTCATCAACAACGCCGCAGGCAATTTTGTCTCGCGCACGCAGGATCTGACCCCGCGCGGCTTCGACGCCATCGCCAATATCGTCATGCACGGCACGTTCTATGTGACGCACGCCGTCGGCCGGCGCTGGATCGCTGCCAAGCAACCCGGCAACGTGGTGTCGATAACAGTGACATGGGTTCGTAACGGCAGCCCCTATGTGGTGCCGTCCGCGATGAGCAAGTCCGCGATCCACGCCATGACGATGTCGCTGGCGATGGAATGGGGACGCTACGGCATCCGGCTCAACACCATTGCGCCCGGCGAAATTCCGACCGAGGGCATGAGCAAGCGCCTCAATCCCGGCGACGAAGCCGGTGCGCGCACCATTGCCAGAAATCCGATGGGCCGCGTCGGTAAAATGGAGGAGCTGCAAAACCTCGCGGTGTTCCTGATTTCCGGCGGCTGCGACTGGATCAACGGCGAAACCATCGCGATGGATGGCGGCCAGGCGCTGGCCACCGGCGGAAACTTTTACGAGTTGCGCGACTGGTCCGACGCCGACTGGACCAAGGCGCGCGATTCGATCAAGGCGCAGAACGAAAAGGACCGCGCCGCGCGCGGGTGAGTTGCCGCCGTATTGTTTTTGGCGCGAGATAACGCCAAACTCCGCGCAACAAAAACACTGACGGGAGAAACATGTCCGCCTCAGAGGAACCGGCAAACCTTGCCGACATGGTGCGTGCGCGGGCGAAGACCCGCGGCAATGCCCTCGCCTTCGAATTCGAGGGACGCCAGACCAGCTTCGCTGAATTCGACATCAAGACCAATCGTGTCGCCAACGCTCTGAAAGCGCTTGGCGTCAAGCCTAGCGAGCGCATCGCCTATCTCGGCAAGAACAGCGACATCTATTTCGAACTGCTGCTGGGCGCGATGAAGGCCAATGTGGTGATGGCGCCGGTGAACTGGCGGCTGGCCGGCCCCGAGGTCGCCTTCATCGTCGGCGATTGCAGGGCGCCGGTGCTGTTCGTCGGACCCGAGTTCATCACACAGGTCCGTAACATCAAATCGCAATTGCCTGATGTCCGCGCCGTCATCACATCAGAAGGCGGCGCCCCGGAATGGCAAGACTTTACGGCGTGGCGCGACGCCCAGAGTGGCGACGACCCGAAAATTCCTATCAAGCGGCAGGACATCGCGATCCAGCTCTACACCTCAGGCACCACGGGCAAGCCGAAAGGCGCAATGCTCTCGCACGCCAATTTCCTCAATCTGGTGGAGACCGGCCGGGACCAAAAGCCCGACTGGAACAAATGGTCGACCGACGACGTCTCGCTGGTGGCGATGCCGGTCTTCCATATCGGCGGCTCCGGCTGGGGCGTGATGGGTCTTTATCATGGCGCCAAGGGCGTGATCGCGCGCGAGTTCGATCCCACCAAAGTGCTGGATTTCTTCGAGCAGTCCGGCATCACCAAATTGTTCATGGTGCCTGCCGCGATGCAGTTCGTGGTGCGACAGCCCCGCGCCCGCCAGGTGGATTTTTCGAAGCTGAAATACATGCTCTATGGCGCGTCGCCGATCCCGGCGGCGCTGCTGAAGGAATGCATCGAGGTGTTCAAATGCGGTTTCGTGCAGACGTACGGCATGACCGAGACCACCGGGACCATCGTCGCATTGCCGCCTGAAGATCACGTCGAAGGGCTGGACCGGATGCGCTCGGCCGGCAAGGCGCTGCCGGGCATCGAGCTCGCGATCCTGGATGCCAATGGCAACCGACTGCCGCCGGGCGAAGTCGGCGAGATCGCGACCCGCTCCGGCTCCAACATGGCCGGCTACTGGAATTTGCCGGAGGCCACCGCGAAAACGCTCGACCGTGACGGCTGGCTGCGCACCGGCGATGCCGGCTACATGGACAAGGATGGCTACCTCTATATTCACGACCGCATCAAGGACATGATCATCTCCGGCGGCGAGAACATCTATCCGGCCGAAGTCGAAAGCGCGATCTGCGACCATCCTGATGTCGCCGAAGTCGCCGTGGTCGGCGTGCCCGACGACAAATGGGGCGAAGCCGTAAGGCGATCGTGGTGATGAAGACGGGCAAGACGGCGGCGCCGTCCGACATCATCAACTTTACCCGCGAACGCATCGCCGGCTTCAAGACGCCGAAGTCGGTCGACTTCATCGAAGCCCTGCCGCGCAACGCGTCGGGCAAGATCTTGCGCAGGCATCTGCGCGATCCCTATTGGGCGGGGAAAGACCGGCAGGTGAATTGAACCTTGTGGCCACCACTCTCACCGCGTCATCACCGGGCTTGACCCGGTGATCCACGTCTTACTTTCTTTCTTCGAATCCCAAAGTCGTGGATGGCCGGGTCAAGCCCGGCCATGACGGCTTGAGATATTCCTAATGCTTCCCCGCGCCCATATAGCCAAACAAGAACCCCGCCACTTTCCGCTTCTGGATTTCCTCGCTGCCTTCGGTGATGCGATAGCGGCGGTGATGCCGGTAGATGTGTTCGAACGGCTTGTGACGTGAGTAGCCCATGCCGCCATGCACCTGCATGGCGCGGTCGGCGGCTTCGCAGCACAGCCGGTTGGCCCAGAAATTACACATCGACACTTTATCCGAGAGCGTGTGCTCGACCTCGGCCTGGGTGAGCTGGTCCATTTCCCAGGCGGTCTTGCGGATCAGCAGCCGCAGCATCTCGGCCTGCGTTGCCAGTTCGACCAGTGGCCACTGGATCGCCTGGTTCTCGGCCAGCGCCTTGCCGAACGGTTTACGTTCGCGCGCGTACTTCACGCTTTCATTGATGCAATAGACCGCTGCGCCCAGCGAGCTTGCGGCCTGGCGGATGCGGTTCTCATGCACAAAACATTGCGCCAGCGACAGCCCGCGGCCGACCTCGCCGAACAGCGCGTCGTCGGGCACGAACACATCGGTAAAACTGACGCGCGGGTGGTCGGTCGGCATATTGAAAGTCCACATATATTCCTCGACCTTCACGCCCTCGGCCTTTGCCGGCACGAGCAGGCAGGTGATGCCGCGCGCGTCGCCGTCATTGCCGCTAGTGCGCGCGAACAGCGCGCAATGGGTGGCGACATGCATGCCGGTGGTCCACATCTTCTGGCCGTTGACGAGCCAGCCCTTGACGTTGTCACGGGTCGCCGGCACCGCCCTGGTTTCCATATGCGTCGCGTCCGAGCCGTGCTCGGGCTCGGTCAGGCCAAAGGTGATGCGGTATTTGCCGGTGATCGAACCGTCGATCATCGCTTTCTGGTCGTCGCGGCCGTAGCGATCGAGCATGGTCACGATCGGCAGATTGCCGACGATCGAATGCTCGTTCTGCAGATCATTGTGCAGGCCGAGGCCCTTGGATGCGAAATGCTCGCGGATCACGGCCATCCAGAGGTTGGAGCCGTCCTTGCCGCCGTAGCGCTTCGGGATCGCAAAACGCAGATGGCCCGCGGCGTCGGCGAGGTTTTTTGCCTTGCGCAGCAACGCTTCCCACTCATGTCGCGGCAATCCGCCATTGTCGAAATCGGTGCGCGCCCATTCGCGGCGGTGATCGAAGAAACGGATGTTGTCATCGGCCTCTTCGAGCGGCTTGATCTCGCGCGCGATGAATTGATCGAGTTCGTCGAGATAGGCGACCAGATCGGCTGGCAGGTTGAAGTCCAAGGCAGTTTCTCCCGAAATACCGTTTTATTTTCGTTTTGCGTTAAGGCGCTACGAGCCCTTGCTCCGATCGATTAAGGTGACAAGCGCAGGCTTAGTCAAGCAACGCAATATCGCTTGTGACGCGCAGCCCAGTTGCGTAATTGGATGGCACCGAACCGCGGGCGCAGGCTACTGTTCAAGCTCAAAAATTCCACGCCACAGAAAAAACTACGGGAGCAAACATGGACTTGAAATTCTCCAAGGTGACGCGCAAGGGCCCGATCACGATCATCACGCTGTCGCGCCCGGAAGTGTACAACGCGCTGCATACCGATGCGCATTTCGAGCTCAACAAGGTGTTCGACGATTTCTGTGCCGATCCGGAACAATGGGTCGCGATCGTCACCGGCGCCGGCGACAAGGCGTTTTGCGCCGGCAACGACCTGAAGTGGCAGGCGGCGGGCGGCAAGCGCGGCTGGGACAAAGGCGGCTTTGCCGGCCTCACCTCGCGGTTCGACTGCGACAAGCCCATCATCGCCGCGGTCAACGGCGTCGCCATGGGCGGCGGCTTTGAAATCGCGCTGGCCTGCGACCTCATCATCGCCTCGGAAAATGCCACCTTCGCGTTGCCCGAGCCGCGCGTCGGCCTCGCGGCGCTGGCCGGCGGCGTGCACCGGCTGCCGCGGCAGATCGGCCTGAAGCGCGCCATGGGCATGATCCTTACCGCGCGTCATGTCTCTGCCAAGGAAGGCCATGAGCTCGGTTTTGTAAACGAGGTGGTGCCGCAAGGCGAAGCGCTGGCGGCGGCGGAGCGCTGGGCCGAGACCATTTGCAAGAACTCACCGATGTCGATCCGCGCGTCCAAGCAGGCGATCCAGAGAGGCCTTGAGGTATCGCTGGAACAGGCCATCGCCGAGCAGCGCGAGTATCCCGCGGTGAAGGCGATGGCCGCGTCGCAGGATTACATCGAGGGGCCGAAGGCATTTTCGGAAAAGCGTCCGCCGAAATGGGTAGGGAAGTAAAACCCCGCTCGTCACCCACGGATGAGCGCAGTTGCGCTCACTCGGGAGGTGCGAGCCTCTTCGGCGAGCCTCGAAAGATGGAGGCCGGCAACGGCCTGCCTTGCGGCTCATCCTTCGAGACGCCGCGCAAACGCGCGGCTCCTCAGGATGACGGCTTTGTTGCTGGAGCACTTTCTCCCAGCTCCCTCTTGTACGACGCATAATTCGGCTGATCGACGGCGAGCTTGTCCATCGTGGTCTGCCAGAGATGGTTGGCAAGTCCCGGCGTTTGCAGATCGACCTCGCCATTTGCGATGCGATCGGCGAGCGCGCGGTTGAGCTCGCCGAGCGAGCCTTGCATGGCCAACAATTGCGATAGCCGGGTAACCTCAGCGGCATTGCCGTGGCTCTCCAGCGCCAGTTGCCGCGTGACCAGATCAAGTGCATTGATTCCGACCCGCAGCTTGAAAGCGTTATGCCCGCTAATGGCCGGCGTAATCTCATTGCGCAAAAAATCTGCGACCGCTTTTATCAGTTCGGTGGGCGTCGGTTCGTCCTGCATCTCACTTCCCCCGTGGCGCCAATAACCGCAACAGATCGATCTCGGTCTCGGACGAACGCCGTCCGATCATCGCGCGCTCCATCGAATGATCGGGGCCGGAGCGAAACCGCTGCATCATGCCGCAGCACATCACGCCCCAGCGCAGTGTTCCCATTACTTCCCAAAACATCACGCGGTCGGCATCGACGCGGCGGCCGGCGGACTCGTAGCCCGCGAATAATTCCTCGCGCGAGCCAAAGCCGCCGACCGGCTTGTCGATCTCGCCAAAACGCCAGGAATTGACGCAGATCCAGCCGAGATCCTCCATGGGATCGCCTGTATGCGCGAGCTCCCAGTCCAGCACCGCGCGCACGCCGTCGGGGCCGATGATGAGATTGCCGTGGCGGAAATCGCCATGCACCAGCGTCACCTCCTCCGACGGACCGGGATCGTGATCACGCAGCCAGCGCAGCGCCAGTTCGAACACCGGACGGGGCCAGCCAAAACTGCGGTATTCCCGTTCGAGGTCGGCGATCTCCTTGGTCGCGGTCATCTGCCGAAGTTTTGGCAGTTTCGACGCGGCCAAGCCGTGGATACCGGCGACGACCTTGCCAAGTTGGCGCGCCAGCATCGGCCGCGCCTTGGCGAACTGCTCGTCGCGCAGAATCTTGCGCGCGATGGTCTCGCCCTCGACGCGCTGCATGATGAAGCCGGTGCCGAGTTCGTCGCTTGGCTGCAGCACGTGCATCACCTTCGGCGACGGCAGGCCTGCATCATGCGCGAGCTGCATCAGGACAGCCTCGGCATCGAGCCCGGCGGCACGCCCCGGCGACGCGCCATAGCCCGGCGGCGCGCGGCGCAGGATCGCGCCGACAGGGCCATCGGGATGGACGATATCGAACGACCATGTCTCCTGGCTGGCGCCGCCGGAGAGTTTTACGGCGCCAGTGACGCCGGTCGCGCCGGGATACCACGAGGCGACGCAACGTCCGAGCTCAGCTTCCATCATTTGCCTTTGAACTTGGCGGGCCGCTTTTCAAGGAACGCCGTGACGCCTTCCTTGAAATCTTCCGCCGCACCCGCGGTGCGCTGCGACTCGAATTCGAGGTTGAGCTGGTCCTCGAACGAATTCTCCGGGCTTTCCCAATACAATTTGCGGATCAGTGACAGCGCAACCGTCGGACCATTGGCCAACTCATGCGCAAGCTTCATGGTTTCGTCCGCCAAGGCCGCATCGTCATAGACGCGGTTGACGAGGCCCCATTCCAGCGCCTTCTCGGCCGGCAGCCGTTCGCCCATCAAGGACAGCTCCACCGAACGCGCCTTGCCGATCAGCCGCGGCAACAGCCAGGTCGAACCGCAGTCCGGCACGAGGCCAATGCGGCGAAACGCCTGCAGGAAATAGGACGAGCGCGCGCACAGGATCATGTCGCCCATCAGCGCAAAACTCATGCCGGCGCCGGCGGCCGGCCCGTTGACCGAGGTGACGATCGGGCAATGCAGATTGCGCAAGCGGCGCAGGAACGGGTGAAACGCGACTTCCAGCGAAGCGCCGGCATTGCTCTTGCCCGGTTTCTGGTTGTTGCGGCCCTGAAGGTTGGCGCCGGTGCAGAACGCGCGTCCGGCGCCGGTGATAACGAGGCAACGCACCTCAGCCCGCTTGTCGTCGATCGCATCGAGCGCCTCGCCAAGGCCGCCGAGCATATCGATGGATACCGCGTTCATGACCTCCTGATGGTCGAGCTTGAGAACCGCGACCGGTCCATCGAAATCGAGCGTGACGTGCTTGAACTGCATTGTTTCCTCGTGGGTTGTGATCCGCGTTGTCAGTGCCGCGGTAGGTCGGGTCCGAACTCTCGGACCCATATTTGATTTTCCTGATAGCCTTGTCCATGGTCGGGCCAGGACATCTGCCCGCCATCGGACGCACATCTAAAGTGCGCCAAACCAAATGGAAACCCCAATGAGCATTTTCGACCTTACCGGCCGCGTGGCCGTCATCACCGGCGGTAATGGCGGTATCGGGCTCGGCATCGCGCAAGCACTTAACGCGGCCGGCTGCGACGTCTCGATCTGGGGCCGTAACGCCGACAAGAACAAGGCTGCCGCGGCAACCATGGCCGGCTCGGCCGGCAAGGTCGATACCCGCATCTGCGACGTCAGCGATCCCGCTTCGGTCAAGGCCGCGATGAAAGCGACGCTGGACACGTTTGGCCGGGTCGACGGCTGCTTCGCCAACGCCGGCATCGGCGGCGGCGGACGGCGCGCCTTCATCGACCGCACCGAAGAAGAATGGCGCAAGATGTTCGCCACCAATCTCGACGGCGTCTTCCATGTGTTTCAGGCCGCGGCGCGCCACATGACCGAGCGCGCGGAGGCCGGCGACCCCTTTGGCCGGCTGGTGGCGACCTCGAGCCTGGCATCGCTGTTCGGTACCGCGCGCAACGAACATTATGCCGGCACCAAGGCTGCGCTGAACGCGCTGTGCCGCGCGCTGGCGGTCGAACTGGCGCGATACGGCGTCACCGCGAATGCGATCCTGCCCGGCTGGATCAAGAGCGACATGACCGCGGGTATCATGGCGAATGAAAAATTCGTCGCCAATGTGATGCCGCGAATTCCGACGCGGCGGTTCGGCGAGCCCTCCGATTTCGGCGGCATCGCCGTGTACCTGATGAGCAAGGCGTCGTCGTATCATACCGCGGATTGTTTTGTGATCGACGGCGGGTATACGGCGTTTTGAAAACGCCGTCGTCATTGCGAGGAGCAAAGCGACGAAGCAATCCATCTCGACGCGCAAAGAAAGAATGGATTGCTTCGTCGCTTTGCTCCTCGCAATGACGGCAACGGGGGCTACTCCACACCAAACCGTCATACCGCGCGCATGCGGGGTATCCAGTACGCCGCGGCTTTTCGATTCGATCACTGACGCCTCTGGAATACTGGATCGTCCGCCTTCGCGGACGATGACAGACTGAGGATATGGCGCGTAGCGTCGCCATCTCGCGGCGCGATGCGTCCGAGTCATGCAAGTCGTTCCGCCCAAGAAAACAGAGGGCGCAGGGAAAGCCGGGTGCGCGGTGCACCCGCAGCCTCGTGTGCAGTGTGTTGGTAGCACACGAGTGTCGTCACCACAGGTCACCGGAACACCCGGCCTTCCCTGCGCAATGGTTTTACGGCTTATGTCGTGCTCTCCCCGGCGACGAATTCGTCTTGTCACCGTCATCGGCGGATTAAAGGCTGTCCGCGCCCGGTCGGGCTCGAAAAACCTCCGCCAACTTGACACCAGCAACGGGTGCCAGGACCACACGGTTTTGCCGTCCGCGAAAGCATCGTTCGTCTGCGCGCCGTTCGATCGCTCACAGGTTCTGAAAGAACCCGCCCTGCGATTCCAGTTGCGCGCCCGACGCTGCCGCGTCCACCGCATCCCATGCCCAACGTCCGTGACGATCGCGATACGCCCCTCTGAGGGCCGGGACGGAGAGGGATATGAAGTGATTTGGGTCAGGCGCGAAGCGAAATATTTTTCGAAATAGGGCTGGACAGGGCAATCGACAAACTGCCCGACGGGCAAATCAGCACCGTAGCCCGGATGAACCAACGGGTTGCGCAAACGCGCGCCCGATGACAGGCCCGTGATGTGTGTACCGGTTCACAAGGTCTAGCCGGCATTTCGGATAGCCTGCCTTTGGGACTGGCTTATCGCGGAGGCTCTTCGATGGCGCGTTCGTTCCGTAGCAACACTTTTTACAATGCTGTGCCGCTTTCTTCGCGAGGGGATTTTGGCCGCCACTCTTGCCCGCAGGAGCGGTGTTTAGCCGGACTTTCAGTTGAAGAAACAATCGAGTTTGAAGCTCTCGAAGCACTGCCCCCTTTGGACGACAACGGGAATGTTGGTTGGACACCCGAGGGCGAACCGACAACTCCCCGTGAAAAGCGTTGGCTCGAGCTTTACAGGAAACATGAACAAGCGTTGAAATCAGAGCCGCGTTGATCCAGTTTCGCGTAGCACCAGGAGAGGGTTATGGAATCATCAATGGATCTACTTGTGCGTCAGGTGAGTGCCCTCGTGAGTACGACTGCTGATGCAGTGTGCACAAAGGGAGAAAATGTTCCATCCATGGAGGCGCAGCTCTACGAAGTTCTGGCTATACATTGCGCCGAAAAGCAAAGGCTCGCAGCAGCAGCGTTTGCAGACAGCGCGGCCGCCAGGGCTAAAAAGGGTTTGATCTACTGGTAGAGCATTTGTTCTCAGATGAGGACAGACACCCTCGGGACCGCGGGAAATACCCGGTTGGCCGAGGTGCATGGCACCCATCGTTCAAGATGCGCGCCTAAGTGGGCGGGCTCCTCCACCGATAACGGCGAAGCCGTCACGCAGGGACGACAACACTCAGGACGACGACGCCATCTTCTTCGGCTGCTCCGCCATCGCCATCGCAAACCCTTCATAGCCCTTGGCTGCGACGTCGTTGCAGATCTGGCGATACGGACCGACGCCGCCGATATAGGGCATGAAGATCTGCGGCTTGCCCGGAATGTTGGCGCCCATGTACCAGGAATTGGCCTGCGGATAGAGCGTGGTATGCGCGACCTCGTTGACGTGCGCGACCCAATTGTCCTCGGCGTCCTGCTTCGCTTCCATGGCCTCAAAGCCGCGGTCGCGCATATAGGCGATGCAGTCGGTAATCCAGTCGACATGCTGCTCGATCGAGACGATCATGTTTGATAGCACCGACGGACTGCCGGGACCGGTGATGATGAACAGGTTCGGAAAACCCACGCTCATCAGGCCGAGATAGGTTTTGGGGCCTTCCGCCCATTTCTGATTGAGCGTCTGCCCGTTGCG
>Ga0193743_1002715_pt1 | contig 12262 bp, 11 predicted proteins | sample L2c2metaG_FD_143038 | JGI IMG/M metagenome (GOLD analysis project Ga0193743, IMG submission 143038) | Soil microbial communities from a riparian zone of the East river system, Colorado, United States - L2c2 | ecosystem: Environmental > Terrestrial > Soil > Riparian zone | place: USA: East River... | reverse complement strand
CTGTTCGCGTAGCCGCGCCGAAACATACGTGCCACGGCTGAAACATGAAGCGGCTCAGCCCACGACTTCGCGCAACCAATTGCGCAGCACAGTGGCGCCGGCGTCACCGGACTTCTCCGGGTGGAACTGGGTCGCCGCCAGCGCCCCGTTCTCCACTGCCGCCACGAAGTCCTCCCCGTGGTTGGCCCAGGTGACCAGCGGCGGGCGGAACGGCTCGCTCGGTTCCAGCTCCCAGCGGCGCACCGCGTAGGAGTGCACGAAGTAGAAGCGCGTGCCCTCGTCCAGGCCGGCGAACAGGGTGGAGTCGGCCGGCGCCGACACGGTGTTCCAGCCCATGTGCGGCAGCACCTCGGCGTGCAGGCGCTCGACCGTGCCCGGCCACTGGCCGCAGCCCTCGGTGCGCTCGCCGTGCTCCACGCCGAGCTCGAAGAGCACCTGCATGCCCACGCAGATACCCAGCACCGGCCGGCCGCCGGCCAGCCGCTGGTCGATGATCTTGTCGCCGCCCACCGAGCGCAGCCCCTCCATGCAGGCCGCGAAGGCGCCGACCCCGGGCACCACCAGGCCGTCCGCGTCCAGTGCCGCGTCCGCGTCGGAAGTCACCCGCACATCGGCACCCACCCGCTGCAACGCTCGCTCGGCGGAGCGCAGGTTGCCCGAGCCGTAGTCCAGCACGACGATCCTCGACACGTTCGCAAGGCTACCGCCGCCCACACCCAGTCGCCCTCACCCTGCCGCCGCGCACGCGTACCCTGGGAAGCGCTGTGGCCAGGCGGTGTAGTCGGTGCCCTCGGATCGGCGCTCGCGTCCTCGCCACCGAGAGGGCGATTTGATGAGCGCGGTCTCTGCATGAGCGTGGTCTCCGCCTCCCCGATCTCTGTTCGGGAGGACGAGCCGTTCGCGCACCCCGCGCTGTTCTATCGAGGCCTACCCGAGTTCCTGGCCGGCACCGTGCCCTTCATCGAAGAGGGCCTGGCCAATGGCGAGCCGGTGGCGGTGGCGGTGCCGGGCGACCGGTTGGCGCCGCTGCGAGCCGAATTGGCCGGAGCGCAGGCACGGGTCCAGTTGTTGGACATGAGCCAGGTCGGGCGCAACCCGGGGCGGATCCTGCCCGCCGTACTGCTGGCCTTCGCCGAGGCGCACCCGGAGGCCGACCGGGTGCGGATCATCGGCGAGCCGATCTGGCTGGGCCGCAGCGAGGCGGAGTACCCGGCCTGTGTGCAGCACGAAGCGCTGATCAACATGGCCTTCGCCGGCCGGGCGGTGGAGATCCTCTGCCCGTATGACGTGGACGCGCTGCCGCCCTCGGTGCTGGCCGATGCCGAGCTCACCCACCCGGTGGTGGTGCAGGACGGGGTGTCGCGGGTCAGCGCCAGCTTTGCCCCCGATCTCGCGCTGGCCGACCACAACCGGCCGTTTCCGGAACCGACCCGGCCACCGATCGCGCTGCCCATCGACGCCGCGCGGCTGACCGAGGCGCGCCAACTCGCCGAGGCCGAGGCGTACCGGGCCGGCCTGGACCCGGGGCGAGCGGCCGACTTCGCGCTGGCCGTCAACGAGCTGGTGACCAACAGCATCGAGCACGGCGGCAACCGGGGCAGCGTGCGCATCTGGGTGGAGGACGGCCATCTGCTGGCCGAGGTACGCGACGCCGGGCGGTGGCGCGACCCGCTGGCCGGCCGACGGCCCGTCGACCCGGAGCAGCGGCGCGGCCGTGGCCTTTTATTGATCAATCACCTGGTCGACCTGGTCCGCGTGCACCAGGCCGACAACGGCAGCGCCACCCGCATCTACCTGCGCACACACAGCTAGCCGGTCAGAGCACGCCCTTGGTGGACGGCACGCCGCTGATCCGGTCATCAGCGGCGACGGCGGCACGGAGCGCCCTGGCCACCGCCTTGAACTGGGCCTCGGTGATGTGGTGCGGGTCGCGCCCGCCCAGCACCCGCACGTGCAGCGCCAGCTCGGCGTGGAAGGCCAGCGACTCGAAGATGTGCCGGTTGAGCACCGTCGGGTAGTGCCCGCCGATCACGAACCCGGCCATCGACTCCGGCTCGCCGGTGTGCACGCAGTAGGGCCGGCCGGACACGTCGACCACGGCCTGCGCCAGCGACTCGTCCATCGGGATCATCGCGTCGCCGAAGCGGCGGATCCCCGCCTTCTCCCCCAGCGCGGCCCGCAGCGCCTGCCCCAGCACGATGGCGACGTCCTCCACCGTGTGGTGCACGTCCACCTCCAGGTCGCCGGTGGCCCGCACCCCCAGGTCCAGCGCGCCGTGCTTGCCCAGCGCGGTCAGCATGTGGTCGAAGAACGGCACCCCGGTGCTGATCTCGGTCCGCCCGGTGCCGTCGAGGTCCAGCTCGACGAGTACCGACGACTCCTTGGTGATCCGCTCCACCCGGCCGGTGCGAGCTCCTTCGACCTTCACGTTGCAATCTCCCTGGCTGCCTGCAGAAATATGTTGTTCTCCTCGGGGGCTCCGATGCTCACCCGCAGGTGTGCCGGGATACCTACGTCCCGGATCAGCACACCTCGGTCCAGGAAAGCACGCCAACTGGCTGGCGCGTCAGTAAATCGGCCAAACAACACAAAGTTGGCGTCGCTCGGCACAACCTGGTAGCCCATTGCGGTCAACTCGCTCATCACCCGGTCGCGCTCGTCGCGCAGCCGGGCCACCGAGGCCAGGGTGGCGTCCGCGTGCCGCAGCGCGGCCCGAGCGGCCGCCTGGGTGAGCGACGAGAGGTGATAGGGCAGCCGGACCAGCTGCAGGGCGTCCACCACGGCCGGGGCGGCGGCCAGGTAGCCGACCCGGCCGCCGGCGAACGCGAACGCCTTGCTCATGGTGCGGCTGACGATCAGCTTGTGGCCGTACTCGGCGAGCAGCTCGACCGAGCTGGCCCGGCCGGAGAACTCCGCGTAGGCCTCGTCGACCACGATCATCCCGGGCGCGGCGTCGATCAGCTCGGCCAGGTCGTCGGGCTCGATGGCGCCGCCGGTGGGGTTGTTCGGGCTGGTGACAAAGGCCAGGTCGGGGGCGTGCTCGGCGAGCACTTTGGCGGCCGCCCGCGCGTCCAGGGTGAAGTCCGCCCGGCGCGGCGTGGGTACCCACTCGGTGCGGGTACCGGAGGCGATGATCGGGTGCATCGAGTAGGACGGCTCGAAGCCCAGCGCGGTGCGCCCCGGGCCGCCGAACGCCTGCAGCACCTGCTGCAGGATCTCGTTGCTGCCGTTGGCCGCCCAGATGTTCGCCGTGGTCAGCCGCACCCCGGTCGCGCCGGAGAGGTACTCGGCCAGCGCGGTGCGCAGCTCGACGGCGTCCCGGTCCGGGTAGCGGTGCAGGTCCCGGGCGGCAGCTGCCACCTCGCGGGTCAGCTCGGCGACCAGTTCCGGCGGCGGCGCGAACGGGTTCTCGTTGGTGTTCAGCCGGATCGGCACGTCCAGCTGGGGGGCGCCGTACGGGCTGCGGCCGCGCAGATCGTCGCGCAACGGCAATGCGTCCAGCGTGACCTCGGCGGCCACCGGCTGGTCGGCTGACCCGGGCTCGCTCATCGGCCGAACCTCGCGGGGAACCGAGCCGACACGGCCTGGCCGTGCGCCGGCAGATCCTCGGCGGTGGCCAGGGTGATCACCTGGTCGGCCACCTCGCCGAGTGCCTGCTCGGTGTACTCGATCAAGTGGATGCCGCGCAGGAACGTCTGCACGCTCAGGCCTCCGGAGTGCCGGGCGCAGCCCCCGGTGGGCAGCACGTGGTTGGAGCCGGCGCAGTAGTCGCCCAGGGACACCGGCGCCCACGGCCCGACGAAGATCGCCCCGGCGTTGCGCACCCGGCGGGCCACCGCGGCCGCGTCGGTGGTCTGGATCTCCAGGTGCTCGGCGGCGTAGGCGTCCACCACCGTGACCCCGTCGTCGACGCTGGCCACCAGGACGGTGCCGGACTGCCGGCCGGTCAGCGCGGTGTGGATCCGCTCGGTGTGTTTGGTGGCCCCGACCTGCCGCTCCAGCTCGTGGTCCACCGCATCGGCCAGCTCAGTCGAGTCGGTGACCAGCACCGATGCCGCCGACGGGTCGTGCTCGGCCTGGCTGATCAGGTCGGCCGCCACGTGCACCGGGTCGGCGGTGTGGTCGGCCAGGATGGCGATCTCGGTGGGGCCGGCCTCGGCGTCGATCCCGATCAGCCCTCGGAGCAGCCGCTTGGCCGCGGTGGTGTAGACGTTGCCCGGCCCGGTCACCACGTCCACCGGCTCCAGTTCGGCGCCGTCGGTGTCGGTGCCGCCGTGCGCCAGCAGCGCGATCGCCTGGGCGCCGCCGACCGCCCACACCTCGTCCGCGCCGAGCATGGCCGCCGCCGCCAGGATCGTCGGGTGCGGCAGGCCGCCGAACTCCGACTGCGGCGGCGAAGCCACCACCAGCGAATCCACCCCGGCCTCCTGCGCCGGCACCACGTTCATCACCACGCTGGACGGGTACACCGCCAGCCCGCCGGGCGCGTACAGCCCGACCCGGCGGACCGGCACGAACCGCTCGGTGACCGTGCCGCCGTCGGTGACCTTGGTGACCACCTCCTCGCGGCGCTGGTCGGCGTGCACCAGCCGGGCCCGGTCGATCGAGGTCTGCAGCGCGGCGCGGACCTTCGGGTCCAGCTCGGCCAGCGCGCGCTCGAGCTCGGCGGCCGGCACCCGCACGGTGGCCGGTCGGACCTTGTCGAACCGCTCGGCGAACTCCAGCGCCGCCGGCACCCCACGCTCGGCCACCTCCGCCACGATCGGGCGAACCCGGTCCAGCACCGCGTCCACGTCCACATCGGCTCGGGGAAGCAGCGCGCGCAGCGCCGCGGTCGGCGGCAGGCCGTCACGCAGGTCGATCCGGGTCAGCATGCCCCGAATTCTAGAAGGCGCACCCGAGCACCCGCGGTCCCGCCGAGCTAGCCGCTGGTCGCTTTGCTCTGCACACACCTACGCAACGCGCGCTCGGCGGGGCCGCGCGTCGAGCGGTCCCGACGCCGAGATCGACAACAAGGTCGAAGCCTCAAGATCGAATAGCCTTGGCGTCGATCTCGGCGAACGTGGAGCCGCCGAGATCGACGCCGTTGCATATATGTGCGCAGAGCAAAGCGTGGCGGGGGCCACTCCAGCTCGGGGCTACTCCGGGAGCAGATCCAGACCGAGGTCGAGGGCTACCGAGGAGTGGGTGAGCGCGCCGACCGAGAGGTAGTCGACCCCGGTCACCGCGTACTCCCTGGCCACCTCCAGGCTCAGCCCACCGGACATCTCGAACCGGGCCGCCGCGCTCAACTCGGCCCGCCGGCGCACCGCCCGCGCGCACTGCTCGGGGGTGAAGTTGTCCAGCAGCACCAGCTCCGCCCCGGCGGCCAGCGCCTCGTCCAGCTGGGCCAGCGAGTCCACCTCCACCTCGCAGCGCAACCCCGGCGCGGCGGCCCTGGCGGCGTCCAGCGCGGCGGTCACCGAGCCGGCCGCGACCACGTGGTTGTCCTTGATCAGGATCGCGTCGCCCAGCCCGAGCCGGTGGTTCTGCCCGCCGCCGCAGCGCACCGCGTACTTCTGCAGCAGCCGCAGCCCAGGCAGCGTCTTGCGGGTATCCAGGATCACCGCGTCGGTGCCGGCCACCGCGTCCACCCAGGCCGCCGTCGCGGTGGCCACCCCGGACAGGTGGCAGAGCAGGTTCAGCGCGGTCCGCTCGGCGGTGAGCAGCCCGCGCACCGGGCCCCGCACCCGCAGCACCGGCTCCCCGGCGGCCACCCGCTCGCCGTCGGCGCGCCGCGAAAGCACCTGGTAGCCGTCGGCGCCGAGCACCGTGTCCAGCACCGCGCGCACCGCGGGCACGCCGGCCAGCACGCCGGGCCGGCGCGGGGTGAACTCGCCGGTGGCCACGGCCGAGGCCGGCACGGTGGACTCGGTGGTCACGTCCGGGCCGTAGCGCAGGTCCTCCTCCAGTGCGGTGGCCACCACCCTGGACAGGTCATCCGCATCCGGGACCAGCGACCGGGTCGCCAGAGAGGTACTCATGCCACTCCTTGGATTGGTTCCTCGGCCGCGCGCACGGTGAGTCCGCCGGCGCGGTACCCGACCAGCAGGCTGTCCCGCTGGTAGGTGTCGTCGGTGTGCGGGAAGTCGGTGCGCACGTGGCACCCTCTGGTCTCGGTCCGGGTGCCGGCGGCGGCCAGCACGGCCTGCGCGATCAGGGTGAGCGCGGCATCCTCCACGCCCATCCGGTCGGCGATCGGACGCGGGTCGGTGCCGATCTCGATGGCGTCCGACGCGGCGGCCAGCCCGGCGCCGTCCCGGCCGATCGAGGCGCCCCAGCTCATCGTGCGCTGCACCAGGTCCCGGTCGGCCACCGCCACGGTGGGCAGCGCCAGGTCGGCGGGTCGGGACGGCAGCCGACGCGGGCCGGCCAGCTCGGCGGCCACCGCGCGGGCCGCCCGCCGGCCCATCACCAGCCCCTCCAGCAGGCTGTTCGAGGCCAGCCGGTTGGCTCCGTGCAAACCGCTGCGGGCCACCTCGCCGGCGGCGTACAGGCCGGGCACCCCGGTGCGGCCCGAGGTGTCGGTGAGTACGCCGCCGCACGAGTAGTGCGCCGCCGGGCTCACCGGGATCGGGTCGGTGGCCGGGTCCACCCCGATGCCCTGGCAGGCCGCGTACACCGTGGGGAACCGCTCGGCGAACTTCGGCAGCGCGGTCGCGTCCAGGTACACACACGGCGCTCCGCTGGCGGCCAGCCGGCGGGCGATCGCCGCGGACACCACGTCCCGGGGTGCCAGGTCCTCCAGCGGGTGCACGCCGGCCATCACCCGACCGCCGGCGCCGTCGACCAGGATCGCGCCGTGCCCGCGCACCGCCTCGGTGACCAGCGGGCGTCGACCCCGGGCACCCGGGCCGGTGTAGAGCACCGTCGGGTGGAACTGGACGAACTCCAGGTCGGCGGCCAGTGCCCCGGCGCGCAGGGCCAGCGCCAGGCCGTCCCCGGTGGCGGTGTCCGGGTTCGTGGTGCTGGCGTACAGCTGCCCGTAGCCGCCGGTGGCCAGCAGCACGGCCGGTGCCCGCAGCAGCCCGGGCCGCCCGGCACCATCCAGCACAAGCAGCCCCGCAACCTGTGAGTGGTAATGGTCGCTATGACGACCAATACCACTCACAGGTTCCTCGCCAGTCACCAGCCGGACGGCGAGGTGGTCGGTGAGCATGGGTAGCGGGTTGGCGGACGGAGCTCGCGTGGCGGCCAGCAGGGCGCGTTCCACCTCGGCGCCGGTCGCGTCCCCGCCGGCGTGGATGACCCGGAACGCGGTGTGCCCGCCCTCCCTGGTCAGCGCCAGCGCGCCGACCCCCGAGTCTGAGTCGGAGTCGAAGACCGCGCCGTGTCCGCGCAGTGCCCGCACCGCGGCGGGCCCGTCGGCCAGGATGGTGGCCACCGCGTGCGGGTCGGCCAGGCCACCCGCCGCGCCCAGGGTGTCCGCGACGTGCCGCCCGATGCTGTCCCCGGGCTCGTGGCCGTCCTCGAGCACCACCGCGATGCCGCCCTGAGCCCATCGGGTGGAGCCGGCGTCCGCGTTGTCCTTGGTCACCACCAGCACCCGCAGCCCGGCGTCACGGGCCTCCAGCGCGGCGGTCAGCCCGGCCACTCCGCTGCCCACCACCACCAGGTCGGCGGTGGCTTCCCAGCTCGGCGTCAACGGCGCGGCGCTCACTCGCCACCACCGGCACGGCCGATGGTGATCATCCGCTCCACCGAGGCGCGGGCCCGATCGGCGGTGACCCGATCCACCACGACCTCGTCGCGGCCCTCCCGCAGCGCGCGCAGCAGCTTGTCCGGGGTGATCATCTTCATGAACTTGCAGGACGCCCGCTCGTTCACCGCACGGAAGTCCACCTCCGGGGCGGCCCGGCGCAGCTGGTGCAGCATGCCCACCTCGGTGGCCACCAGCACCGACTTGGCGCGGGTCGCCTTTGCCGCGTCCAGCATGCCGCCGGTGGACAGGATCTTCACCCGCTCCGGCGCCACCGCGCCGGCGCCGGCCAGGTACAGCGCGGAGGTGGCGCACCCGCACTCCGGGTGGACGAACAGCTCGGCCTCCGGGTCCTCGGCCGCTCGGGCGGTCAGCTCCGCGCCGTTGATGCCGGCGTGCACGTGGCACTCCCCGGCCCAGACGTGCAGGTTCTTTCGGCCGGTCACCCGCCGCACGTGCGCGCCGAGGAACTGGTCGGGCAGGAACAGCACCTCCTGGTCAGCCGGGATGGACTCCACGACCTCCACCGCGTTGGACGACGTGCAGCACACATCGGTCTCCGCCTTGACCTCGGCGGTGGTGTTCACATAGGACACCACCACGGCGCCGGGGTGGTCGGACTTCCACTCCCGCAGCTGTTCGGCGTTGATCGAGTCGGCCAGCGAACAGCCGGCGGCCGCGTCCGGGATGAGCACGGTCTTGTCCGGCGAGAGGATCTTGGCGGTCTCCGCCATGAAGTGCACCCCGCAGAACACGATGGTGGACTGCTCGGCGGCGGCCGCGATCCGGGACAGCGCGAGCGAGTCGCCGGTGTGGTGCGCCACGTCCTGAATCTCAGGTAGCTGGTAGTTGTGCGCCAGCACCACCGCGTCCCGCTCCTCGGCCAGCCGCCGGACCTCGTCGGCCCACTCGCTGCCCGTCAACGGCTCGCGTTCCTCGCTGGTCCCGGTCTTCTCCCGGGTCACCACAGCGCTGATCGACATCGCTCCTCCTTCCCGGCCGGATGGCCGGGCGCCCCCTCCGGTTGAACTCCGCTGGCCCGGTTCGGCGGGCCGGTGGCTCCCCTCTCAGGTTTTCGACTTATAATCGAAAACATGGCCGATGTTACCACCGGGAAAACAGAAGTGGGACACGAAGTGCTCGCCGCCGTGCTGCAGATCCGGAACGGGACGCTTCAGGTGTTGCTCTGGCAACGTGCGCAACAGCCCGATCTGGGCCGCTGGGCGCTCCCCGGTGGCCGCCTCGGCGCCACCGAGGACGTCCAGACCTCGGTGCTGCGACAGCTCGCGGACAAGGTCGACCTGCGGGAAATCGCGCACATCGAACAGCTCGGCGTGTTCAGCGCGCCCGACCGGGTGCCCGGCGTCCGGCTGGTCGCCACCGCATTTCTCGGCCTGGTCCCTTGTGACGCGGATCCCACCGTTCCTGAGGACACTCGCTGGCAGCCGGTCGCCGGGTTGCCGTCCACCGCGTTCGACCACGCCGCGATCGTGCACGACGGCAGGGACCGGCTGCGCGCCAAGCTCTCCTACACCAACCTCGGGTTCGCGCTGGCCCCCGCCGAGTTCTCCGTGTCCGCGCTGCGCGACCTCTACGTGAGCGCGCTGGGCCATCCGGTCTCGGCTACCAACCTGCAGCGCGTGCTGGCTCGCCGAGGCGTACTTGTCCCGACCGGTCGAACCGCGCCACCGGGCCCGGCGGGTGGCCGACCGGCGGCGCTGTTCCGCTTCGCCGAGCGCCAACTGCGGGTGACCGACGCATCCGCGGTGCTCCGCCCCTCGCACGCCGCCGACGCCGCGTCCGGGCCGGCGCCGGCCGTTGGTGACGATCTGATGTCAACCTGACGCGCAGGCGTAATGACGCGTCAAGGCCGGTGTGGTTCAACCAGCGATCTGGGCCACAGCGTCGTAACGTAACCGGGTGGCCGAGACGCTCCCACTCTTTCCCCTGGGGACCGTTCTCATGCCCGGAACCTCGCTGCCGCTGCACGTTTTCGAGCCGCGCTACCGCCAACTCACCATCGACCTGGTCACCGGCACGGTCCCGGGCAAGGAGTTCGGGGTGATCGCGGTACGGGAGGGCTGGGCGCCCGACCACGACGGAATCCGCGGCCTGCACCGGGTTGGCTGCAGCGCCGAGCTGCGCGACGTACGCAAGCTGCCGGACGGCCGGTTCGACATCGTCACCCGGGGCTCCCGCCGGTTCCGGCTGCTGGAGCTGGACTCGGTGTCCCGGCCGTACCTGATCGGCACCGTGATGTGGCTGCCGGACGTGCCCGACGGCACGTCTGGGGATCGGATGCAGGGGCTGTCGGCGGCCGCCCGCGCGGCGCACCAGCGCTACTGCGAGACCGCATGGCGCGCCGAGGAGTGGCGCGAGCCGGCCGACGACGTCAACCCGGACACCCTGCCGCACCTGCTCGCGGCGGATTGTCTGCTGCCCATGCGGGACCGTCAGCTGCTGCTCGAGCAGACCTGCCCCACCCACCGGCTGCGCATGGTGCGGGCGCTGCTGTCCCGCGAGGCCACCCTGCTCTCCGAGCTGCGCGCGGTACCCGCGCCGCTGTCCAGCTACGCGGTGGACCACAGCGACAACTAAGCCGGTCTCGGGCCCGCCAACCGGCTGACACAGCACCAGTGGCTCGTGCTCAGCGCACGGGGGTCGGTTGCCGCATTACCTCGATCAGCCGGGAGAAACCGTCCCCGCCGTGGCCGGCCTCGATGGCGCGCCGGGCCATGCCACGGGCGGCGGTGATCAGCGAGGCGTCGATGCCCCTGGCCAGGGCGGCGTCCTGGATGTGCGCCATACCGGCCTCGGCGGAGGAGATGTTGGCCTCGTCGCCGGGGTGCGAGCCGGTGCCGCCGAGCCCCGCCAGCGTGGCGCGGTGGGCCTGGTACACGGCCTCCGGTCCGCTGTAGATCACCACCGCCGACGGCCCGCCGATCGTCGTGGTGGGCGTCATGATCGCGCCGTCCAGATAGTCGATGCCGTGCTCGGCGGCCCACGCGGCGGCCTTGCGGGCCCGCTCCGGAGTGTCCGCTGTCAGGTTCACCACGGTGCGCCCGCCCAGCGCGTCGGCGGCCGGCGCCAGGATGGCCATCGCGGCCGCGTAGTCGATCACGCAGACGATCACCAGCTGGCTGGCCGCGACGGCCTCGGCGACCGTGTTCGCCCGCGCGGCGCCGCGCTCGACCACCGCGTCCGCCCTGGCCGCCGTGCGGTTCCACACCGTTGTGCGGTGCCCGCCCGCCAGGAAGGCGCCGGCCAGCGCCTGGCCCATCGGCCCAAAAAGTCAGCTGCGTCGCTCGCCGTGCCGGCTGCACCGGGCGGTCCAGCCGGTCGGGGTCACCTGCACCACCATCCGGCGGGCACACTCCGGGCAGTACCTGGGCGGTTCCAACGCTCGGCGGACCGCGCACCGCTCGTGCCCCCCGGCCTCGGTCGGCGCGCCGCACTGGTCGCAGAACGCCGCGTTGACCGGGCCGCTGGGCGGGGCAGTCACGGTGCTGCTCACAGGGTCTGGTTCAGCGCCTTGACCGGCATGGACAGCTCACCGAGCAGGTCGATGTCGGCCTCTGCCGGGCGGCCCAGCGTGGTCAGGTAGTTGCCCACGATGACCGCGTTGATCCCGCCGAGCAGACCCTTGCGGGCGCCCAGGTCGCCGAGGGTGAGCTCCCGGCCGCCGGCGAAGCGCAGCACGGTGCGGGGCAGCGCGAGGCGGAACGCGGCCACGGTGCGCAGCGCGTCGGCGGCCGGCATCAGCTCGAGGTCACCGAACGGGGTGCCGGGCCGGGGGTTGAGGAAGTTCAGCGGCACCTCGTCGGGCTCCAGGTCGGCGAGCTGGCCGGCGAACTCGGCGCGCTGCTCGACGGTCTCGCCCATCCCGACGATGCCGCCGCAGCAGACCTCCATGCCGGCCTCGCGCACCATCCGCAGCGTCTCCCAGCGCTCCTCCCAGGTGTGCGTGGTGACCACCTCGGGGAAGTAGGACCGGGCGGTCTCCAGGTTGTGGTTGTAGCGGTGCACGCCCATCGCGGCCAGCCGGTCCACCTGCTCGGCGGTCAGCATGCCCAGCGAGCAGGCGATGTTGATGTCGATCTCGTCCTTGATCGCCTGGATACCGGCGGCGACCTGGGTCATCAGCCGCTCGTCCGGGCCACGCACGGCGGCCACGATGCAGAACTCGGTGGCACCGGTCTTGGCGGTCTGCTTGGCCGCCTCGACCAGCATCGGGATGTCCAGCCAGGCCGAGCGCACCGGGGAGGCGAACAGCCCGGACTGGGAGCAGAAGTGGCAGTCCTCGGGGCACCCGCCGGTCTTCAGGCTGATGATCCCCTCGACCTCGACCTCGGGCCCGCACCAGCGCATCCGGACCTGGTGGGCCAGCTCGAGCAGCTCCTCCAGCCGGTCATCCGACAGCCGCAGCAGCTCAAGCACCTGGGCCGGGGTGGCCGGCTCGCCCCGCTCAAGCACCGAGTCCCGAAGTTGCGCCAGGATCTCGGTCTGGACGGGCGCGGCCATACA